>Ga0187778_10002868_pt1 | contig 11661 bp, 8 predicted proteins | sample 1015_Q2_SP5_20_M_FD_132418 | JGI IMG/M metagenome (GOLD analysis project Ga0187778, IMG submission 132418) | Tropical peat soil microbial communities from peatlands in Department of Meta, Colombia - 1015_Q2_SP5_20_MG | ecosystem: Environmental > Terrestrial > Soil > Wetlands > Peat | place...
CAATCAGACCTCGGCCTATTCCTTCCCTATACGCCCCTGCACCACCTACTTTTCGCCGCGGGCAACCTTCTAGCCCTAGTGATGACCAGCGGTAACCTGAGCGAGGAACCGATCGCAATCCAGAACGATGAAGCAGCACGCCGACTGGCCGGCATCGCGGACTTCTTCCTCGTGCACAATCGCGACATTCTGCTCCGGTGCGATGACTCGGTTGTCCGTCCGGTCGCGCGCAAGGTACGGCAGATCCGCCGGTCCCGAGGATATGTGCCTGCACCCGTGGGTTTGCGTCGCGAGGTTCCGGCGGTGCTCGCCGTGGGAGGCGAACTTAAAAGTACGATCTGCCTCGCCCAAGGTAATCTCGCCTTTCTCAGTCAGCATATCGGCGATCTCGAAAATCGAGAGAGCTTCGAATTCTTTCGTGAATCGGTGGAGCACCTGTCACGGATTCTCGAGATTGAGCCGACAATCGTCGCGCACGATCTTCATCCGAATTATTTTTCGACCAAATGGGCATTGGCGCAAAAGGGCATTCAGAAAGTGGGGGTGCAGCACCATCACGCGCACATCGCATCTTGCATGGCCGAAAACGAAGTCGAGGAAAAAGTGATTGGGCTGGCACTGGACGGCACGGGCTACGGTACGGACGGCAATATCTGGGGCGGCGAAGTTCTCCTTGCGGATTTTGCGGGCTTTGACCGGGCCGCTCATTTTTCCTACCTGCCGATGCCGGGTGGTGCCGCGGCGATTCGGGAGCCTTGGCGTATGGCCGTGAGCCATTTGTTCCACGATTTTGGCTCTGAGTTCCTCGAATGGGAGATCTCGTTCGTTCGCGCCCTCAATCGCAAGAAGACCGAAACGATCCTGCGAATGATCGATCGCGGCGTGAACTCTCCGCTCACTTCCAGTTGCGGCAGATTGTTCGACAGCGTCGCCGCACTGATTGGACTTCGAGAGAACGTGAACTACGAAGCTCAAGCTGCGATGGAGCTTGAAATGCTTGCATACGCGTCCACGGACGAGGGCGCCTATCCTTTTGATCTTTGTCGAACGTCCGGGTGCTGGGAAATTGGAACGCATTCTTTGTTCGAGGCGATCGTTGAGGATTTGCGTAAGAACGTGACTCCCGAAACAATCAGTGAGCGATTTCACAACGGGCTGGTCGCCGTCCTTGTGAAACTCGCGTGTCTGTTGCGTCAGGAGTCGTCAGTCAACCGCGTGTGCTTGAGTGGCGGTGTATTTCACAACTCGCTTGCACTGGAGCGGTTGATCCGCCATCTCGAGACCGCCGAGTTCGAGGTCTTTACCCATACCCAGGTTCCGGCCGGAGACGGCGGCTTGAGCCTTGGACAGGCGCTTGTGGCAACTCACAATGCCTCCAGTCGAGGTGACCACGTCCCATGGGCCTGATAACAACGACAGGAGCGAGGTTCGGTAGCTTGATTAGCGACGCGGCTGACGGCGTTCGCGACAAGGTGATTCGCCTGTATGGCGTCTTGTTGCTGTTCAATTTGTTCGCCTGGCTCTGGGCCGGCATCGCTTTCCGGCATTATCCTGTGCTCCTGGGAACCGCACTTTTGGCTTACAGCCTTGGCCTGCGTCATGCCGTTGACGCCGATCACATCGCCGCGATCGATAACGTGACGCGCAAGCTGATGCAGGAGGGGAAGCGTCCCGTCGCGGTGGGGTTCATGTTCTCGCTGGGGCACTCGACAATCGTCGTCATCGGGTCCGCCGTCCTGGCCGGTACTGCGTTGACCTTACAGAATCGCCTGATGGGACTGAGGGTCATTGGAGGCGTCGTCGGGACGCTGCTGTCGGCTTCGTTCCTATTCGCCATCGCAGCTGTGAATCTATTTATTGTGCACTCGATCTTGCGAGCGTTCCTCAAGGTTCGCCGCGGCGAGCCTTACGTCGACGAAGATTTCGATTTGCTTCTCGGCCATCGAGGATTCCTGGCTCGAATCTTCCGGCCCATTTTCAAGATGATCAGCCGCAGCTGGCATATGTACCCACTAGGAATGTTGTTCGGTCTGGGATTTGACACGGCCACGGAAGTGGGTCTATTGGGTATTTCCGCTGTGGAAGGATCCCGAGGTCTATCACTCGGGTCGATCCTAGTGTTTCCAGCGCTGTTTGCCGCAGGAATGTCGCTAATCGATTCCACTGACAACATATTGATGTTGGGTGCGTATCGATGGGCTCTGATAAAACCGATTCGCAAGCTCTACTACAACATGACAATTACATGTGTCTCGGCAATAGTCGCGCTCGTGGTTGGCGGGATTGAATCTCTCGGGCTATTGGCTGCGCGCTCTCACCACAATGGAACTTTCTGGGCTGCGATCATCAAATTGAATGCCAACACCGGCGCGCTCGGTTGCTTCATCGTAGCGCTTTTTGCCGTGAGCTGGGCCGTGTCTATCGCACTTTATCGCTGGCGTGGCTTCGACGATGTTGAGTTGAGCGCCTGATCGTAGTGCGAGTTGCCGTAATCGTGGCAGATCTTCGGACAGAGTAGACTCCCAGCGGTCAGCAGGCTGTCCGACATTTTTTCAGTGGTTTGCCGCGATTCGGACCACGCATGCAGTTGCAACCGTGCCCATTCCACTGTCCCAACTTGAGGGCTCAGTCCCTCGTTGAAATTGTGCCAAGCTGCTTTTGCCTTAGGCCAACGAGACCGAAGATCCGGGTAGATTGAAGCGATCGTATTCGTTCCTATAGGGATAAACTGCGGCACCGGGGCAATATATGAGCCGTATATGAACACCATATTGCCGACCTCTCCGTTATACGAATAATCCAATTAACGAGTTTGACCGGCGCGTACTGATGTCTTCTAATCTTGCTTAATCGACCCGCGACGGCATGGCTCGTCGTTCACCTGAAAGGGAAATAACGTGGTATCGAGAACCATTAATGCTAGCTCCGCGGCACCATTCGATTTGCCTCACGCTCTGCCCATAGCAGCAGCCCGTCCCGAGGCAACCGAGGATTCAGCGTTCTGGCGCGTCGTAAAGATCTTGGGGACCTACCTCGCCAGTTTATCGGCTGTCCTCTTAATCACCCTAATTTACTTGAATGAACCGTTCGCGAAGGAAACAACCGTCGGATTCACGTTTCTGCTCGCCATTCTGGTCATCTCGGCACTTGCCGGCTTCGGCCCTTCCATCCTGACGTCGATAGCGGCCATGCTTGTCTACGACTACTACTTCATCCCCCCTCCCAACACTTTCAACATCACAGATCAGCGGGACTGGATTGCATTGTCCGCATTTCTCGCAACTGCTGTTGTCGGGAGCACACTGTCGGAAGGGGCGCGTCGGCGAACTGAGGAAGCCCGCCGACAGCGCCGCGAGGCCGAACAGTTGTACGACTTGAGTCAGAAGCTTATTAGCACGGGGAATTCGTTGGCGCTTTGTAATGCGATTCCCGCAGACATCGTTGACGCCTTCGGCGCAAAGGCGGCCGCTCTATTTGTCGTCGAAGGACAAAGCGTATTCTATTCGCCCGGCGGCTCGCACTGCTTTGACCTGACCTACTTGAAAGCGACGCTTCTTCATAAGGATATTCAGTTTGAAAGCGAGCATTCGGTCTGTTGTGTTCCTTTGCGATTGGGGACCAAGGAGATCGGAAGCGTGGCCATTGCCACGAGCGGCCTGTCGGAGGCAACACTCGAGTCCCTCGGGTCGCTTCTCGCAATTGCCATTGAGCGAGCTCGTGCGCTCGAACAGGTGGGGAAAATCGAAGCGCTGAGAGAGAGCGAACGCCTGAAATCGGCGTTGCTTGACGCGATCACACATGAATTCAGGACCCCGCTGACCGCGATGAAACTCTCCGTCACCGGCATGCTTTCCGACCTGCATTTCGATAGGGAGCAGTGCAAGGAAATGCTGGTCATGATCGATGAAGGGTGCGACCGGATCGACCAATTGGTCGGCGAGGTCTCCGAGATGTCGCGACTGGAGTCGGGCGAAACTAAGCTCCATTTCGCTCAGCAATCGGTCGGAGAACTTATCGATGCGGCTCTTTCCGCCTGCAAGATTATGCTCAGCACCAGGCCTATCGAGCGCGGATTGGCGAATCGGGATGTGCCAATCAGGATAGACCTGCTTTGGGCGTCGAAAATACTGGTTCATCTGATCGCGAATGCGAATTTGTATTCTGCCCCCGGCGAACCGATCACAATTCGGGCGGAAACCAGAAACGGGTCCGTTGTTTTCAGTGTTGCGGATCGAGGACCCGGAATCGATCCGCAGGAAATCAAGCGCGTCTTTGAAAAGTTCTATCGTGGCAAAGATCACCGTTGCCGCATTCAGGGGACTGGGATGGGCCTAGCTATCGCAAAGGCGATTGTGGAGGCTCACGGTGGAACCATAGGGGTGACGAGTAAAACAGGAGAAGGCTCTGTCTTCTACTTCAGTCTGCCGATGGATCATTCGTCAGAAGTTAGCAAATGATTCCACCGGCTGCACAGCTGTCTCCTGTGCGAACACTTCGCTCAAATTCACGGCAAATTCACGGGCGCTGGCGTAGCGTTTAGCCCGGTCGCGCGCGATGGCGCGATGAACGATCTTCTGCAGCTCCATAGGAATAGCGGGATCGATACCTCCGCACAACGGTGCATCGATTTGCAACCGCAGGTTTATGGCGACGGACGGATCCAGGCCCGAGAATGGAACCTCGCCCGTCAGCATTTCGTACAACATGATCCCTACGGAATAGATATCACTGCGGGCGTCTGCTGGCCGTCCTTTGATCCGCTCGGGAGATGTGTAGTCTGGGGTTCCCGCCGCTGGTGCGGACCCACTCCGTCTCCATATTCTCCTTCTCGTTTCGCAGGCGATGCCGAAGTCAAAGAGTTTTATGTGATCGTCCGCGCAGATCATCACATTGTCCGGTTTCAGGTCATGATGCGCGAGTCCACAGGAGTGGACGTATTCGATGGCCTCGCATATCTCCAGCGTGATTCGAGTGGCGCGGTCGATAGCCAGCTTGAGGTGCTGGTCGAGGATTGCTCGAAGCAGCTCGCCGTCAACCCACTCCATCACAAGATATGGATGGTTCGCGCCACCGTCGGCCAGCACCTTCGCAATCCCCGGGTGGTTGAGCTTTTTGGCGATGTTGGCCTCACGGCGAAGACGATCGACGGCGAGTCCATCGTCCCCATTCCCAGCGTGCGGAATTTTGACGGCGACTGTGCCACCCGTGCTGACCTCGGTAGCGCGAAAGATGTAGGCCATGCCGCCCGCGGCAACGAGCTGTTCAAGCCTGTAGTGATCGAGCAAATCTCCGGAACGGACGGCCGCTGCGATAGGTAGGCTCATGCGACCCCGCTATGCTAGGCGGAGCCACCTACGCGATTCGTCAAGGAGTCGTAAGCCTCTCCTAAGAAACTCATTCGGTCCGAAACCGATCAATCTGATTGGGAATTAACGACATGGCATGACACACTGCCCGGCGGCATTCCGCGAAGCGGTTTACACCGGCTTGGGCGATGTGCGGGCCTTCGTTCGGGGGTTACTCCCTAGCCCAAGAATCCGCCTTCCCGCTCCGGCAGCCTACCTTGACGAACTCCTTTGACAAAACCTACGAATCTGCGGGCCAGTTCACCGATTCGTTCGACCTCCCGATGGCGGATCGCTCCTAGTGGGATTAGTTCGCGGCCGATCCCCAGCGCAACGGCGCCTGCAACGATGTATTCCGGGGCGGTTTGTTGATTGACGCCGCCCGCGGCCATTAGCGGAATCTGCGGATACATCGCATGAAGAGATCGAATGTAGGTCTCTCCTCCAATCTGCGCACAGGGCACGACCTTCACGAAATCGCAACCCGATTCCCACGCGGTGATGACTTCGGTCGGCGTGAGAGCCCCCGGAAAGACGACAATTCCTTTCTTGGCGGCGAATTCGACGATAGCCGGGTGCAGCCCGTCGCTTGTGACAAATTGCGCCCCCGCATCCACACATATCTGGGCCTTCTGCGTGGACGACACACCTCCCGCTCCGACGATTAGCTGAGAATTCCGCCCGACTAAATGAGAGATCACGTCTGGTGCTGCGTCTAGCGTCATAGCGATCTCAATGGTGGTAACACCCCCGTGGAAGACGGCTTCGGCAGCGAACAAAGCGTCCTCCTTGGAAGCGACTCGAATTGCCGCGACAATGCCGATATCCTGAATTCTGTTCCGAATCTCTTCCCTTTTCATTTGAAATGGAGCCCCTCCGTTCTAACGTGTCATATGCTTTGGACTCGCGGCTTCTTTCGGACACCTCGTAAGGCAAGTGTCAAATGAAAATTGAGGATCATTGGAACGACGGGGAGTATTTCCTTAGCGCCGCCATCTGGCCGCGACCGTCATTCACAAAACGCACGAAACGCTGGGCCAGCTCCCGGATCCGCGCCGCTTGTTTCAACCGGAGAGCATCCTCCGGGATTAAGTCACCACCGACGCCAAGAGCGGCGGCTCCTGCCAGGATAAATTTCTGCGCAGTCTGTTGATTTACGCCGCCAGCCGCAATCAGTGGAATGTGCGGGAACGTCTTCTTGAGAATTCGAATGTAGCTCTCACCGCCAACCGGGGCGCAGGGAAATACCTTCACGAAATCGGGATTGGCTTTCCACGCCGTAATCACCTCGGTGGGAGTCAGCGCAGCAGGCCATACACAAACGTCTTCTGTGCCCGCAAATTCGACAACGCTCAGATCGAGACCGTCGGTGGTCAGGAACTTCGCGCCCGCGGCGATACAGCGGCGCGCGGTCTCCGTGTCGTAAACGCTTCCTGCACCGACAATCATATCGGGCGTATGTTCGACAAGGTATCGGATGACGTCAAGCGCTCCCGGAACACTCATCTCGATCTCGACAATGGGAATTCCGCCGCTCTCCACCGCTTCCGCGGCAAAACGCGCGATGTGCTCGGACGACACTCGGACAGCCGGAATGATCCCGACTTCCTCGATGCGGGCCTTGACCTCGGCTTTTTTCACGGTTCCGGCTTCCTTTCGCGGATCCCTTGCCGAAGGATTAACGAGATGCCAGACGGCCCTCGGCTGCTCACGGGAGATTCCTGCTACCTACTGCTTCGCGCAGTTGTTCGAGTGCCGTCAGATAAGACGCGATCGCCTGGCGATAGGCAAGCTCCGTCACTCGATACGTTCGCTCGGCGTTGAGCCAATCGAGCAGGCTCGCGCCGCCATGTTCGTAGGCGAACTGTTCAATCTCACGAGCCTTTACCGCCGCGTCGAGATAGCCCGAGCGATACAGGACAACGATAGTGTCGTTCTCGTGCAGTGTTACGTAGGCGTCATGGACGTCGGTCAGCACCTGATCGCCGGTGCCTTTCTCAAGTTCCTGCGACTGCGTGATAGCGTAGCGGGCCTGTTCAATGTTGCCTTGATTGCGGTTAAAGATGGGGAGTGGGACACTGATGTTCCATGTCGCGGCATTAATGCCGTTTACATGCGAGTAGTTGGCCGTGGCAGTGACATCCTGCTTGCCCTCCGCCTTTTGCAGCTCCCATTGACTCGTTGCCGCCGTCACGCCCTGTTGCGCCGCGCGAAGATCTGGCCGGTTCTGAATCGCTTTCATTTGCAGGTCTTCGAGGTTAGCCTTGAGCGGCTCGTAGTCGAACGGCCCGGCCACATCGTAATCCGCTGGTACTGATTCATATCCGAGCATGTTTCGTAGGTCATCAAGCGATGTGTCCTTGGCCAGAACCGCTTGCTCGTAATCGGTCTGGTATTGCAGCAGCTGGAGCTTTATCGCCAGAAAATCACCCTCGCTCATGCCGCCGATTTTGTATTGGTATTCACTGATGTCCGTAGTTTGCTGAAAGCTCTTCACATCTAACGTGGCGAGTTCCAACGTCGATTCAGCCAGTTGGACGGTGATGAACTGTGAGGCAACGTTGAACGTGAGTGTGCGTTCGTTATCCGCCACGAGAGAGCGCGTTTGCGCGGTGACGTCCTGCGCCGCCTGCAGCCGGTGCTGGCGCTTCTTGCCGCGCTCGAATAGATAGCTTAGCCCCATGTCCGCTTCCGTGTTGTCGTGCAGGTATTGGCCCAGGGTGTAGCCTGGCGGATACAGTCTCGAGTTTTGACTTGTAGGCGAGCCGAGTGGCAAGTATTCCCAGTCGGTAAAGAACGAAGGATTCGGCCGCAGGTTTGCTTGCACTTCGAGAGCCTGATCCTGCAGGATCGTGGTTTGAGCGGCTAGCAACGCATGGTTGTGCTTGAGAGCCAGTTGAATAGCATCGTCAAGCGTGATCTTGACGGGGCCTTGTGTCGTCGCCGTTGCTTGCGCTCGTGAGACTGGCGCGATTGTCCCAAGCGCCAGCGTCGCACACGATACGAAGAACGCAACATAGCGCCAGCCAGGAGCTGGCCGATAGCTGAAAGTTTCAAGATTAAGTCTCAAAGGATTCCTCCGGTGCTGGAAGCTTATCGCCGTCCCGCGCGATCCAGGCATACAGGGTCGGCAGCAGGAAGATGCTGAGCGCCAGATCGGAAATCAAGCCGCCGACAATCACGATGGCGAACGGGCGCTGGGAGTCGGACCCGATCGCGTGGGACATTGCCGCCGGCAGAAGTCCAAAAGTCGCCACCAACATTGTCATCATGATGGGGCGAAGCCGCAAGATAGCCCCTTCGACGGCTGCGTCGGCAGGCGTGTATCCTCGCGCTCGCAATTGATTGATGTACTCGAGCATGATGACGCCTGTTTGTACGGATACACCAAACAGGGCGAGAAAGCCGACGCCCGAGGACACGCTGAAGAATGTATGCGTGACGAGGAGCGCAACCAAGCCACCGACACGCGCCATTGCAACACAGGCGAGAATTAGTAGTGCCCATTTGAACGAACGGAACATCGTGTAAAGAATGATGAAAATGAGCATAACCGTGAGCGGTACGATGAAAAGTAGCCGGGCCTCCGCGCGTTCTTCGCTCTCATACTCTCCAGACCATTCAATGTGATATCCACGCGGAAGCTGTACCTGCTTATTGATTTTGTCGATGGCCTCGCGGACTGTCGTGCCGAGGTCGCGGTCCCGAACCTCGAAGCGAACCGCAACGTATCGGGAGTATGCTTCGCGGTAGATGTCGTATGCGCCGTCCTTGATCGCGAACTTCGCAAGCTGCCCCAGAGATACGCGTTCGCCGGTCGGCGAAAGCAGCCGAATGTTTTTAATCGCCTCCGGCGTATTCCGATAGGGCTCCTGGTAACGTAAAACCAGGTTGTAAACTTCTTCGCCCTTTAGGACTTGGGTGACCGCGTTCCCTCCTACTGCGGTCTGTATCGCATCCTGTACGTCGGCTACATTAATTCCCCAGCGGGCACAGGCCAAGCGGTCCACGGTGAAATTGAGACTCGGCTGACCGGTGTCACGCTGAACGCCGAGATCCTTGATGCCGGGAATCTTCTCCATCACGGCTTTCATCTCGTCGCCCTTCTCTTCGAGGACATCGAGGTCCGGGCCATATAGCTTGACGGCGAGTCCGCCCTTCGTGCCGGTCAGGGTCTCGTCTACGTTGTCCTCAATTGGCTGCGAGAAATTCCAGAAAACTCCGGGCAGTTTTGAGACTTCGCGGTTCATAGCGGCAATTAGCTCGTCTTTGTCCTTGTGAAAAACGGGCCGCCACTGATCCTTCGGCTTCAGATCAATGAAGTACTCCGTGTCGCCGAATCCGCCAGTATCCGTTCCGTCGTCGGGTGCCCCTGATTGGGACACGACCGTGGTCACTTCGGGAAATGACGCAAAAATGAGCCGGGATTGCGTAGCAAAGCGGGTGCCTTCGGTATAGCCCGTGCTGTTCGATAGAGTCCCGCGGGCCCAGATCGCGCCTTCGTCCAAGTGCGGCAGGAATTCCGCCCCGATGACCCCGCTGAACGTGAGGAAGATGGTCACAATCAGAGAAGCCACGCCGATGCCGACTATAAAGACGCGGTGTTCGACCGACCATCGTAGCGATTTCCGGTAGCGGTCGGTTAGGAAAATCATCACCGGGTTTCGCCACTCCTTCACGTTGCCGCGGAAGACTAGGCTGGCCAACACGGGTGCAATCAGGATCGAGAACGTCATCGCGCCCAATAATGCAAAGGCGACCGTCCACGCCATGGGCTTAAAGAGACGTCCTTCCACGCGCTGCAAAGTGAAGATTGGCATGTAGGCTGTGATGATGATGGCGATCGCGTAGAAGACCGGCCGTTGGACTTCGTGACAGGCCTCGCGAATCATCACCACCGGACTCTTGGCTTCTGCGCCGTTTCGGGCGTGACTGAGGTGACGAACAATGTTTTCGATCATCACGACCGCGCCGTCGACGACCATCCCAAAATCCAAAGCGCCCAGCGAGAGCAAGTTCGCGGGAATATGGCGCAGGTCGAGACAGATGGATGCAAACAGGAGAGAGAACGGAATCGTCAGCGCCACGATAATGGCCCCGCGCACATTGCCCAAAAAGAGGAGAAGGATGATCGTGACGAGAATCATGCCCTCGCCGAGGTTGTGAAGGACCGTGTGCAGCGTGTAGTCCAATAGGTCGCTGCGGTCGAGCATCTTCACGACCTTCACGCCTTCGGGCAGAATCTTGTTATTGAGCTCGTCGACCTTCTTGTGAATCGCATCGAGCGTGGGGCCTTCCTCTGCGCCCTTGAGCATCAGCACGGCACCCTGGATCACGTCATCTTCATCCACCACCACGCCATCGGGGCGGTGTGTGGCTCGCGCCATGTGTCCGAGTCGAATTCGTGGGCCCCACTGCGTCACAGCGATGTCTTTTATGCGAATCGGCGTCCCGGCTTTATTCACCAGTACTGTCTGATCGATGTCCTGCGTGCTCCGATAGAGCCCGACTTCTCGTACGTTTACCTGTTGCATACCGGCCTCGATGAAGCTGCCGCCGGCATTCGTATTGTTGATGGACAACTGCTGCTCGACCTGGCCGAGGCTTAAACCATAGGAAATGAGCTTGTTCGGATCCAGCCGGACCTGATACTCGCGTGCGGTGCCTCCAAAATCGCTCACATCGACGACATTGGGAACGGATTTGAATTGCTTAAGAAGCACCCAGTCCTCGATGCTTCTCATGTCCATCAGGTCGTACTGTGGATTCGTACTTCTGATCGTGTACCAATAAATCTGGCCCGTGGTGCTCCAGTCGGTTCCGATCTGCGGCTGAACGCCTTGCGGCATGGTAACCAGCGTGAGCCGTTCGAGTACCTTTTGCCGGTTCCAATCGTTTACCGAGCCATCGTCGAAGATCAGGGTCATCAGCGAAAGGCCGAAAATGGACTCCGAGCGCATGGTCGTCATGTGCGGAAGTCCGGCCATCTGGATTTCGATCGGGACCGTCACGAGTTGCTCGATTTCTTCGGCGGAACGGCCCGGCCATTGCGTGATGATCGAGACGTAATTGTCTGCGATGTCCGGATAGGCCTCGACCGGCAAAGCGTGGAAGGAAAAAGCTCCCCAGATGGTCAAAAGGATGCCGATCGCCACCACTACAAATTTATTGTTCAGCGCAAAGTCTACGAGAGCGCGGATCATTGTTCGTTCCCCGTTTTCATCGGCCTCGTTCGGTCGTCACTCATTGTCGATGGCCGTCTGCAATGACAGCGCGTTGGTCACGACTTTCTGGCCTGGCTGCAGCCCGGACAGAA
>Ga0187778_10002870_pt1 | contig 11658 bp, 9 predicted proteins | sample 1015_Q2_SP5_20_M_FD_132418 | JGI IMG/M metagenome (GOLD analysis project Ga0187778, IMG submission 132418) | Tropical peat soil microbial communities from peatlands in Department of Meta, Colombia - 1015_Q2_SP5_20_MG | ecosystem: Environmental > Terrestrial > Soil > Wetlands > Peat | place...
AGCAGGCAGCCAACTGTCCAATTCCGGATGTTGTGGGCGTGGCTAACCCGGTAGCATAAAGCCCAACCGACGAGAAAATCTGGTTATCGAAACCACCAAAAACAAATACCTTATCTTTTTCCAGTGGTCCGCCGATGCTGCCACCCGTGAACTCCTGATTGAAACGCGGAGGTCTGGTAATGGGCGGAGTACTGAAATCCTTTTCTATATTAGTCAGACTCGTCAAGACCGCGTTTGTTTCTTCCCCGAACACCGTCCCATGCCAGCGGTTCGTACCTGACTTAGTCACGACATTGATCACCGAACCCGAGTTGCGGCCAAATTCCGGGCCGAAGTTGCTGGTGGTGGCCTGGTACTCGCTGACGAAATCGGTATCCGTCACGAATAAAGCGGGGCCAGATACTGAATTGTCGTTGTTATTCTGCCCATCAATCTGCTGGTCATTGTTCCGGGCGCGAACCCCGTTCACGCTGAACCCCACACCATTGGTGTTGGCTCGGTTGTCGTCACGAGTAGCGCCGACGCCAGGCAAACTCAAAGCAATGAAATCCATCCCCTCGTTCTCGCCGACTCCAGCGAAGGTCTGAAGCGCCTCGCCGGTGATGGCTGTGCTAACCTGCGCCTGTGCCGATTCAACCAGGGGGGGCGCCGCAGACACCTCGACAGACTCGCTGACTTCGCCAACTTCCAACTTCACCAGTCCAAGGGTATGCTCGGTGTTGGAATCCACGGCAATGCCTGTCAGCCTGATCCTTCGAAAGCCAGTCTTGCTGATGTCCAGGTCATACCGGCCAACCGGAAGCAGGGTAAAGCGAAAGTCCCCGGTATCGGAACTCGTAGCGTGTTGTTTCGCGTCAGTGCCTTCATTGGTCAGGGTCACGGCCGCGCCGGCGATGACCGCACCGCTCTGGTCTGCCGCTGTACCGCTGAGAGAGCCGGTCACCACCTGAGCGGTTAGTGGAATGGTCGAGAGGATTACACAAGACAGCATCAACAAGATGAAGCCAACCCCGGTATACATAACAGACGTAGCAATCACTGCACGCTTCATGGCGTGAACCTCCATAGATCGAATATTTTGTCTGTTCTTTAGTTTGTTAGTCACGGGAGCTTTGTGTTTAGCAGCAGTCGATGGGCCACAACTGATGGCAGCCGATATTCGTCGACGGGGAAACTTCAAGTTCAGTAAGTACTGATAAATCAGAGGCTGGTCTGAAGCCAGTCCACGGATTGTAACAATCGCAAACATGAGAAATGGAAATGATATCTATGAATTTTCATATGATGAGCATGTTCGGGAGAGAAGCGCAAGAGCACTCTGGACATTGACTATAAACATTTGTTGCCACTTCGGGCGGCACCGACCTCAGGCGATATTGGGTATCCCCGCGGGCGCAACCGCGCTGGCCGCGACCTCCCGGTAGATCTCCAGAATCCTCTGCGCCGACTTGTCCCAAGAGAACTTCTTGGTCTGCTCGTTGCTGCGCTGTTTGATCCTATCTCTGAGGGACTGGTCCAGCAGCACGCGCTGCAATGCCCGCATGATTTCAAAGACATTCTCCGGATTGACCAACACAGCGGCATTTCCCACCACCTCTGGCAGTGACGAGGTATTCGAAGTAACCACTGGTGTACCGTGCGCCATGGCTTCGAGCGGAGGCAATCCGAATCCCTCGTACAGCGAAGGAAAAACGAAGACCTTGGCAGCATCGTAGAAAACTCGCAGCATTTCAATGGGAACAAACCCCATGAAACGCACATCGTTAACGACTCCGCTGCGAATCACGGTGCGGCGCAGGTCGGGATGCTTGGAGAGTTCGTCGCCGATGATGATCAGCTTCAGATCGGGGAACTTTCCTTCTTTCTCCAGTTCTCCCTTGAGGGCTGAGAACGCCTCGATGATGCGTACCAGATTCTTGTGTGGGCTGATTCGTCCGGCATAGAGCAAAAAGGGATAGGTGACCAGATATCGCTCGGCCAGAACCTGGCGATCGATCTCCGAGGCATGGCCGTGGAGAAAACGCTCGTCGATTGCGTTGTACACCACTTCGATGCACGAGCCCCGGATCCCAAATAACTTTTCAATCTCGTTCTTGGTGAATTTCGAAACCGCCAGAATCCGGCCGGCTCCCTTCAACACTCGTCGTGTGAGATGAAAATGCAACGAACGGCGCAAGCTGGAGCGATCGCGGGCAAGATACATGTGATCCAGGACATCGTGAACAGTGATGACATAAGGGCAGGGTAAACCTCGAGGCATCCAGAACAAGTGCGGAATATGCACCAGGTCGCAATCCAGACGCTTCAGGATGGTGCGAAACTCGATATAGCCTTTGGCGGTCGTGCCATCGTCCAGCAGTGGAATGGTTTTGAAGTTCGGGGGGAGAGCACCGATCTCGGAAACCTTCTGCGGCGAGCCAATGAGAAAATAATGGTTCGAGTGATCCAAACGGGCGAGAGCCCGCACTACGTTGCGGGTGTAAGTCCCCACACCGAACTCGGTCATCCGCCGGATATCGATGGCAACCTTCACGGGGACGATGCAACCACAGAGAATCTGATCGCTAAGCCCGAAGCTCAGCTTGCGCTTTGGCCCTCCGCTCCGGATACAAGGGGAACGTGTCGGCCAGTTCCAGAACCTGTTTGCGAATTTTGCTCAGCACGCCGCCGTCCGCCCGGTGGTGCAGCGCTTCGGAAATCCAGCGGCCAATCTGCCGCATCTCGTTTTCCTTCATGCCGCGCGTGGTCAGGGCGGGCGTGCCGATGCGAATACCGCTCGGCTTCATGGGAGGATTGGTATCGAACGGAATGGCGTTCTTGTTCACCGTGATGCCAGCCTGGTCGAGTGCCTTCTCAGCTTCACTGCCCAGCATCCCTTTCGCAAATACATCCACCAGCATGAGGTGAGTATCCGTGCCGCCGGAGATGATGCGGAAGCCTTCAGCCGCCAGCGTGTCCGCCAGGACTTTCGCGTTGGCCACAATCTGACGCGCGTACTCGCGGAACGACGGTTGCATGGCCTCGAGGAAGCACACCGCTTTGGCGGCAATCATGTGCACCAGTGGCCCACCCTGCACGCCGGGAAACACGACCTTGTCGATGGCTGCGGCGAACTCCTGCTGGCACAGGATCATGCCAGCCCTCGGACCACGCAGCGTCTTATGCGTCGTCGAAGTTACGATCTGTGCATGTGGAACCGGCGAAGGATGGACACCGCCGGCGACAAGCCCGGCAAAGTGCGCCATGTCCACCAAATAAAGCGCGCCCACACTGTCGGCGATTTGCCGCATGCGCGGGAAATCAATAATTCGAGGATAGGCGCTGCCACCGCCAATGATCAGCTTCGGGCGCTCTTTCTCGGCAAGTTTTGCCAGATCGTCGTAGTCAATCGTCTCGGTTTCTTTGGTGACCCCGTAGGGCACAATGCGGTAAGTCTTCCCTGAAAAATTCAGATGATGCCCATGGGTAAGGTGCCCGCCATGCGCCAGGTTCAGGCCAAGAATGGTATCGCCCGGCTGCAGGACTGCCGCGTAGGCCTCCATATTGGCCTGCGATCCCGCGTGCGGCTGCACGTTGGCGTGCTCGGCGCCAAAAAGTTGCTTAGCCCGATCACGCGCCAGGTTTTCGACGACGTCGGTAAACTCACATCCCCCGTAATAGCGTTTACCGGGATAACCCTCGGCGTACTTGTTGGTGAAAACCGAGCCCATGGCCTCCAGCACCGCCTCGCTGACAAAATTCTCTGAGGCGATCAATTCCAGGCCTTCGTGCTGTCTCCGAACTTCGTTGTCGATGGCATTTGCCACCTCGGGATCAACTTCGAAAAGCGGGCGCGACATGCTGTCTTGATTCTTCATTTGGTTATCTCCGAGATTCCCGCCGGTTGGCGCGGATCGGGTCGTTGATAAATGTCTTCGTCGTAACGCTCCATGTAGATCTCAGGCCGCGGCGCCGTGAAGCCCGACTTTGCGTACAACCCGTGAGCATCAGCCGTTACCAAACTCCACCGCCTCAAGCCCTGTAACCAAGGATGCCGCATGATGCATTCCATCAGCCACTTTCCCAATCCACGGCCGCGATACGCGTCCAGCACAAAGACATCTGCGATGTAAGCGTAGGTAGCGAAATCGGAGATCACGCGCGCGAATCCGACTTGCTGGTCACGAGCATGGATACCGAAACACAGGGAATTTCCCATGGAGCGAGCTACGATTTCGCGGGAGATGCCCTTGGCCCAGTAGCATTCCGTCAAGAAGCCGTGAATCAGGTCGAGATCCAACCGCTCGCGGTCCGTGCTCAGCACGAACTCGTCTTTGCGATATTTGACAGCCGCTTCGGACTGAGTGGCTGGAGGCATGGCAACAGGAACCACTCTCATTGTAAATAAGCGGTTGGCAATTGGCACCCGGCATTTAGGAGAGGAGACTGAAGGCCTTGAGGGGACCCGGTTTCCAGCCGCGCCGTAACCGCTTTCCTGTTGTCATTCCGAGGAGCACAGCGACGAGGAATCTGCAGTTTTCCTCGTCTTCCTCCACAACTGCGGATCCCGCGCTGTGCTCGGGATGACCGCTCCAGGATTGTTGGATGTCACGCTAGCTCTCAAACGCCGTGCGCAGGAACGACGCGATGTGCCAGCCATCCATGTATTTATAAGGTGTTTCGCCGGTAGTGTAGTGGCCGCAAGGGAGCACGACTACCTTGTGATCCATGCCCTGTTCCCTGAATTCCTTCACCACCTCACGTGAAAACTCCGGCAGGAAAGTCAGATCGTACTTGGCATAGATGATCAGCGACTTCTTGGGCCAGCGCGCAAATTGCCGGAAATACGACATGGGGCTGACTGCGCTCCAGAGCCCGCGTAGACGCTCCACGTCAAGCTGCGCTTCCAAACCTTCACGAATATGCCGCGTGGACTGCCCATGCCAGACGACATCAGCGAAATAGGTCGAAGCGTGATTGAATGCGGCCACCCGGATACGTGGGTCATGCGCGGCGGCCAGGAAAGCATAGCAGGAGCCGAGGCTGGTTCCGACGATTCCGAGCCGGGTGTATCCCCGCGACTCCAGCCAATCCAGGCAACAGCGCACGTCAATCACGCCCTGCCGGCAGGCATCGAGCGTGCGTCCGATATTCGCCGAGACGGCGTAGTCGGCACGCCGGATTTCCGCCGGCATACGGATGTCGTGGTAGGGCATGCTCAATCGCAGAACGGAAATGCCAAGGAAATTCAGCGCGCGGCACAAGCTGGTGTAGGCGAGCGCGTCCGAATTCCAATGCGGTAGCACCACAATGGCTCGCTTGCCGCGTGCCGGGAACCAGCGTGCGTTGACCAGATTGTTTTCCGAAAAAGGCGAGCGCACCGGCGAAGTAAACCGCAGGAAATCTGCATGGGTTCCTTGGACTTTCTTCTCGAGCTGAGGGTCTGGAACCGCCCGCGTGCTGAAAACCTGAACTTCGCGTCGCTCCAGACGAAAATCTGAAGGCTTGCCGTAGGCATAGAATTCGTCGCTGGCACCCACGATGCGCCGGTTGTATTCAGTAAGGAAGCTTTCGCTATCCTCGGGCACGTGCCCGGGCCCGAAGCCGTTGCGACAAGGCCAATCGCGTGCCCACTCCACACCCCATTCCAGGGGACGCACCACACGATTGTCGTCCACCGACGTCAGCCGGGTTTCCCAGTTGTACATCCACTGTGCGTAGCGTGAGGGCATAATGCCTGATCTTTTTAAAGATACAGCAGAACCGCACCGCCGGGCAGTGTGAGCCCATCGAACGGGCTCCTGCCGCATTAAGCACTCGTGGTAAGGCTTTGAATGGATTGGTCTGGCGTGTGAATCTGCGGCGTGCAAAGTTTTGACAATCATCTGACAAACGCCAGGCGTACGTCGGTTAGTCTGCGGTAAGACCACAATTCTGGCCATGCACTCTGAGAGTTCCACCTCATCGAGCCGCAGTGGGGTTAGGCGGGTCGCCGAAGAAATCGACCGGCTCTTCCAACGCCAGATCGACCTCATGAAATCGGAATCGTTCGTGGGCCTCACTCCGGCCGAACGCTCAGAATATGACCGGATTGGGGAACGAATCAGAGAGCTTTTTGGCGAGCTCGCCAAGCTCAAATAAGCCATTCTGGCTCACGTACTTTCCCAGGTCGGCGTGGAGAACAACCCACAAATTCACGTCTGACGGGAACCCGCGTCACATCCATCAATGATGCTGGTCACAGCACCTTGTTTCACCCCCTCCGTATGCTGGTTCTTGGCGTGTGGACTCGTGGCAATTGCCGCCTGAGATCACGGACGGAGACTGGGTAGCATCTCACGAGAAAGTGGAACGCAATCGTCCGAAAGCCAAGTAGGAGGGCTGTGATGCAGAGTCATCGTCACGGCGATCGTCTTTCCTGGGGTGACACGGTTTTCCTGTACCTGGAACGGGAAGGCATGCCTCTACACATCGGTTCCGCGCTTCGGTTCGAGGGTGTCATCTCCATTGACGCGCTCTGCGAGTTCATGGACTCGAAGCTCCCGCTGATTCCGCGGTATCTGCAGCGAGTTGTAGCCCCACCGTTCAATATTGGCTTGCCGACCTGGGAATACGACCCCAACTTCGACTTGCGCAACCACGTTCGCGAGGTCACGCTCAAACGCGGGACTGATGGGGAGTTTAAGGCTGTCATGGGAAGGATTCTTAGCCAGGTAATGGACCGGCAGCGGCCCCTTTGGGACCTTACTCTGGTGCGCGGCTTGCAGGGCAACCACACTGGCCTCATCTTCCGCATCCACCACTGTCTGGCGGATGGAATTGCCGGGGTTGGTTTGATGAACGTCATCATGGATGCAAACCCGGCTGCACCGCACCTCCCCAAGAAAAAACGCAAACTGCAAGTGCCCCCTCCGCGTGATCCATTGGCAACGATGCTCGAAGGTCTCCTCAGCTCCTACTCCAACATCGTCGAACGGCTTCTCACCACCCAGTCCGACATGCTGAACATCGCGGAAAGAGTCGCAGGCAGCGGGCAGTGGCCGGCCAGTGAGCTTGCACGGCTGCTCCCGGAAATTACCGCACCCACGCAGCCTCTGCGGTTTAATGTGCCTTGCCGCGGTCCCCAGAAAGTGGCCTGGGTCAAGATTCCTCTAGCGGACGTCAAGGCCATAAAAGAGAGGTACGGAACCAGCGTCAACGACGTTTTACTTGCGCTGGTGACCGCGACCATCCGACGCTACGTGGAAATGCACAATGATCCGGTCAAGAAACAGCTCCTGCGCATCATGGTTCCGGTGAACGTACGGGGTAATGGCAACGCTGACGACTTGGGAAACCGCATTTCCTTGCTTCCCGTCACCATCCCGCTCGACATTCGTAATCCGCGGAAACTGCTTTCAGCCGTTCATGGAAGAATGGAGTTCCTCAAGCGCGCACACATCGCCGAAGTGGTGAGTCTGGCTGGGGGCCTGATCGGTGTAATCGCGACTCCCTTGCAGGCGCTTGCCGGACCTGTCGCAAGCCAGCTTCCCATCGCTCCGTTCAACCTAGTTTGCACCAACGTGCCAGGCCCGCAATCTCCCCTCTACCTGATGGGACACAAGATGCTGAGCTGGTATCCCTATGTACCCGTCGGCGGGGAGATGGCAATGAACTGCGCGATGTTAAGCTATGACGGCACGGTTTACCTCGGATTCAGCGGAGATGTGCACGCGGCACCGGATCTGCGACGGCTGGAAACCCTACTGCATCAAAGCTTCGCCGAGCTGCGAAACACGGCCGGGATCGGGCTGCAGCGCAAGAAGCGCGTAAGACCCAAGGTCGAGACGATAGTGAGACCCGGGCTTGCGCCGGTCGCGAAGGTTCGGCGCGCCATCCCAACTCTGACCGTGGGGCGTCCCGCTGAACCTGCTCCGCGACCGGTGCAGACCGCCGACAAGGCTCGGACTTCAGCGAGCATGAGCGCATAGCGAGACTCGACTTCACTCCTGCCCGGCGGCAGCGGAAAAAATGTTCGTGAAAAGTCTCAACCAAGTCTTTTCGTCGCTTTCGGCGCGGCGGCGTTACGAGGCATGGTTCCTCCGGCTGGGTCTCGCGGACGGCAGCGGTGCCTGGTGGTTCCGCTATTTGTTGATCAACCCTGGACGAAGCGGTTGCGCCGGAACCCTCTTGGGGCTGCCGGTCCAGGTGTGGGCCACCTGGTTCCCACAGCAAGAAAGACCGCAGAGCTTCATTCAAGGTTTCCCGTTGAATGGCTTGCAGCTCAGCGCAAAGGGCCGGGGGCCATTCCATTTTCAGATCGCCGACAATGCCATCCAGGAAGGCTCCTGCCGAGGACGGTTAAACGCCGAGGGGCACGAAATCTCCTGGAACCTGCGCTATTCGTCGACCTTTGGCGTAACCTTGAGTGACAAAGGTTGGATTGGCTTTTCGCGAACGCCGCATTCCGATGCAGTGTTCTCCGGAGAGATTACTCTCGATGGCCGCAAGTTCACGGGAGCACCTATGGCCTTCGGAGTTCAAGGACACAACTGTGGCTACCGACACCGCAATTTCTGGAGATGGGCGCACATCTATTTTCTCCGGCCGGGGCGGAGCGCAAGTACGTTTGAAGTATTGTTCTACGACATGCCGCTCGGGCTGGTCTTCCGCAAAGCAGTGTTCTGGCACGAGGGCAAGCCACACCTCTTCCGAAATCTGCAGGAGATCAGCTGCGACCGGCAGAACCTGCGATGGAACCTCCATGCATCCACCCGCGACGGCGCCAACGTAGAAGTTGCTCTCGATGGTGCGGGATTCGGAATGCATCGTCTGGCTTACCTGAAAACCGACTGCTCATCCACCTTCGAGGTAGCCAACAATAGTCTGGCGAAAGCTAGCATGCGATTCCAATCCGCAAGTGGACACGCCGAAACCCTGGAAACTGCTGGAGGTGCGGTGCTAGAGATGGCGGGCGCGGGCTGAGCAACGCTCCTGCAGAGAGCCTGGCCGCTTAGGACTTCGGCTTCCCACCACCCTTGCGCCGCGACGGCTTCTTGAGCCGTGCTTCCAATTCATTCACGCGCTCACGCAAGGCTTTGAGTTCAGAATTGTCTTCCGCTGGCCGAGGCTGCGTGGGAATCGCCCCGCTCAACAACCGCTTCACTGTTTCTACCGGAGAAACGATCGCCGACTGCATGTCGCTCAAGCGGTTCTGCACCGCGTCCTGCACCGTCTGGTAGGTGTCGAAAGCCGACTTCAGATACCACATAATGAATTCCTGCCGGGCCTGGTCGGACGCGACCACCAACTGGCGAAGCAGTTCCAAAGGAAGCCCGGTGGGCTTCTCCTTGGCGTCTTCGCTGATGATCTGGGTCAGAGTCACTCGCGTCAGATCCTCCCCCGTTTTCGCGTCCACCACTTTAACGTCCTTACCCTCGCGGATGAGGGCCGCGATGTCGTCCAGGTTCACATATCGGCTGCCGGAAGTGTCGTACAGCCGGCGGTTTCCATACTTCTTCACCACGACGGAAGCGGCTCTGCCAGATTCTTTCATGTTGCGGTGCACACGCGTGCATTTATATCTTGACATAAGTACATTGCATTTGTATATTTATCTTGATGCTGCACTGCAGCATCAACGGAGGTAATTATGCCAGTAGTTAAAAAGCACGAAACTCATCGAAATCATCCGCGGGAGTCATCCTTTCTGTCCCTGCTGTCGGGATGGGCCCAACAGGGCGTAGAGGGTCTCTTTGCGACCCAGAGAATTCTCATCGACCTGGCGATGCGCCAAAACGCCAGCGTCATGAACCTCATGCGGGAACGGCTCTCTGATCCAACTCATGCTCCGGCCAAGATTCTGGCGGAAATGGCCAGCGAGGGTGTCACCAACTTCGTGGAAGCGCAAAAGGTCCTGCTCCATCTGGCGCAGCAACAGAACGAAATCGTCATGAACGGCGTCAAGGAGCGTGTCGGCGACTCCACCACGGCAGTTGCAGTGACTGATTTGCTGCGAAACAGCCTGGACACTTTCATCGATATGCAACAGGAGTATCTGAAGATCGCGGACAAGCAGACCCACACCTGGCTCGAGGCTGCCAAAACCGGCAAGGTCTACCAACCGGAGAAGGTTGTAGAACTGGCCCGTGAGGGGATTGAGAACTTCGTTCGCGCCCAGAAGCGCTTCCTGGACGTGGTCGCCGAGGAAACAACCAAGGTGGCAGGTGGTAAGCACGGTCGTGCACCCGCCAAGAAGATCAAGAGAACTGATCTGTCGCATCTGGCAAAACAGGCGACAGACTCATTCATCGATGCCCAGAAGAAACTGTTCGATCTGGCAAGCCGGCAGATGAGCGTGAGCGTGAAGACGGCGGGAGAGGCCATCGATATGGTTCGCCCATTCCCGCTCCCGCTGGCCGATCTGACCCGCGAAGGAGTGAAGAGCTACGTCGATGCCCAGAAGGCATTGATGGACGTGATGTTGAAGCCGCGCGACGGGCACAAGCACGCAAAGGCCGAGCGTCACGTGAAGCGCCCGATCCGCCCGGTGAGGGCGGAAGCTCACGCCGTTCACGCCACCGCCTGACGGTCCATGGGTTGACGTTTAGGGCCGGTTTTGCGGGCTTATGACCCGAGGTTTTGTGACCTGAGACACTGCATCGACGTGCCGTTGCGTGCTATAAACGGCACGTCGTTCTTCCGAGTTTCTTCGGAAACTGGAGTGACGCAATTGCAACCGATCGGTCGAGGCGTTTGCTCAGGGACGAACGTCTCATAGCAATTCCAGCCGAGTGGTTGTACTATGCTGCGGGCGAGGACACATGACGGGCCTCCCCCCGAACCGAATAGCCCCACGGACGAGCCATGACGGCGACTGGTAAACAACCTCGAAAGGATAGAGGTGAGGCCAACGTCTCGCCATGGACGGAAGCATTCTTCGCTGCCGAGCTGGTTCTGTTACACGCGACCCCGGTTTATTACGGCTTCGGGGTCCCGGCAGGAGACAATTCTGGCGTGGTCGTCATTCCCGGCTTTCTCGGTACTGACTTCTACCTGATGGAGCTGCATGCCTGGCTCAAACGGATCGGGTACCGGCCCTACTTCTCTGGTATTGGACTCAATGCTGAGTGTCCCAACTTATTGATTCAACGCCGTTTGAATGAAACCATCGAAAGGGCACTTTCCGAAACGCGGCGAAGAATTCACGTGATCGGTCATAGCCTCGGGGGTGTTATTGCCCGAGCTGTGGCCCACCAAAGACCGGAAGCTATCGCTTCCGTAATCTCCCTCGGCGCTCCCTTTCGCGGAGCCGTGGTACACCGTTCGGTGCTGAAGGCGGCGGAGGCTGTCCGCCTGCGCATCCTCGACGAACACGGTAAGGGTGTGTTGCCGGAATGTTATACCGGACGCTGCACCTGCAATTTCCTTGATTCCCTGCGCCGCGACCTTCCCGACTCGGTATTGGAGACCGCCATCTACACCCGTGGCGATGGACTCGTGGACTGGCGGTATTGCATGACGCGGAATCCAGAGGTCGATTTCGAAGTTACCGGCACGCATATCGGGATGGCTTTCAATTCGTCGGCCTATTCGATCATTGCCGAACGGCTGGCCCTGGCCCAATCCACGGACAGGGTGCCAGCCTACCGCAAGGGACGGGGAAACGGCGCCACGTCAGCCAAGGGCGGGCCTAATCGA
>Ga0187778_10002871_pt1 | contig 11657 bp, 9 predicted proteins | sample 1015_Q2_SP5_20_M_FD_132418 | JGI IMG/M metagenome (GOLD analysis project Ga0187778, IMG submission 132418) | Tropical peat soil microbial communities from peatlands in Department of Meta, Colombia - 1015_Q2_SP5_20_MG | ecosystem: Environmental > Terrestrial > Soil > Wetlands > Peat | place...
ACGCGAGTCGCTGCAGTACGTTGCGGGGGCGCCTTTTGTCGCCGCGTCCGAGTTTTGCTTTGCTTCGCCGCGCGTGCCGCGCGACCCAGCCCTGCAGGCGTATGCCCGGGTGTCTTTTCCGGCGGGGCGGCGCCTGCTCGAGGCAGCTTTGGATCTTATGCATCGCATCCACCGGGATTTTCGGTACGACACCGCAAGCACCGCCGTGGGCACGCCCGTGCTTGATGCGTTTTGCGCCCGCGCCGGGGTTTGTCAGGATTTTGCGCACGTGATGATCGGGTGTCTGCGCTCTTTGGGGCTGGCGGCGCGCTACGAGAGCGGCTACCTGTTCACTCGGCCTCGCTTTGCCCCGACGCCTGCGGGCGAAGCAAGCCCGACGCTCGTCGGTGCCGATGCATCGCACGCTTGGGTGTCGGTGTTTTGTCCGCAGTCCGGTTGGATTGAATTTGACCCGACCAACGATGCCATACCGGGAACGGGCCATGTGCGGTTGGCAAGTGGCCGCGACTACGCGGACGTGGCGCCGCTGCGAGGGGTCGTGCAGGGCGGCGGCAAACACGAGTTGCGTGTTGCCGTGCGGGTTGTCAGCGTCGCGCAATAAAATCCCGTCACTGCGGCAATTGGCCGCGGCGATTTACCGTGCCGCGAACCCAGGGCGGACAAAAGGAGGAGGCATGCAGCGTCGTTTCTTTCTTTCTCGGGCCGGAGCCGGCCTGGCAGCGGGCTCGACACTTTTGGGAGCGCCGGCCGTTGCGGCCGAACCATCGGTGCGCTGGCGCCTTGCGTCGAGCTTTCCTAAGAATCTGGACACGATCTACGGGGCAGCGGAGCTTTTTGCCCGGCAAGTTTCGCTGATGAGCGAGGGCAAGTTCCAGATCTCGGTGCATGCGGCGGGCGAAATCACGCCGGCTTTTGGCGTCGTCGATGCGGTCCAGCAAGGTGCGGTCGAATGTGCACACACCGCGGCGTATTACTTTTTTGGCAAAGACGAGACCTTTGCCCTGAGCTGTTGCATTCCATTTGGTTTGAATTCGCGTCAAACGTCGGCGTGGATGTACCACGGCAACGGACTTACGCTGATGCGCGAGTTCTATCGCAACTACAACATCATCAATTTTCCCGCCGGCAACACCGGAGCGCAGATGGGCGGCTGGTTTCGCAAGGAAATCAAATCGCTTGCCGACATGAAGGGTTTGAAGTTCCGCATCGGTGGTTTCGGCGGACGAATCATCGAGCGCATCGGTGGGGTGCCACAAAATATCCCCGGTGGAGACATTTATCCGGCTTTGGAGAAGGGAACCATCGATGCGGCCGAATGGGTCGGACCATACGACGACCTGAAACTCGGGTTTAACAAAATCGCGCAGCATTACTACTACCCCGGATGGTGGGAAGGCGGCCCGCAACTGGATCTGTTTGTCAATATCAAGGCCTGGGAAGCCTTACCGGGCAACTACAAGGCGATGGTGGAGAGCGCGGCGGCGCACTGCCATGTCGATATGCAAGCCAATTACGATGTGAAAAACCCGATCGCGCTCAAAGAGCTTTACGCCGGGGGTACGAAGTTGCACGCGTTCCCGCGCGACATGATGAACGCCGCGTTCAAGGCATCGATCGACTATTACGAGGAGCTGTCCGCAAAAAATCCGAATTGGCGGAAGGTCTACCAGGATTACAAGAGCTTCCTGCGGGACGAGAACTTGTGGTTTCGTTTCGCCGAAGCGAGCTTTGATCAATTCATGCAATCCCAAAAGCTCTGAAAACCGGGCGCGGGTGCAAGGGCAGCGTGCCGCGCGCGCTCGGTCGGGGACCCACGCTCGCGCGACCGGCGCTTAACCCGCAGAAAAGACGCCTCTGTGCGCGCGGGCTGTGCCCAATGGTCTTGCGGCGCAACGTGAAGCCGGGAGCTCCCCGGGAAAGGGGGCGGTGCGCGGGTCCTTGGCCTTTATCGGCGAGCGGTGGATCGCAAGACACCAACGAAGGTGCGCCTTTTTGGTTGAGCTTTGCCAACAACGCTTCGCCGGCCCCCGCGACCGTCGCATGGCTTTCGATGCAAGGGGTAGAAGGCGCGGCCGGTGGGCCGGCGCGACATTACGGGAACTTGCCCTTTTGGCGCGGATCCAACGGTCAAGTGATTTGGCGTGTTTTGCTTGTGTTGGAACGCTTGCCGTGCGTCGTTTGCCTTGTCGGATTGCTGTTTTTTTCCTTTTTGGCGCACTTGGCGTTCCTCTCGCGCGTGCCGGCACGCAGGACATGGCGCCCGCGATGGCATCCCACGCTTTTCGGCCGACCGGAATGGAATGTGTGCCGGGTTCAAGCCAGGGGCTTGTCCGGCGCGATATTCGCGCGGTCGTACGCGGGCTGGAAGAAACCGCACTTTTGTGGGACTTTGCCAGTCAGAGCCAGGAGTTGACCCGGCTGCAGTCGGTCCGCAGCCGCTTGGTGAGGGCCAGCCGCGAGCTTTGCGGGCAAGGGCGGCAGCGGGCGCTGGAACTGCAGTCGGATATTGCGTACGTTACGGCGCGCGGCGGCGAGCAGCTCGATCCGCTGTCGTCGGCGACGGGCGCCTCGAGCGGCCCGCCGGCTCCCAGTCGAGAAGAACTCGCGCAACTCGTGACGGAAGCGCAGGATTGGGAGAACGACGTCCCGACGATGCACCGTCTTCTCGAGCCGAGCGGTCTTTATCTGCCGCGCGCGGCATCCCGACCGACGCGCTTGCGCGCAACGAGCGATCCAGCCGATCCGGCGTATACGAATCTACTCGTTTGGCCCCCGGACCGAACGCAAGCGAAGTCGCAGTTTCGCTTCGATTTCTGACGAGGCACCCTAGCGGCCTCACAAGCTCTGGCCTTGCCCGCCGAGGCGCGGCGCGTTGCATCGCAGCGCGCCGGGAAGGGAAGCCGACGTTCGCGGCGCCGCGGCCCCTATCCCGTTTGCTGCGAGATGCCGTCTCGGATTGCTAGTTTGCGCGGCTGGGTGCGCCCGCGTGAGCTAGGTTGCTTGGCACCCCGGCCTGGGGATACTCCCCGGGGAACAGCTCGCGTCGGCTCTTGCCCGCGAATGCAACGTACTGGGTGCCGTTTTGTACCGCCGCGACCGCTTCGGCCTGCACCTGTGCGCGCGTTTTCGTGATACCAAGCTCTGCAACTGGCGGATAGAGCCACGGAAACATGTCGCGCGGCGCAATCTCCGGTTCGCCAACCGGCAATTCCCCGGCCGTTTCGGCGCCGATCAATTCGGCCCGAACCCGATCGCGAACGGCATCCGGGTCGGCCCAGGCCGCTGCGCTGCCAAGTGCCAACGCGACACCGCAAATAACGAGGGAGTGTGTGACGTTTCTCATGGAAGTCTCCTCTAGGTACGAATACGCAAATGGGACTCCATTGGGACACAGCGCCAATGCGGACACGGATGGCTTTCTTACCATGGACGAATGCCGCAGCGTGCGCCGCCCACGCTGGCAAGTTACGCGCGCCGGGCATCGCCGGTAAGACGCAATCTACGTACGTGTTTTACCGACTTCCCAGAATGCACCGCAGGCCCTCGAGTTGTCAGCGCAGCGGCGCAAGAGCCAAGTGCACGATGGCCAAGACAGCAACGAAGGACGCGACCCCGGCCACAGATTAAGGCCGCGTACGATCTGGAGCTTGCGTGGCCTTTGGACGTGTCGACAAAGACCGGCCCTGACCGGCACAAAGATCACCTGCGCGGAGCGCTGCCGCTTCGCCGGAACAGTTCGTCCAGGTTGCTGTCGCCGGGTAGGGACGGCGCTTCGGGGGTCTCGATTTGAATCTTGTTGAGATCCAGGTTCTTGGGTTTTTCCAAGAAGACCGTTACGGACTGCGGGATAAAGATCACGATGACCACCAAAATGAGCTGCATGGCCACCCAAGGCAGCGCGCCCCAGTAAATGTCGGGCGAGGAGACGGCCCGAGGAATTCGTCGCTCCTTAAAGAGCGAATCGGCGATGCCTCGCAAGTAAAAGAGCGCAAAACCGAAAGGCGGATGCATGAAACTTGTCTGCATGTTCACGCAGAGCATGACGCCGAACCAGATCAGATCGATCCCCAACTTGTCGGCGACCGGTCCGATCATGGGAATGATGATGAAGGCGATCTCGAAGAAATCCAGAAAAAACGCGAGGAAAAACACGAAGACGTTGATAAAGACCAGAAAGCCGATCTGGCCGCCGGGCAGATTACTCAGCTGTTGTTCGATCCAACGCGCACCATCGACTCCTTGAAACACCAGCGAAAATACGCGTGCACCGATCAGAATGAACACGACCATCGCGGTGATGCGCATGGTGCCGTGCATGGCATCGCGCAAGAGCGGCCAGGTCAGCCGTCCGTGGATCATGGCAAGCAGCAACGCGCCGACCACGCCCATGGCACCGGCCTCCGTCGGCGTGCAGATGGCCGTCTCCATCCACGGCAGGCCCCCCATGCTGCCGAGCACCGCGAAAATCAGGACTGCCGAGGGAATGATGCCGCGCAGGCACCGCAACCAAAGCCGCAAACCGGTATCGCTACGTGTCGATTTGTCGATTCCCGGAACGTCCTGCGGGCGGAAGATTCCGAGCAAGAACGTATAGAGCGCGAAAATCAGCACCTGCAAAATCGATGGGCCCCAGGCGCCCTTGTACATGTCTCCGACCGAGCGCCCCAGTTGGTCGGCCAGGACGACGAGGATCAACGATGGCGGCACGAGTTGCGTGATGGTCCCGGAAGCGGCGAGAACGCCCGTCGTGTACCGCATGTTGTAGCCATAGCGGATCATCACGGGCAGCGAAATCAGAGCCATGGCGATGATCTGGCCGGCCACGGTTCCCGTGATCGCGCCCAGGATGAACCCGACGATGATGACCGAGTAACCCAGACCACCGCGCACGGTGCCGAAGAGCTGCCCCATCGAGTCGAGCATGTCCTCGGCCAGCCCGCACTTTTCCAGGACGCTGCCCATCATGGTGAAAAAGGGGATGGCCAGCAGCAGGTCGTTGGAAAGGATGGTAAAGACGTTGAGCGGCAAATTTATGAGAAATGCCGGCTCGAACCATCCCATGGCAATCGCGTAGGCCGCGCAACCCAAACCGAGGGCCGCCAGCGAGAAGGCCACCGGAAACCCGATGAGCATCACCACCACGAGGCCGGCAAACATCACCGGCGGGAAGTTCTCAATGCTCACTGCAGCGGTTTTTCGTACGGGTTTTCGAGCGTGTTTGCGCCGCGCAGGTAGGCGATTCGCTTGATGATCTCCGCCACCGCTTGCAGGCCAACCAGAGCAAATCCCAGCGGCAGCATCAGCATGACGGGCCAGCGCACAAGACCTCCCGCATTGGAGGAAACTTCTCCGCTCACGAAGGTGCGCACGAAAATGGGCCAGGCCAGAATCAATAGGATCGCCATAACCGGTACGAGAAACAACATCAGACCCAGCAGATCGAGCAACACGGGCGCTTTGCCGCGCAAGCGGGAATAGAAGATGTCGACCCGCACGTGTTCGTTGCGCCGAAGCACATAGGGAGCTCCGAGCATCACCGTCGCGGCGAACAGGTACCACTGGATCTCGAGCCAGGCGTTCGAAGAGATGTCCAAGGCATAACGGACCAGCGCGTTGCCCGCGCTGATGAGGCTTGCAGCCAAAACGGCGAAGGCGGCAAGCCAGGCTAGCTTGTCGCTGATCCAGTCGACGACGCGGCAAAAGGCGAGCAGCGGCTTCATGTCGGCGACGGTACCACGCGCCAAGCGCCGTTTAGCAACCGCCTGCGTTGGGGGCAAGCACGCCGACGGAAATTTCCGACGGCGTGCCATGCGGCACCCGGGTGCGCAGCTCGATGGGTGCTTGCATGCGCAACGCAAGCTGCGAGCCGACTTGTTGTTCCGGGGACTGTCCGGGTCGCCACAAAACCAGGGCCCCGCAGCGCGCAAGTTGCTCCTCGCTGATCCATGGCGCTTGGTTGCGGTCCCCGCCGGGCAGGACGGCCGGATGCGAAGGAAGCTCCAAGGCGATTGCGCCGGCCTCCCAGTCCGGGCCGACGACGATGGTCACACGGCCCGGAGCGTTTGCCTCCCAATGGGCAAGTGCCATGGCCGCCAAGGGCTGCGCGGCAAAGGAATGATGAAATCCGGGCGAGCGAGTTGCGACCACGACGTTCCACACGACCGCACCCGCGTGCACCGCGAGGACCGCCCACAGGGTGCCGAGGGCAGCCGGGCGCTTTGCCTGACCTAACAGCGAGACCCCATAGAAGGGCAGCAACAGTGTCGCAGACGCACCCCAATGGTTTTGCGGCGCAACGCCGGCCAAAAGCACCAAGACGAGCACGGCGCCCAGCGGCGTGAGGGCCAAAATCGCCAATGCGCGGCGCTGTCTTGCGAAACCCGTGCGGTGCCCAAGATCGGGAAGAACGTCGGCCGCAGCCCGTGGGGGCAGGAGCCGATCGATCAGCAGGGCCAGCCCAAACGCAAAAAGCGCGGGAGCAAGCCGCCCGAGCTGCTGCAGGAGAAATCCGGCGAGGTGAAGCAAGCGCTCCGGCAGAGGCAATTCGGCGAGCAGGCTGTGGCTGGCGTAGGCAAAAGTCGAAAATTCGTGAGAAACGAGCCACAGGGCGTGAGGCACCAAAGGAAGCAGTGTGCCCACGGCGCCCAAGGCGGCGTACTGCCAAAAACGGGGCCGGCGCCACACGCCCAACGCAAGGAGGGTCAGAGCGTTTGCCGCCACGATAACCGCCATTTGGTATTTCGTAAGCAGTCCGAGGCCCTGTGCGACGCCCAAAACGACCCAGGGCAGCGCGCCGCCGCTATCTTGCTCGTCGCGGACGATGCGCAACACCGCCCAGGCGCTGGCGACCACAAAGGGCAGCATGACGGTGTTGTGATTTAAAAAGGAGCCTCGCCCCATCAGGTAGTAATCGGCGCTGCTTAGCAGTACGACGACGAGGGCGCCTTGCCGATCGAGCACGAGCAGGGCGCAACGCCACAAGATGAGCAACGTCGCTCCCACGCAGCCCATCGCCAAGGCGTACGTGAGAAAGGCGCTGGGACCAAAAACCTCGATGGCTCCGTGCAAAAGCCAGGTCGGCAGCGGCGGATGTTTGAAATATCCCCATTGCAGCGCGTGCGCCCAAGTGAGCTGCTCGACGTTGTCGGCATGCGGCACGCTCTGCAAAAGCGCCGGCACCGCGCTCCACAGCAGCACAACGAATGCCACAAATCCGAGCAGCGACGGCCAATGTCCAAGTCCGCCGTCACTGTTTTGGCGGAAGGTCCCCGTGTCGTTTGCGGGGACGTGCTCAGCGAGCACGCGACACCGTGCGCTGCGGGTGAATTCCGGCCAGGGCAGCCAGGCGTCGCTTAAAGAGTTCGACTTCGCGCACGACCGTGGCTCGGACGGACGGCTCCCATACCGAGTGGCCCGCGTCCGGCACTACCGTGTAGCGAGCCCCCGGCCAAGCGCGCGCCAGCTCGTCGGCGCTGACGATCGGACAGACCACGTCGTAGCGCGAGTGCACGATGGATGCCGGCAAGTGCTGGATGCGGTACATGTTGTCGAGCAGCTGGTTGGGGGCAAGAAAGCACTGATGCGCAAAAAAATGCGCTTCCAGTCGTGCCAGTGCCAAGGCATCATCGGAAAACTCGCGCACCAATTCGGGATTGGGAACAAGGGTGGAGCACGTTCCCTCGTATTCGCTCCATGCCCGGGCAAAGGGCATGTGGATTTGCGGATCGCTGCTAAAGAGCCGGCGCCGATAGCCACGCAAAACATCGCCGCGCTCGGCCTCCGGCAGCATCTCCACAAAGCGCCGCGACGCCTCGGGGTGGATCTGACGCGCGCCGTGGAAAAACCAGTGAACCTCGCTGGCTCGTCCCAGAAAGACGCCGCGCAGAACAAAGCCCAGGCAACGCTCCGGGTGCGTCTGGCCGTATGCCAACGCCAGGGTGCTGCCCCAGGAGCCGCCAAAAAGCAGCCAGCGGGAAACCCCGAGGTGCTCGCGCAGCCGCTCCAAGTCGGCCACCAGGTGCTGCGTTGTGTTGTGCGCCGCTTCCGCAAACGGGGTGGAAGCCCCCGCGCCGCGCTGGTCGTACAGGACCACGCGGAAAAACGCCGGGTCAAAGAAGCGGCGGTGTTCTGGGGCGCTTCCGCCTCCGGGACCCCCGTGCAAGAAAACGACCGGCAGCCCCCTGGGATTGCCGCTGGTTTCCCAGTACATCGTGTGTACGCGGTCCAGTGCCAGCATCCCGCTTTCGTACGGTTCGATCGGGGCGTACAGGTCTGCGCGTGCGTCCATGGGGTCCTGTCGTATCGAAGGCCCGATTATGCCGTCGCGCCGACCTGCACGGAAATTGCGCGGACCGCGTCGGCGCCGGACGGCTCCTGACGGCGTCCGGGAAGCGGGACTGTATCGCAACGCACCATGGCCGGATTTCGTTCCCAGCAGCGCGGAGTTGTCGTATCGTGGGTACCGTAGCGGCAAGGCCGCGTGCAATTGCCAAGGAGCAATGGAGGGAACAATGAACGCAGGCGACGTATTACGTGCAAAAGGAAACGCGCTATATACGGTTTCGCCCGATTCGGCCCTTTGGTCGGCGGTGCAGACGATGACCGAGTTCGATATTGGTTCGGTGGTGGTGATGGAACACGGAAAGTTGGCCGGCATGCTGACCTTTCGCGAAGTTTTTCGGGCGCTGCGGGCCAACGACGGGCGCGTCGGCAAGGGGCTGGTGCGCGAATACATGGACCCGAATCCCCGAAGCGTGGACGTGAAGACCGACGTCAACGATCTTCGCCGCCTGATGCTCGATTTGCGAGTGCGCTACATTCCCGTTATGGACCAGACCGCGCTGGGCGGGGTCATCTCGTTTCACGATGTGGCACGTGCTGTGCTCGAAGAGCAGGGCTACGAGAATCGCATGCTGAAGGACTACATCCGCGACTGGCCGCAGTCGCAGAGCGTTAGCGGTTGATGACGGAGCTCCTCGCAGATTCGCGAACGCCGAAACTGCACTTCGCTGTCGTTGGCGCGGGAGTTGCCGGGCTGACCTGCGCACGGGAGCTCGTTGCGCGCGGGGCGCGCGTGACGGTCTTTGAACGCAGCGCGGCGCCCGGTGGACGGCTGGCGAGTCTGCAGTCCGATGCCGGTTCGTTTGACGTCGGCGCGCAGTTTTTCACCGTCCAGACCGAACTTTTTGCCAAGGAAGTGCACCGCTGGGTCGGCGCCGACCTCGTGCGCACGTGGGAGGCGAATCTGGCCGAACTGAACAACGGCCAGATCACATCGGTTTCGCCCGGCACGGCACGCTTTGTCGGTGTGCCGACGATGCAAAGTATCGCCCAGTACTTGGCGCGCGATCTCGATGTGGTATTTGATGCCGAGGTAGGACGCATCACGCGAGGATCCTCGGAATGGTACTTGTTCGATCCGAGGGAGCGTCAATTGGGCATCGTGGGATTTGATGCGCTGGTGTTGGCCGTTCCATCGATTGACGCGCTGCGCCTGGTGCGGTCGGAAACGAACTTTGCCCAACGCCTGGAGACGGTACGCTGGGACGCCTGCTGGTCCGCAAGCTTGGCGTTGTCCCGCCCCAGCGGGATTGAATTCGACGCGGCGGTAATTTGCGACGATCCGATATTGGCTTGGGCCGCGCGCGACAGTTCCAAGCCCATGCGACAGACCACCGAAGGCACTGCCGAGCGCTGGCTGCTGCAGGCGCGCTCGACGTGGTCGAGAAATTTTATCGAGATGGGGGTCGACGAAGCCGCGCGCTGGATGCAGCGTGCCTTCGCGGCGCGCTTGGCGCGACCCCTGGCCCAACGATCCTGCAGTGCGCTGCGCTGGCGCGCTTCGACTCCGATCGAGGCTCTCGCGGAGACCTTTCTGTGGGAGCCTGAGCGTGGGATCGGCCTTGCGGGAGACTGGTGTGGCGGCTCGCGCGTGGAGTCGGCGTATCTGTCCGGGATGGGGCTTGCGCAGGCAATTGCCGAATGATCCGGGGCGGTGCGTTTGCTTTGCTGCGGCAGCGGCGGTTCGCACCTTTTTTTTGGACCCAATTCTTCGGCGCAGCAAACGACAACGTATTTAAGTTCGCGTTTACCTTGCTCGTCACCTATCGCAGCGCCAGCGCGACGGCGCTCGATGCCTCCAGCGCGGCCAACCTGATTGCGGCGGCGTTCATTCTTCCCTTTTTGCTGTTCTCGGCGAGCAGCGGCCAGCTCGCCGACAAGTTCGACAAGGCAACCTTGATGCGCTCGGTCAAAGTGCTGGAGGTTGCGATCATGCTTTTGGGCGCGTGGGGTTTTGTTTACAACCAGTTCGCGGTGTTGCTCGGGTGCACCTTTCTGATGGGGGTGCACTCGACACTGTTCGGTCCGGCCAAATACGCGTACTTGCCGCAGCATCTGACGGCGTCGGAAATTGTCGGCGGCAACGGCGTGGTCGAAATGGGGACCTTTGTCGCGATTTTGCTGGGAACGATTCTGGGCGGCGTTTTATTGGATCAGGGTGCGCGCGGACCGATCTACGCCGCCTGCGTTTGTGTTGCTCTGGCGCTCATCGGTTTGTTGGCGAGTTTCGGTATACCCGGGACTCCGGCGCCGGATCCGACACTGTCGGTCGACTGGAACCCGGCACGTGTTCTCTGGCGCAACGTGCGCCTGGCCAGCGAGCAGTCGGTGGTGTTTCTCTCCATGCTGGGAATTTCCTGGATGTGGTTCTTCGGTGTGCTGTTTTTGACCCAGTTTCCGGCCTTTGCGCGCGACGTGCTCGGCGGCGGCCCCTCCGTGGCCAACTTGCTGCTCGCGGTATTTACGATCGGCATCGCCACCGGCTCCTTGGCGTGCGATCGGCTCTCCCACCGCATCGTCGAGATCGGCCTTGTGCCCTTGGGATCAATCGGCATGACGCTGTTTGGCGTGGACTTGTTTTTCGCGATCCCCGATGCGCCGTTGGGCACGCTGCAGACGGCGCGACAATTTTTGACGCACCCGATTCATTGGCGCGTCGTGGTCGATCTTTTTGCGCTCTCGCTTTGTGCGGGGCTGTACAGTGTCCCCTTGTACGCGCTCATCCAGACGCGCTGTCCGCCTTCGCGTCGGGCGCGCATCATCGCCGCCAACAATATTCTGAATGCCGTCTTTATGGTCGTTGCCAACGGCTACGCCGTGCTGGTGCTGCGGGTCCTGGGCGCGGACATCGAGCAGTTGTTCCTGCTCACGGCATTGCTCAACGCGGCCGTGGCCGTCTACATCTACCTTCGGGTGCCCGAATTTTTGCTGCGCTTTCTCTCCTGGGTTCTGGTCAACCTCGTCTACCGGCTGCGTTCCCACGGGCGGGAGCGCATTCCCCAAGCCGGTTGCGCCCTGCTCGTGGCAAACCACGTGTCCTACGTTGACGCCATCGTCCTGTCGGCCGTGAGCCCGCGGCCGATCCGATTTGTAATGGATCGATCGATCTTTCAAATGCCGCTGCTCTCCTGGCTGTTTCGGCACGTCAAGGCCATTCCGATCGCCTCGGCGCGTGACGATCCGGTGCTGATGGAACAGGCCTTTGCCCGCGTCTCCGAGGAACTGCGCGACGGGGGTCTGGTTTGCATTTTTCCCGAAGGGGCGATCACCCGCGACGGCGAACTGGCCCGGTTTCGACCCGGCGTGCGCCGAATCCT
>Ga0187778_10002872_pt1 | contig 11652 bp, 9 predicted proteins | sample 1015_Q2_SP5_20_M_FD_132418 | JGI IMG/M metagenome (GOLD analysis project Ga0187778, IMG submission 132418) | Tropical peat soil microbial communities from peatlands in Department of Meta, Colombia - 1015_Q2_SP5_20_MG | ecosystem: Environmental > Terrestrial > Soil > Wetlands > Peat | place...
ACACAAAAGGCTTCCCTGCCGGCCGTGCACCCGCCGTCATGGTGCGGCGAGCAATCGTTCGATGTCGGCACGAAACCGGCTTAGCTGTTCGAGCCTCTCCGCCGTAGCTTCGATGATCTCCTGCTTGGCCTGGAAAACCTTCCGTCCCCCAGACTCGGTCAGCACTGCCAAGGCATCCCCAATTTGCCAGCCGGGTGTGCCGAGCATCCGCAGTCCGTCCGGCCCGGCGACGAGCAGTGCGATGCAGTTGTCTCGCACCACTCCGATGCAGTTGGGAAATCGGTCAAAGGACTTCAGTTCGAAACCGGCGAGATAGATTTGCTGCAGTTGCTGGGCTGGGTCAGGCATTGAATCCTTGAAGGATTGACCCAAGGGTAGCTTTCCGATGTGGCATTGCCAGGCGACGGCTCAGGGCTTACTGTCAGTTACGGCCCATCTCACATCTTGTATCTGCCCAGGTCCTCGTCGTTGAGGTTCTCCAACCACTTGCGGAGCTCCTCCTGGCTGACCCGATCCGAGGAGCTAGCCGCCAGCTTTGAATTCTTCAGGACTTCGTCTTCCACGTAGATCGGGCAATCTACCCGCAGTGCCAGCGCCAAGGCGTCGGAAGGCCGCGAATCAATGCTGATTACGTGCCCGTCGCGCTCGAGCCAGATCACCGCGTAAAATGTATCCTCGCGCAACTCGGTGACCACCACCTTGTGAACCTGCGTATCCAGCCCAGTCAGGACATTCTTGATCAGGTCGTGAGTCATGGGCCGCGGCGTGCTGACCTTTTCAATCTCGAGCGCAATCGCATTGGCTTCGTAAATCCCCACCCATATCGGCAGCACCGTGTCACTGCCCGAATCCTTCAGGATCACGATGGGCATGTTCGTCACCGGATCCATCATTAAGCCGCGGATTTTCATTTCGACTTCCATCGTGTTCTCCCGCCCTGTTCCGGCACGCTTCGCTTCCTTATACCACCATTTCGCCCGCCAAGCTGTTGGGAAAGCACTCGGTGGTAACCACTCGGACGAAGGCGCCTAGCCGAGGTTCCCTTCCCGCTGGAACGGCAAAATTCATGACTTTATTTTGCGAAGTGCGGCCGTTCCATTGTTGACGTGACTGGTTCTTTCCTTCAACCATTACTTCAAGAATACTACCAATATATCTGTTATTAGACAGCTTTTGTATATCTCTCTGCTTCTCGTTCAGGATCGCCAGTCGGCGGACTTTTTCGAGGTCTGGAATTCGATCTTCCAGATTCAGGGCCGGAGTATTGGGGCGTGGAGAGTATTTGAAGCCGAAAATTCCGTCATATTCGACTTCCTCTACCAGCGATAGAGTCTGTTCAAACTCGGCCTCGCTCTCACCCGGGAATCCGACGATGATATCGGTGGTGATGCTGATCTTGCGGCGCGCCCCCTTTATCCATGAGATGCGCTCAAGATACTGCTCGCGGGTATAAAGTCGCTGCATAGCTTCGAGTACCCGAGTCGAGCCGCTTTGCACGGGAAGGTGAACATGGTCGCATAGGCTTGGCACAGCCTCAATCGCCTCGATAATGTCTCGTCCAAAATCCCGGGGATGCGAGGTAGTAAACCGTACCCGCTTGATCCCAGGAACTTCGCCTACGGCTGCCAGTAACTCAGCAAAGCTTTTTTTCCCAGTAGGATCCTTGTAAGAATTAACGTTTTGGCCGAGCAACTGAATTTCCCGATACCCCAGCTCAGCCATCTGGCGAGCCTCGGCGAGTACCGAATCGGACGCCCGGCTGCGCTCTTTGCCGCGGGTGAAGGGCACGACGCAATAGGCGCAGAATTTGTCGCAGCCTTCGATGATCGTGATGTAGCCGCGGTGCGGATTGCTACGGGCGGTGAACTCGGTTTCGAAGCACTCGTCGGTCTCGCGGTCATCGAGCCCTGTAACCCTGTGCCCTGCCTCGATTTGGATCAACATTTGTGGCAAATTGCGGTACGAAGCCGATCCGCAAACCAAGGAAACGTGGGGCGCGCGGTCAAAAATCTTCGCGCCCTCCTGCTGGGCCACGCAACCCAACACCGCAAAGCGTTTGCCCTGAGCCTTGAGCCGCTTGTGGTCGGCAAGACGATGGAAGACCTTCTGCTCGGCTTTATCACGAATGGAGCAGGTGTTGTAGAAGATCAAGTCGGCCTCTTCAAAGCTAGAGACTTGGCGATACCCCTGCGAGATGAGCGTGCCGATGACCCTTTCCGAGTCGTGCACGTTCATCTGGCAGCCGAAGGTCTCTAGATAGAAGGTCTTTTGCGGCATGTGACATCAGTATACGCTCAATGCCAGGGTCACCCTAATGTTCGAAGCCGCAACCTCAGAAGCGCGAACTTCGCGCCATGCCGCGGCCGAGTGGACACGAGCCGAGGAAGACCCGGGCGGGCAGGTAGAGCGAACCCCTGGAACGAGACAGTCTCCCTGCCTGTCGCGGGGCTCACTTTCCGATGTCAGATGCTTACTGAGTGACGCGAAATTTTACGTCACCCGCTAAGGTGGCAGAGGGTGTCGTGACTGTCACGATACTACTCCCCGGCGTTCCGGCCGGCACTGATGTAGCGATCTCGCCGGACGAAACGATCGTGAATGTTGCCGGCACTCCGTTGAAGGTGACCCCTGTCGCGCCCGATAGATCCGTACCGTAGATTGTTACCGTTGTGCCGATGGGACCAAAAGCCGGGGATATTCTCACAAAAGGAGGACAACCAAAGGTGAACACTGCGCCGTTGCCGATACCGAACGTTGTCCCATAAAAAAGACCGTTGGTCGCCTGCATGACCCCCGAGGGATTAAACGTACGCTGGCAGGATGCGACATTGCAGAAGTTAACCAGAACCGTGACGGACCCCGCAGAATCCATCTTAAAGAGGGTGCCTTGATTGGAGAGTCCGCCTGACAGTGCCGTTCCGTAAAAACTACCATCGGTCGCTTGAATCAAGTTCTGGACCTGAGCACCTTCACTGCTGGTAAATGCATGCAGGATGGTTAGCGGTCCTCCCGTCTTAGCAATCTTGAAGACGATTCCACAACCCTCGGGGCAAGTCCCGTCGACTAGTCCGCCCGCGCCGGTTGTTCCATGAATGTTGCCGTCCGCTGTTTGGATCAAACTGGTTTCAGGAAGCGAGCCATCTGCGCAGTTTGGCTGCACACAAAAGTTATATAGTGTTGTAAACGAGCTGCCGGTCGAGTTAATCCGGAAAAGCGTTCCACAACCTTGACTATTCTCAGGTCCTTCGCACGAACCCCTACCCCCTGCACCGATTGTCCCATAGAACAGGCCGTTGTTAGCCTCCACCAGACCTGCGAAGGGATTCCATCCGTCGGCACAATTGGGGGATTTGGAGCAGAAGCTGTAAATCGACGTGAATACTCCGGAGAGCGTGATTTTGAAAACCGTACCACCACTATGATTTCCTCCAAGGGAGGTTGTGCCGTACAAGGCGCCGTCGCTGCCTTGAATCAACTCGCCTTCTGGCTGCGCGCCATCCGTACAAAGTTCCTGGCTGGCGCAAGAACTGTAAAGCGTGGTCACCGTGCCGGCCTGGTAATTTCTATGGGACAACCCGCTTCGGCGGAGCGAGAGATGACGGGGCCGTATTCCAGGTGAGCCCATCGCTTGCCAGAACTAGTCCGTTAGGCACCTTACCATCTCGGCACGGCGCGGGAACGCAAAATAGGTGAAGAGGTGTTACGGTGCCAGCGGGAGTAACTTTGAAAATGCTGCCACCACCGTTATGCCCGCCTGCTGAACCGACTCCGTAGAAGTTCCCATCGGTACCCTGTACGAGACTCTTAGGCATCAGGCCATCCCCTGTTGCCAGCCGGGCGAGCACGTTGTGAGTCTGCGCCTCCGACGTGATCGCCGTGGCTACGCTAAGAATGAGAAGAGTGCATGCGGTTCGTACTCTCCAGTCATGGGCTTTGAACATTCTGGTAACAACTTTGGATTTCATGATGGTCTCCCTGGTGAAAAGCGCCAACGTCATAGTCTCGCTCCGATTGGCCGCAAACGGGGTAGGTACCTTGAAGATAAAGATGAGATGAGAATGCCGATCTCCGACGGGATGCTGTAGGCTCCCAAGTTATCGACGCGCCTGAAGCACCGAAGATAAGAGGAGACCGGCAATGAAGTAGGTTGGCATCATAGCATGGGCGCAGACTAAGACAGGTTGCAGGTGGCTTGTGCGCTCGGGATCTGGGAAGAAGAGGATATAGCCGCGGAACGATGGCTCGAATTGGAGTTGCCGGAACCTTTGCGCCGTGCTCCCATGATGAGGTCACGATGCAAAAGCCCTGCGATCCTGCCATTCCGAGGGACCCCGAGAAGCCTAGTGTCGACCGCCTCCGTGTCCGCCGTGACCACCGCGGCCTCCGCGATGGTGCCGACGCCCCCCGGATCTACCGCCGCGGCCACCGCGGTCTCCACCGCGGTCTCCACCGACCGGCTGCACGTCATCTCGATTAAAGTTCGGTTCGGGCTCGTCGGCAAACTCTCCGCCACCTTCGATGGTTAAGGAAGGAGCCAACCCGGATTCGCCGCGATTGTCGCCGCCGGCTTCGGCGGTTCCTCCCATTTTCGCGCGCTGCTCCTTCAAAACTGCCTTGCGCGAGAGGCGAATGCGGTTACCCTCAACCGCCAGCACTTTCACCAACACCTGGTCACCTTCCTTAAGTTCGTCCCGCACATCGCGTATCCGGTGTTCGGCGACCTCGCTGATGTGCAGCAGGCCCTCGGTGCCGGGCAGAATCTCAACGAACGCTCCAAAATCAGCTAACCTGGTCACCTTGCCCAGATAGGTCTTCCCTACCTCCGCCGTGGCCGTGAGATCACGAATGATCTGCAGAGCCTTGTTGGCCGAGGCTTCATCGTTCGAGGCGACGTTGACCTTGCCCGAATCCTCGACGTCGATCTTGACTCCCGTCTGGTCGATGATGCTGCGGATCATCTTGCCGCCGGGTCCAATCAGATCGCGAATCTTGTCGACCGGAATTTGCAAGGTGTAGATGCGGGGCGCGTATGCCGACACCTTCTCCCGCGGAGCAGATATGGCTTCCGCCATCTTCTCCAGGATGAAGAGTCGGCCGCGCTGTGCTTGGGCCAGCGCCTCGCGCATAATCTGCGGCGTGATTCCTGTGACCTTGATGTCCATCTGCAACGCGGTAATGCCGTCTTTGGTGCCCGCGACCTTAAAATCCATGTCTCCGTAATGGTCTTCGGCACCCGCAATGTCGGTCAGAATGGCGTACTGGTCAGCTTCCTTGACCAGACCCATCGCCACTCCTGCCACCGGAGACTTGAGCGGCACTCCCGCATCCATCATCGACAACGAGGCCCCGCAAACGGTGGCCATGGATGACGATCCGTTCGATTCCAAAATGTCGGAAACCACGCGCATCGCGTAGGGCCATTTATCTTCGTCGGGCAGCACGGCGGCAAGGGCGCGCTCGGCCAGCGCACCATGGCCAATCTCTCTCCGGCCTGCCCCCCGCAGGAAGGCCACCTCCCCCACGCTAAACGGGGGGAAGTTATAGTGCAGCATGAAGCGTTTCTTGGCTTCCCCTTCGAACACTTCGAGGCGCTGCATGTCTTCGCTGGTGCCGAGCGTGGTGGTTACCAGGGCTTGGGTTTCGCCGCGGGTGAAGATGGCTGAGCCGTGAGTGCGCGGCAACACCCCCACTTCAATCCAGATGTCGCGAATCTGATCAAAGGCCCGTCCATCAGGGCGGCGATGCTGCCCCAGGACCTCCTCCCGGAAGATGCGTTCGCGCAGGATTTCGTAATAAGCCTCGAGCTTGTCTTGCGCGGCTTCATCGTCGGCCGGCAGAGCGGCCAAGAGCGTCTTTTTCAGCTCGCGAACCAGAGCATAGCTCTCGGCTTTGGGATGCTTCTCGGTGTCCAATCGCTCGGAAAGGTCCTGGCCGATCTTGCTCTTGAGTTGATCGTAGTAGGCCTGATCAAATTCCACCGGGTCTACCTTGCGCTTCGGCTTGCCGGCTTTGTCCTGAAGCAGGTTGATTTGCGCACAAATCTTCTTGATTTCGCCGTGGGCAAATTCGATGGCATCGACCACGGTTTCCTCACGTACTTCCTTTGCCCCCGATTCGATCATCACAATTCCATCCGAGGTGCCGACGACCATAATGTTCAACAAACTGTCGCGCATCTCGCTGTAGGTGGGGTTCACGATGAACTGCCCGTTCAACAAGCCGACGCGCACGGCGCCGACGGGACCGCTGAAGGGAATATCGGAAAGCGTAAGCGCGGCCGAGGCGCCGTTGATCGCGACCACATCGGGATCATTCTCGGTGTCGGCGGAGAGAACAAAGGCAATCACCTGGGTTTCGTTACGAAATCCTTCCGGGAAAAGCGGGCGAATGGGGCGATCGATCTGGCGGCTGGTGAGAATCTCCCGTTCGCTCGGTCGTCCTTCACGCTTGATAAAGCCGCCGGGAATGCGCCCGCCAGCATAGGTGTACTCGCGATAATCGACGGTGAGCGGGAAGAAATCGATTCCCTCCCGGGGTTCAGGATTGGCGACAGCCGTGGCGAGGATCACATTGTCCCCGGTACGAACCACGGCGGCACCATGGGCCTGCTTGGCTAAGTTTCCAGTTTCGAAGGAGATCCGTTTACCGCCGGCGAGCTCAACAACAACTTCTTGTTTCATAGTTCATTCCTTTGAGCAGGAGGCAAGGGTGAGACGATCCGTACGATGGCGCAGTTGGGGAATTGTCGAGTCCGAGGATGGAGAGGCAAACCAGATTCCTTCCGGCACCCCTCTCGCTTGCCTCTCGCAGCCGGCGAAAAGGCGAAAAATAGGGGGCAGGCAACAAAAGGATACGCTACTCGGTGAGCTGCTACTTGCGCAGACCGAGCTTGGCGACGACATTCTTATAGCGCTCGGAATCGTAGATTTTCAGGTAGTCGAGCAGGCGACGCCGCTTGCTGACCAGCATGAGGAGACCGCGGCGCGAGCCATGATCCTTCTGATGCGCTTTGAAGTGTTCCGTCAACTGACCAATGCGCTCGCTTAACAACGCGATTTGGACTTCGGGGCTGCCCGTGTCGGTGGGATGCGTTCGGTACTGGTCAATGAGCGATTTTTTTTGCGCTCTCGCTAGCACTACCCTACTGCACTCCTGTCTGTTTTGTTCGATTTTCTTGTAACGTTATCGATGGTAACAGGTTGGCATAGAAGCTGTAAAGGTGCGGGCGCGACAAAGCAGGAAAACCGCGGACAAAATCGCTGCCTGCGGGGCAACGCGCGAGCGCGAGCCCATTGGGGATCATGGTTGTTTCCTAACGAGCCTCCAGCTGAATACAAAAAAGGGCGGCATAACGCCGCCCTCGCCGAACCTAAGAAGTCAACCGCTGTGAATTTAATCTCCAGCCAGCGGTACACCGACCTCTACCTCCGGCTTCGTCGCCGGCACCTGTTTTGCATCGCCCTTTCCGTTTGCTTTTTGCAGCACACCGAGCGGTATAAACCCGTTCTGTGACACCGCCGGCTTCTCCTTCAACACGACCTCACGGTAGAGTGCCGCCATGCGAGCGTCATAGGCAGGGTCATTTTTCAGTTTGGCATCACGCGCGCGAATTTTTTCCTCCCGCGCGTTCTTCGCGATGCCGAGCTTATCCAGGTCGCGCTGCTCTTCCGTAGTCACGATTCCATCCCGCAGCAGCAGCGAGTGTTCGGTGGATTCCATCTTCACATTCTTGCCACCGGCAAAAATCTCATGCCGGCCGTGCTCTTCGTACCACTTGGTCAGCGTGGCCGTCATATGCATTTTCTCAATGATGTTGCGCCAGCCCACCCCGGTGTTGTACGCGCAAAAGGAAATCTCGCCTTCCTGGGTGGCGTAGGGAATGATGCACTGTTCGGTTCGCCGGAAATCGTAATTGAACAGATCCTGAAACCACATGCCGGCGATGAACAAGAAGTTCCAGCGGTCCTTGCGACGCTTCATCACGTCTTCGATGGTGCGGTCGGGACCCACCTTGCCGTAGTTGCGACCGGTCACGTTGTAGTTCTTGTCGAATTTCTGCAGCAGGTCAGTCAGGCGCAAATGGGTTGGCGAGCGGAACGGATCATAATTCTTCATCATGCATAAGGCCATGCCGACACCGGAGAGGAACTTGCCCCGAGCCGCGTCGTTGACCTTGGCGATGTCTTTGGCCAACTGGTCGCCGTGGAGAAAGGCGGTTACAGGAACGCACTCCTTGGTTTCCTTGTCGATCATCACCGCCATCCCCGTGCCACAATTCGGATGGCAGCCACAGGAGAGCTGGCCCCAGTTGTTGTTGGCGTCGTTGGCGTGCATGAGATCGGCCCAATCGGAGAACGTCCCCATGAACGAGATGGGGAACCAATCGCGGGCAGGTTCACCGAGTCCGGTTTGCTGCTTCACGTCATGCGCCAGATGAGAAAGGGTATAGCGCTGCGCCATGCGGCGTTCGTCGGTAACGGCCTCGTCGCGTCCGGTAAAGCTGACGGGTTGGAAGGACAGGAAGCCGATCTTTTTGGGATTGTCGAGCGCGAACTGGATGATGCGTCCGACCTGCTCGTTGTTGATTCCATTGACGATGGTGACCACCGGAATAATCTCCACCCCGGCGGCGTGCAGGTTGTCGATGGCTTTCAGTTTGACGTCGAACAGATTACCCACCTTGCGGTGGGCATTGGCTGCATTGCCGATGCCGTCGAACTGCAGGTAGGCATAGCGCAGTCCGGCTTCGGCAGCCTGCTGGGCAAATTCGAAGCTCTTGGCGAACTCGATTCCATTGGTGGCAGCCTGCACGCTGTTGTATCCGACTTTCCGGGAGTAGCGAATGGCGTCCAGGAAATAGGGAGAAAGCGTGGGCTCGCCACCCGAGAACTGCACCGACATCTGGCGCTTGGGCTTGATGGTGATGGCGTTGTCGAGCATCTGCTTGATTTCATCCCAGGTCAGTTCGTGTACGAATCCAACCTGGTTGGCGTCCATGAAGCAGGGGTCACACATCATGTTGCAGCGGTTGGTAAGGTCGATGGTCAGAACCGAACCCCGGCCATACTTAATCGTGCTCGAGCCGTGATGGTGAAGCTTTTCGTCGTTGTGCGCGCGAATGTCGCGGCCCGGGAAAACCTGCTCGAGGTGGCGAGAGAACTCGGTGTCGATCGACATCACGTCTTCGAAGCGGCCGTGCTTAGGGCAATCCTTTACCATGAGGATCTTGCCGTCGCGCTCCACGATCTGCGCCTTGAGTTCGCCGACTTTTTCATTGAGCAGGACTTCGTACGGGAGCTTACCGTCGAGTATCTGCTGACGAATTTCCGGGACGCACTTCGGACACAGCGAGTCCGTGCTGCGCGGCCAGCCGAGCGGCGGCTTGGTCTTTTCGTAAGACTTCAACAGTGGTTTGTCCGACCACTTCGGGGTCGGAGAGGGGTTGGGGCGGATACGGTTGAGTCTCTCGAAGACATGCCACACCACGCTTGCGCCAACGGTGAAACATTTCTCCACATACTTGACAGGCTTATGCATCTCTTCTCGCTTTCCACGGCTTCAAAATTGTGGTTGTGCCGGTCCCTGGGTTACCCATTCCACACCCTAGAACGCAACGAGATACGTTTGTTAGCGACCGCCGTCTTGACCTTCACCTGGGAGGAGGGTCGGTCGGACCACTCCCGAAAATTTGCTAGGCTCATCCTATTCAAAGGCGAGCAGAAGCACACGAAGATCGCAATAAAAGGGCGAAAATGGGGGTCTAGCGGTTAATTTGTGGCCTTGGATGGAGCTAAGTTATTGAGTCGGCTATAGCTAGGAGCGGATACTAAGGGCGCTGCCGACCAGGCTAAAGATTCAGTTCGGACAACGCTGGTTCGGTCTCCCGAGCGACCGTAATGTCGTGCCAGCGCCGCGGTGTGTTCGGCTGGCTGCGAAGCCGCCCGAACCAGGTGCCTACCGCCATCGATGCTCGGATCAGATGATCGATTCTCACCGGACCCGCGACCGGCACCGATTTGACCAAGTGCAATCCCATGCTAACCGCGCAACCGCACTGACTGCAGTCGGGCGTGCCGCCAAATACGCAGGGCTCGACGCGGGTCCTGAGGTCCGCCGAATAGTTCGTGGACATGCGGGCAAACAGACATTCCCCAGGGTTCCGCGGGGGCTCAAGGAAAGCCCGCATAAAGCGGTCACTAATGAGAAACTTCGGGTAGCGCTGCCGCAGCCTGGGCAGTTCCTGAGCTAATCTCTCCCGATCTTCCGTAGTCAGCCGTTCCGGGCTGCGTTCGCCCACTTGCGGAGTGTAGACGCTTAACCAGATTCGATTCACTTCCTCCCGCACATTCCAAAAAGACACGTAGTCTTCGAGGTAACCCGGACGTTCGAGCATGGTGCTGGTAATTACCCAGTGCACGTTGACCGTACAGCCACGAATATTCTTCAGGATGCGTTCGTAGGTCGCGGGCTTGCGGCGAATATCGTGATGTTCCGGCAGACCATCGATCGAAATTGCAACCCGCAGGCGCGGAATGCTCATCCAGCTTTGCGGAATGGGAACAACCCCGCTGGTAACGACAAGAGTGTGAATTCCCATCCGAGCGAGCGCCGGGAGAATCCGGCTCAGTTCGCGGTGCCGCACCATCGGTTCGCCGCCCACCAAGGAAACGTGGATGGGGCGGTGCTTCCCTACCAGGTCGAGCACGCCGTCGACCAGAGCGTCTCCCCGAAAGTCGCTCAGCTGCCGCAAAGTCATGCCGTCGCCAAGGTGAGTATCCCCGTAGGCGTAACAACCCGGACAGCTCAGCGGGCATTCGCGTGTTATCTCGATGGACAGCATCGGGGCTCTGCCGGCAAGGATCTTGCGCCATGCCTCGAGGAATTCCCCAGCCCTAATCGCAGGTGTTCGCAAAGACATCGTTCAGCAACCACTTTGTTTACATCGCCAGGCTACAACGTTCAGTAATACGGCTCAGAACAATGAGATTAAAAGTTGGATGCAGATTCACTGGCTAACGTTCATGTGGGTGACCGGAGGATCCCAGTTTCGAGCATCAGTCCCCTCTCGGGAAAGACCTGACAGAGGCATCTTGTGAACTAGAAATCGTTGGCAAGCAACCGCCTATGGATTGCGTGCGCAATGATTTCCCCGTTGAACGCCGGGGTCTAGAATTCTCGGACTGACCCGGAACTTCAGCCGGACAAAGAATTGGCTTTGCCCCTCTGTCGTCCTGTCGACCGCCGATTTGAGGCGAGCAAGCGGATTAGATCCGCAACAGCTCTCGCTCCGGTACTCAGGTGACGATGGCAGGACGCCATCGGTCAGTCAACTGCCAGATTTTGTCACTCGAGGGGATCATCCTCCCGTTTTCCCTTCGGAATTCGCTGCGAACTGGCTGACGCCGGGTACTGGAAGGCGATATAAGTATATGTAAAATAATGTTATTACGGATAAATTTGGGAACGCGGCTTGACAGCAGTTGTTGAATCTTTTTACAATTAGCACTCATCAACAGTGAGTGCCAACAATTCAATTGCGATGCTCGTCCGGCGAGTATCCCTGCTGATTAGATCCAAAACTTACATTTCAAACGAAAGGAGTTTCTAAGCTATGGCCAAATTCACCCCACTGCACGACCGTATCCTGGTGCG
>Ga0187778_10002873_pt1 | contig 11651 bp, 8 predicted proteins | sample 1015_Q2_SP5_20_M_FD_132418 | JGI IMG/M metagenome (GOLD analysis project Ga0187778, IMG submission 132418) | Tropical peat soil microbial communities from peatlands in Department of Meta, Colombia - 1015_Q2_SP5_20_MG | ecosystem: Environmental > Terrestrial > Soil > Wetlands > Peat | place...
ATCTCCCTGCTAACTCTTGCTAGGTATTCCTGTGTTGAAATCTTCTGTTTTCTGGCTAGCCGTAGAATGGTTTTTTCAACACCCGTTCCATGCTGTATTGCTTTTTTCCGTCTCCAAACAATCTCTCCCGGCAAGCCAGCTTTTAATGCGGCCGCTCTGAGAACCCACTTTCGCATCAGGTCGTTTCCAGCTCTAACTTTGAATTCAAGTGGGATTCGAAGTGAAAAATCGATAACATCCAGGTTAGTGAATGGTGTGCGCAGTTCTACACCGGTAGAACATGTCGCCTGCTCGTCACGTTCATAATTCACTCGTGGCGCCTCAACGATGCCGCGATACAACGCGGAGAGAAGGGCTCTTCTACCTTCGTTGTCGAGGATTCTCGAGTACCTATAATAACCCCCATATAATTCGTCACTGCCCTGGCCACACAACATTACCGAATGACCACGGCGTGCTGCAAGCAGCGCTGCCCAATGAAGAGGAATCGCAATGCCAACTCTCATCAGGTCATGCTCTTCGATTAGCCAAATGATTCTTCGTATGTAAGACTCCAGTGAATCCGCATCGTATGCCTCGATGCTAATGGGCAGGTCCAGCGCTTTCGCATACTTCTCGACGGTTCGTAATTCAGTTGAGTCTCTAATTCCGGTACTTACCAATTCAACTTCTACATTTGCTTGCTTAGCTAGTAGTGCTGTAATCGCGCTGTCAAGACCTCCAGAGAAGGCTACTGCCACACGATCTAAATTTGCAGTTATTGAGGTGATCGACCGCTGCAGTAGACGTTTGAGCCTGGAAGCAGAATACTCCATCGTCATGGGTTGCGGACGCGGACGAGGAAATCTGAATAGACTTTTTTTGCTCATGCCTTGTGAATGGGCTTCATAAAAATACCCTGGGAGGATACGTTCGGTCTTGGTGTGTCCAATGTACCAGAGTGCCTTTCGTTCTGACGCAATCGCGATTACGCCCTTCTGAGCTGAGTAGTAGAGCGGTCTTAGTCCATTCGGGTCCCTCACGACTGTCAACTTATCCGGTCGATATGATATCTCCGCGAACGCTCCAGGTATATTCATGATGGACGTAAAATCGCGTGAAGATTCTTCTAACGCCATCTGAGTCTGCCCTCGCAAAGTCCTGCTGAAGAACAGGCCATCGAGGACTACGGTCGATAATTTAGATTCAAAGAAACCACCTGGTAGACCGTTAGATGCGTATCCAACGCCCGATCGATCGTTACTCGATTTAATCTTGACCTTGTTGCCTCTGTGGCTCAGTGCGCGCAGCATGTTCGTGATGACCGCGTTTGCATCGCAAGCACGGTCGCCGTAGATGGCGGCTACACCAGGCAATTTGATCGCTGCTTGTCCGTTGTGTTGGCTTTATAACTGAACTGCTAGGGTAGTGGTGGCACGAGAAAGCGTTGCCTATTCTTCCTATCGATACGGGCCGTTATGGTGGTCCTGACATACGGGGTATCTTTGAAGAGAGCGCACGATTTCAACGAATGCTTGACGTTGAAGCCGCACTGGCTTGGGCGAGGGCTGAAGTTGGTGATATACCGAAAGTAGCAGCCGAAGAAATCATGCAGCACGCTTCATTGCAGTATGTTAAACTAGAGAGGATTCGTGAGATCGAGAAGACAACTGACCACGAAGTCATGGCGCTCGTCGATGCTCTAGCTGAGAAGTCTGGCAAAGGCGGGGCCTACGTCCACTTGGGCGCAACTTCAGCGGATATCCTTGATACATCACTGGCATTACAGATGAAGGATGGACTCGCATTGATCTCACAAAAGATGGATAGGCTCGAAGAGGTTGTCCTGAACCTCACGAAACAATATCGTGATACGTTAATCATTGGACGTACTCATGCGCAGCATGCTTTGCCAATGACACTTGGACTCAAGTTCGCCGTGTGGCTGCGCGAGATTGGCAGACATATAGAACGACTGAATGAGTGTAAGGAACGTGTCCTCGTCGGAAAGATGAGTGGCGCCATAGGCACCATGGCTGGATTCGGAAAGAACGCGGTTCAGATACAGACTCTAGTAATGCGAAAACTCGACCTTTACTCACCCGAGGTTACTAGCCAGATAGTTCAACGTGACCGATATGCTGAGCTCGTATGCCTATTCGCTATGATAGCCAGTTCGCTGGATAAGTTCGCGACGGAGATCAGAAACCTTCAGAGACCTGAGATTGATGAGTTAAGCGAACCGTTCCAGACTGGAAAGCAGGTGGGGAGTTCGGCTATGCCGCAGAAACGGAATCCATGGAGAAGCGAGAGTATCTCCAGCATAGCCAAGATTTTGCGTAGCCTGGTCCCTCCCGCTTTGGAAGGGATCGTTACGTGGCATGAACGAGACCTTTCTCAATCCGCTTCCGAGCGTTTTGTAGTCCCAGAATCCTTCATCCTCACAGACCACATCTTGGGTTCAATTACCAGGATTCTCACTGGGCTCCGCGTGAATGAGGCTAGAATGTTAGAGAATTTGATGAAATGGAAGGATCCTATGATGTCTGAGTCTGTGATGATAGCGCTGGTGCAAAAAGGGATGCCGAGACAGTATGCTCATAGACTTCTTCAGCAGATTCTCTTCAGCGGTCAGCAGTCTGGGGATAGCTTCCGCACTTTACTGTTAAAGAACGACGCGGTATCAAAGCTTCTGAACTCATCAGAGGTCGACGTCTGTTTGGATCCTCGATCCTACTTGGGCATGTCTGGTCAGTTGGTCGACTTAGCTATTAGCAAAACGAATGCGGAACGTCAAGCTCGCGGGCTATAGCTAAGCTGCCTCATCTTCACGGTAATCAGTCAACAAGCTCTGCTCAGTGCTTTCGACAGTCCCTGTCTTCAAAATTTCCCACTCATCTGCTTTGATGAGTCCACCGACTTGCTCCTTGATCTTCTTTGCTAGGCTCGGACCTATCAGGGGTACGTTCATGAGATCTGTAACTGATGCATGCTTGAGTTCTTCAATCGTTTTGTAGTCAGCGTTGAACAAGGCTCGGGCTCGTCCGCGCCCGACTCCTTCGATGCCCACTAAGGGCAATAATTCTCCCTTCACTCCCTTCGCGCAGCGGATCTGGAGTTCTCTTGTGATTTGCATCAGATCTTTATGGCCGAAGAGTTCGGCCAGTTCGTACGTTGCGTGGAGGAGCCATTTGGAAGTGTCAACTATCCTCAAAATATCTCCGGGTTCCACTTTGTGAGCTTCGAGTATTCCATCTTCTGACGTTTCATTAATCCATTCGTAGAGTACTCTAGTACATTTAATTTCTGAGAGGAATTCCTCGTAAGTGATTCCGTTCACCTCGCCAAAGAATTCAGGAACTTCACACATGTATTGTCCCTCATGTTCGCGAGCGAAGAGGTCCAACATTTCATCTTCACCTCTTCGGGGGTAAAGTTTGGGAGCTATATCCGGAGTTCTCGAGATTAGGTGGAGGAAACTTACGTCGGTTACATGTTTTGCTCGGGTGTAGAGGCCGTCGCGTAGGATAACTGCCGATACTGGGTCTATGTAAAGTTCTGATACTCTGCGGCCGAATCTGGTGGCTTTGAGTTCTTCTCCGTCAAATTCAACCATCTGTTCCCTGCTTAGGAATCGCAGGATGTCGCCGAGTTTCGTTTTGATCATCTTCGGATCATACTGATATGCGTAGAATGTTTTCGCAAAGAACTCGATTAGGCCGTCTTCACTATTCGCGAATCGGGTGGCGATGGTTGCTAGTACGTGAGGGCGAAGAACTTTCTCTGCTCCCAGTTTCGACCAGATCCTTTCAGGCTCTGCAAGGGCATAATTCTTTAAGAGATAGTCCTGCTCGTCTCCGGTCCTTGCCATGAGGATGGCCTCTCCATACTTGTCGTAGCGAGGGCGACCCGCTCGTCCGCAAAATTGCTTGTATTCTAAGACTGAGATAGGATAACGACCATAGCCCGGCTCGTATCTCTCATAGCTAGTGATAATGACCGTCCTCGCGGGTAGATTCACTCCGGCAGCTAAAGTAGGAGTTGCGGAGAGTATCTTCAGCCGACTTGTCTTGAATCCCTCTTCAATCAGTTTCCTTTGTCCGCCTGTTAATCCCGCGTGATGGAATGCGGCTCCATTCAGTGTCTGTTCAGCTAATGTTTCTCCCAGTCGAGTTCTCTCGCCGACCGATAAGATTCGTTGCGCGATAATTTCAAGGCCTCTTCGGTCTGTTTTTGGTAGATTCCGTCGAAGCAGCGCGGATGCTTTTTTGCCCATGTCCACCGCGAGTCGTCGCGTTTCTGCAAATAACAGGACTTGTCCATCATTCTTGACAACGTCGAGAGCAATATCGAAAATTGGGTTTTGTTCTGTATGAGAGATTGTTCGTGATGATCCGTCTTTGAACTGTATCTGTCCATCGTAGTAAACGCCTTCGCGAAGTGGCACGGGTCGCCAATCCGTCGTGACAGGAATGCCGTTAAGCCATTGGGCAATATCGTTCGCGTTCCTGATGGTTGCACTTAAGGCGATCAATTGGATTCTTGGATTGATCTTCAACAATCGAGTGAGGACAACTTCAAGCGTTGGCCCCCTATCCGCCTCAGTGATTAGGTGAATTTCATCCGCAATCACGATTGCCACATCAGAAATCCAAGGAGATCGATGCCTCAAGAGGGAATCAGCTTTCTCGTTAGTCGAGATGATGATATCATAGTTAGAAAGATAGGTATCGGAGCTATCGTAGTCGCCGCTTGTAAGTCCTATTCGAAGTTTGCTTCCAGAGCTTCTCTCGATCGAGGCGTATTTTGAAAAATCTTCGTATTTTTCACTTGCGAGTGCGCGGAGAGGAGTCAAGTATAGAGCTTTTCCGCCCTTCTCTAGTATACTCTTCAGGATCGCCAGTTCAGCTATGAGTGTCTTGCCGGACGCAGTCGGACTAGCTAAGATGATATTCTTTCCGACCAGTGCTCCTGCCTTGATTGCGTCCTCTTGGGGTGGGTATAACTTGTCGTAGCCTGCTTTCGCTAGGACTGCCTTCAGGGAATCAGGTATGAAAAGCTCATCGATGTGCAAATGTCCGCGTCTTCTACACGGTGGTTCTCTTTACGTGTCCTGGTTTAGGTTGGTAGAGTAGCCCCTCTTTCAACATTTGTTGTATGAGCGTTCTTGCTTCGGTCTCGGAGACTTCGACTTTCGTTGATACGACCTTTATCAATTCGTTCTCTTCTACCAAGTCAGCTTTTTTCTCCATGTCCCTCACGGTGCCGAGGATTATTTGCATGCGATCGTTCTGGCTCCTGCTCTTCCCAGTCATTATGATGTCGATGTCCATCTTGCCTGTTTCAGTGTCTATGCCGACTTCTTGCATTGATATCGTGAAGAGTCTGATGATCGCTTGTGTGTCCTCGACGAGAATCCTATCGCGTAGGAATGCTCTTGCTCGAGCTTCTGACAGTCTGACAAGTGCCTCAAGTTGACGTGGCGTGATTGGGACAGGAGATTCGGTGGAGCCTGACATAGCACGCATTCTCAGATAATATTCTCTTATCGAGGAGGCTGCTTCGTCTGTTAGGATAGGTTCTACTCTCTTGGCGTACGAAATGTACTTGCGGAGCATGTCAGATGATAGGGGGGTTTCGGTTGGGGCTCTTTTCGTGTGGTGTATCGTCAGGATATGGTCGGACATTTTGCTGTCCGCATCAGGGTCTGGAGTGTCCTTCATTATGAAATAGAGGTCAAAACGTGACAGTAGTGTCACGGGTAAGTTGATGTTGTCTGCAATTGTCCTGTACGGGTTGTATCTGCCGAATTGAGGATTGGCTGCTGCAAGAACGGCTGTTCTTGCATTTAGAGTCGCTACGATTCCTCCTTTTGCAACGCTCACGGTGTGTTGTTCTAGCGCTTCGTGGATGGCAACTCGGTCTTCAGGCCGCATCTTGTCGATTTCATCAATCGAGGCCACGCCCTTGTCAGCGAGGACCAAAGCACCTGCCTCGAGAATCATGCCGCCGTTCTTTTCGCGGATGACTGCCGCTGTGAGCCCCGCGGCGGTCGTGCCCCTTCCGCTCGTATAAAGTCCTCTGGGCGCTATTCTGGAGACATACTGCAGGAGCTGGCTCTTTGCGACGCCTGGGTCTCCGACAAGTAGGATGTTAATCTCTCCACGTATGTTAACCCCGTCCACTAGGTGCTTGGGGACTCCTCCGAAAATCAAGTACAGCAAAGCTTCCTTGATGTCTCCATATCCATAAATGGACGGAGCCAGCGATGCGATAAGTTTTCTATGAATCAGGGGATCGGTTGCTAATTCGCGTATCTGGCGTTCATCGTCGGCAGTTATCTCGACGACCTCTACTTCTTTGCCGACAATTTCTACGAAGTTGGCGTCAAGAAGCAGGTCGAAGGTTCGAAGTCGTGCTTTTCGACCGATGAATTCTTGTTGGGCTCTTGCGATACCGGTAATTGCGACGCGGTCGCCAGGTCTTGCTACATCAACCATGTCTTCGAGAAGCTTGATGTCTAATGTTCTTGGCAATTGGCCTGGGGGCAGGTCTTCCGGACGTTCTTGGATCCGAATTTCCTGAGAATTCACAAACGTTGACTGCTTTTCTAGGAACTCAAAAAGCTTGGATCTGCAGTGTGCGCAGATTCCAGGACCACGCATCAGAGTTCCACCTTGTTCGACATACGTTAGGGAATTGCATTTACGACATTGGAAGGCAGCTTTGAGGAGGAGTGGTTTGACGGTCGTAGATCTAACTATGATGCCATCGATCAGCATGAGTCTGCCAATATTCTCTGAACCAATTTTCCGGAAGAGGTGCTTCTCTGGGAGTTTTCTCAGCCTTACGCGAAGCGACTTGATTGACTCCGCATACTCTGGATCCTCAATCTTGAGCTGAGCCCATGCACTCCTATCTAGAAATCCGAGATATTCATCTGGTTTCGTTAAGATTGAGCGAGCTAGTTCAGGATCAACGGCGATCAAATCCTCAAAATCAACGACGACTGAGTGGGCTCCAGCAAGGGCCGCATTACCAAGGCGTTTACGATATTTGTACTCGCCATCGACAATATATGACCTTAAGAAATCCTGAAACCGCTCTTCAGGGCTTTGCGATGTCATTCATTGGACTCCTGAAGTAGTTTGGTCTTCCAATCCTCAATGGTCCGATTGAGAACAGTGTAGAGGGATCTTTCTTCTGTTGTTAATCCGTTCATTATTTCCTCTGACGGTGTAGGTGAAGCGGCAAGTGCAACAATCTTGCGGACGCGGCAGTTCATAATGTCTCTAACGAGGGTGTCGGCTCTTTCCAATTCGCGTAGCTTTACCTGGTCCTGCTTGCTCTGCCTTCTAAGATCTGTGATATGCCGACGTAATATGCAATAGAAGTTTCCCTGTAACGATGGAATCCTTCTCGAATCTGGAATTGTTTCTCGCCAGTGAATCTTTGATAGCGAGTTGAAGGTGAGAATGTCCTCCTCTCGGAATTTTGCATAGCCTAGCTGGACAAGTTCACTAGCCGTCCAATACGGGATCTCAACCTCTTGACCAACCCTGACTGAGGTCAGCTTGGGCATTCTTGGCATCTCGGGTAGTTCCCTGATCAGAATTATCCGGATCGGAGAATTTTCGAAATCGAAGTCAATGTCCCCTACTGACGTTAAGGCTACCTCCGGCAAGAATAACCCAACAATCTCAGACGTCCCATGCCTTGATGATTTAAGTCGTGTGTTTAGTGTTTCATTCTGTTTAGTCTAATTTTCCTATGGAGAGTTTATCGTAACTGGAGAGAGATCACTGAAACTGTTGTTGTTCTTCGTGTTCAACTTCCACCAGAAACTCATGCCAAGACTTTTGAAGGACGCATGCAGACTCTGGCTGCACTGGAAACTCATTGAGGAAAACCCGTCTTGAGCCAGAACGACCTCATGTGGATTGAGAAGTATCGCCCTCGAACGCTTGATGAAGTTGTTGACCAACGGGATAGTGTCGACGGCATCCGAGCTCTTCTGAAGACTCCTGCTACGATACCCCATCTTCTGTTTTCTGGTCCGCCCGGAACAGGTAAGAGTACTATGGCGCTTTGTATTGCTCGTCAACTGATGGGAGAAAGTTTCAGGCGGCTTGTTCTGGAACTGAACGCTTCTGATGAGCGAGGTATAGGTGTCGTGCGGGAGAGAATTAAAGGGTTCTCGCAAGTAATTCAGACGGCACCGTCCGGAGTTCAATTTGGACTTGTGATATTAGACGAATGCGATGAGATGACTCGGGATGCTCAGACCGCGCTAAGACGAATAATGGAAACGTCTTCCAGAACCTGCAGGTTCATCTTGATCTGCAATTACCAGAGTGGGATAATTGAACCTATTCAGAGTCGATGTTCGATATTCCGGTTTAGGCAACTCGAGAAGAGGGAAGCAATCGCTTACCTGAAATCGATATGCAAAGCCGAGAACGTCAGCGCAGATCAGGATGTATTAGAACGGGTCTTCGAGTTCTCCGGGGGAGACCTGAGAAGGGCAATTAACGCGCTCCAAGTAGCTGCCACCAGTTCGAAAGCAGGAAAACTGGAGCTCGCTCAACTCAGTAAGATCGCGCCAGAAGACGAAAGTGACAGCGTACGAACTATGCTATTAGCTGCCGTTCAGGGTAATTTCTTGAAAGCTCGTGACCAGATGTATGAGCTGATGGGAAAGCGGGGTATAAGTGGGAGAGAAATTATCCGTACAGCAAATCGCGAAGTAGTCAAGCTAGCTGAGTTGGACTCAAGAAAGCAAGTGGAAGCTGTTCGGTTGCTGGGCGAATATGACTTTAGACTCTCACAGGGCGCTAACGAGGATATTCAGCTGAGCGCAATGCTGGCGCAGATCAGCTTGCTAGGAAGCAAGTAGGGAAATTGCAGGATAGGTCATGGGCGGAGAAATACCGTCCGCAAAGCTGTACAGACGTTATCGGAAACGAGGAGGCCGTTGCAAGATTTGCATCCTGGCTCGAATCCTGGAAGCGGAAAGGGAGCAAGACCAAGAAGGCTTGCCTCTTAGTCGGCCCTCCTGGGGTAGGAAAGACGTCACTTGCTAGAGCAGCTGCGAGCGATTTTCATTTCAGAGTAGTCGAACTAAACGCGAGCGACGTTCGAACCGAGAAGGCCATTGAGAGAGCGATAGCACCAGCAAGCAACTCACTCACTCTCGACTCGTTCTCGGAGACGGATCGTCGTAACTTATTGTTGGTGGATGAGGTGGACGGAGTATTCGGTAGAGAAGATAGAGGCGGGCTGGGCGCGATATGTGACGCAATCAAGGGCACTCCAGTCCCAATAGTACTTACTGCTAACGATGTGGAGGACGAGCGATTTGATGACTTAAGAAAGGCATGTTCAGTAATCGAATTGTTCGAGATTCGCCCGCGACTTCTTGTCATGCTTCTTCAAAGAATGATCAAAGCAGAGGACGTGAGCATTAACGCTGATACGATAAAGATGATTGTGTGCAGGTCACATGGAGACCTACGATCTGCGATAAACGACATACAGGCGGCCGCCGCAGGAGTGCTTGACATATTAACCATTACAAATCGAACGCGATTGCTGGATGAAGAAGCGACTCTGAAATGCTTGTTCGAGTCGCGGGATTTCACCACAGCAAGAAATGCGTTGAACGGCACAGTGATTGCAGTTTACAAAGACGATTTGTTATTGCAGCTCCAGGATATCCTGCCGTATGTGTATACTTCGCTTCCGAAGTTAGCTCAGGCCTATGAAAGCTTATCGCGTGCGGACATTACCTATGGGAGAATCGGTGCCAGCAGGTCACGCGGCATAGCACCTCCGCCGTTCAACTTGCCAAGACGCGACACAGTCCCACAATGGAACTTGCTCCCGGTCGCCTTGAACGAGTTGGCATCAGTTGGATTGCAGGAAACCGACATTAGAGTGGAAGATGCTCTGAAATCCTCGACACGGCAATCACAGAAAACGGTCGAACGTTACCTTTACCGGTTATGGACGACTGATCACATCTGCGGAAGGCTCGCAAAATCATGCCATGTCTCGAAGAGAACAGCCCTACTGGATATCCTCCCCTTTATCATTGGTATCATCCGAGCTGATGAAATTTCAGGCATAGAAACTGCGGCTGCAATGGATCTCGAAGACAGGGATATCGAGTTCCTAAAAACAGAAGCCGAGTCAGCTGTCAGGCCGACGGGTACAATGGAGACGCTGGACCCGGTAAGCTTCAAGCTTTCCTTCATGGGAAAAGACAAGTTTATTCAACTTATGCGAACTGGGATAAAATACGATTCACGCACACGCACCTTTTCCGTGCGTCGCATGGATAATCTCGATTCAGTCGAAGAAAGTATCTCACAGATCGTTGGGCGCCCTCTGAAGTTCGTGCGTCCGAATATAATGCAAGAACGCAAAGAGGCCAGCTCAGGAATCACAAAATCATGCTATGTCGACGCAGAGGAGATATCCTGCGATGATTGTGAGTTTGTAGTCTCATGTCCGACTCATTTCTTGCGGGACCTAAAGTACTGCGTCTGCACACAAACACTCTCCGATACACAAGCATACCAAGAGTACACCTCGAAAAGCGGAGAGTCCTTGCAGGAATTGCTGCCCGTCAAGAAAGCGATCGTCAAGAAACTGAAAGTCAAGGGGAGAAGGAAGACTAGTGCTCGCGAGTAACCTTCAACATGTGACCGATTTCTGGTAGAACCAGCTGCGTCATCGCTGTCTCAACTGCATCAGGAGAACCCGGCAGGCAGAAGATTACCTTGCCATTCGATGATCCTGCAAGCGCGCGGCTCAACATGGCTGCTGAGCCGATTTTATCGAAACTGATCTTCCTAAAGAGCTCTCCAAATCCTGGAATAGATTTCTGAAGAAACGGAGAGACACTTTCGATAGTTATGTCCCTCGTGGATAACCCGGTTCCTCCTGTAATGATGAGCGCATCTATATCATGAGAGGCAAGAACACTTCGAACATGCTTCTGAATCATCTGTTTCGAGTCTGAAATAAGGAATCGACCTTTCACATTATGACCGGCATTTACTACTAGTTGCTCAATGATGCTACCCGACTTATCATCCGCCTTTTGTCCAGCTCGCGTTTGAGCGAATTTTGAGGTACTGCAGGTCACGATGCTGATCCCCACGGACTTAGGTGACATGTGCTTATGGAGTTGAGGGATTTTGTTCATTCATTTCCCCTTGATCTTCTTAGCGACCTTGAGGAATGTGATCGCAGTTGATGGATATTGACCCTCGGCGTCCTTCTCATATTGCTTCGTCATGTCCCAGATCGTGAGAAGGTATGTGGACGCTGCTGTGAGAGCCTCCATCTCCACTCCGGTTTTTGCCTCGCTCTTAACGTAGGATTCAACTTTCACCGAGTTGCGGTTGATCTCGTGTTCAATCTTAACTGTGGTAATTGGGATCGAGTGGCAAAACGGCAGGATACGCGGTGTGCTTTTTGCAGCCATTATTGCCGCGACTTCAGCAGCGGCTATGGCATCCCCCTTCTCGACCTTTCCAGACCTGAGGCGTGCAATTGTACTGGGTTTGAGTCTGATCTCTCCAATCGCAATTGCCTCTCGTGGCACAATTTTCTTTTTTGTAATGTCGACCATTGAAAAGCGGTGCATGCATGCTCGAAATAAC
>Ga0187778_10002875_pt1 | contig 11648 bp, 10 predicted proteins | sample 1015_Q2_SP5_20_M_FD_132418 | JGI IMG/M metagenome (GOLD analysis project Ga0187778, IMG submission 132418) | Tropical peat soil microbial communities from peatlands in Department of Meta, Colombia - 1015_Q2_SP5_20_MG | ecosystem: Environmental > Terrestrial > Soil > Wetlands > Peat | place...
GCCGATTGTGGCCGGTGGCGCCAACGCCTGCATCCTGCACTATGTCGCCAACGACCAATCGCTCAAAGACGGGGAGCTGCTGTTGATCGACGCGGGCTGCGAACTGGACGGCTATGCCTCCGACATCACCCGCACGTTCCCGATCAACGGCCGCTTCTCGGGCGCGCAGCGCGATGTCTACGAACTGGTTCTCGCAGCGCAGCTGGCAGCGGTGGCCGAGGTTCGGGCGGGCAACCGCTGGGAACGCCCTCACGAGGCCGCGGTGCGCGTGCTGGCGCGTGGCTTCATCGATCTGGGCTTGTGTCAGGGCAGCGTCGAGGGCGTGATCGATTCGGGCGACTACCGCAAGTTTTACATGCATCGCACCGGCCATTGGCTGGGCCTGGACGTGCACGACTGCGGAGACTACAAACGCGACGGGGTGTGGCGCACGCTCGAGCCGGGGATGGTGCTCACGGTCGAGCCGGGCTGCTATATCCGACCCGGCGAGGGCGTTTCGCAGCATCTGTGGAATATCGGGGTGCGCATCGAGGACGACGTGGTGGTCACAGCGCAGGGCTGTGAGGTCATCACTGCTGAAGCCCCCAAAACGGTCCACGATATCGAGCAGCTGATGCGCCAGGCCGCGTGAGCTTCGACTCCGAGCACGATGTCGTGATCGTAGGGGGCGGGCCGGTTGGCAGCGCGCTCGCCTTGGCGCTCGCCCAGCGCTCCCACTCGGTTCTGCTGGTCGAGGCGCGCGAGGAGTCTGTGCGTGCGAGTGACCCTCGAAGCCTTGCGTTGTCGTACGGCAGCCGTCTTATCCTCGAGCGCCTCGGCGTGTGGCGCGAAATCGCTCGCCCCACTGCAATCCAGACCATTCATGTGTCTCACCGCGGTCAATTCGGGCGCGCTGTGCTGGACGCCTCGCAGGTTCGAGTTCCCGCTCTAGGCTATGTCGTGTCCCATTCTGAGCTGCAGGGCGCGTTGCGCAGCGGTTTAGACAAAGCGCAACGCGTCGACGTGCTGATCGGCTACCGCGCGAGTCGACTGGCGGCGACGCATGAATCGGTCTGCGTGCAACTCGAGCGCGACTCGAACGCTTGCGCAGCGCACGCCAGGCTCGCTGCGATAACCGACGGCGGCGCAACGTGGCAAGGCTCGAGCGGTGCGCGCGGGCGCGATTACCACCAAAGCGCGCTCGTGGCCAACGTCGATGCGTCCAAACCGCACCGCAATTGGGCATTTGAGCGGTTCACCTCAGAGGGCCCACTGGCTTTGCTGCCGCGCGCAGCAGGCTACGCGTTGGTATGGACGGGCACGCCGGATCGGGTACGCGAGCTGTGCTCGATGCCTGTGCGCGGCTTTCTCGCGCATTTGCAAGCGAGCTTCGGTGAGCGTGCCGGCACTTTCACTGCCGTAGAGCAGCGGGCCGCCTTTCCACTTGCGCTGCGGGTGGCACAACCGCCGAGCGGCGCGCGCACAGTGCTGCTTGGAAACGCTGCGCAGACGCTGCACCCAGTGGCCGGCCAAGGTTTCAACCTAGGTCTGCGCGATGCTTGGGAGTTGGCCGAAGTCATCGAGCGCTACGCGGGCGATCCGGGCAGCCGGCAAGTGCTGGCCGCCTACGCCAGCGCACGTCGCTGCGATCGCGCGGGCGGGATCCTGGTGACCGACGCGCTGGTGCGGATCTTTTCGAACAAGCGCCTTGGGCTGCGCTGGCTGCGCGGGTGTGGGCTCACCTTGCTCGACTCGATCCCGCTCGCTAAGCACGCGTTTATACGGCAGATGATGTTCGGACGCGCGCTGTAAAGCGAACAGTTCGCGCAGCAAAATAAAATTTTGCCCTGGCGCCCGCCCGTGATTGCGCTAGAATTGCGCTCTTCTTCGCGCGTGCTCACGGCATCAAGAACATCAGCCCGTCCATGCACATCGGCCCGCACCTACTCAACAACAACTTGATCGTCGCCCCGATGGCAGGTGTGACTGATCGTCCATTCCGGCAGCTGTGCAAGCGCCTGGGTGCCGGGATGGCGGTATCCGAAATGGTGACAAGCAAACCGCAGCTGTGGCACACGCCCAAGAGCGCTCGCCGCCTCGACCACCGGGGTGAAGCCGACCCGATCGCGGTGCAGATCGCCGGCGCCGACCCCCAGCTGATGGCACAAGCCGCGAAGCACAACGTCGACCAAGGCGCTCAGATCATCGACATCAATATGGGTTGTCCGGCCAAGAAGGTCTGCAACGTTGCGGCCGGCTCGGCGCTGCTCAAGAACGAGGAGCTTGTGCGTCGCATCCTCGACGCGGTGGTGGCCGCGGTGGACGTGCCGGTTACGCTGAAGATGCGCACCGGCTGGGATCAACAGCACCGCAACGGCGTGCAGGTGGCCCGGATCGCTCAATCGGCCGGTGTGCGTGCGCTCGCCGTGCACGGGCGCACACGCGCTTGCGGGTTCGCCGGCGACGCGGAATACGCAACCGTCGCCGAGATCAAGTCGCAAGTGAGTATCCCGGTGATCGCCAACGGCGACATTGCCAGTCCGGAGAAAGCGAAGCGCGTCTTCGAGCAGACCCATGCCGACGCGATCATGATCGGGCGGGCGGCTCAGGGCAAACCTTGGATCTTCCGCGACATCGCGCATTACCTCGCCACCGGCCAAACGCCGGCTCCGCCGCTCGTGTCGGAGGCATATCGCGTGCTGGTGGACCATCTGGACGAACTGCACGCTTTCTACGGAGACGAGGCCGGCGTGCGCATCGCGCGTAAACACATCTCGTGGTATACGAAAGAGCTGGCCGGTTCGGTCGCGTTTCGCCAAAACATGAACCGCCTCGAAAGCGCTCGCGAACAAGTGGCGGCGGTCAACGGCTTTTTTGCGCGGCTCGCGCAGCGCAGCGAGCGGCTGAGCTACGGGGAGGAGGAGCTTGCGGCATGATCAACGAGAACGAAATCGCGCGCATCGTACGCCGAACGCTGGACGGTTACTTCCGCGATCTCGACGGCGAAAAACCCACCGCCATCTACGAAATGGTCATAAGCTGCGTCGAAAAGCCGCTCATCGAAGTGGTGCTTACGCGCGTCGGCGGCAATCAGACAGTCGCGGCGGAACTGCTGGGGATGAATCGCAACACGCTGCGCAAGAAGATCAAGGTCTACGGCATCAAGTACGGGACCAAGTAGCGGCGCCGCTCGATCGCTGCCGCCCACAATCACCGACCAGCTTGCCGGCCAGCCGGCACACCTTAGTGTTTTTGGCATGACACGCTGCAAGCAGGCGCTGATCAGCGTTTCCGATAAGAGCGGGTTGATCGAGTTGGCCCGAGGGCTGGTGCGCCTGGGCGTGGGCATCCTGTCCACTGGCGGCACGGCTCAGCTGCTGCGCAAGGCCGGGCTTGAGGTCACCGAGATCAGCACCTACACCGGGTTTCCCGAGATGCTGGACGGCAGAGTCAAGACGCTGCATCCCAAGGTGCACGCAGGAATCCTCGCGCGACGCGATGCGCCCGCGCACATGCAGGCGCTCGGGGCGGCCGGCATTGCCACCATCGACATCGTCGTGGTGAACCTGTATCCGTTTGCACGCACTGTGGCGAACCCGGACTGCTCCCTGGCCGAGGCGATCGAGAACATCGACATCGGCGGGCCGAGCATGCTGCGCGCGGCGGCAAAAAATTATCAGCACGTGGCCGTGGTGGCCGATCCAGCCGACTATGCCGCAGTGCTCACCGAGCTGCAGTCCTCGGGTGCAACCCTGAGCCTGCAAACGCGTTTTGACCTCGCTCGCAAGGCCTTCTCTCACAGCGCTGCCTACGACAGTGCGATCAGCAACTATCTCACCGCAGTCGATCTACAAGGTGCCCGCGAAGCGTTTCCGCAACGACTCAATCTGAATTTCGTGAGGGTGCAGAACCTGCGCTACGGGGAGAACCCCCACCAGCAAGCGGCGTTCTACCGGGACCTTGATCGCGTCCCGGGTGCGCTCAGCAATTACGCGCAGCGCCAGGGAAAGGAGTTGTCGTACAACAACATCGCTGACGCCGACGCTGCATGGGAGTGCGTGAAGACCCTAGAGGCGCCCGCGTGTGTGATTGTCAAGCACGCCAACCCGTGCGGGGCCGCGCTGGGCGGGGATCTGCTCAGCGCCTACCAGCGCGCCTTCGCCACGGATCCGACCTCGGCATTCGGCGGGATCGTCGCTTTCAACAAGGAACTGGACGCAGCGACGGCGGCTGCCGCGATCCAGCCGTTCGTTGAAGTCATCATCGCGCCCTCGTTGTCGAACGAGGCTGCCGCAGTACTCGCAGCCAAGGCCAACGTACGCGTTCTGAGCGTGCCCGACGAGCCTGGTAGCAACCGGTTCGACTGCAAACGCGTGGGAGGCGGGATGCTGGTGCAGACACCCGATGCGCGCAACGTGAGCGCGGCCGAGCTGAGGGTGGTGACGCGCGTGCGACCCACCGACGCCGAGCTGCGTGACCTCTTGTTTGCGTGGCGCGTGGCGAAGTTCGTCAAGTCCAATGCGATCGTGTTCTGCCGCGACACGATGACCGTGGGCGTAGGGGCCGGGCAGATGAGCCGCGTAGATGACGCGCGCATCGCTGCGCTCAAAGCAGCCAACGCTGGGCTGACTCTGGCCGGCTCCGCCGTGGCCTCGGACGCGTTCTTTCCCTTCCGCGATGGGCTCGACGCGGTGGCACAGGCGGGTGCGCGGGCCGTGATTCAACCGGGGGGGAGCATGCGCGACGACGAGGTCGTTGCCGCCGCCGACGAGCATGGCATCTCGATGGTGTTCACCGGCACCCGGCACTTCCGGCACTGAAGGCGCTAGGTCAAGCGCTGTCTAGGAGATCGCCTTGGACTTGTTGGTGATCGGCGGCGGCGGCAGGGAGCACGCCATGGCTTGGCGCCTGGCGCAGTCGCCGCGGGTGGGATGCGTATACGTGGCTCCTGGCAATGCGGGCACGGCGCGCGAAGACGGACTGTTCAACGTGCCGCTGGTTTCCATTGCGGAGCTGCTCGACTTTGCGCAAAGGGAATCCATCGCACTCACGCTGGTGGGACCCGAAGCGCCTCTCGCCGCCGGCATCGTGGACACCTTTCGCGCGGCCGGCCTCAAGATCTTTGGTCCGACGCGGCGTGCAGCGCAACTAGAGAGTTCGAAAGACTTTGCCAAGCGCTTCATGCGCGAGCGCGGCATTCCGACGGCCCGCTACGAAAGCTTCACCGATGCTGTAGCCGCGCACGCCTACGTGCAAGCGCAGGGCGCACCCATCGTGGTCAAGGCCGATGGACTGGCCGGGGGTAAAGGCGTGGTGGTGGCCGCGACGCGAGAGGAAGCGCATCAGGCGGTGGACGCGATGCTGGTTGGCGACAAGCTCGGCGCCGCGGGGGCAAAGGTGGTCATCGAGGAATACCTGCAAGGCGAGGAGGCGAGCTTCATCGTCATGGTGGACGGCCGCAACGTGCTGGCACTTGCCACCAGCCAAGATCACAAACGCCTGCAGGACGGCGACGCCGGCCCGAACACGGGCGGCATGGGCGCATACTCTCCGGCCGCGATTCTGACGCCCCCTGTGCACGCCAAGGTCATGCGCGAAGTCATCCAGCCCGCGGTCGCAGGCATGCACGCAATGGGCGAGCCGTACACGGGATTTCTGTACGCGGGCCTGATGCTCGCCCCGGATGGCAGGGTTCAGGTTCTCGAGTTCAACTGTCGCCTGGGCGACCCCGAAGCTCAGCCCATTTTGATGCGCCTCAAAAGCGATCTGTTCGCGCTGGCCGAGCACGCGGTCAACGGCACGCTTGACCGCGCGCAAGCGCAGTGGGATCGGCGCGTAGCCCTTGGCGTGGTGCTTGCGGCGCGTGGCTACCCGGACAACCCACACACAGGCGACGAGATCACCGGGATCCCGAAAGCGGAGGACGATTTTCACGTGTTTCACGCTGGCACCGTCCTAGAGGACGGTAAGCTGCGCACAAGCGGAGGACGGGTGCTGTGCGTCACCGCGCTGGGAGATACGGTGCGCATGGCGCAGCGGCGCGCGTACGAGCTCGCCGAGCAAATCCAGTTCGCCGGGCGCCAGATGCGCCGCGACATCGGCCACCGCGCCATCGGCAGCCGGCGCAGCCCGCTCTAGGACATCCATGAACGCGCAAGCGGTGAGGGATTACTGCGTCGAGTTGCAGTCGCGCATCGTGGCGCAGCTCGAACTGCTCGACGGTATGGCCTTCCAGCGCGATGCGTGGGAGCGCTCCGAGGGCGGGGGCGGGCTTACCTGCGTCATCGAGGAGGGTCATTTGCTGGAGCGAGGTGGCGTCAACTTTTCGCACGTGACAGGCGCAGCCTTACCGGCATCGGCGACAGGATCGCGTCCGGAGCTTGCGGGACGAGCCTTCGAAGCCATGGGCGTGTCGCTGGTGTTGCATCCGCGCAACCCGTACGTGCCCACGGTGCACATGAACGTCCGGTTCCTGGCCGCAGCCAAAGCCGTGGCGGATCCCGTTTGGTGGTTTGGCGGCGGGATGGACCTCACGCCGTACTACCCGTTCGAGGAGGACGCGATTCACTTTCACCGCACCTGCCGCGACGCACTGGCGCCCTTTGGCCACGAGTGCTATCCGCGTTTCAAGCGCTGGTGTGACGAGTACTTCTATCTGAAGCACCGTAGAGAGGCGCGCGGGATCGGCGGAGTATTTTTCGACGATCTCAACCAGCCCGACTTCGATCGCTCGTTTGCGCTCACGCGCAGCGTGGCGGAAAGCTTGCTGCCCGCGTACGTGCCGATCGTCCAACGCAGACGCGAGATGGCCTATGGAGCAAGCGAGCGCGAGTTTCAGGCATACCGGCGCGGCCGCTACGTCGAGTTCAACCTCGTGTACGACCGTGGCACGCTGTTTGGTCTGCAGTCGGGGGGGCGCACCGAGTCCATCCTGATGTCGCTGCCACCTGTGGTGAGGTGGAGCTACGATCGGCGCGAAGCGCCGGGCAGTCGCGAAGCCCAGCTCTACGAGAAGTTCCTCATCGCGCGCGATTGGATCTGACCCGCGCGGCGCGACCGCTCTGCATGCGCTCGCAATGCCGTCCGCTCAGAGCGCTGCTGCTCGAGGGCGAGAACCCGTGGCGGCTTGTCCACAACGCCTTTTCGCTTACCGGTACCGGCAAAAAAGCGGGCGCCCAAAGGCGCCCGCTCAAGTGAAAATCGAAGCTGTTTCGTTGTTGTTAGAAGCTGTGCTTCAAGCCGACCGTCAAGCCCCAGAGGTGGGAACCATAGGAAAGCGGCGCACCCACACCACCGGCCGTGGTGTAGTACTGCAGGTTGTTGTTCTGTTGGTAGTCAAACATGACGTAGGCCTGGGTCTGCTTGGACAACGTATGGTAGTAGCCCGCGGCGAACATGGTGCCTGCCGTTTCGTTTGCACTGCAGCCGGTACCAGGAATCGAGCAGTTGCCGTTTGAACCCCAGATGATCTGACCGCCCACGTAGCCGGTGGCGATGTTCCACTTGGCACCGAGGTCCAGGTGCTTCACGCTGTAGCGCGCTTCACCCACCGAACCGCTCAGAGGACCCCAGTTTCCGTTCGCTTCGTACCTCAACTGCTCTCCGATCACGAAGACGAACACGTCGCCAAAGGTGTAGCCAGCGCCCAACTGGTAGGCCTTGTCGCTGCTGCTATTCGCCTGACCGCCATTGCCATTCCAGCTCGCCAACGGGTTGACAGCGGACAGACCAAATGCGTCGCGGTGGTCCTCAAACGCGAGCCAGACCTGGATCGGCAGGGAGGTGCCCACGTACTTCCCGCCAATACCGTACATCACGGGGTTAATCCCGTTCACTCCGGTGGTCGGGTTGGAGTTGACCTTGTACGCCGGCAGCGTGGTGTAGATCCCGGCGGTGAAGCCGTTGAAATTGGGCGAGTTGTACCAGATCGCCTGCGACTCGCGATAGTAGAACTCGCTGCAGCCTATCCCCCCGTTCGCGTTCACACACCCAGACGGGTTCCCGTTCACTCCACCGGTCTGGAACACGTTACCGAACCCCGCGGTACCCATCATCTGTAGGTTACCCCCCATACCGGCAGCACCGTCCAACGGGTCGGCCGTGTACAGGTACGCTTCATACAACTGCTCGTTCGTTCCGTACCACACCCCGCCCCAGCTGTCGCCGACCAGGCCGATGTGCGCGTTACGTGTGGCCGGGTTGCCGGAATTGGTGTTCTGGAAGTTCGCCGTAAACTGATAGGCAAAGTCGAGCTTCAGTCCACCGCCCAGATCTTCCAGCGAACCGATGGTGATGTTCGAGTAGTTGGTGTTGATACCCCAGTTGCTGCCAGTGCCGCCGTTCCCGTTGGGTGTCACGAGGAAGTTCGGGCCCACCGTAAACGTTGCCCCGGGTGTGCGAGCGCCGACGATGCTGTTCGACGAAATCGCGGTTGTGCCGCCCTGGTTCACATACGCCGGGCCGGCGTTGATGCTGCCGCTGATGGTCACGTCCGCGTAGGCCGTGGATCCCGCAAAGGCGGAGCCAACGGCCAATGCGATCACAGTTTTCTTCATACCATCTCCTTGAGTGAAGCCTAGTCGTGCAAAAAGGCGGGTCCTTCGCATCGATGACAAATGCCGGAACCCGTTCTTTAACCGACCTCTCCCTGATTTGAGAGGTTGGCGCCATTTTGCCAACTCGCAAAACTCTCCAGCAACGCCAAGCCAAGAGAAAACCGCTTCGATCGCCATAAGCGTCTATTTTGTACAACCTGTATTGCTATTTAGCAACAATACGACTAGCTTATTGCTTATTGGAGACACGCAAAGGGGTCCCATGCAACAGTGTGTATCACAGTGTGAAGTGTCGCCAAGAGGCGTCAGAAAACCCGGATCCTGGTTTCTCCACACCTCGGCGGAAAGGCGAGTGATGCTTTGAAAGCGTCGAAGGCGCCTCAATCCCACGGCGGCGCCAAGGGGTTCAATGCGAGAGCCTTTTATGAGGTTCTGGTGAGTGTGGTGCAGGCGCGCTCTGTGACCTGGAGGCAAGTCGCCAGGGAGACCGGCATCCACCCATCGACCCTCACTCGAATGGGCCAGGGTCGGCAACCCGACGCGCCCAGTCTCGCGGTGTTGTCAGCATGGGCAGGACTGAACCCGGCGGACTTCGTCGGGGAGCGCACGCGAGAAACCAAATCGGATCTGTTGCTGGTGATCTCGCGTGCACTCAAATCCGATCCGGGTCTGAGTCCAGAAGCAGCGCAGGCGCTCGAGGACATCATGCGCATCGCCTATGAGCGCTTCAGCCGGCAGAGCAACTAGAAACAGCAGAAGCGCAACGAGCGGAACCCACCTCGCGAGGGCCGCCCAGCCGAATTAATCCTTCACCACGTTGAGCACTTCGTAACACGCACCCATGGTGTGGTAGTCGGTCTTCCCAGCGGGGCTCTTCTCGTCGCTGTACTTGCGATTGTCGCGCGTGAGAATGCGGTACCAGGCCCCGCAGCGATGGTCCACGAGGTGACGCCAGCAGTATTCCCAAATTCGGTCGTACCAGACCCAGTATTTGTCCTGTCCCGTGCGCTCGGCGAGCAACGCTGCTGCGGCCAGGGACTCGGCCTGCACCCAGAAATATTTGTCGTCGTCGCAAATGCTGCCGTCCGGCGCAAACCCGTAGTAGAGCCCACCGAACTGCGCATCCCACCCATGCGCCACCGCGGCGTCGAACAACTCGAGCGCGCGCGGCAGCAACCAGTCCGCATCCGTGGAGAGCTGCGCGCGGTGCCGCTCCAAGATAAGCAGTAGCTTGGCCCACTCCGCCAAGTGCCCGGGTTGATAGCCCCAAGGACGGAAGATATTGGTCTTGTCTCCGCGGTTATAGTCCCAGTCCGGCGACCAATCTGCGTGATAGTGCTCCCAGATCAAGCCCCCGGCGAGCGCCGCCTGACGCACGGCGATCGCGCGTGCCAGCGCGGCAGCGCGTGCAAGAAAGCGCAGCTCGCCGGTCGCCTCGAACGCGGCAAGCAGCGCTTCGCAAGCATGCATGTTGGCGTTCTGGCCCCGGTAAGGCGCCAGCTGTGACCAATCGGGGCTCGCCTCATCGGCATACAAGCTTGCCTCCGCCGACCAGAAGCGCCGCTCGATCAGATCGAAGGTTTCCACCAGGTCGCGCTCCACTGGCTTGAGCCCAGCATGCAGCGCATGGGCATAGGCAAGGAGCACGAACGCAAGGCCGTAGCAATGATTGGTGCCGTCGAGCACGCCCGCCTTCCCGAGCACCCATGCATAACCCCCGGTTTGCGGGTTGCGGTGGACTTGGCGCAGATAGGTGAGGCCGTGCGTCAGCGCAGCGAGATAGTCGGGCCGGGCGAACTGGCGGTACGCGCGCGCGTAGTTGAACACGAAGCGCGTGCTGCTCACCAAGTGGCGGGTGGATGCGTCGTATACCGTTCCGTCGTCCTTGAAGAAGTGGTAGAAGCCGCCGCTGGGGTCAATGGCGCGGGGATGGTAGAAAGCCATGGTGCGTTCGATGTGGTCGAGCAAAAACGTCCGGCTACGGAAATCTGGGAGCGGGCGCTCGCGATGCGCACTCACGGCATGGTCGCCAGGACCCGCCTGGTGAGCGCCAACGTCGGTGGCGCTGCGCCCGCTTCCAGGCAAGCTGCCGCGCCGCTCGCAACGCAGAAGCGCAGATGGGCCGCCCAGGGCGCCTCGGGCTGAGTCATCAGGCTGTAGAGCAGGCCCCCTACGGACGCGTCACCCGCGCCGACGGTGTCCACCACCTCGATGGGAGCTGGCCGTTGTTTGAGCACGCTGCCCGGCAAATGCAGCTCAGCGCCGGCGCTGCCGCGCGTGAGCAGGATCGGCGCGGTGGGGTTGAGCGCGCGCAGGCGAGCCAACCCTTCTGTCGGGTGCTCCGTGCGAAACAGGCCGATCAGATCCTCGTCGGAGACCTTGATCACGTCGGCGCGCGCCGCGACGTGATGCAGCGTTTCGTCATATGACTCGGTCATGATGGTGCGGAAGTTCGGGTCGTAGCTCACACGCTTCCCCGCCGCCTTCACCTCGTCGAGCAGTCGCAGCAGTTTGACGCAAAGGGGAGCCCGCGCGAGGCCGATGCAGCCGAAGTGGACCCACTCGGCGCGGTCAAGCCAACCTGCGGGCAGCAGACCTGGATCGAAGGCAAGATCGGCACTGTCTACGCCGATGAATAGGTATTGCGGGGGCGTGACCTCGTGCACCATTGCAAGCAAAGGCGGCTTCGCGTAACGCTGCGTGAAGCGCAGGTCCAAGCCCGCCGCCTCGCTTTGCGCGGCGATCTCGTCGCCGAAGCGATCCAGGCTGATGCTTCCGGCGAACGCGCTCGGCAACCCGAGAGTGGCGACCACGCGTGCCACGTTCCAGGGCGCCCCGCCAGAGCGCGTCAGCCAGCGGTCCGGACCCACGCGGATGAAGTCTGTAAGCGCGTGCCCCGCGCTGACAAAGCGTGGCAAGCCCTGCGGCTTTCCCTCGCGCCCCGCGAATTCAACCAAAGCCCCTCCGATTCGGCTCGATTCGCATCGCGACTATTCTAAAGGCGGGGAGCGCAGGCGGTCCAAGCACGCGGCATCGCGCGCACAGCGCGCCTTGTGTTCCCGGCGCCTTGCGCTGCGCTTGACGCCCTTACTCGCCCAGGTAGGCCTGCCGCAC
>Ga0187778_10002876_pt1 | contig 11644 bp, 10 predicted proteins | sample 1015_Q2_SP5_20_M_FD_132418 | JGI IMG/M metagenome (GOLD analysis project Ga0187778, IMG submission 132418) | Tropical peat soil microbial communities from peatlands in Department of Meta, Colombia - 1015_Q2_SP5_20_MG | ecosystem: Environmental > Terrestrial > Soil > Wetlands > Peat | place...
CGCGTAGGCCGAGGCGAAGCCTTCCAGCAGTCCCTGCAGGAGATCGCGGTCGCGTGCGGCCAGCTCCTCGAGAGCGGCACGCTCGACGTTCTTCCTCGCCTCCTCGTACGCCACCGCCCGCTCGCCCGAGCAGCGCAGGTAGCGGACGTCGAGCACGCGCTCCGCGATCGTCCCGGGCTCTGCCAGGAGCACCGCCTCTGCGGCGTTCTTGCTCTGCGTGTCCGTCGCGCGGGGGTCGGCGACGAGGGCTTGCGCGGCCTCGCGCCACGTCTCGAGTGCAGCGCCGAGATCGTGACGCTCGCCGAGCTCCAGCTCGAGCTTCCTGCCCGCCGAGCGCAGCGTCTCGTAGACCGCGGTCAGCATCTGGCGAAGGCCGGCCGCTCCGTACGTCGCGAGCAGACGGAGCCGCTCGGGATCGTCGCCGGCGCAGAAGTCCTCGAGCGCGCGCTCGAACGCCTCGCCGCGGAGCACCGCCGACGCGGGCTCGTCGGCCTCGCGGAAGTGCGGGTCGAGTCCGACCGCGAACGGATTCGCCTTCAGCAGCCTGCTGCAGAACCCGTGGATGGTCGAGATCCAGGCGCCGTCGAGCCCGCGCGCGAGGTCGTGCCGGCCGCGGTCGTGGAGTGCCTGTCTGATCCGCGCCCGGAGCTCCCCGGCGGCCTTCCGCGTGTAGGTGATGACGAGGATCGAGTCGACGTCCAGCCCGCGCTCGCAGACATCCCGAACGAACCGCTCGACGAGAACCGTGGTCTTGCCGGTGCCGGCGCCCGCCGAGACGAAGACGTCGCCGCCCGCGTCGACCGCCGCCCGCTGCTCGGGGTTGAGGCTCATGCGCGCCTCTCCGTCGGCCGCAGAGCAGAAGGGCTGGGGCCGGCCCCGCTTCCTGCCGGGCGGAACCGGGCTCCAGCGGCACCTGACGACGCTCGAGGAGCGCGCATGGACGGCTGCTCGAGGTCGACGCCCGTCATGCACGCTCCACGCGACAGATCGGCCACGCGTCGCACCACGACGGGCACTCGCCGTCCCTCGGGTCGTGGCGGACGTCGCCGAGCCGGACGCGGTCGGCGAACTGGCGCGCGCGCCCGCGCGCTGCCTCCGTCTGCGCCCAGAACGCGTCCTCGTCGAGGTAGTCGCTCACGGTGAAGCCAGGCAGGTCGTCACGCGCGATCTCCCGCAGCATTCCCCGTTTCGGGCGCTTGCCCGACAGTGCGCGGTAGACGCCTCCGAGCGGCTCGATTCCGACGAGATCCCTCAGCACGAGCATGTAGAGCGGGATCTGGAGCCTCAGCTCGCGGTCGATGTCGGCGGCCGAGTGCGCGGTTCGGCCCGACTTGTAGTCCTGGACGATCCCCCGAGCTCCGAACGGGTCCTGGTCGATCCGGTCGATCTTCCCCGAGACGCGGAGCCCGTCGCCGAGATCGAGGCCGCGCTGCAGCTCGGGGGCCGAGCGCTCCGAGCCGAACGACACCTCGAGCTTCCGCGGCACAAGCGTCATGCCCGAGCCCGCCTCGTCGCGCAGGAAGCCCTCGAGGTCGCGCAGCAGCGAATGTCTGAGCTCCGCCCGCTGCAGGGCCGTCGCGTCGAATCGGACCCAGGAGTCGAGCGCTTCGTCGAGGCAGCGCTCGAGGAACGGCAACGCCCGGTCGAACGTCTCTCGCGTCACGCGCTCGAGCCCGCCGAGCTCCTTCGACAGGCCGTTGTAGAAGCGGTGGAGCGTCTGGTGCGCCACCTGGCCGCGGAGCATCGCGTCGGGCTCGGCGTCCATCGACTTCGGGTCGATCGACCGTTCGACGAACCAGCGCTGCGAGCAGTCGGCGAACGCCTCGAGCTCGGTCGCACCGAACGAGACCCGGGTGGAGAGCGCCTCGAGCACCGCCGGGTTCCGCAGCGTCGTCTCGCGCGTGAACGCACCCTGCGCCCGCTCGAGCTTCCGGCTCCAGCCGTTCGCTTCCGCGAGCGCCCGTGCGCCGGCCCCGTCGGTCTCCGACAGCTGTGCGAGCGCCCGCAGGCGCTCGCGCTCGCTCGGCGCGGTCTCGATCGGCCAGGAGAGCGCCGACAGCGGCCTGCTCCGCGTCCAGCGCGCGACGTCGTCCGCCGGGAAGAGCCGCCTCACCTCGTGCCAGAACGGGCTCGCCTCGCGAGGCTGCCCGTCGTCGGTCGCTGCCTCCCGGACGAGCGTGAGGCAGCGCATCGCCCGGGTGCACGCGGTGTAGAAGAGGTAGCGGTCGCGGCTCACCGGATCGGGCTTCACGAGCCGCGCGCCCAGCGTCGCGCGACGCTCGTCGTCGAGGAACGGTGAAGAGCGACCCCGTCTCGGCAGCCTTCCCTCATCCAGGCCGAGCACGAAGACCGCGTCGAACGACCGAGTTCGCGCGCCAAGGAGGTCGAGCACCGCAACCCGCCCCGGCTCGCCGGCGCCGACTGCGCGCACGGGACGGCGCTCGAGGGCCGCGACGACGTCGCGCTCGTCGACCTGCAGGCCCCGCTCTCCAAGGCGCGCGAGCTCCCCGAGCAGGTCGACGGCAGCCTCGTGCGAGGCGAGATCGAGGCGAGCCGCGTCACCGATCGGCGGCGACTCGAGACCGAACGCCGCCGTCGCCATCGTCCGGACGAGCTCCACCGCGCCGGTCAGCGGGTCGGGAGCCTCCCGCAGCGCCACAAGCTGGCTCACGTGCGAGCCGCGTAGCTTGTCGCCTTCCTCCTCGACTCTCTCGGCTGCGACGACCGCCCGGCCCCGGAGCCGCCCTTCGACGAAGTCGACGCTGCGACGCTGCACGCCCGAGAACGGCGAGCGGAGGAACGCGAACAGATCGGAGCGGTCGCCTCCCAGCCACGCAAAGCGGAGGAGCGAGAGGAGCGCCGCACCGAACGGCGTCTGCGCGAGGCGCGGCCGTTCTTCGACCGCGTGCGGGATCCCGAGCGCGCCGAACGTCGCGTCGATCGGCGCGCGCCAGCGATCGACCGAGTCGCACACGACCGCGATGCGCTCGGCAGGCATGCCGCCTCGCACCAAGGTGGCGACCGTCTCGCCGACCAGCTCGACCGTCCCGCGCGTCCCGGCGCCCTCGAGGAACCGGATTGCGCCGTCGAGCGGAGGGGCCGGCCCGGGAGCGTCTTCGAACAGGCCCCGTTCGAGGTGCCGGAGCGCGGTGGGGGACGCCGACATCGCCTCGGACAGCTCGACGATCCGGCCCGCAGCGAGACCCGCGAGATCCTCGACGGTCGACGCGAGGGAGGCAAATGCGACCCGGCCGGGCTCGTACGGGATCGACACGTGGACGTCCGTCCGGGCCGAAAGCGCCTCGAGCAGGGCCCACTCGGCGGCGGTGAGGTCCTCGAACCCGTACGCGAAGACGGGCCGATCCGAGCGCCACGCGTCGAAGTCGCCGCGCAGTCGCTCGACGGCCGCCCGGTGCGTCGCAGCGCGGTCACGGAGGCCGAGCTTCTCGAGCTCCGTCTCGTACGCCGCGTAGAGCGTCGCCAGGTCGCCGTCCAGGCGATGCGGCTCGAGCAGGGCGGAACCGAGCTCGCCGAGGGTTGCGAGGAGCGCGTCGGCGAACCCGGAGGTTTGCGCCGACGGCGCGAGCTCGTTCAGGATGAGCGCTCGAGCGGCGCGCCGAACGACGAGCTCGCGGACCGCGGCTGTCGCCTCGTCGGGTTCGCCGGGACCGACGGCCGCGAGCTCGCGGAAGAGATCGTCGAACGTGCCGATCCGACCGCGCAGCAGCACGCCGACCCGGTCGAGCAGGTCACGCTCGATCCGCTCGACGTCCGAGCGGCTGGGCACGATGAGCCACGGATCCTGCTCGATCGCATCGAGGTAGCGGTCGAGCAGCAACGCGACCTTGCCGGCATGCGCCGGCCCGACGACCAGCGACAGGCCCATCCGCCCATCGTAGTCCCGGCCCGGGACGCTCCCCGGCCAGAAGCCCGACGCTCTCTCCGCACTGTGCGGGAAACCGTGCAGGGCTGTCGCGGGAGGCGGGCTCCTCGCCCCGCCTCCCTCAGGACGCCGAGCTACGCAGCAGACTTCGGGCGGCGCCCGCGGCGCGCGACCGACTGGCCGGGCAGTCCGCCCGCACAGCCGTCGCAGAGATCCGCCTGCTTCGCGCCCCGTCTCGCGTCGCTATAGGTCAGGCGCATCGTCCCGCCCTTCCCCTCGCCGACTTCTCCGCCGCACATGTCACAAACGAGGACGGTTTTCCTCGCCATCGCAATCCCGCTCCTTTCTTCAGAGCTTTGGGCCCCGTCAAGCCTAATTGCGGCGCAGACCAAGCGCAAGAGATTGCGGCTGGAATTGCAGCTCGCCGATCGCTTCCCGTCCGGGTCGGCAGCGACTAGAGTTCGCGCGCGATGGACCCCCGCACGATCGTCGTCCTCGAAGGCGACCAGACCGGACAGGAGCTGCTCGAGGCCTCGCTCCGCGTCCTCGACGCCGACGTGCTCGGCTTCGAGCTCGAGCTGCCACGCTACGACCTCTCGCTCGAGAGCCGCCGCCTGAGCCGCAACGACGTCGTCCACGAGGCGGCGCGGGCGATCCGGGACAACGGCCTCGGTCTCAAGGCCGCGACGGTCACGCCGGAAGGCCGCGACGACGTCGGCTCGCCGAACCGGGTCCTCCGCGAGGAGATCGGCGGGCGCGTCATCGTCCGCACCGGGCGGCGCATTCCCGGCGTGGTCCCGCTCGGCGGCGTCCACTCGCCGATCTCGGTCGTCCGCATGGCGGTCGGCGACGCATACGGCGCGAAGGAGTGGCGCGAGGGCGACGGCGAGGAGGAGGTCGCGTTCCGCACGGAGCGGATCGAGCGGCGGATCTGCCACGCCGTTGCGGAGTTCGCGTTCCGGCAGGCGGAGACGATGGGCGCGAAGGTCTTCGGCGGTCCGAAGTACACGGTCAGCCCCGTCTACGAGGGGATGCTGAAGGAGGAGATGGACGCGGCGGCGCTCCGCCACCCGGACGTGCCGTACGAGCCGCAGCTGATCGATGCGACGTTCGCGCTGCTCATCTCGTCGAGCGGAGCCCCGATGGTGATCCCCGCGCTCAACCGGGACGGCGACATCCTCTCCGACCTCGTCCTGCCCCTGTTCGGCTCGATCGCGGGCTCCGAGTCGCTGCTCGTCGCCTTCGACGACGACTACGTGCCGCGAGCGCTGGTGGCCGAGGCCGCTCATGGAACCGCGCCGTCGCTGTACGGCAAGGACGTGGCGAATCCGATGGCGATGATCCTCGCGGCCGGCGCCCTGCTCGCCCACTCCGGGGACGACGAGTGCAAGACGGCCGGACGGGCGATCCGCGAGGCAACGCTGGAGGCGGTCTCGGCGGGGATCAAGACCGCCGACCTCGGCGGCCAGCACGGCACGACCGAGTTCACCGACGAGGTGATCCACCGCGTGAAGTCGAAGCTCGACGTCTGGGCCTCGCTCCGATGACGAGCCTCTGGCACGGCTTCGCCGAAATGGGCGCGGTCGACGGGCACGAGTTCGTCGTCGACCGTGGCGAGGGGTGCGACGTCTGGGACGAGTCCGGTCGCCGCTACCTCGACGCGACCGCGAGCCTCTGGTACGCGAACGTCGGCTACGGGCGGCGCGAGATCGCCGAGGCGGCCGCAGCCCAGCTCGAGAAGCTCCACGCCTACCACATCTTCGGCGACTTCGCGACGCGGCCGGTGCTCGAGCTCGCGGACCGGCTCGCGCAGATCGCCCCGGTCGCCGGCTCGAAGGTCTTCCTCACGAGCGGCGGCTCCGACTCGGTCGACACGGCGGCGAAGCTCGCCCGGCGCTACTTCCACGAGCTCGGCCAGCCCGAGCGGACGGTCATCCTCACCCGCTCGTGGGCCTACCACGGCATGCACGCGTACGGTACGGCGCTCGCCGGGATCGGTGCGAATCGCGACGCGCTCGGCGAGCTGATCCCGGATGTGGCCGTCGTCGCCTGGGACTCGGCCGAGGAGCTCGAGGAGGCGATCGACCGCATCGGCTCGGAGCGGATCGCAGCGTTCTTCTGCGAACCGGTGGTCGGGGCAGGCGGTGTTCGCTTCCCGCCGGACGGCTACCTGGGACGCGTCCGTGAGATCGTGCGCGACGCCGGTGCGCTCTTCGTCTCGGACGAGGTGATCACGGGCTTCGGCCGCACCGGCAAGTGGTTCGCCTCGGGTCGCTTCGGTCTCGATCCCGACCTGCTGACCTTCGCGAAGGGGATCACGTCCGGCTACGTGCCGCTCGGCGGGGTGCTCGCAGCACCCCACGTCGCCGAGCCGTTCTGGCGCCGCGGCGTCACATGGCGGCACGGCTACACGTACTCAGGACACACGACCGCGTGCGCGGCCGGGCTCGCGAACCTCGCGATCATGGTGCGCGAGGGGCTCGACACGCGCGCCCGGTCGCTCGAAGGGCCGCTCGCGGATGCGCTCGCGCCCTTGCTCGACCATCCGCTCGTGTCCGAGGTCCGCACCGGCGTCGGCCTCCTCGCAGCGGTCCAGCTCGACCCGGCTCGCGTCGACGCCGACGCCTCCCTCCCGCTCCGCGCGGCCGCCGCGTGCCGGGATGCCGGCGGCACGATCACGCGCGCCCTCGCCGGCGGAGGGCTCCAGATCTCGCCGGCGCTCGTGATCACCGAGGATCAGCTCGGGGAGCTCGCGAGCGGACTCCGCGCCGGCCTGGACGCGGTCGCCTAGTCCTCGCCGTCCCAGTACTCGAGGGTCGGGCCGGGCCGGCCGAGCAGGATCCGCTCGCCCGTGACGCTCCTCGCCCCGACCTTGCCGCTGTCGGGGTACTCGACGATGTCCGGGGCGATCATCGTCGACAGCATCAGGACGCGGATCGGCGAGTCCGTGCGGTTGACGACCTGGTGGAACCCGTCCTTTCCGCGCCGGAAGCACACGACGTCGCCCTCGCCGAGCTCCTGCTCGCCGTCGGCGGCCCGCAAGGTCGGCCTGCCGCGGACGACGAGCAGCCACTCCTCGTTCGCGTGGTGCGTGTGGTACGGCCAGAGCTTGTCGCCCGGCTCGAGCTCGTAGAGGCTGCCGCCCAGCAGCTCTGCGCCGAGCCGGCGTCCGACCCAGGCGTCCTTCGAGCGCCAGCCTTCGCGCTCCTCGCTGCGATCCCACTCGTCGCCGTGGAGGTTGAAGACGTCCACGGCGGGAGCCTAGACGTCGAAGCGCTCAGCCGGTAGCGGCGGCGGGCGTCGGCGAGGCCTCGCGGCGAGTCTCGTCGAACCCGTCGAGGAAGATCTGCGCGAGCTCCGGGTCGAACTGGGAGCCGGCGCAGCGCGCGACCTCGTCCAGCGCATGCTCCACGGGCAGCGCCGCGCGGTACGGGCGCGTCGAGATCATCGCGTCGAACGCGTCCGCCACGGCGAGGATGCGTCCCTCGAGCGGGATCTCCGTCCGCGCCCGGCCGGTCGGGTAGCCGGTCCCGTCCCAGCGCTCGTGATGGAAGAGGACGTACGGAAGCGCCGGCGCGAGCGAGCGTACGCCGGAGATGAGCCAGGCGCCCTCGACCGGATGTGCCCTGATGTGCGCGATCTCGGCTGCGTCGAGCTGGCCGGTCTTCTGCAGCACCTCGGGACGGATCGCGACCTTCCCGACGTCGTGCAGCGCCGCACCGAGCCGCAGGTCCGAGAGATGGTCTGCGTCCCAGCCGAGCCGGCGGGCGATCGACTCAGCATGCGTGCCGACACGGGCGGCATGGCCGCCGAGAGTCGGATCGCACACGCTCATCGCGGCCGAATACGCGTCGAGTCGAGTCACGAGGCCTCAAGGTTCCTGCTCCGGGGGTCGATCCCTTCCCGTTACCATCCGGCGCGATGCGAGTCGCGGTGCCCCGTGAGACGGCTCCCGGCGAGCGCCGCGTCGCGCTCGTCCCTGATGTCGTGTCCCGACTCGCCGCGAGCTCATTCACGATCGCGGTCGAGCGTGACGCCGGGGCGGCGGCGGGCTTCTCCGACGAGGCCTACGCGGATGTCGGAGCGGAGGTCGTCGACGGCTCGGCGCTCCTTGCCGGCGCGCATGCCGTCGTACGCGTCGCATCCCCGACCGCAGACGAGGCTGCGGAACTGTCTGCCGGAACCGTCCTGATCGGCTTCCTCGCGCCGCTGACCGACACGGAGGGGATCGCCCGGCTCCAGGCGGGCGGAGTCGTCGCGTTCGCAATGGAGTCGATCCCGCGGATCACGCGCGCGCAGTCGATGGACGCACTCTCGTCGCAGGCGACCGTCGCCGGCTACAAGGCCGTGCTGCTCGCGGCCGATCGCGCGCCGAAGATGTTCCCGCTGCTGATGACGGCCGCCGGCACCGTCGCCCCGGCCAAGGTGCTCGTGCTCGGCGCAGGCGTCGCAGGCCTCCAGGCGATCGCGACGGCGCGCCGCCTCGGCGGGGTCGTCTCCGCCTTCGACGTCCGTCCGGCCGTGAAGGAACAGGTCGAGAGCCTCGGCGCGTCGTTCCTCGAGCTCGGCGTCCGCGCCGAGGAGACCTCGGGCGGCTATGCGACCGAGCTCACACCCGAGCAGCAGGCCCAGCAGCAGGCCGAGCTCGAGCAGAAGATCCCCGGCTTCGACGTCGTGATCACGACCGCGCTGATCCCCGGACGCCCCGCGCCCAAGCTGATTCCCGCGTCGGCCGTCGCAGCGATGCGGCCAGGCTCGGTCGTCGTCGACCTCGCGGCCGAGACGGGAGGGAACTGCGAGCTGACGGCCCCTGGAGAGGAGGTCGTCCGCGACGGCGTCACGATCGTCGGCTTCACGAACCTCGCCTCGCTGATCCCGTCCGACGCGAGCCGCCTGTACGCGCGCAACGTCAGCGCGCTCCTGCAACACCTCGCGCCGGGCGGCGAGCTCTCGCTCGACTTCGCAGACGAGATCACCGCCGGGGCGTGCGTGGCGGGCGCGCGCGAGCCGGGTCCGAAGCAGGAAGGAGAGGAGGCTTCGTGACGCACGCCCTGCCCGGCCTGCACGTGCCGCTCGTGATCGAGCTGACCATCCTCGCGCTCGCGATCTTCCTCGGCTTCGAGGTGATCTCGAAGGTGCCCGCGATGCTGCACACGCCGTTGATGTCGGGCACGAACTTCATCCACGGGATCGTGATCGTGGGCGCGATCCTCGTGCTCGGCGTCGCCGACGACACGACCCTCAAGGTCGTCGGCTTCGTCGCGATGGTTCTCGCCACCGCGAACGTCGTCGGCGGCTGGTTCGTCACCGACCGGATGCTCGAGATGTTCAAGCGCCGGCCCAGCCCATCGACCGGGCCCAAGAAGGACGAGACGCCGAAGCCGTGATCTCGAACGGGAACGTCATCGGGCTGCTCTACCTCGTGACGATCGTCTGCTTCATCCTCGCGCTCCGCTTCCTCTCGTCGCCGAAGCACGCGCGGCGCGGGAACTGGATCGGCGGCGTCGGGATGCTGATCGCCGTCGGCACGACGCTCGCGCTGAAGGGTATCGGCAACTGGTGGCTGATCGTCGTGGGCGGTGCGATCGGCGCCGTCGTCGGCGTCGTCGGCGCCCGCAAGGTGAAGATGACCGCAATGCCGCAGATGGTGGCCCTGTTCAACGGGGTCGGCGGCGGCGCGGCGGCGCTCGTCTCGTTCGCCGAGTTCCACCGCTTCGCGCCGCTGCCGGGGAAGATCGGCGGCACCGAGGTCGTCTCGATCGTGCTCTCGGCGCTGATCGGCTCGATCTCCTTCGCCGGCTCGCTGATCGCGTTCGCGAAGCTGCAGGAGCTGATCGGCGGACGCCCGATCGTGTTCCCGGGACAGAACGTCGTCAACGGCGCGATCGTCGCCGGAGCCGTCGCGGCGGGGATCGCGGCCATCGCCGGCGTGCAGGGCCAGTGGGTGCTCGTCCTCCTGATCGTGCTCGCGCTGATGTTCGGCGTGATGTTCGTGCTGCCGATCGGCGGCGCGGACATGCCCGTCGTGATCTCGCTGCTGAACGCCTTCACCGGGCTCGCGGCGTCCGCGACCGGCTTCGTCCTCTCGAACACGGTGCTGATCGTGGCCGGCATGCTCGTCGGCGCGAGCGGCACGCTGCTCACGCTGCTGATGGGCAAGGCGATGAACCGCTCGGTGACGAACGTCCTCTTCGGTGCGTTCGGCCAGATCCAGGCGGGCACCGGTGCGGCGCGGGTCGACGACGGGCGCACGGCGCGCGCAACGACGCCCGAGGACGTCGCGGTCCAGCTCTCCTTCGCCCGGAAGGTCGTCGTCGTCCCCGGCTACGGGCTCGCGGTTGCGCAGGCGCAGCACGACGTGCGGCAGCTCGCCGAGCTGCTGGAGGAGAAGGGCATCGACGTCGCCTACGCGATCCACCCGGTCGCGGGCCGTATGCCCGGCCACATGAACGTCCTCCTCGCCGAGGCGAACGTCCCGTACGACCAGCTCAAGGAGATGGACGAGATCAACCCGGAGTTCCCGCAGACGGACGTCGCGCTCGTGATCGGCGCGAACGACGTCGTCAACCCGGCCGCCCGCAGCGACCCGGGCAGCCCGATCTACGGGATGCCGATCCTCGACGTCGACAAGGCGCAGAGCGTCGTCGTGATGAAACGCTCGATGGCCCCCGGCTTCGCGGGCATCGACAACGACCTCTTCCTCGAGCCGCAGACGACGATGCTCTTCGGCAATGCGAAGGACTCGATCGTCAAGCTGATCGCGGCCGTGAAGGCGCTGTAGCGCCGCCCGCCCTTTTCGGGCGTAACCTCACGGCGTGACTCGCGCGACGATCGCCGCAATGGTCGGTCTGCTCGCCGTGTCCGCGGGCCTGGCGAGAGCGACACAGTCGTCGCCTCCAAGGTACGTCCCGTGCGCCGACGTCATCGGTCAGGCACGCGGGCCGCACGACCTCGGCTACCGGCTCGTGCTCGGCGTGATGTCCGTTCCGCCGGCGTACATGCCCCAGGGCGCCGTGCGCGTGGACGGCTTCGGGCGTTGGACGTACTGGCGCAAGACGGGGATGGTCGTACGCGGCGGTAACTTCACGGTCGTCGTCACGGTTCCGAAGGCCTGGCGCTCGCGCGCCGCCATCACGTGGGGCAACGGCGGCTCTCCTATCGTGAGCTCGCTCCGGTTCACCGGCTGCGGGAACGATGCGTCGACGAACCAGTGGAGCGCTTACGCTGGCGGCTTCTACCTCCGCTCACGCGTTGCGTGCGTGCCGCTCGTCTTCCGTCTCGGCGATCGAAGCGTCACGGTGCGGTTCGGCATCGGGACTCGCTGCCCGTCGTAAGGAGCCGCGTGGCAGACTCGCAGAAGCCGACCGGAGAGATGCTGTGAGCGGATACGAGTCTGCGAAGCTGCACGAGATCGACGAGATCACCGACGGACGCTGCCCCTGGCGGCCGGTGCGGCACCACTTCGGCATCACGTCCTTCGGGATCAACACGTTCACGGCCGAGGCCGCGGGCGACCGGATCATCAACGAGCACGACGAGACCGACGACGACAACGAGGAGCTCTACCTCGTCATCGAGGGACGCGCGGTCTTCGAGCTCGACGGCGAGCGCCTCGACGCGCCCGCCGGCACACTCGTCTTCGTCCGGCCGGCCGTGAGGCGGACCGCGTTCGCCGAGGAGCCGGGGACCACCCTCGTCGCGATCGGCGGCGTCCCGGGGAAGGCGTACGAGCCGTCCGGGTGGGAGATCTGGGCTCCGCTC
>Ga0187778_10002878_pt1 | contig 11644 bp, 9 predicted proteins | sample 1015_Q2_SP5_20_M_FD_132418 | JGI IMG/M metagenome (GOLD analysis project Ga0187778, IMG submission 132418) | Tropical peat soil microbial communities from peatlands in Department of Meta, Colombia - 1015_Q2_SP5_20_MG | ecosystem: Environmental > Terrestrial > Soil > Wetlands > Peat | place...
CAGGCCCACTTGGCACACCTTGATGCCGGGAGTGAGCCAGCTGGATTGAATGTGGTTGATGTTGTCGAGGAACAGGCGGCTGACCGCCAGGGTCTTCAGATAATCCACCGCGGTGGTTTCCTGTACCCTCTTTCCCAGTGCAGTGTTCTCCGCCGCGAAAATCCATGGGATGAACGCGGTGAAGCCGCCGGTCTCTTCCTGAAGCTGGCGGATGTGTTCGAGATGATTCACGCGATGGCGCAACTCTTCGCCACAACCGAACATCATCGTGGCGGTGGTGCGCAAGCCAAGCGCGTGCGCGGTGCGATGCACTTCGATCCACTCGTCGCTGGTGCACTTTAGCCGGGCAATTTTGCCGCGAATTTCGTCATCCAGGATTTCCGCGCCGCCGCCGGGAATGGATTGCAGGCCCGCGTCCATCAAGCGTTGGATGGTGTCGCGGACGCTGAGTTCGCTGACTTCCGCGATGCAGAGAATCTCCGGCGCGGAAAAGCAGTGCAGATGCACTTGGGGATAGCGGGTTTTCAGGGAGCGGAGAAGATTTTCGTAGTAGCCGATTTGGAGATCGGGGTGCAGCCCGCCTTGCAACAGGATGCCGGTTCCCCCGAGCTCCAGCATTTCGTCGATTTTTGCGTAGATCGTTTCAAACGGCAGGATGTAGCCATCCTTTGCGCCCAGCGGTCGGTAAAAGGCGCAAAAGGAGCAGTATTCCGTGCAGAAATTCGTGTAGTTGATGTTGCGGTCGATCTGGTAGGTTACGATGCGAGGGTCGTTCTTCTGCAGCCGCACCCGGTGCGCCGCCATGCCCATGCCGACAAGGTCGTCCGACTTGAGCATCTCGAGCGCCTGCTGCTTGCTGATCCCCACGTCTGGGTTCCTTCCCCTTCTTCCACTCTCGTCTAAGTCCGGCGGACGTCAGCCAATTCTGTAGCACTGGCAAGACTGGCAATCTCCAGTTGCTTTGCGCTGCGAGTCAAGCCCAGTTCCTGCGCGAAGGAGAAATAGCGCTGCAAGCCGCGCAAATTTTCATCGTCCAGAGTGTAATCAATGTTTTCAGCCAGATATCGTTCCAGTTTTTCGGCGGGGAGTCGGAGTTCGCGAGACGCCTCGACGCTAATCTCCCTGATGTGACGCATCCCGAAGGCCAGGGACTCCTGGAAGTCGTGGATGACCTCCGGCGTGACGGTATCCTTCCGTGCGGTCCAAACCGCAAGGACGGCGGGAAGGCTCGTCAGCGAACGCCACTGTTCAACGATGTCGTAAACATAGAGGGGCGTGGCGCGGTGTAGCCCCACAGCCTCCGGAGGACAAAGCAACTCGCCCGTGCCATCGCGTTTGGCACCTGGCTCTGAGCTGAGCGCCAACCGGAGTGCCGGATCGCCAATCAGCAACGCCGCGTCGGCTTCCCGCAGCATTGACGGCAAATCCGGGTCCGCTTCGAAAAACAGTGGGGTGATGTTCCACAGCTTTGCGCACAGAATCCGAACGAGAACCTGCGTGCTGCGCGAACTGCGATCGAGCGCGATGCGGCGAGCTTCGTGAATCGGCTTTTGGGAAACAAGCAGGAGGCTGCGCACAGCCTTCTTTGACGAAATGGAGAGGTTCGGGAGCGCCACAAGGTCCGGAATGCGGTGGTACTCGATGACCGGAATAATGGCCACGTCCACGGCGCCTGAGCGGAGCGCTTCGGCACACTGCGACGGGACGGTAAACGAAAGCTGGTGCTTCCCGCGCAGGGGCCCATGGGTAAAGCCACGAACGAGCGGCGCGGTGTTCAGGTATTGGACAATCGAGATACGGAGCGAATTCACGTAGTTTGTGCCCTGTTGCGGCCCACATAGTATAGCAAAGGGGCTAAGACTGCGGCCCGCCGCGAGTTGAGACGAACGATTCAATTGGCTCGAACATGTTGAAAATCAAGAAATCGAGATTGGAGCAGCGTCCTCTGGGTTCAAGTCCGTTTCTTTCGTGTTTTGTGTTTCTGGTTCGATCTGATAAAATTAAGGTCTTGCTTATCAATCTCTTGAAGTGTAGGTAGAATCATGGCATTGAAGTGTGAAATATGCGGCAAAGCGCCGCACTATGGCAACGTGGTGAGCCACGCCAACAACACCAGGCGCCGCCGCTGGAACCCGAATTTGAGGCGTGTCCGCGCGGTGGTGGACGGCGTCCGCAAGCAGGTGCGCGTTTGCACAACGTGCATTCGCATGGGCCGCGTCAAGAAAGCCGCTTGAGCAATCCCTTGAACCTCCCACTCAGTCCCTCATCCAGTATGCGGAGAACGAGTGGCAGAGCGCCTCGCGCCGCGGCCGTGTGGCCGTTGGCAGCGATGCTCTTGTCGGTGCTTGCCGGGTGCAAGCAGCAGGAGCATCACGCTCCGGACGTGTGGGCGGTCGTCAACGGGACGGAAATCAAGCGGGACGAAGTCGAGAAATACTACCGTTCGCGCATCAATCCTGAGGCGCAGGAGGCTTCCGCCGAGGAAGTCCTCTCCGGCAAACTCAACGTAATCGAGCAGCTCGTGGACAATGAGATTCTTCTGGAGCGCGCCAAGAAACTTAACCTGGAAGCCAGCGACGGCGAAGTCGAAGACAAATTCACCGAGCTCAAGAGCCCGTACACCGAAGAAGAATTCCAGAGGAAGCTGAAAGACGGCGGGATGACGGTGGATGACCTGAAGCGCGATATACGGTTGCAGCTTTCCATTCAGAAGCTTCTTAATCGCGAAGTAGCAGCAAAGGTCACCATCACGGATCAGGACGTGACGGACTTTTACAACGCCAACCGCAACCAGTTCAATGTAGCGGAGCAGCGATACCGAATCTCCAAAATCGAGATTACGCCGCACAAAGATCAGATGGTCCGCAACCGCAAGAACGATGACGCGACGAACGAAGCGGAAGCTGAGCGCAAAGCCAAGATGCTCGAAGATAAGCTGAACAGTGGCGCGGATTTCGCTCAACTGGCAATGGATTACTCCGAAGATCCGAACACAGCGGCGACGGGGGGCGACATTGGATATCTTCCGGAATCGGCGCTGAACGCCCCGCAGACTGACCCGATGCTGAAGAAGCTCGTCATGAGCATGAAGCCGGGCCAGGTGAGCTCACCCATTCAACTGAAGGACAAAATCATCATTCTAAAACTAGTGGCGCGTGAGGCTCCCGGCCAGCGGGACGTGAACGATCCCCAGATCCAGCAGATGATTCGCGACACACTCCGTAACCGCAAAGAGCAGTTGCTGCGTAACGCTTACCTGGCGACTGCGCGAGACGAAGCGCGCGTCGTCAACTTTCTGGCGCAGCAAGTGATCGAGACTGCCGGCAAGTTACCCGAGGCTGCGAAGTCAACCCTGCCCGCGCCCACTAGTTCTCCTACGGCCCCACCAACGTCGAGGCCCACGAACACGCAGTAGAGAGCCCGCAAAGGTTTCCATGAAGAAGGATGAGCGGCGCAGGAGTGCGCTTGAATTTGAGGGGGATTATTCGACCCAGGCCAGGATCTCGCCTGCGTTGACGTTCTGTCCCTCTTTCGCCTGCAGGCGTTCCACCTTTCCCTTTTTCGGGGAGCGAATCTCGTTCTGCATCTTCATAGCTTCGACAACCACAAGCCCCTGGCCCGCTTCGACCTCATCGCCCACCTTCACAAGCACACGAATCACTTTGCCCGGCATAGGGGCCGCGATCTGTTGGCGGCCCTCCGCTTCCAAAACCCCATGACGCCGCCCTCGCCACGCCCGTGGGTCCTGCAATTCCGCAATGTATTCGTGCGGCCCGGTCTGCAGCTTGATTTTTCCATCTAGCGACGGTGTCACATGCACAACAAAGGATTGACCATCGAGAAGGACCGAGACCGTGCCTTCGGCAATCAGCGTCGCGTCGGCGTCGACTGCTTGTCCGTCGAGAAGCGCGCGATACCCGCCGCCGTGTGCCTCGAGTTCCACGGTGCGCTTCTTCGAGCCGTTCATCCCGTTCAATTGGATTTCGAATTTCATGGCGTGCGGTCCAATTGTTCCCCGCGGCCTTGAAACTTCCATCGGGACGGGGCTGCTTGCCCTTCGGGGCCGTTCTTCAAGGGGCCGTTCAATTCCGCAACGTGCCAAAGAGCAGCGGCGATAATCGCGGCGTCTTCAGTTCCCGGCCGCGGCGGTGTGGCAGGCGGATGCGGCCGCGCCAGGAGTTCGTCCAGCCATTTCGTGTGGATATCCGCGGCCAGGAATTCCGGCTCGGCCAGAATGCGGCGGAAAAGGCTGACGTTCGTGCGAATGCCGGTGATGGTGTACTCCTCCAGCGCGCGGCGAAGACGAGCGATGGTCTCCTCGCGGCTGTTGCCCCAGGCGATTAACTTGCTCAGCAGAGGATCGTATTCCATAGGCACGGTATAACCTTCGTAGACGCCCTCGTCGAGACGAATACCCGGGCCTGTGGGCGCGTGCCGCGCCAGGATTTTTCCCGGCGAAGGGAAGAAATTGTTGTCGGGATCCTCGGCGTAGAGCCGCACTTCCATGGCATTGCCGCGCGGCGTGATGCTCTCCCACGCGAACGGCAAGCGGTGCCCGGCGGCGATGGCAATTTGAAGTTTGACAAGGTCGAGCCCGGTGACCTGCTCCGTGACCGGATGCTCCACCTGGAGCCGCGCATTTACCTCGAGAAAATAGAAATTGAGGCTGGAATCCACCAGGAATTCCACCGTGCCGGCGTTGGTGTAACCGCCCGCGCGGGCGAGCCGCACCGCCGCCTCACCCATTTTCCGCCGTAGCTCCTGGGTAACCACCGGCGAGGGGGCCTCTTCGATTACCTTTTGATGGCGCCGCTGCACGGAGCACTCGCGCTCTCCGAGAGAGACCACGCGTCCATGCGTGTCGGCGAACACTTGAATTTCGATATGGCGCGGGCTCACCAGATATTTTTCCAGGAATACGCTCGGGTCACCGAAGGCGTTCATCGCTTCGGACGCGGCATCGCGCCAGGCGGCCGCGAACGCGGCGTCATCCGGCACCACGCGCATTCCTTTGCCACCGCCGCCCGCGACGGCCTTCAGCAGCACGGGATATCCCATGGTCTGCGCAAGCGACTGAGCTTCTTGGGGGTTGTCGATGGGGTCATCCGTGCCGGGCACCGTGGAAACATCACAGCGGCGCGCGAGTTGTTTGCCGGAGGTTTTCGACCCCATGCTCTCCATGGCTTCGGCGCTTGGGCCGATGAACGTGATGCCCGCATCGGCGCACGCGCGAGGCAGGGCCGGATTCTCGGCGAGAAAACCATAGCCGGGATGGAGCGCGTCGCAGCCCGTTCTGCGCGCGAGGTCGATCAGCTTATCAATGCGCAGGTAACTCTCCCGCGATGCCGCGGGTCCGATGGGATAGGCTTCGTCGGCGAGGCGAACGTGCAGGGCGGTGCGATCCACGTCGCTGAACACGCCCACACTCGAAATTCCAAGTTCGCGGCAGGCGCGCAAAATGCGCACGGCAATTTCCCCGCGATTGGCGATGAGAATTTTTCTGAACATAGAGGATTGATCTGACACGCGAATTCTATCACGCGCCTGCGCGCCGACTTGTTCGTAGTCCGGCTTGCGTGTCGTATCGTTGGCGGTGTAAGAAGGGGAGCGTTGGTTGGACAAGGGGGAAGCCATGAAGCGATTTTCACTCGTCTTTGCGAGCCTATTCCTCCTGTTTACGGGTGTCCTTGCCGGACAGGAGGCCGTGGTCGCTCCGCCGGAGAGTCTCGTGATTGACGGCGTGCCGAAGATTCCCGTGAGCCTTGCAGACACGGCCGGCCGCTATGGCTCATACCGCAACGCTGGATTGGCTGACTGGCACCCCTCCGAACGCCGCATGCTGATCAACACGCGTTTTGCGGAAACGCCGCAATTGCACCTCGTGAGCGCACCAGGCGGCGAGCGGCGCCAGTTGACGTTCTTCCAGGACGCCGTGCGCATCGGGCGCTTTCATCCGAATGGTGGAGACTACATCGTATTCTCGAAGGACATCGGCGGGGGCGAGTGGTACCAGCTCTATCGCCTGGATCTGGGAAGCGGCAACATCACGCTGCTCACGGATGGAAAGTCACGAAACACTCTCGGGCCGTGGTCGAGTCAAGGCGACTATATCGCGTACACCTCAACGCGCCGCACGGGCAAAGACACTGACCTTTGGGTGATGGACCCGAGCGATCCCAAGTCGGATCATCTGCTCACGAAGCTGGCAGGCGGGGGCTGGCAGCCTCTCGATTGGTCGCCGGATGACAAGCAGATTTTGCTGCTGGAGGAAATTTCCATCAACGAATCCTATCTTTGGCTCGTGAATTCATCCACGGGCGAGAAGACTGCCTTCACCCCGCGCGATGCGAAGGAAAAGATTTCCTACGGGGAAGCGCAATTTGGCAAAGATGGACAGGGAATCTACGTCACGACGGACAAAGATTCGGAGTTCCATCGCCTCGCCTACGTGGATCTGAAAACAAAAGAACATTCCTACCTTACGTCGAAGATTCCCTGGGATGTGGAGACATTTGACCTTTCCCATGACGGAGAGCGAATCGCATTTGTCACCGATGAGGACGGGGAGAGCGTCCTTCGAGACTGCAGTACCGCTTCGCCTATGTTCTATCGAGAACAGGTACTGCCCAAGGGAGTTATCGGAGGACTCCAGTGGCACCGCAATGGCCACGAGCTGGCTCTGACCATCACCAACGCACAAGGGCCCGGTGACGCCTACTCCCTGGACGTCACGACCGGCAAACTACTTCGCTGGACCGACAGCGAAACTGCTGTGCCGACCAAGGGTTTTCCCGCGGCGGAACTCGTGAAGTGGAAGACCTTTGATGGAAAGGAAATCAGCGGGTTCCTCTATCGCCCGCCGTCAAAATTCAAGGGGAAGCGGCCCGTGCTGGTGGTAATCCACGGCGGGCCTGAAGGCCAGTCGCTGCCCACGTTCCTGGGGCGCAGCAACTACCTGTTAAACGAAATGGGCATTGCATTAATTTATCCCAACGTTCGTGGCTCTACAGGTTATGGCAAGTCGTTCAGCATGCTCGACAACGGTTTTCTCCGCGAAGACACCTACAAGGACATTAATGCGTTGTTCGATTGGATCGCGGTACAACCGGACCTCGATTCCAGGCGCATTGGCGTAACCGGCGGAAGCTATGGTGGCCACATGACGCTGGCGGTTTCGACCTTCTATAGCGACCGAATTCGCTGCTCCATCGACGTTGTCGGGATGTCCAATCTGGTGACCTTCCTCGAACACACCGAGGGCTACCGGCGCGATCTCCGCCGCGTCGAATACGGCGATGAGCGCGATCCCAAGATGCGCGAGTTCCTCGAACGCATCGCGCCCATGAACAACATCGAAAAAATCAAGAAGCCGATGATGGTCGTGGCCGGGAAAAACGATCCGCGTGTGCCCGTGAGCGAGAGCGATCAGATCGTGGCGGCGCTCAAAAAATCGGGGACGCCCGTCTGGTACATCATGGCCAAGGATGAAGGCCACGGGTTCCAGAAGAAGCCCAATCAGGATTACCAGTTCTACGCCACGGTGGAGTTCCTACAAGAATTCTTGTTGAAGTGATTTGGGAGGTTACGGCAGAGGAATTCCAAGGTCCCTGCAGATCTTTCGCGCAAGAAACTCATTAATTTCGCTGTGCCTTGGTACGCTCGAGGTTGCACCAGTCCTTGGGTTGTAATAGATGGAGTGGCGAGCGCCTTCGCGGGCGAGTTCGCATCCATGGGTTGTCAGGTGGTGCAGGAGATCGCGCCGCTTCACGGCAGGAACTCAGACTGTCACGGTGATTGGCTCTCGCTTGGCACCGGGTGAACGGTCCTTTGCCGAGAGAGCACGGTTCGTCTCGAGAACCAGGGTAAGTGCTTCCCTTAGGTTGCGGCGCGCCTCGGCGAGAGAGCGGCCCTGAGTGTTAACGCCAGGAATCTCTTCGATGTAGGCCACATACCATTTGCCGCGCTTCTCGATTACGGAGGTGAATTCGCGCTTCATGCTTCAGAGTTTACCAAACCGTTCAACAAATAGACACGGTCGCTTAAATCGCGAACATCTACCTCAAATTTGTTGGCGCTTCCAGCGGCCACGGCGGAAGAGCATCACTCCGGCCACGGCGATCGCGCCCTCAGCGATGACGATGGCATAGTACGCGCCACCACTTTGGAGATGGAGCGGCACCGCCAATGCATAAGCCAAGGGCAGCTCCAGCAGCCAGAAGCCGAAGAAGTTGACGATGGTGGGCGTAACCGTGTCGCCCGCGCCGTTGAAAGCCTGCAGCATCACCATCCCGTATGCATACCCGATGTTGCCGTAGCTGAGAATGCGCAGGCACGCCGCGGCCAGCGGCACGACTGCTGGATCGTTTGTAAAGAGGCGGATGACGGGCTCCGCAAAAAAGACGAAGAACACGCCGACGGAGCCGAGAAAGACCATGTTGTAGAGGCCCGTGCGCCAGACGGACTGTTCCGCGCGCTCGGGATGCTTGGCGCCGAGATTTTGGCCGACCAGCGTTGCGGCAGCGTTGCTCAGCCCCCAACTCGGGAGGATGACAAAGATGACGATGCGAATCGCGATGGTGTAGCCGGCAAGGGCAGCGGAACCGAACAGGCTGACGATGCGCACGAGGCCGACCCAGCTCACGTCCGCGATGGCAAATTGCAGGATGCCGGTCAACGAAACGCGAAGAAGGCGAAGCAAGACGCGAAGATTGACGCGAAGCTGCTCAACAAGGATGTGAATGCGCTCGGTGCCTCGAAGCAGGCGGTAAAACTGGTAGAGCACGCCGATGCTGCGGCCGGTAAACGTGGCGAGAGCTGCACCAGTCACGCCCAGTTTTGGGAATGGTCCCCAGCCAAAGATCAGGCAGGGATCGAGCACCAGATTGATGATATTGGAGACCCACAACAGCCGCATCGCCACCGCGGCATCTCCAGCGCCGCGGAAGATGGCATTGTTGAGGAACAACATCAGAACCGCGCCGCAACCGCCCAGCGCAATGCGCGCATAACCGGAGCCGGTCGCCACGATCTGGGACGAAGCGCCCATGATTGCGAGCAGACGTGGCGCATAGATCCAGCAGGGCACGCCGACTACCAGCGAGGTCGCGATGCCAATGACAATCGCTTGCACTCCGGCCACGGCTGCGCCGCGCGCATCCTTTTCACCGATCCGGCGCGCGACCATGGCGGTCGTCGACAATCCAAGGCCAAAGCCCACAGCAAAGACGAGGCTCAGCAGTGATTCCGTCAGCCCGACCGTCGCCACCGCATCCGCGCCCAGCCGGCCGACCCAGAAGACGTCCACGACCGCGAACAACGACTCCAGCACCATTTCCAACACCATCGGGATGGCCAGCAAAACGATGGCGCGGTTGAGGCTGCCCGCGGTGAAATCCTGGTGCGAGCCCTGTAACGCTTCGCGGATGGAGCCCCAAAGCGTCGGGGGCGAAGGAGCGAGAACAAATTCCTGTGAATCCATACGATCCCATATATTTCTGCGCGAGCCCGTTTGCAGAGAAGAAACGCCGGCGCCGACAAAGGTTAGAAAGACAGAAAACGAGGGTAAATCAGCTCCGCGCTAGTGGCGGATCAAACGGTAGGGGTAATTCGCGGCAGAAACATAATTCACGTCCGGATGCAGGCCGAAGCGATAGCCCGCATCAGTCACAGTCATTCTACCCTAGAATTGGCAGGGATACCATGAGGTGTGGTAAGTGGGTCATTTTTGCGTTGCGCGACTTCCTGAGCTCCGTGGTGTCTAAAAGCACATGGGACAGATTCGATTTCTCATTATCTTACCGATCATCTTTGGAGTTCTTGCGCTTTTCCTGTTTGCTTGGCAGTACCAAAACGACCGTGTAATCGCATCTATGGGAATGGGCTGGGATATGGGTCCACCGGTCTGGCCATATCAGGCTGTATCTTCGTTCTCGTACGCGGTCAACGCGCCTGCCTACATCGTCTCGTGGCCGATCCTGAAGCTGCTGAATTTGCGCACCGCCTCGATTGAATATGCCATCTGGTTTCCGGCTATTCTGATCCTGTGGTGGTGGGTCGGCAACTATCTTGACTTTGGCCTCCTCGGTCCGAAAAGCCGCTCCCGGCGAAAGCTTAAGGCTGCACTTCTGCTAGTCTCCAGCGCAGTCCTAGTCTTCCTGGCGTTTCGGGTTTGTCTCGACAAATACCTTTGGGCGCGCGATTACTGCAGCAACGCCCCATCAATCTGCGCGATTGTCTTACTAGGCGGAATTGGCTTGACACTCTGGTTGCTTTTCTTCGCTACGGCTTTTGGTCACGCAGCAATTCGTCTCGTTCGCCATGAACTTCGTCAGTCTCGATTTAATCCTACGACTTACCGTGGCTATCTACTCTGTGTCGCGATCCTCAGCGTAAATGCCGCGGTCATTTCGTACCTGGACCGAGTCATCACGCCCCCAGCCGACCCAAACCATTGCGAAACGGACCGCCTCTACCGAAAGGGTTGTGTTCATGGGACGGTAGTCGACGAGATGGAAAAACCAGTCGTCCATGTCGAGGTGGACCTGACCCCGGCGTTCAGATCTGGGGACGCTGGAAGGCTCGGAACTAAGAGCGAGTGGACAGACCGCCAAGGACGGTACAATTTCAACTGGCTTGACGCCGGGGAATATATTTTGGCGGTAAATCCGTTCGAGTCATCGCCGGGCCCTTCCAAGGAGACACCTTACGAAACGCGTTATTATCGCCAGGCAGATGATGAATCTGGCGCCGAACACGTGGTCGTCACTCAACCGTTTGCGACTGATTTAGCCCCCTTTCGGCTACACAGTTCGAAGTTTACAGCCATTGAGGTAATCGTTGAGTGGGAGGATGGGTCCCGACCAAAGCGGAGTGGCATCTTCCTCCAGAACCCGCGTTATTGGGGCGTCGTCGGCGGTTTCGACGAAATTGAAGACGGCGCTGGAAAGATAGAGTTGGCGCAGGGATTCGAATATGTGGCAAACGCGGATGTGAAATGCGCTGGTCGCGGGGCGTGGGAGCAACGGCTGGCTGTGCCAAGCAAACAATTCAAAGTCGCTGAGGGCCAGACGCCGTCTAAGCTGCGCCTTGTCCTTATCGGTTCACCTTGTGTCCTTCGGAAGGAGCCCTGAAAACAGGTGCGAAACGCGTGGTTCGCCAGAGAGAATCACAGCGGAATGTTGCCGTGCTTCTTCTTGGGGTTGGAGTCGCGCTTGTTTTCGAGGGCGCGAAGCGAAGTGATGATTAACCTGCGAGTCTCGGCGGGTTCAATCACACCGTCAAGATAGCCGCGTTCACTTGCCACGAAGGGATTGGCGAAGCGGTCCCGGAATTCGGTAATTTTTTCCTGGCGCAGTTTCGCGCGCTCACTTTCGGGGGCATTGCTCAGCTCGCGCTTGTACACGATGTCCACCGCGCCCTCCGGCCCCATGACGGCAATCTCCGCGGTCGGCCAGGCATAGTTGGCGTCCGTGCGGATGTGCTTTGACGCCATAACGCAATAGGCGCCGCCGTAAGCCTTTCGTGTAATTACCGTAATTTTCGGAACCGTGGCCTCGGCAAAGGCAAAAAGCAATTTCGCGCCGTGCTTGATGATGCCGCCGTACTCCTGCTGCGTTCCGGGCAAAAATCCGGGCACATCCTCAAA
>Ga0187778_10002879_pt1 | contig 11642 bp, 10 predicted proteins | sample 1015_Q2_SP5_20_M_FD_132418 | JGI IMG/M metagenome (GOLD analysis project Ga0187778, IMG submission 132418) | Tropical peat soil microbial communities from peatlands in Department of Meta, Colombia - 1015_Q2_SP5_20_MG | ecosystem: Environmental > Terrestrial > Soil > Wetlands > Peat | place...
GCGGCGCTCAGATCAACGTCGTGCTGAAAAGCGGCACCAACCAGTTCCACGGCACGTTGTTCGAATACTTCCGCAACCGCAGCCTCGACGCCAAGAATTACTTTGATAAACCTGACTGCACGGCCAGTTCGACTCCCGGAGAGTGCGGCGGCATTCCCGCGCTGCAGCGCAACCAGTTCGGCGGAACTTTGGGTGGGCCGATTTTCAAGGACAAAACCTTCTTCTTCATTTCCTATGAGGGACTGCGCCTGCGTCAAGCCGAGACGCGGGAAGCCACCGTGCCTTCGCAAAACCAATGGAACTCGGTTGACACCTCGTCGAATCGCATATTGGACATCCTGACCGCCGTGGCGGGTTGCCCGAACGCCGCCGATCCGTCATGCCAGTCCGGCCAGAACGTTCGCGGCCTTTATCCGGCAGCCAATGTCGGAGACCCTGCGAGTTCAAATACATATCTCTCCACTCCTGTCGTTCGCCAGTCGGAGAACTACTACTCGGCGAAGCTGGATCACCATTTCAGTTCGGTCGACTCGCTTTCGGCGCACTATTCGCTGGTGGATAACGATGTGTTCAGTCCATTCGATCCGGTCAATGCATTCACCGCGCTGCCCGGCTATGGCAGCTACACGCTGGGTCACGGGCAGAACGCAGGCTTGGAGTGGACGCGCGTGTTCCACTCCCGATTGCTGAATGAGTTGCGCCTGGGATTCGTCCGCAATCGGTTCACCGTGCTGCAGCAGAATCACGGCACGGACTACAACACGGTACTGGGATTCCCCGAGGGTTTGACCAACGCAGTGGACCTGGGATACCCCGATCTTTCCGTCGCCGGATTTGACGGCATCGGCGAACCGGTCAACTATCCGCAGGACCGTCACGACACCACGCTGCAAGCCGCCGATAACGTAGCTTGGACAGTCGGGCGCAACCAGTTCAAGATAGGCGCCGACGTTCGCCGTCTCCGGCTCGACAGTTACCTCGACTTTTTGGCGCGTGGCGAGTGGCTTTATCTGGGTTTTGTCGCCCAGGGTGCCGCGCAGGTCTTTTGCACGAACACCACGGACCCCGGCTGCGACCCCACGACCTACCCGTTGACCGAATTGCTCGCCGCCACTCCGGATGCGGCCACGCTGGGCGGCGTTCCGAATCCGGGTTCGACGACGAAGGGCAACATGTTCAACAGCCTGCGCAGCTATGGCGTGAGTTCATACATCCAGGACGACATTCACGTTGTGCCGCGCTTCCTGCTGAACGTTGGTCTGCGCTACGAGTACACGAATCCACCGGTCGAGGCCCTGAACCGTTTCAGCGTGCCTGACTTGGTTCCCTGCCCGGCTCCCTGCACCACGCCGCCAGCAGCGACGTTCATTCAGGCCGGCACCGATGGAGTTCCCCGGGCCACGTATTCGCCCACCTACACCGATTTCGGTCCCCGCATCGGCTTTGCCTGGCGGCCGTTAAAGTCGGAGCGCTGGGTGGTCCGCTCCGCCTATGGGATTTTCTACGATTCCTCCATCGCCCAAATCAACATCTTCCCGCGCGCCAATCCGCCGTATTACAACCTGGGGCTCTTTGAACAGAATGCGGCTGCCCCACCGCTCTGGACGCCGCAAGTGATCGTCGAACAGCCGAGCAGTGTGCCGCAGAACGACATGATTTCTCCCAATTTCCGCGACGGCTACATGCAGCAATGGAACCTCGACCTGCAATACGAGGTGTTGCCCGATTGGATGGTCGACGCCGCCTACGTCGGATCGAAAGGAACACACCTAGCCGCCGTAATCGACAAAAATCAGCAGGACCCGATCACCGGAGCTTTCCTCTACCCGCAGTTTGCGTCGATCCTCTATGTGGAGCCCGACGCAGCCAGTTCCTACAACTCGCTGCAGTTGCGCTCGGAAAAGCGGACGCGCTCGGGCTTGTCGCTGCTACTTTCCTACACGTATTCGAAATCGTTTGACGACATCTCCTCGGTGTTCGGCGGCAGTGTGGGTTCGGGCCTGCCGCAAAATTCAAATGATCTGGCAGCCGATCGTGGGCCGTCGGACTTTAACGCGGTGCATCGCTTTGTCGGCAGCTTTGTCTACGACCTGCCTTTGCGGCGCCTGTGGGCGCACGGTCCGAAATGGAGTGAGCGGCTTTTAGGAAACTGGCAGACGGGAGGAATCGTGACCGCCCAGTCGGGTTCGCCTTTCACCGTAGTGCTTGCCGGCGGAAATTCCTCCGCTGCGGCGGCGTTTGGCAATCCGGCGCGGCCCAACTTGGTCGGCAATCCGTTTGAACCGGGGGATGTCGCGGCGAATCCCGGCGGCACAGGTCCAAATCAGGTAAAGGTCCCCCAAAGCTGGTTCAATCCTTGCGCTTTCACACAGCCGGCCGCCGGCGGAGCTTCAGGTTTGTACGTCTACGGAACTGAGGGGAGAAACGTGCTCACCGGCCCTGGATTCACGAACGTTGATCTCGGATTGTCGAAAAGCATGGCGCTCGGATCGGAGCACCATCGCCTGCAATTGCGGGGAGATTTCTTCAATTTGCTCAATCATCCGAATTTCGATATTCCCGCACACGTTCTTGGCGGTGAGAACTTCGCACAGGTTCTCTCAGCAGATTCATACCTGGATAAGCCCCCTCGCCAGATTCAGTTGAGCATGAGGTACGTGTTCTGAGTTGGTGTGGGGCGGGCACTCCTGCCCGCCGATACCGCGGTGAGATCCTTCGCGGGCAAGAGTGCCCGCGCCATACGCTATGCGGTAGGCTTGTCCCGTGGAGGTTCCACGGCGAGGAAGTCCGCGGCGAAACGCCGCGCGTAGTCCTCAAGCAGCGCAGGGATTCTCTGCGGATCCGCCGACCGCAACACGAGTCCGGCATGGTGATGCCGTTTGATCCGCAGGCAGATTTCGGAATCGTTGTAACCTGAGGTATCAGGATTCTCCTGCCGCGCCAGCGAAAGAATCACTCCGGCATATTCCCCGCGCACCGGCGGCAGCCGATAGCTGCCGTCGCCACCAGCAACTTCGATGTGCGCCCATTCGCACCACAGATTGAGTCCGGTCGCGGCTTCGACCATCTCGTTGATATAAGCTCCGCCGACCCGCGCCGCACATTCCAGAAAATAGAAATTGCCGTCTTCATCGGCCTGGATGAATTCCGCATGCGCGACTCCGCGCACCAGGCCCAGAGCGGCAATCAGATCGTGATTGATCGCGCGCAAGCCAGAATCGGCGTCACTGCCGCGAGGCACGGTGTATGTCGTAAACACTCCGCCGTGAGCCACGTTCATGGGAGGCTTGCCGTACTTGCTGACGTTCGAGAAAACGACCTCGTTCTCCGAAACCACCGAGTCCACGTGATATACCGCTCCAGGGACGAACTTCTCCAGCAGGAATGTCGACTGCTTGTCGCCTAACTGGTCGAGCAGGGGCCACAACTCCCCTGGCATTTGAATTTGCTTGATTCCAATCGCAGACGCCTCCTGCCGCGGCTTGAGCACCCACGGTCCGGGAACATGGTCGAGGTAATACCGAATGTCCTCATGGTTCACGACCGGCACAAAATCGGGCACGCGCACGTGCCGGTCGAGTGCCCGCATGCGCATGGCGAGCTTGTCCCGGAAATAGCGCATGGTGGTCAGTCCCATGCCCGGGATGCGCAGATGCTCGCGCAGAGTGGCGGCGGTCTCCATGTCGTATTCGTCGAGCGCGACGATCCGGTCGAGCTTCGTCGTTCGGGCCAGGTGCGTAACGGCCTTCACAATGTCAGGAAGTGAGATTTCGGACGGGAGATAGAAAGTATCGTCAAGGCTCTCGCGCGGCCAGTCGGCGTCTTTTAGTTTCTCGGCAGTCAGCAGGATCACGCGGCAGCCTTTGCGCTTGCACTCACGCATGAACTCCTGCCCCTTTTCGTAAGTCGTGATGCAAAGGAAGGTCAGTGGCGAAGAGTCGGCCATGGGCGCGGGTGCGGGATCAGGGCTAGGAGAATACCACGCCGGCTGTCAACGTGGATATTCGGTATTTCGATTCGGTTCATCCGTATTTCATTCTGATCGTGACTGCGCTATAGTCTCAACCCGGCGCACCCGCCAATCATCGATCCTGGGGGAACAACTACATGGGAATGCAGTCACGTTCGGAGGGCAAAGCGCGCACTTTTGGAGAAAACATTGAAAGCGACCTGGCATCGCGGTTTCTGCGCGTGGTGGAAGTAGCCGCCATCGCATCGGCGCATACCATGGGTCAGGGCGAGCGCAAATTGAGCGACCAGGTCGCGACCGAGGCCATGCGCAAGACCATGGACTCGATCCCGATGCGCGGCACCATCGTCATTGGCGAAGGCGAGCGCGACGAGGCGCCCATGCTCTACATCGGAGAAAAAGTCGGCGCCGAATTTCCCGACGGCTCCGACGTTCCGGAGGTTGATATCGCCGTCGACCCGCTTGAAGGCACCAACCTCTGTGCTACTGGCGCGCCGGGATCGATCACCGTGCTCGCAGCTTCCGAGCGCGGAGGGCTGCTGAATGCGCCCGATTGTTACATGGAAAAAATTGTGGTCGGACCGTCGTGCAAGAATGCCGTGGAACTGGACGCGCCCGTCGCCGACAATCTGAAGAACATTGCGAAGCGACTCGAGCGCGACGTGGAAGATCTGGTCGTGATCGTGCTCGACCGTCCGCGGCACGAAAAACTCATTGCCGACATTCGAGCGGCTGGGGCCCGCATCCGGTTGATCGGCGACGGCGATCTATCGGCCGGAATCGCCGCCGCCGTCATAGGTACAGGGGTGCACGCCGTCATGGGCTCCGGGGGCGCGCCAGAAGGCGTGATCACCGCGGCCGCCATCCGTTGCCTCAACGGATTCATGCTTGGCCGTCTGGTGGTGAAACGCGACCAGGAGGAGCGGTTGGCGCGCATGGGCATCCGCGACAAGAATCGCATTTACAAGGCCGAAGACCTCGCTCCGGGCAAACAACTGATCTTCGCCGCTACCGGGGTGACCGACGGCGCGCTGATGAAGGGCGTCCGCTTCTTCGGCGAAGGGACGCGGACTTCGTCCGTCATCATGACTCTGCGCACGGGCAAGGTGCGCTTCGTCGAAAGCATCCATTTGGACAAGGAAGCAGAGGTGAAGGTGAGGTTCTCGTAATCCGACCCCCGCAGTCCAGTAGTCCGTCGCTGCGAGTTTCCCGTTGACCCAGAGACGATGAATCATCTAGAATATTCATCTAGGTGATTCATGCGAAGCGTCGGATTGTTTGAAGCCAAGCAGAAGCTGTCGGAGCTCGTGCAGCGTGCCAGCGAGGGAGAGAAGATCGGCATTACGCGCCGAGGGAAGCTGGCAGCCATCATCGCTCCCGCCCCCGCCAAGGTCGACCTAAAGCAAGTCTTTGCCGACATCGAGCGAATCCGCAAGCGGGCAAAGCCTCTCCCCAAGGGGATGACAGTAAAGGATCTGATCGAAGAAGGGCGCCGGTGAGCCATTTCGTTCTGGATGCGTCGGTGGCGCTGGCCTGGTTTGTGGATCGCCCAGTCGCGCCCTATGCAGCGCGGGTCCGGCAGGCGCTGGCAAACGGTGGGCGTGCGACGGTGCCGGCTCTTTGGCGGGTTGAGGTTCCCAATGGATTGGTGGTGGCCGAAAGGCGTGGAATCCTTTCCGCTTCCGACACGACGCTGGCGGTGCAGAACCTCGAACTCCTCCTCCGCCAATCAATCGAGAGCTCACCGGAGCCGGTTCCCCTCAGGCGCGTGCTGTTTTCAGCGCGGCGATATCAGCTCACGGCCTACGACGCGTGCTATCTGGACCTGGCACGCGAACAACGACTTCCTCTGGCGACGCTCGATCGCCGTTTGAGCGAAGCTGCGCTGCAAGCCGGCGTCACCTTGTTGTCTTAGGCCGCGCTACTTCAGATACTCCGAATCCTTCTTCAACTCTTCCGGGATCCGCGGCATTGGCGGCCATTCCCGCCCCGCTCCTTTGAACAGTGCGGCCGTGGGCTCGGAGCGCGCTGTGCCGTCGTGCACCACGAATGTATGCGGATGGCCCTCTGCTCCGCTCCACAGTGAAACTCCGGCGTAGGTTCCATCTTTGCGCAGGATGTAATAGGTCATCGACACGAAGCTCAGCCGCGTCATATCACCGTTGTAGTTGCGCACGATCCGCTTGAGCGCGTCCATGCCCGCTTCCTGCGGGGACATGCCGCGGCGCATGTTTTCGACGATCGTGTGGGCCCCCGCGACTTTGATGTTTTCTTCTCCGCTGCCCGTCGCACCCGCCGAACCCACATCCTGGTCGGTGTAGCAGCCCGCGCCGATAACCGGCGAATCGCCGCATCGGCCGGGCAGTTTGAACGCCAGCCCGCTGGTCGTGGTGACGCCCGACATCTCGCCCTTCTCATTCAAGGCCGAGCAATGGATGGTGCCCGTGGGCGGAAACAGCACGCGCTCGACGGCGGCAAGCTGGAACTCGGGCTCAATGCCAAGGTCAGCGGCGCGTTGCTTCAACTGCTCAACGCGATCCCGCCACAACTCGGATTGTGGCTTCGATTCTTCCACCGGCGGACGCCAGCGCGGGTCGGCAAGGCCGGGGCCCCACCAGTCGCGATCGGAATGCAATTCCTTCCACAGCAGCCAGACCTTGCGGGAATGTTCGGTCAGCAGATTTTCGCGCGGGAACCCCACCGTCACGGCAAACCGCTCAGCGCCCTCGCCGACCAGCATGACGTGCCCGGTGTGCTCCATCACCGCTTTGGAGACCAGCGACACATTCTTGATGTTGCGTACCGCACCCACAGAACCGGCGCGCCGCGTGGGTCCGTGCATGCAGCAGGCATCGAGTTCGACGACGCCTTCCTCGTTGGGCAAACCGCCGAGGCCAACGGAATCATCCTTGGGATCGTCCTCGGGACCCTTCACGACACGAAGCGCAGCGTCGAGCGTATCGCCGCCGTTCTTGAGGAAGTCATAGGCCGCTTCGATATACGCGCGGCCGTTGTGAGCGCAGACGATGACAGGGCGTTTTGGAGAACCGGCTAAAGAAGCCTGCTCCGTTTGAGCCGCGATCGCCGCCGGCCCGCCGACTCCGGCGCCGACGGCTCCAAGCACCGACGTCTTCACAAAGTCACGGCGCGAGAATGTCACAGGGGCCTCCCCGGGCGGGCGTTGAGACGGAAGGGGAAGCATACCACGGAGCGGACTTGGTCACTCCGACGCGATCAGACGATACTGATTTATAGATCAAGTGCGAACAAAAGGAACCGTGCTTTGCCTGGCCTCATGCTCGCGCTCACAACCGGCTGTGAGTAGGATCACTGAAACGCAGCCACGCTGTTATCAAACTTATGTGGCCGAAACTATGCCTTTAGTCGAGTCTGTGCGCCGATCGCTGCTTATTGTGGGACTCGTCGCGCTTGCCCTTTTCGTAGTTGGTCCGCAGGCGGGCTCGCTTGACGATGACGGCGATGGCAACCCTGATGTCCCCGTCGTCGTAATGGCTTCTGGCTCGATTGCAGCGGCGGCAACGACGGCTACGAAACTGAGCGGCTCGCCTGTGGGGGCAATGAGACTCGCTGAAGCGGGCGCCCTTGCCGCTCATCCTCATCCGTCCAGCAAATTCTTCTCTGCCTCTCGCCACGAAGGTTCTGTGCTCACGCTTCATTGTTCGCTCCGCTGTTAGTCTCCTTCGTCGCCCGGCCTACCCAGGCACATTTTTCATTCGAAGCATTTCATCGGGCATGCCCGATAAAAGGGCGATTGGTCGACAGGCTTGAGCTTGGCCACCGACGTGGCCTGCTTGGCCTCGAGAACCGTTCCCAACTGGATTCCTAAAAAGGAGAAGCTTCTATGCGGCACTTCGTGATTCTCGCATTGTCTTTGAGTCTCTTTTCTCTGCCCCTCGCGGCTCAAGAAACTCCGAAAGCTGAAATCTTCGGGGGCTATCAATTCACCCGCCTGGAGGGCGGAGTTAACGCTAACGGATGGAATGCGTCGCTGACCGGCAACATCAGCCCCTGGTTTGGTGTAGCCGGAGATTTCAGCGGCACCTATAAGAGTGAAGGTGGCGTCAGCGCCAGTGTCTACACCTACACGTTCGGCCCGGTCATTTCTCTCAACCACAAGGGCGATGTCAATCCGTTCGTCCACGCGCTGTTTGGAGGAGCTCGTCTGGGCGCCTCCATATCGGGTGTCGGCTCAGGCAGCACCAGCGGCTTCACCATGATGGTCGGTGGCGGCGTCGATGCCAAGCTGAACCGACGTTTTTGCCATACGAGCCGTGCAAGCCGACTGGGTCTATTACGACTTTTCGGGAACAAGTTCCAGTAAGAACGTAAGAATCTCCAGCGGGATTGTGATTCGCTTTTGAAAGGCAGTACCGAGGTCAACTTAACAACAGGAGGCATTCATGAAACGCACGATTATTCAGATTGCAGTCGCGTTGTGCCTGGTTCTGGTGGTTCACGAAGTCAGGGCTCAGAGCTCGAAGCCGTCGGACCCGCCTCTTCGTGACGTAAAAACGGTTCAGATCGACCCAACCGTCATACCCAGCCCAGAGAAGGTGAAGGATGAATCCGCTGCCAACCTCATGCAAGACAGTCTGAGGAATGCCTTTCGTTCGGCCAACATTGGTGTCGCGGACAGTGCTCCCGTCCACGCTCACATTGTTCTGGAGGAATTCACCTCCGGCAGTTCAGCTAAGAGATTTCTCGTTGGTTTTGGCGCCGGACGCAGCACCATCGACTGTCAGTTGGTGCTTCAGGACGCAGACGGGAAAGAACTGAAGAGCGTGAGTATTCATGTGCGCGGCAACCTGGCCTTCAGTCCCTATCAAGGCAACAACACCCAGCGACGCCAGGCCGTAAACAGCTTCGACCAGAGGCTTCTGGAAGAAATCGAGAAGATGAGGTAGTCCTGTTCGGCCATGTGGGCCGGGGCTATGGGGATCGCCCGACTGCCCCGACCCACCCTTGTTGAACCGAACTCCTGATAAGGGAGCGGGATTTGCGACCGATGCACGGGGCTGGCCCTGCAACAACCCGCGCACCATCATCCTCGCAAAGGAACTCGACTCGCAGTAAGGCATTGCAAATCAGGCTTTTCGACAAAGGAAAGGAATCGCAATGATGCCAAGGAAACCAGCTGTTTCAATCGTATCTCTTCTCTTGCTCACAGCTTTGGCTTGCTTGTCGTGCATCTCGGATGCGCAAGCCTTCGGTGGCCCGGAAAGAGTGATGACACGCAATCTCGACGCCGGCTCGGATTTCGGATACGTGATCCAGGCGGCCTCCGACCCAACTGCGACACAGGCACAGCTGCTGGGCGCAATCAGCAGTACCTTTCAGGAAATGATCGCCAGCAATATTCCACAGCGGGCGGACGGAATCGCCAATGAGGTTCTGCTCCTCCGGCCGGACCTGATCGGTTTACAGGAAGTTACGACTCTGCGAACCGGCCCGTACGGCGAGGCAGCGAGTACGGTGGTGGTGGACGGCCTTCAGTCTCTACTGCAGGCCCTCCAGAAAAAAGGTCTTCATTACAAGGCGATTGCAGTGCAGACCAATTCCAGCATCGACCTGCCGGCGCTGGATGCCTCCTACAACCTCATCACCGTAGGATTCACCGACTCCGACGCGGTGCTGGCTCGTACCGACCTTCCGCTCTCTGACTTCACAATCTCAGGCATTGCCATGCAGCACTACAGCGTAGTCCTGCCCTTCAGCCTGGCAGGTCAAACGATTCCATTTCTGCGGGGATGGATCTCGCTGCAGGTAAAGTCGCGAGGGGTCCCCTACAAATTCGTAACCACACACCTGGAAACCTTCAGTCCCGACGTCCAGGCCGCGCAGACCAACGAACTGATCGCTGGGCCTTTGAATTCCACGCTGCCGGTAATCTTGGCCGGTGATCTCAATTCGGACGCAAATCAGCCGTCCTGGGAGAACGGTCCAGCGTTTCAGATTCTGCAAGCCGCCGGATTCCAGGATGTTTGGAGCAAGTTGCGCCCGTTGAATCCGGGACTCACTTGGCCTCTGTTTGCCGAGGATCCGTCGGGACCAGCAACGCCCCGGCAGCGAATTGACCTAATCATGACCCACGGTAACGGGGTCAAGGGCTGGATGGTCTTCCGCACCGGCCTTTTTGCATGGAACAGCGAATGGGCGTCGGATCACGCAGGAGTGTTCGGGTTGTTCGCCCTATTGCCTTAAACCTCCTGAGGCGTATAGGGCGGCCGACCAGATCGCGGCTGGCGTTTACCGGCCGGCAAATCTTCGCAGGCGCCCGGGATACACCGTGCCCGCTCGTGCCAGTTGGTCCGCAGCCGTGGCATTGATCGGGTGAACGTTCGCTGCCCGAAAGCGCAGCAGTGCGGCGATATTGCCGACTTTGTCGAACTCCGGATCGTTCTTCACATAGAAGGTTTCGATATCACGGCGGATGGCCCACGGGAGGATGGCTTCGCCGACGTCGACAATTTCCTGCGTGGCCCGTCCGCAGACCGGACAAAAGCTCACGACATGCGCGTCGAGGTGGCCGCATCCGGAACACTCCACGGCGTGCGCCTGAAAGCTCTCGCCGATGAGCAACGTCTGTACTTCTCCCATCTCGAGAGAACGCAGCACACGGCGCAGGCCCGTCACGCCCCTTCCATTGCCCCGCGCTTCACCCAAAACCTGACTGACCAGTTCCCGGCAGCGGCTGGCTTGCCACTGATCCACGATCTGCTGCGCCCGAGCGCGAATTTCGTCGGCGGTAATCCGGGTCATATCGGCGGGGAAACGGCCTAGCAGGGTCTGGCTGACGTAGGGGTGCAGTTGCGGCTCCAGCAGCGATCGGTGCGCATCCTGACAACCCAGAATCCACTTCTGGAACACGCCTCTCTCCAGTGACTCCTTCAGCACCTCGGCGACTGCCTTGAAATGCTGTCGCGCTTCGTCCTCAACGCGGCGCTGGGCGTGGCCGCCGTCGTATCCGGCGTAGCCGTCGCTGCGCCCCTTGCGGGAAAGCGGCTGAAACAACCCTTCGCGCTCGGTCAACTCGCCTAGGCGGAGATCAAAAATGCGCGCGCGGTGCCGGTCGACGAGAACTACTCCCAGCCGCGGGAATGCGCCCAAAAGCTGGGCGAGCGGCCGGAGATGAAAATGCCGGTCCACGAAGAGTTGCGTGCCCGGCAGGCTGGCTGGCAAGTCATACTCGCGCCATACGTTCTGCGCGGTGCAGGCGAAGATTGCTTTGGCATGGGAGCCGTTGCTGCGCAGTTCCCCCGACAAGCGCTGGATGCGCTCGATATCGTCGCGGGCATTTTCTTTCCTGCCTTTGCTCTCAAGGCTGCGCACGGCCTCGCGGGCCAGATCTTTAACCAGTATCGCGTCTTCCTTGTGCGCCTTGTTGCGGGGCGCGGACGGTTGGTAATAGAACGTGACAGCGCAGGACTGCGCATCCTGGAACTCAGCCAGCTCTCGGATTTGCTCGCGGGTAATACTCATGGACTTCCCCCAGAACGTGAATTAAGCGGCGCCGGTCGGGGCGAGACGGCCCTGGAACTCCCTGGCTAGGCCCGGTGCAGCGCGCAGGTGATCGCGCGCCGCCGAAATGAACGCGACTACACGGTCGGCCGGAAGACCGGTAATCGCCATGATCTCGTCAACACTGAACCCC
>Ga0187778_10002881_pt1 | contig 11634 bp, 6 predicted proteins | sample 1015_Q2_SP5_20_M_FD_132418 | JGI IMG/M metagenome (GOLD analysis project Ga0187778, IMG submission 132418) | Tropical peat soil microbial communities from peatlands in Department of Meta, Colombia - 1015_Q2_SP5_20_MG | ecosystem: Environmental > Terrestrial > Soil > Wetlands > Peat | place...
TCGTTTGCTCTTGCCGCCAGCCAAAACTCCAAACCAGTTGACACCATTCCAGTAAGCCAGATTCATGCAGGCATGCGCGGCATCGCCTATACCGTGTTTCAGGGCACCAAGCCGGAAGCCATGGAGGTCGAAGTCCTCGGAGTGTTGAAGAATGCCAACGGTCCGAAGGGCGATGTGATTTTGATTCGCCTGGGCGGCGCGAAGGCGGAATATAACGGCGTTGTTGCCGGCATGAGCGGCAGCCCGGTCTATTTGGATGGCAAGCTAGCCGGGGCTGTGGCATTTCGCATCGGTGAATTCTCGAAAGAGCCCATTGCCGGTGTGACGCCGATCACCGAGATGCTCGAAATCAATGCCCTGGACCGCAGCCCGGCAGTACCCTCGGGCGTGGAGGCGAAAGCCGCTGCCAACCTGTCGAGCAAAACCGCGAGCCCCGGCATCGATGGCACCCCGAGCGAAGGGTTCGCCAACTATCTCACTCCGATCGATACACCCCTGGTCTTTAGCGGATTTACCGAGGACGCCGTCCAGCGTTTCGCCTCCCAGTTCGCCTCTGCCGGGGTTGTGCCGGTGATGGGCACGGGTTCGGTGAGCGATGCCGCTCAACTGGAACCGCTCGAACCTGGTTCGGCGGTGAGCGCCATTTTAGTGCGGGGAGACATGGACATTGCCGCCACCTGCACGGTCACCTACATGGATGCCGATCATTTGCTGGCCTGCGGTCATCCCCTGCTGCAATTCGGGATGGTGGACATGCCGATGACCAAGGCCCAGGTGCTGGCCACTTTGGCTTCCCCACTCCATGCCTTCAAAATTGTGAATGCCACCGAAGCGGTGGGCGCTTTTGTCCAGGACCGCCACAACGGCATGCTCGGAGAATTCGGCAGGAAGCCGGAGATGATCCCGGTGACGCTTACCCTCCGCGGCGAGTCGAGCGACAAGCAGTTTCACTACGAGATCCTGAACAACGCGCGTTTGAGTCCGGTGGCGATGATGGCGACGGTGTTCAACGCCTTGCATGGCGTGAACGAATACGGCGAGGAAGCCACCTACCGTATGAAGGGCCGAATCCACGTGGAAGGTTACCCGGACGTTACGCTGGAGAATATGTTCACCGCTCTCGACAGCGGACCGCCAAGTGCCATGCTGGCGGCGACCACCATAGGGGAGCGCTTCAGCCGCATTTACGACAATCCCTACAAGACGCCTGCCATCCGTGGCATCGAACTGGACTACGATATAGAACGTGATCACCGTTGGGCTCGTCTCGAGACGGCTCATACCGACATCATCGAAGCCCGACCCGGCGACAACATCACGATCGAGGCTCTGCTGCGGCCCTATCGGGGTGAAGGCCTCTTGGAGCACATCCGCGTTAACATTCCCACCTCCACTTCCAAAGGTCCTTTGCGAATCCTGGTCAGCGACGGCGACACGCTCGATCATCTTCGCCATAGCGGCTCGCTGCTGGCGCGCAAGTTGGATTTGGCTTCGACCATTTCCCTGCTGAACAAGGAGCGAGTCAATAACCGAGTCTACGTGTCGCTGCTCGAAGCCGATCCCGAAGCCATGGTCGCCGACAAGGTTATGCCGTCTTTGCCGCTTTCGATCATGAACGTCATGGATGGCATGCGGGGTACGCAGGACATGGTGGTGTCGAATGAGTCCTCGGTCAACGAAGCAGCCACTCCTCCGCTCGACTACGTTGTGGTCGGCGCCCAGGTGTTGACCATCAATATCAAATAGCGGGCGCAGCTCGTCTCTATCGCCGGGTCACATCCCCACCGATACCTCGGCGCCGGGTGGGCGCCATGCTAATCTAAGTCTTCCCCAAATCTTTTCGTTGAGGTTCGAACTTTGGCGATGCGCCTAGCTAGATGCTCGGTTCTTCTATGTCTGATTTCATTCTCCGTCTTGGCCGGTGCGCAGGGCACGCGCAGCTGGGAACAGTCGAGCTTTGACGACCTGGTGAAAGGTACCGCTCAGGGGATTGCCATCCTGAGCAGGGGCGGCCTGGAGCTGGCTCCAGCCTTTACCGCCCTGACCACCACCCCATCCACCTACCTTTGGTCGATTGCCGCCGAACCCGGCGGCACGCTGTACGCTGCCGCGGGTTCTCCCGCCCGGATCTATCGCATTGCCGAGGGAAAGTCCAAGGTCATCTTTGCCCCTCAGGAACTGCAAGTCCAGGCTCTGGTGGTAGATAGGGGAGGCGCGATCTATGCCGCCACCAATCCAGATGGAAAGATCTACAAGCTCGTGCGCAGCGGTACGGCGAGCAAGCCAGCAATTGCATCCGACGCAGATTCGGAATGGAGTTCCTCGGTTTATTTCGATCCCGAGAGCAAGTACATATGGGACCTGGCTATCGATGCGGCGGGCAACCTCTACGCCGCCACCGGCGATCAAGGACAAATCTTCCGCATAACTCCCCAGGGACAACACTCGATTTTCTTCAAGAGTGAAGAAACCCATATTCGCGTGCTCGCCTTCGATCGAGGCGGCAATTTGATTGCCGGCTCGGATGGAAGCGGTCTGGTCTATCGCATTTCTCCTCACGGGGAAGGCTTCGTCCTCTACAGCGCGCCGAAAAAGGAAATCACCGCCCTGGCGATTGGTCCCGACGGCAATATCTATGTGGCGGGCGCAGGCGAAAAGCACGGCGGAGCCGGTGCCGCCGGCTTTGCCATGCCGATCGCGACTCCGCCTTCGACCGGAGTTGGCCCGCAGACTTCACCGCCCGGCCCCGGAGCCGCGGCGAGCACTCCCTTGCCGCTGGGCACTCCTTCGACGGCTAGCGCCACCGGCGGCTCGGAGATTTACCGCATCTCCCCCGACGGCTCGCCGGCGCGGATCTGGAGCTCACGGGAAGATCTGGTTTACGCTCTCGCCTTTGACAGCCATGGCCGCTTGCTGGCGGGAACCGGGAATCACGGCAAAATCTTCGCCGTCGGCCGCCCGGGTGAGTTCCGCGATCTGCTTACCGCCGCGGCCAGCCAGATCACCGCGTTCACGCCCGCTCCGCAAGGCGGGTTGTACGTCTCCACCAGTAATTTGGGCAAGGTATTTTTAGTCAGCGCCAATTCCGCCGCCGAAGGAACCTACACGAGCGACGTGTTCGATGCGCATATCTTTTCGCGCTGGGGGCGACTCGAGTTCCGCGGGGCGGGCAAGCTCGAGCTGTTTGCGCGCAGCGGCAATGTGGATAACCCGGATCGCAACTGGAGCGACTGGAAGCCGATCGAGGTCGCAAAGGACGGGCTGGTCAATGCACCCCCCGCCCGCTTCATTCAATGGAAAGCCGTGCTGCACTCCGGAGATCCGGCGCCTCGCCTCGAAAGCGTGCGGCTCAACTATTTGCCCAAGAATGTGGCGCCGGAATTTGACGAGGTTACCGTACAAGTGGGAATGCGCTACCAATCGCTGCCCAAAGTGCCGGGCACGGAAGGCAACCAGCCCCACTTTGACAGCCCCCCGACCACCGTGCACGACCGGGACTCGGTCGGGGTGAAGTGGAACGTGCACGACGATAATGACGACCAGATGGTGTACTCGGTTTACTACCGCGGCGATGACCAGACCCGGTGGCTGTTGCTCAAAGACAATCTGGTCGATAAGTTCTACTCCTTTGATGCCTCCCTGCTTCCCGATGGGGGATACACGGTGAAGGTGGTGGCATCGGACGCTCCGTCGCACTCCCCCGGGCAAGCGCTCGCCACGGAAAAAGAGAGTGAGCGTTTTGAGATCGATACCACTCCTCCCCGCATCGAGAACCTGGCGGCTGCCTCCGAGGGCGGGCAACTTCGCGTGAGTTTCCGGGCCGTCGATAGCTTTTCGGCCATCAAACGCGCCGAGTACTCGATCGATGCCAGCGACTGGCAATTTGTGGAACCGGTGGGCGAGATCTCCGATTCGAAGACCGAGAACTACGATTTTCGCGTGGCCGTTCCCGTGGACCATGGATCGCCGGGTTCACCAGGGCCCAAGGGCGGCTCGGGAAGCCCGGAGGAACACGTCGTCGTCGTGCGGGTCTACGACCGCTATGACAATTTGAGCTCCGCGAAAACCGTGATCCCGGCCAGGTAGCCGGCTCAGCCCTCGACGGGCTCCAGTTCGCCCGTGGCCGCGGGGTTCACTTGCCGCAGCTCGGGAAACGCCCACGCCCAGATGGCGATGATGACGAGCGTCCCCACCCCACCCAGGACCACGGCCGGTACCGTTCCAAACCAGTGAGCCGTCAGCCCGGACTCAAACTCCCCCAACTGGTTCGAGGCGCCGATGAACAGCATGTCGACGGCATTAATCCGTCCCCGCATGGCATCGGGCGTGCCGAGCTGAATCAGAATAGCGCGAATCACCACGCTAACCATGTCGCAGGCTCCGACCAGCAGCAGCGCAACCAGCGACAAGATCAGATTGCGGGATAGGCCAAAGAGGATGGTGAAGATCCCGAAGCCGGCTACGCACCACAGCATGGTGGGTCCTGCCCGGCTCTTCAAAGGACGGTGCGCGATCAGCACGGCCATGACCGCGGCACCCACCCCGGGGGCGCTGCGCAGTATCCCGAGGCCCCACGGTCCGGTATGAAGAATCTCGCGGGCGTAGATAGGAAGCAGAGCCACGGCTCCTCCCAGCAAAACGGCAAACAGATCGAGCGTAAGGGAACCGAGGAGCAGCTTGTGTTCCCAGATGTAGCGGAAGCCGACCAGAACGCTCGCCAGGCTCAGGGGCTCCTGAGGACGCGCCTGTTCTCGCACGCGAATGCGGAGCATCGAGGCGACCGCGCCGAGCGCAATCAGCCCAGCGGTCGCATAAACCGGGGCCGGTCCATGGGAGAGCGCATAGACCAGGCCGCCGATGGTCGGGCCCAAAATGGTGGCCGCTTGGAAGACGCTGGAGTGCCAGGCGACGGCATTCGAAAAATGCTCGGGTGCCACCAGCTGCGGCAACAAGGCGCGGCTGGCAGGGAAGCTGAACGCGCGCCATAGGCCGACGAGCGCCACAACCAGGTAAATCGGCGCCACCGAACGGGTGCCGGTCCAGGCAATGGCGAGGAGCAGGCCGGAACAGAGGCCATAACCCGCATACGAGAGGGTCAGCAGAGAACGTCGATCGAAACGGTCCGCGGCATGACCGGCAGGCAGAAAAAACAGGATTCCCGGCAGAAACTGGGCCAAACCGACCAGCCCCAAATCCAACGGACGCTTCGTGATGTCATAGACTTGCCATCCCACGGCCACGGATTGCATTTCCAAGCCTACGACCACGAAGAAGCGAGCGCTGACGTAGGCCGTGAAATTGGGATAGGAAAAGGCGATACGGCCCGAGGACCCGGAGTTGGCGGATGCGGCCACGGTGACTTAACTCTACAATGTTTCTGGCCATGGTTCGATCGCTGAAGCTGCTTGCCTGGTTGGCCTGTGTCGCCTACTCGACCATTCCTTGCTTCTGGGTCTTGATCCATTCCCGTGCCAAGATCTGGCGATCCTGGAGACGCTCACCTTATTTAGTTCTGCTGCCGGCTTGGGTCCTCGTCGGGACGGCCGTTGCCCTGGTCACGGCCCCCTGGCGCTACCAGGGGCTGTATTCGACTCCCTGGGCTCTGGTGCCGGCGATTCTGCTGTTTTCGCTAGGACTGTGGCTGTATGCCAAAGGCGGCAAGACGTTCCAGGCCAGCCAGCTCGGCGGACTTCCCGAAGTCATCTCCGGGCACGGCGAGCAGCGCCTGATGACCGGCGGAATTCGCGCGCGTATCCGCCATCCTATTTACCTCGGGCACCTTTGTGAAATGTTGGCCTGGAGTGTCGGCACCGGGCTGGGGGTTTGCTACGGGTTGACCGTCTTGGCCGTGATCGCCGGCTGGATCATGATTTCCATGGAAGACGCGGAACTAGAAGGAAGGTTCGGCGCTGAGTTCGTCGCCTACAAGCAACGTGTGCCCGCACTGTGGCCGAGGTTGACGAAATGACGAAATGATCCGACCGAGGCCCGACGAAGTGCACCGGAGGACCTATCCCGGGCCACTCGCTGCCATGAGTTCGTTGGTTCCCGGCGGCCCTCGCGAACCGGAACGAGATATGATGAAAACAGCGGTTCGATTCGTGCGGGTGGAGAGAACCATCGCCAGTGAGGGCGAGATCCTAACCGGTCGGACGAGGGAACCGCGCTAGCCATGCGCTTTGAACTCTTCGTTGCCTCCCGTTATCTTCGGGCTAAGCGCCGGCAAGCCGTGATCGGTGTGATTACCGCCATCTCGATCGCGGGTGTCGCGGCCGGCGTGGCGTCGCTGGTGATTGCGCTCGCCATCAATAACGGATTTCGCGAGGATCTTCAGGATCGTCTTCTCGGCGCGAGCTCTCACGTCAACTTGCTCCGCGTTGAGAGCGATGGAATCAAGAACTGGCGGCCGCTCATGGATCGCTTGCTCGCGCAACCCCATGTGCTGGCGGCTGCCCCCGCCATCTATGAACAGGTCCTCATCTCGCGCGGACCGCGAGCTCGCGGCGCCGTGCTCAAAGGCATCATCCCGGCTGATGAGCGCAAAGTCAGCAACCTGCTAGGCAGCGAGTCCTCCGGGTCGGGGAGCGCGCTCGACGACACCAGGCCGGAAACGCCGGCCACCCCGGACTCCTCGCAGGCAGGCGGCGCGCCGGACGCTCTCGGCGACATCGAGGCCCGCCGTGCCAGAATGCCTCCCGTCATCCTAGGCAAACAGATGGCCGATGATTTGGGTGCGACGGTTGGCTCCGTAGTTCTGGTTACGAGCCCGCAAGGCGAGCTCACGCCCTTCGGCATGGTTCCCAAATACAACCGCTTTCGGGTGGCTGGGATCTTTAACTCCGGATTCTACGACTATGACTATTCCTGGGCGTTTGCCGGTCTGAACGACACGCAGCAGCTGTTCGGTCTGGGCGATGAGATTTCCGTGCTCGAGTTCAAAGTGGATGACATCTACAAAGCCCGAGAGATTGCGAAGGAGCTTGAACAGAGGGCAGGAACGGGCTTCATGACCACCGATTGGATGGAGCAGAACAAGGCCATCTTCCGCGCTCTGCGCCTGGAACGGCTGGTCACCTTCGTGACCATTGGCCTGATCGTATTTGTGGCGGCGCTCAACATTCTGATCTCCCTCACCATGATGGTCATGGAAAAGACCCGGGATATCGCCGTGCTGATGTCGCTCGGGACACGAAGGTCCCAAGTGCGGCGTGTGTTCATCGCACAAGGGGCCTTGATCGGCATCATCGGGACCGCCCTTGGCCTGCTTTTGGGTTATTCGCTTTCCTGGTTGGGAAGCCACTACCATCTGCTCTCCCTGGCTCCTGAGGTGTACTCCATTGATTACGTACCCTTCGCGCCGCATGCCATCGATGGAGTGCTCGTCGCCCTGCTGGCCATCGGAATCTCGCTGGTCGCCACCCTCTATCCCTCGTGGTCGGCAGCACGGATCCTGCCCGCCGAGGCCCTCCGTTATGAATAAAGGCCCGGTCGCGCTCCTTCCGCCTACCTGGAAGGTTCCTCCGGCGCACGCTGGTAATGCTCGCGCGGTTGGCTGGCGATGACCTCGGTCATATACAGGTTTTTCAATTCTGACGTACAGTTTCTGGTACAGGATCTGGGGAGGAGCAATGGCGTGCTGCTCGTGTTCTAATGGAACGAAGCCGGGGGCCTTGAAGGTGGCCGGAGCCTGGCGCTGTCCTTTTAGAGACGAGGAGCATAGCGGTTGCATCTAAATAGCCAGGTTCTAGTGCGGGTGGAAGGCCTCAAGAAGGTCTTCCGGTCGGGTACGACAGAATTGCAGGTCTTTGAAAATTTGTCATTTCAGGTCGCACAGGGCGAAATGGTGGCCATTGTGGGCGAATCCGGCGCCGGCAAGAGTACCTTATTGCACATCCTGGGCACTCTTGATGGGCCTTCGGCAGGTGACGTATACTGCGCCAACCTACGCCTGAATTCGCTCTCCGAGGAGGGGGCCGCGGCGCTTCGTAATCACGAAATCGGCTTCATGTGGCAGTTCCACTATTTGTTGCCGGAGTTCACGGCGCTGGAGAATGTGGCAATGCCCCTGTTGGTTCGAGGTTACGCTCGCGAACGAGCACAAGCGCAAGCTTCGGAGTGGCTTCGTTCCGTCGGCTTAGAGGAACGAGCCGAACATCGCTCCGGGGAGTTGTCGGGGGGAGAGCAGCAGCGCGTAGCCTTAGCTCGCGCGCTGATCACCCAGCCTAAACTCCTGCTCGCGGATGAACCGACCGGGGATCTCGATAGCCACACCGCGGACGGGGTTTTTCAACTGATCGCCAGGTTGCATCGCGATTGTCAACTCACTTCGCTCATTGCCACCCACAACCTCGCCTTCGCTCGCCGTTGCGACCGGGTGTTGCGGTTGCAGAATGGGCGCATTGCCGAAGTGGCGCCGGAGGCTTTGCCCGCATAGCACAAAGCGGCAATTGACTTTTGTCATGGGGCGTGCCGAAATGATAGATAATGGGAGTTCCGGCCCAGCAGGAAGGGGGCTGGGAAGGGGTGCTAGAAAAACTGGGAAGTTTAGGGGCTGTAGAGACTCTGGTTGGCAACGGGATTGCTAGGTCCCTAGCCGGTCTGAGAGCTTGACGCGAAGGGTGGTTTTCGAGCGTAACCGGGGGGTAGAGTCTTATGTTTGAGCGCTATACGGAGAAGGCGAGACGCGTCATCTTTTTCGCACGCTATGAAGCCAGCCAGTTCGGGTCACCTTATATTGAGACGGAACATCTCCTGTTAGGACTTCTCCGGGAAGACAAGGCTCTTACCAACCGTTTCTTGCGTTCCCACGCTTCGGTGGAGTCGATTCGTAAGCAGATCGAGGCCCACACCACCATCCGCGAGAAGGTCTCGACTTCGGTTGATCTTCCTCTGAGCAACGAGTGCAAGCGGGTCCTGGCCTACGCCGCCGAGGAAGCCGAGCGGCTCTCGCACAAACACATCGGCACCGAACATTTGCTATTGGGTCTGCTGCGCGAGGAAAAGTGCTTCGCGGCCGAGATCCTGCACGAGCGCGGCCTGCGGCTCTCGACGATCCGAGAAGAACTGGCGCGCACCAGCCAGGAGAAAACGCAGCCGCAGCGGCAGAGAGAATCATCCCTGCTCAGCGAGTTTTCCCGCGACTTGACTCAGGCTGCCATGGATACCCAGCTTGATCCCTTGATTGGACGGGAAAGTGAACTGGAACGGGTGGTGCAGATCCTTTGCCGGCGCACCAAGAACAATCCCGTGCTGATCGGCGAGCCCGGGGTGGGCAAAACGGCGATCGTCGAAGGTTTGGCGCAACGCATCGCCGACGGCGAAGTGCCGTCCTTCCTCGCCGACAAGAGAATTCTGGCTCTGGATCTTTCCTTGATCGTGGCCGGCACCAAATATCGCGGCCAGTTTGAAGAGCGGCTCAAGACCATCATGAAGGAGCTGATGGAGTCGCAGAATTCCATCATCTTCATCGATGAGCTGCATACCTTGGTGGGTGCGGGTTCGGCCGAGGGTTCGCTCGATGCGGCCAACATTCTCAAGCCGGCTCTCTCGCGGGGAGAGATCCAGTGCATCGGGGCCACGACTCCGGGCGAGTACCGCAAATCCATTGAAAAAGACCGTTCGCTCGAGCGACGTTTCCAGGCGGTGAAGGTACCGCCGCCGAGCGAGGGCGACGCCACCAAGATTCTGTTCGGCATCAAAGACCGCTACGAGAAGTTCCATGCGGTGACCTACACCGACGATGCCATCAACTTCGCCGTGGCGCACTCCAATCGGTATATTCCCGACCGCTTTCTGCCCGATAAGGCGATTGACTTGGTCGATGAGGCCGGAGCGCGGGTGAAACTGCGCCAGACCTCGCTCCCGGAGGAGATCACCGAAGTCCAGAAGCGCATTAAGTTCATCGTGCACCGCATGGAGAACGCGATCGCCAACCACGAGTTCGAGAAGGCGCGCTTCTATTCCGATGAGGAACGCAAGGAGCGCGAGAACCTGCGGGCTCTCCGCGAAAAGTACCACCTCGATGAGTCCTCGACCGGGGTTGTCGGTCGGGAGGACATCGAGGACGTGGTATCGCGCTGGACCGGGGTTCCGATCACCTCGATCAAGGAAGAGGAGTCGCAAAAGCTGCTGCGCATCGAGGAGGAGTTGCACAAGCGCATCATCTCGCAGGATAAAGCCATTCTGGCCCTGGCGCGCGCCATTCGCCGTTCCCGGGCGGGGTTGAAGAGCCCGAATCGGCCGATCGGCTCGTTCCTGTTTCTCGGTCCGACCGGCGTGGGCAAAACCGAAGTTGCCCGCACCCTGGCTCAGTTCATGTTTGGTACGGAGAAGTCGCTCATTCGCTTCGACATGTCGGAGTTTATGGAGAAGCACTCGGTCTCGAAGTTGATTGGCTCGCCTCCCGGATACGTGGGCTACGAAGAGGGCGGGCAGCTTACCGAGCGGGTGAAGCGCGCTCCTTATTCGGTGGTTCTGCTCGACGAGATTGAGAAGGCGCATCCGGATGTATTCAACATCCTGCTGCAGGTATTCGAGGACGGCCAGCTTACCGACGGACTCGGCAATACCGTGGATTTTAAAAACACCATCATCATTATGACCTCGAACATCGGGGCGCGGCACTTGCAGAAGCGCGAGGGCCTCGGGTTCCAGTCGAGCAAGGAAGAGATCGTCTCGGAAAAGGTGCACGATTTGGTGATGAACGAGGTGAAACGCACCTTTAACCCCGAGTTTCTGAACCGCCTCGATGAAGTGATCCTGTTTAGTGCCTTGGGTGAGAATGATCTCATCCAGATTCTCGAGCTCATGGTCACGCAGTTGAACCAGAACCTGGCGCAGAAATCGATCACCGTCACGGTTACGGATGAGGCCAAGAAATGGATCCTCAATCAAACTCTCGGGGATCGCAGCTATGGCGCACGGCCGCTGCGTCGGGCGCTGCAGAAATACATCGAGGACCCGCTCTCGGAGGCCCTCATCCAGGGCACGATTACCACTCGTCCGGCCTTCATCGAGGTCTTCCTCGAGGACAACAAGCTCTACTACCGTCCCGTGGATTCAGAGAAAGCCGAAGGCGTGCTGCTCTACGAAAACTAGTTTTCGTTCAGATTTTAACCCTTAGCGTTGAGCCGCCAGCGAATGCTGGCGGCTTTTGCTTAGAGATCTCCCGTTGGGTGGACGCTGATTGCGCTGGTGACATTGTTGTTCCGATCGTGGCAATCCTTCCAGTCGCTGGTGTGATGGCGGTTGTGTCGTACCGTAACTATCGACGGGTCAACAGATTAAAGTAGCCAACCGACTGGCGGGGAGATGGTATGCTATTTGCCATTTTCGCGTTCCCCAAGGGAAGGCCTGGAGGCAAGTATGTCGAATCACGAGGCGGAAAATGGCGAGCACTTCCTCTATCTGCCGGAAACTGTCGAAAAAATTGATGTCTTTAAGATCGCCGCGAACGGAGCACTCACTCTGACCAGTACCTCTCCCTTCCTCGCACCCTCTGACAACGTGGTGGCGGTGTTGAGCCCCAATGGTCGTTTCCTGTTCACCAGTAATCAGTCGTCTGGGGTCAATAGCTTTCAGGTAGGGAGCATTAAGAGCCTAGCGGGTTCGCCATTCAACGCAGACCTTCTGTCA
>Ga0187778_10002882_pt1 | contig 11633 bp, 9 predicted proteins | sample 1015_Q2_SP5_20_M_FD_132418 | JGI IMG/M metagenome (GOLD analysis project Ga0187778, IMG submission 132418) | Tropical peat soil microbial communities from peatlands in Department of Meta, Colombia - 1015_Q2_SP5_20_MG | ecosystem: Environmental > Terrestrial > Soil > Wetlands > Peat | place...
ACCCCGGCTATTGTGGACATCGATGCTCTGGCGCTGCAGAACTGTTACGAGTACAACTACGAACCCGCCCCCACGCAGGTGGTGGCTCTGTTGAACCTGGGCGCCAGCGTCATGAACATCAACATCGTGAAGGGAACGACGCCGTTGTTCCCGCGCGACGTCAGCGTCGGCGGGCATCAGTACACCGACTCGCTGCAGAAGGAACTGGACTTGAGCTTTGAGGACGCCGAATCGCTCAAGCTGGGCAACAAGGTCGGCACGGTGAGCGAAGACGCCAAGACGCCGGTTCTGCAGCAGGTGACCGAAATCATTGTGCTCGAAATCCAGAAGACCTTTGATTTCTTCCGCGCCAGCGCCGCGGGAGAGCACATCGAGAAGATCTATCTGGCAGGAGGATCCTCCAAGGTCCCGGGCTTGATTGAGGCCTTGCGCCAGGAATTCTCCTTGCCGGTAGAGATCTTTAATCCGTTCCAGAGGATTGCGCCACCGGCCGAGGGTCGAGGCGCGGAGTTGATCGAGAAGAACGCCGGACAGCTGGCAGTGGCGGTAGGTTTGGCGTTGAGGAGTTTTGAAAACCTATGATCCGAATCAACCTACTGGGAGCACCCAAGCCGAAGAGCAAGCGCAGCGCGGTTCCTACCGTCTCGCTTGAGATGGGGCAACCGGGCTCGCCGAAAGTCAAAATCGTGGTCTTGCTGGTGCTGACCGCGGCCGTGAACTGGTGGTACTGGCACCAACTGGATCGGCAGAGTCAAAGCCTAGCCTCGAAAATGCAACAGGCTGAGCAGAAAAACCGCGAGCTGGCGGACGTCAAGGCACGCTACCTCGAGCGCCAGCGGCAGGTCGAGAACTACAAGCGCCGGGTCGACATCATCGAGGAATTGCACGCCAACCAGCAAGGGCCGGTCGAGCTGCTCAACACGATCGCCGACACCGTGAACGGCACCGAAGCCGTGTGGCTGAGCTCCATGAAAGATCTGGGAGCGAGCGTGGACATCGACGGCATGGCGCTGAGTGCGGATGCGGTGGCGGGGCTGATCACCAATCTGCAGAAGACGGGCCGCTTCACGAATATCGAGATCAAAGAAACCTATCAGGATGACAGCGTCAAGAACATGCAGGCGTTTGAATTCACCCTGACTTGCGAAAAGGCGAAGAAGTCCTAGAGGCGGGAACCTATGGAAAACTTCAGCGAAATGCCGAGTCTGAAACAGTGGGTGGTCTTGCTGGCGGTGGGAGCGCTGGTGACGGTCGGTCTGTACTTCACGATCTTCAAGAGCAAGCGGGAAGCGAACGCGAAAGCCGAGCAAGCCCTGAACACCAAGCTTCAGGAGAACGCCGAACTGGAATCCTACCGGCCAAAGCTCAAGGACATGGAACAGCAAGTAGCCAACCTTAAACAGCAGATGGAGATCGAGAACCGCATCGTGCCCAGTGAGAAAGAAGTGGATAACTTTATGCGGATGCTCGATGCCGAGGCACTGAAGACGGGGATCGAGATTCGCCGCTACACGGCCCGGCCGGTTACAACCCGGGAATACTACTCCGAAGTGCCCTTCGAGATGGAACTGGATGGGTCCTACTACTCCGTACTCAGCTTCTTCGATCACGTAAGCAAGCTGGAGCGGATCGTGAACATCTCGAACTTGTTGATTGCCAGCACCAAGAAGCCGTCCGACGCCAAACCGAAACACACCTATCAGTACGCTCCCGGGGAGAGTGTCGTGGCCACCTGTCAGGCATCGACGTTCTTCAGCCATGACACCGCCCCGCCGACCGCGGCGCCGGCGAAACCCGTGCGAGGAGCCTTATGAAACTGAGAATCGGAGTTCTACTGCTGGGATTGCTGGTTACAGGCGCGGTTGCGCAAAACCCGGATGTCATTGACAACACCCGGAACACGCTGCAGGCCGTCTCCAAAAAGGAGACCAACGATCAGAATGCGGCTCTGGCCACAGCCGGGCAGTCTCAGCAACCCGCCACGAGTCCGCAGGGCACAGCCGCACAACCGGCTGCAAGCCAAACGAGCGCTCCAGCAGCCCCGGCTGCCGCGAGCCGGACTACGGTCAAGCCGGCGCCGCATCGAACCCACAAAGTCGCGGGTGCTGCGGCCAAGTCGGCCAGCCCGAAGCCAAAGGCTCAACCCGTCGTCGCAACCAAGCCGCCCGCCACTCCCCCGCCGGCGGTTGCCGTCGAAGACAAGAAGAATCCCGAGGAGTCGAAGAAGAGGGAACCCAAAGAATACTCTTCCGCCGGACGGCGGGATCCTTTCGTCAGCCCGGTTGTGACTCATATTTCAGGACCGACGGGATGCAATACGGGCGGCAAGCGCTGCCTGGAGATCGGCCAAATCATGCTGACGGGAATTGTGAAGTGCGAGAACGGCATGATCGCGGTCGTGGTGAACTCGTTGAACAAGGCGTATTTTCTGCGCGAGAACGACCCGGTGTTTAACGGCTATGTCGTGAAGATTACGGGAGACTCCGTGATCTTCAGCGAAAGCGGGCAGGACCAGCTGGGTAAGCCTTTCACGCGCGAGATTACGAAAAAGATCGCTACCCCGGCTGCCTAGTGGGGTAGGCGCGGGCCCTTCGATGGGGTTCGCGGGCAGATTGAGAGAGAGGAGATCACGAGGCTGGCATCGTGCGAGCCCGTGGGGAGATAGGACATGCGAAAGCAACTGCTGGTTGTTTTGCTACCGCTACTGGTCGTGACTGCGGGCGCGCAGACGGGCCTGGACAAGACCAAGCATGCCACTTTGCAACGGGTAGAGGTAGTGCGGGTGGATGACGGAATCAACGTGGAGATGACCGCCCGCGGGACGGTTGTGCCCAAGCTCAGCAAGCTGGAATCGCCGGCTCGGGTACTGGTCACTCTGCCGAACACCGTGGCTGCGACCTCACGCAATTACCTGAGCGTCGGCCGTGACGGTGTGAAGGGCGTCCGTATCGGCATGGACCAGAATCCGCCGACGACCCGTGTGGTGATCGACCTGTTGCAGGCGTGTACCTACGAGATGGCTCCGGGCGGAGAGAACAAGCTGGTGGTAAAGCTGCACCGGGCTCAGAGTGCGGCAAAAACCGCCAAACCGGCCATCTCTCCGGCGACGACGAGCGACACAACCGCCGCCTCGACGACGGCCACAACCCCGAACACCGCGACCTCTTCCCCGAACAACTATGTGTTCATCGAGCCTTCCTACAAGTCGGCGAAGCCGACCGCGGATGCGGCTCCAGCCGTAGCCCCGCCCGCCCGGGCAGTCGATGCTGCTGCCAAATTTGTCGAGCGGCCCGAGGGCAATCTGCTGCCGACGCCGAGCGCCGCTCAGAACGGGCAAGACACCCCGGCAGCTCCGGCGCTTCCGGCTCAGCCAGCCGTGAATCTGGCGGCCCAACAAAAGGCCCAGGCTTCGCAAGAGCCGGCCAAGCATGAGCCGCAGTACACGGGCGAGCCGATTTCGGTGAACTTGAAGGATGTCGACCTGCAGGATTTCTTCCGTCTGATTCATGAGATCAGCGGTCTCAACGTGGTGCTCGATCCCAACGTCAAGGGTACCTTGACGATCGTGCTCGATGACGTGCCCTGGGATCAGGCACTGGACATCGTTCTCAAGAACAATGGTTTGGCGCGACAGCTGGACGGGAACGTCCTGCGGATCGCAACCATCGAGACGCTGCGGCGGGAAGCCGATGCGCATCGCGCGCAGCGGGAAGCAGAAGCTCTGGCCGTCGATAAGGTCACCTTCACGCGATTCCTCAGCTACGCTCACGCGAAAGACCTGGTGGTTACCTGCAAGAAATTCATCTCCCAGCGTGGCGATGTGATCGCCGATGAGCGCACCAACGCCATCATCGTGACCGATGTTCCCTCGGTGATGCCTGCCCTGGACCGGCTGCTGACGCAACTGGATACCAAGACGCAGCAGGTGGAGATCGAGGCTCGGGTGGTATCGGCCACGCGCAGCTTCGCTCGCGACATCGGCACCCAGCTGGGCTTCGGCTTCGGCAACGCTAGCACCGGACTCGGAGGCGCCAGTGCCGTGGGAAGTACGCCGAATTCGACCTTCGGCATCATACCCTTCTATCCGATTGTCGGAACCTCGGCGCCGACCGCGACTTCCGGAGTCCAAATCCCGCTGTTTTCCAATTTGGCTTCCACCAGCCCGACCAGCGGCATCAACCTGACTACGGCGAGCGCGCACGTGCGCATCGACGCCATCCTGACCATGGCTGAATCTCGCGGCCTGGTGAAGATCCTGTCCCGTCCGCGGGTCGTAACCCAGAACAATATTCAAGCGCTGGTTCGTCAGGGCGTTCGCGTACCGATCGTGACCCAGGCGCAGTTGGGCGGTCCACCCACCGTCACCTATGTGGATGCTTTCCTTCGCTTGACGGTGATTCCCCAGATCACATCGGAAGGTACCATCTTCCTGAACGTGGATGTGGAAAATACCACCCCCGACTTTGGCGAGTCGATTCAGGGCAACCCCACCCTGATTACTCAGCAAGCTACGACGCAAGTGCTGGTGACCGACGGAGGCACGGTGGTGATCGGCGGAGTCATTCAAACCAACAACTCGGTCACGATCGATCAAGTGCCCGTGCTCGGCAGCATTCCATGGCTGGGCAACCTGTTTAAGCACCAGACGGTCTCGACCCAAAACCAGGAGCTTATCTTCTTCATCACTCCACGGATCATTCAGACATAGCAACGAGTTAGCAGTACGGCAGCCGCCGGTCCTCCGTTCGTGAGGAACCGGCGGTTCTTGCTTTTAGGCCCAATCCTCGATCCCAACTGCCGCGCCCAATGGCCGAATCCCAGCCAGAAAACTGTCGACGTTCCTGCTAGTGGCGGTCGAGCCGCTACGGGCTTGCTAGACTCTTAAGGGATGGACTACCAAGCCCGGCAAGAACAACTGCAGCGTGCGCTCGGCCAACATCGCCTGGATGCGATCGTGGTCACGCATCTTCCCAACATTCGCTATCTTTGCGGATTTACCGGCAGTGCCGGAGTGCTCCTCCTGGCACCATCGCACAGCCTGTTCTTTAGCGACGGAAGATATAAGGAGCAAGCCCGCGCCGAGGTCAAGGGAGCTGCCGTCGTGATCGGTACCCGGCCGGCCCTGATCGCAGCCGCAGAATGGCTCGCGACCAAGGGCCGCAAGATCAAAGTGCTGGGAATTGAGAGCGAACACTTGACGGTCGCCGAACGCCAGCAACTGGCCAAGAGCGCGGGCCGGGGCGTACGCGTGAGAGAAGCTCCGCCCCTGGTCGAACAGGCCCGAGCCGTAAAGGATCCGCTGGAGATCGATAGCTTGCGTGCCGCCGCCCGGTTGGGGGCAAATCTGTTCAAGGTAGCGCTCAAAACCATACGCCCCGGAATCAAGGAGGTTGAAGTGGCGGCGGAAATGGAGTACGCCGCCCGGCAGGCGGGCGCTGAGGGTATGTCCTTCGGAACCATTATCGCCTCGGGAGAACGATCGGCACTGCCCCACGGTCGAGCCACGAGTGCCGTTATTCCCCGGCAAGGATTCGTGGTGTGTGACTTTGGTGTTATACTCGCGGGCTATTGTTCTGATATGACGCGCACCGTGCACGTGAACACACCGAGCGCGAAGGCGCGGCATATTTACTGCGCAGTCCGTGAGGCCCAACAAGCCGCAATCGAAGCGGTGCGGGCGGGAGTAAGGATCGAGAGGGTTCACGCCGCAGCCCGTAAGGTGCTGAATCGCAAAAGGTTAGTACAATACTTCACGCACTCTACGGGGCACGGGGTGGGGCTTGAGATTCATGAGGCTCCGCGCATCGCAGCCGCTCAAACCGAGCCACTGCGTGCAGGAATGGTAATCACCATCGAACCAGGGGTGTATGTGCCCGGTTTCGGCGGCGTGCGTATTGAAGATATGGTTGCCGTGACCGAACGGGGGTACCAAATATTGACCCCGACCAGCAAGGAACTGATCGAACTATAGCCTTTGGCTGCCAGCTTGTACGACACACCATGAATCAAAAAGAGCTGAAGGAACTGATCGAGTTCCTGATTGAAAAAGATATCGCCGAATTTGAACTGGAGCGTGGTGACGTAAAGGTGCGCATTAAGCGGGGCGGAGATCAGGCCATCTCGCCGACTTCGGTTCCCCACTTTAGCGCCCAGTCGGCACCGCGAGCCTCAGTCCCGGGAGACTCCGCGCACCCGGCGACCGCTCCCACCGAAGCAGCCTCGCCTTCCGCGGGAGTTCCCAGCGCAGAACAAGAGAAACTGCACTCGGTGCGCTCTCCCATCGTGGGAACGTTTTACGAGTCGCCCTCACCCGGGGCACCACCCTTTGTCAAGGTGGGAGATACGGTTGAAGTCGGACAATTGTTGTGCATCGTCGAGGCCATGAAGTTGATGAACGAGATTGAGTCGGATGTCGCGGGAGAGATTGTCAAGAAAGTAGCGACCAACGGACAGCCCATTGAGTACGGGCAGGAGTTGTTCGTCATCCGGCTGAGTTGACAGGGCGGAGTTCGGGACGGTCTTGGTGCGCCGGGTTGGGCGGTGTCGCCCCAAGTGACCGGCCGCTCCCTGGTACAGCCCGTGGCAAGACCGGGCGCAACCTTTCATGTTCAAAAAGATTCTGATTGCAAACCGGGGGGAGATCGCCCTACGGGTGATTTGTGCCTGCAAGGAGCTCGGCATCCGCACAGTAGCGGTTTACAGCGAGGCGGATCGCAATTCGCTGCACGTGCGCTTTGCCGACGAAGCGATCTGCATCGGGCCTCCCCAGCTTACCCATAGCTATCTCAGTATCCCTTCGGTGATCAGCGCCGCGGAAATCAGCAACGTGGACGCCATCCATCCCGGTTACGGTTTGCTGGCGGAGAACGCGAACTTCGCCGAGGTCACCGAGACCAGCAACATCAAATTCATCGGACCGCCTCCGGACATCACCCGTCTGATGGGGGAAAAGGAAAAAGCGCGGACCGCGATGAAACGCGCCGGCGTTCCCATTCTGCCCGGCTCGGAGGGAATCCTGGAAGGCGAAGGTGAGGCGCTCGAATGGGCCCGGCAGGTTGGGTTTCCCGTCCTCATCAAAAGTTCGGCGGGCGGGGGTGGCCGCGGCATGCGCATCGTACGCGATGAGCAGGAGCTACCCAACCTGTTTAAGGCGGCCCAGTCGGAAGCGGCCGCCGCCTTTGGCAATGGCGACCTCTATCTCGAGAAGTTCATCGAACGCCCCCGGCATATCGAGTTTCAGGTTCTGGGTGATCAATACGGGACGGTGGTCAGCCTGGGGGAACGAGAGTGTTCCATCCAGCGGCGGCACCAAAAACTGCTCGAGGAATCACCCTCCACGCAGGTGAACGCGGAACTCCGCGCTTCCATTGGGCGAATCCTGTCGACTACTCTGTCCGCGATTGGATACGTGAATGCAGGAACGGTCGAGTTTTTGATGGATGAGGACAGGAAGCTCTACTTCATCGAGATGAATACCCGCATTCAAGTGGAGCACCCGGTGACGGAGATGGTTACCGATGTAGACCTGGTGAAGAGCCAGATTCTGCTGGCGGCGGGCGAGCGTATGGACACGGTGCTGCACGGACCCATCTTGCATCGCGGACATGCCATTGAATGCCGCATCAACGCCGAACATCCCGAGAAGTTCACGCCCTCGGCCGGCAAGATCACGGCTTTCCATCCACCCGGCGGAACCGGAGTGCGGATCGATACGGCCGCGTATGCGGAGGGGGTCATTCCTCCTTATTATGACTCCCTGATTGCCAAGCTGATCGTGCGCGGCAAAGATCGCGACGAAGCCGTCTCCCGCATGTCCCGCGCCCTCGAAATGTTTATCGTCGAAGGGATTTATACGACCATTCCTCTGCACCGCAGGATTCTTGCCGACCCGGATTTTCGAGCCGGGCGGATCGATACCACCTTCATCCCCCACCTGCTCGAGAAACATGAGCCGGAAGGGGCTCACACCTTGGCCGCGGGCAGGAGCGAGAAGCGTGCTTGATCCCCCGAAGGATCCGCGTCTCCGGATCCTATGATTCAGCTTCCGCGACTGTACGCGATTGTGGATCGGTCTCGCTTTTCCCGTGAGGAAGAGCTGCTCTCGACGGCCCAGGAGCTCTCCGCGGCCGGCTTGCCCCTGCTGCAGTATCGCGACAAGTCCGAGAGTGGGCGCGCGGTTCTGCGACTGGCCCTTCTCCTCCGACGGCAACTGGGGGGTTCCCTCCGGCTGATCATGAATGACCGTGCGGACTTGGCGCGGGCCGCCGATTTTGGCGGGGTACACGTAGGGCAGGAAGACTTGTCGGTTGAGGGCGCCAGGAAAGTGATTGGCCCAAGCCTCTGGCTGGGTGTTTCGACTCACTGTCCCGAGCAGGTCGCGGAAGCCGATCCGACCTCCGCCGACTATATTGCCATCGGCCCGGTGTTTCCGACCTCGAGCAAGGCCCGCCCGGATCCGGTCGTCGGCCTCGCGGGGGTGCGGAGGGTACGTCGACTTACCCGCAAGCCGCTGGTGGCGATCGGCGGAATTACCCGGCAGAATTGCCTTTCGGTACTCGAGGCGGGGGCGGACTCGGTAGCGGTGATATCCGATTTGCTACCGGAGCCCCGCAAATCAGCGGAGGAATTTTTGCGTATCTTGGAGTAAAGTCATCACTGCACTTCGCTTCGTTTGCCCGGCAACCTAGAAGGGACTAGGGAGCACAGTGAGCCCAGACACAACCAAAGTCGCGCCGGGGGAAACCGCCCCGACCGACTGGGACATTCATACTCACCAGGATCCGGAGCTGGTGAAAGGGCTAGGGCTGACCAGCGCCACCATGCTGGTCATGGGCTCCATGATTGGCTCCGGCATTTTCATCGTGTCGGCGGAAATCGCCCGGGAAGTGCATTCTCCTGCGCTGCTGGTGGGCGCCTGGGTGGTTACCGGATTCATGACCGTTGTGGGTGCCCTGTGCTATGGCGAGTTGGCGGCCATGATGCCCAGGGCAGGTGGACAATATGTCTACCTGCGCGAAGCCTTGGGACCGCTCTGGGGGTTTCTCTACGGCTGGACCCTGTTTTTAGTGATTCAGACCGGCACCATCGCGGCCGTGGGAGTCGCCTTCGGCAAATTTCTCGGCGTCTTCTTTCCCGCGATCTCCTCTACCAACTGGATCCTGCACTTCTGGAAAGTCCCTCCCATTCACGTCGGGTCCATGGTTCTGGGGAACATGGACGTAGGGCTGAACACCCAGAACCTGGTGGCCATCCTGGTGGTGGTGGCGCTTTCCCTGATTAATATTTTCGGAATCCGCACGGGCGCGATGATTCAGAATATCTTCACTGCCGCCAAAGTATCGGCCCTGTTTGGCTTGGTTCTGGTAGGAGTTTTCCTGGGGAGAAACGGCCGGGCGCTGGCCGCCAATTTCCAGGGAAATTTTTGGCGCAATGCCGGGCTTTCTGCCATGCACAACCTCGGCGGCGGAGTCGTGGTCGGCACCCTGACGGTACTGGCGGTGGCGCAAGTAGGATCCTTGTTCGCTGCCGACGCCTGGAACAACGTCACCTTTACGGCAGGCGAGGTCAAGCATCCCAGCCGCAATCTGCCGCTTTCCCTCGCCGTCGGGACCAGCCTGGTCATCGCTCTCTATATCGCCTGCAATCTCATCTATCTGTGCGTCTTGCCGCTCGAGGGCGTGGCCGGCGCGGCCACAACCTTGGAGCGTGGTATCAGCTATGCGACCGAAGATCGCGTCGGCACCGCCGTGATGACCCAGCTGTTCGGCACCGCCGGTGGCGGATTGATGGCCGCCGCGATCATGCTTTCGAGCTTCGGCTGCTGTAACGGCCTGATCTTGGCCGGGGCGCGAGTCTACTACGCCATGGCCAAGGACGGATTGTTCTTTCGCAAGGTGGCAACCCTGCATCCCGCCTACAAGACTCCGGCCGTGTCCTTGATGGTCCAGATGGTCTGGACCTCGGTGCTGTGCGTCTCCGGCAGCTATGGGCAGTTGCTCGACTACATCGTTTTTGCCGTGTTGGTGTTCTACATCCTCACCATCTTGGGACTATTCGTATTGCGGCGGACACATCCAGGTGCCGAAAGACCGTATCGCGCCATTGGCTATCCGGTCCTGCCCGCGGGCTATCTTGTGATGGCTTTGTTTATTGATGTCGTACTATTACGCTATAAGCCGCAATACACGTGGCCGGGGCTGGTGATTGTGCTCCTCGGGATCCCGGTGTATTACCTTTGGCGGCAGCAAGGGGACGAGGTCGACCAGGAGAACTGAATGCCAAACCTTTGGGCAAGAAAACCACTCCACACCATTCTGTCGGAGGCCGGTGAGACCGGGGAACACAGCCTGCGACGAGCCCTGGGGCCCACCAACCTGATTTCGCTTGGCATTGGCGCGATCATCGGCACCGGAATCTTCGTGCTGACCGGAACCGCGACGGCCAACCACGCGGGGCCGGGCATCATCCTGTCGTTTACGCTGGCGGCGGTGGCGTGCGTATTTGCCGGCCTGTGCTACGCCGAGTTTGCCTCCATGATTCCCGTGGCGGGTTCGGCCTATACCTATGGATACGCAACCCTGGGAGAATTTATCGCGTGGATCATCGGCTGGGACCTGATTCTGGAATATGCGCTGGGCGCCGCGACGGTGGCCAGCGGATGGAGTGGATACGTCCTCAGCTTTCTTGCGGAGTTTGGCATCCGCCTCTCGCCCAAATGGGCGGGCGCGCCCGGCACCGTCTTTCTTCTTTACAACGGTCACTGGGAGCGGCTAACCGCACAATTTACCAAGCTGCTCAATCTCAACCACATCGACATCGCCACCCTCCCCCATCAGTACTCCTCCTTTAATTTGTTCGGCTTCATTGGGATCTTGCTCGTCACCGCGGTTCTGGTGATCGGCATCAAGGAGTCGGCCAACTTCAACTCCTTCATTGTCGTCGTGAAAGTATGCGTGCTGCTGATATTCCTGGCGCTCGGCGCCAACTACATTCTGGCCCATCGAGCCGAAGCGCAAGCCAATTGGACCCCATTTCTTCCCGAAAATACCGGACATTATGGGGATTTCGGTTGGTCGGGGATTGCCACCGCCGCGGGCATCATATTCTTCGCCTACATCGGTTTCGACGCGGTATCGACGGCCGCGCAGGAAGCCAAGAATCCCAAGCGTGATATGCCCATCGGCATACTCGGATCTCTGGTGATCTGTACGATCTTGTACATTCTGGTCGCCGGGGTACTGACCGGGCTGGTGAAATATACCAGTCTCGATGTTCCCGATCCCATTGCCATCGGAATCGATATGACGGGGGTCCAGTGGGGCAGCCGGCTGGTCAAGCTCGGCGCCATCTGCGGGCTCAGCAGCACGATGGTGGTAATGTTGCTGGGACAATCGCGGGTGTTTTTTTCGATGTCGAAGGATGGATTGCTGCCGCAATGGGCCAGCGCCGTGCACCCCCGCTTCCGCACGCCGTATATCTCGACCATCCTGGTAGGCGTCTGCGTCGCTGCGGTGGCAGCCTTGACCCCGATCAACGTGCTCGGCGAGCTGGTCTCGATCGGCACCCTGCTGGCCTTCGTGATCGTTTGCAGCGGTGTCTGGATCCTGCGCCGACGTGGAACCGATGTTCCGCGA
>Ga0187778_10002884_pt1 | contig 11632 bp, 10 predicted proteins | sample 1015_Q2_SP5_20_M_FD_132418 | JGI IMG/M metagenome (GOLD analysis project Ga0187778, IMG submission 132418) | Tropical peat soil microbial communities from peatlands in Department of Meta, Colombia - 1015_Q2_SP5_20_MG | ecosystem: Environmental > Terrestrial > Soil > Wetlands > Peat | place...
GAATACGTGAAAATTGATCGCAATGTCATTCGCGAAAAAGATGACAAGCTGAGTTTCCGTTTCATGGAGCCGCTCGAAGAAGCGGTTTACCTCGATCAAGTGAAGCTCCTGGCCGTCGATCACCCTTCCGACCTGGATGTCTATCCCAACGAATATTTCGCCAGCAATCCGCCGTATCCTGAATTCAAGGTTGTTTTCAGCAAGGATGCAAAGCCGCCCGCTGGCGCGTGGGATGAGCATGGCCACAATGTTTTGCCCGATTTGCTGGCGCATCGGTTTTTCGGAGATTTTGAAGTGCTGCCACTTTCGGGCTTCACCAAGTTGCATGCTCTCGAACTGGATTTAGGCGAGCCGTATCGCGGTGGGCCGCTCTGGCTGCTGATGCACGGCGAGATCGAGTATTTCAGCGCCAACAGCATGTATGCCGCCGACCAGGCAGGTCTCAAACCGGTAGCTCCTTACCTCGAGGCGCTCCTGCCAAATGGAAATTGGACGCGCGTGATCGACGACCTCGGATTTCCGGCCGGTGGTCCACGCACCATGACCGCCGATTTAACTGGCAAGCTGCCGCAAGCCACGCAACGGATTCGTATCTGGACGAATTTGCAGATTTATTGGGATAGCATTCTGATCGACCGCACCCCCCAACCGGTGAGGCGCGGGCATTCTTGCCCGCGAACCGACGAGGAATCCATCCCGGACTGCGCGGACGAGGGCGCTTCACTGACAATCACCGCCGTTCCGCTGGTTCGTGCCGTGCTTGGGTTCCACGGATTCCCGCTGAAAATCGAGGGCCAGCCCCCCGGCAACGTGAACTATATTTACGAGCAAGCCAGCACCACGGGTCCATACACTCGGCCTGCAGGAGCCTACACGCGATACGGTGACGTGCTCCCACTGCTCACCGATTTTGACGACAAATTTGCTGTCTTGGGATCGGGCGATGAAGTCGCTTTGGACTTCGACCCGTCAAAGCTCCCGACGCTGCCCAGCGGCTGGATCCGCGATTATTTCTACCTCGCCCACGGCTATGAAAAAGACATGGATTTCTACGCCTATGACTTCGACCGCGTAACACCCTTGCCATTCCGCGAAATGGGTGCCTATCCCTATCCTGGCAAGTCCTTTCCTCTCGACGACGATCACGTGAAATACCTACTCGAGTACAACACGCGATATATGTCAGGCCATGAAGCGTCCGGGTACGCGTTCCACTACGGCCAGTCGCACTAGACGAACGCAAGCTAGCGATTGATTAGAACTTCGAGCTCATGCAAGTCGCTGGCCGAGACATCGGAGATAACGCAGAACTGCATATCACCCGATCTCCATGTCGTCCAGTTGTAGCCCTGACGCGAGCCCGAATTGCCCAACGATATTCCTGTATTCGCGGCTGGCCAGACGAACAGATTGATCAGGTGCTTGCGTCGGGAGTAGACCAGCGCGGCAATATTGCGCCCACCGAGGACGTCGAGGCGCCCCCCCAGCAAAGGGAAGCCCTGGCTGGAATAGTCAGAAACAGGTGGAATAAAGTCGAGTTTCCCGTCGAACCACGGCTTGACTGTGTGCTGGTCGGTTGACTGGACATCGGTCAAATGTCCTGGCTGCAAAGAGCGCACGTGAGCGTCGATGAGTTCCGCGGTAACTCGCGCCGTGTCCGTTTGCGAGCGGAACAGCAACCAGGCAATCGAAGACATCGCTGCTATGGCCAGAACCGCAAACAGTGGCGCCAGAAGCCCTCGCCGGAGGAACGCCGCGCTTGTGCGTGCATCGCCCGCAGTCCGCGGGAGTTCCTTGCGAACGCGAGCGCGCAGTTCCGGCGAAGCATGTGTGTACAAATCGTTTTCTTGGAACAGCGAACGCACCTGCGCGATGCCTTCGAAGGCCGCCCGGCATTCCCCACATTTCTCCAGATGCTGTTCGAACTCTGCGGATCGTTCGGCATCCAACTCAGCGTCAAAGTAACCATGAACCGTGGTTTGTGCTAACTGGCAACTCATATCACCTCCCTGGCCTCACGGCTCAGGGCTCTTTGCAAATATTGGCGAGCCCGAGACAAAGTCGACATCACCGTCCCAATTGGGATTCCGGCAATTTCCGCAATCTCTTTGTAAGAACACCCTTCCAGTTCCCGCAAGACGAGTACTTCTCGAGAGCGCGTGGGTAGCGACTCTAACGCCAGCATTAGCCGCCGACGATCATCGGCTTGGGCGGCCATGGTTTCAGGAGATGGAGCCGGTCGATGATGCAATTCTTCGTCGAATTCGGTCATCAACTCGGATGTCCGATTTTTCTCCAGCCAGCTATAGCAACTGTTTCGAACAATCTGCAACAACCAGGCCCGCGCGTCGCCTCCGCGAAAATGATCAAAGAATCGGTAAGCGCGAAGCATGGCCTCCTGAATGACGTCCTCAGCGTCCGCTGGATCTCTTAGCAGCCACCGCGCTAAATTGGCGGCGCTGTCCAGGTGCGGCAAAACTAGCTGCTCGAACCGAGTTCTCTCTTCTGATTGCAACACGAGCCTGATCCCCGTCCCCATTATCTTAGACGGCCACACGCAGAATTTTATTCCAGGTTTGCAGAATTAGTTGGTGGGTGGAATAAAAGCTGTCCATCGCAGGTTTATACAAGTGCAACACGTCCCGTCGGGCGGCACGGGGTTTCCTTGCATCGCGCTCCTGCCGCCTGATTAAGAGACACCAGATGGCTTTGACACCAGGAGATACGCAGATGACAAGAAACAAATTGTTCGATCCGAATCCGAGCGGCGTGATCAAGCACGACCATAACAACGATGGCATTAACCGTCGGGGGTTTCTGAAATGTATGGCTTGGGCGGGCACCGGGGCGGTCTGTGTGGTTCAGGGCGGAGTTCTGCAATCCTTCGCACTCGGGTCGGGGAAAGCCTCGGAAAAGTCGATGGCAACCTTGCGTTTTGTACAGATCAGCGACAGCCACATGGGCTTCAACAAGCCAGCTAATCCCGATGTGATCGGCACGCTCAAAGCTGCGGTTGACAAAATTAATGCACTTCCTCAACCGCCCGAGTTCATTTTGCATACCGGCGACGTAAGCCATCTTTCCAAACCTGAACAATTCGATACGGTTGACCAAATCCTGAAAGCTACAAACCAGGAGATTTTCTACGTGCCTGGAGAGCACGATGTTTTAAACGACGATGGAGCGATGTTTCTCGAGCGCTATGCAAAGACCTCCAAAGGGCGAGGCTGGTACAGCTTCGACAAAAGTGGAGTCCACTTTATTGCCTTAGTCAATGTGATGAATTTGAAGGCTGGAGGCTTAGGTACGCTTGGTCCGGAGCAACTGGAATGGCTGGAGCACGACGTCAAGCATCTCAAGCACAGCACTCCGATTGTCATCTTCGCTCACATCCCGCTATGGTCCGTGTACCCGCAATGGGGATGGGGCACCGATGACGGCGCACAGGCGCTTTCTTACCTAAGAAAGTTCGGCTCGGTCACGGTTCTAAACGGACACATTCACCAAACCATGCAAAAAGTTGAGGGCCACGTGACTTTCCATACTGCCTTTTCAACTGCCTTCCCACAGCCCGCGCCGGGGGCGGCAGAAGGTCCAGGACCGATGAAAGTTCCCGCTGAGCGCCTGCCGAGTGTTCTTGGAATCACTGATGTCAATTACGTGCAAGGACGGCATGCGCTGGCGTATGTGGATTCACCTCTCGCCTGATTTCTAGCTTGTAAATGTCGCATGAGGAGGATCCGGTTATGTGGAGAAATAGATTCCGCGGGGCTTTTGCGATCATACCTGCACTGTTTATGGCTGGTTTGATGTTGCATTCCACGCCAGCGAACAGTGTCGATGCCGCCTCTACGGAAGTGCGTGTGGACAACTTCACCTTTGGTCCAGCCAGCCTGGCGGTGCCGGCGAACAGCACCGTCACCTGGGTAAATAAGGACGATGTTCCGCACGTAATTACCAGCAATGACGGGCTGTTTAAGTCGAAAGCCTTAGATACGGATGATAAGTATTCGTATACCTTCACCAAGCCGGGCACTTACTCGTACTTCTGCAGCCTTCATCCCAAGATGGTTGGGAAGATCGTTGTTCAGTAGGCGGACCGAAGGAGCAACGTGATAGATCCTGTCGATCCGCGAACCATCTTTCTGGCAAAACACGCCCAGCACGTGGTGTTAATCCACTTCCCGATCGCACTATTCATTACCGGAGTTGGATGTGACCTCTTAGCGCGAGGGAAACGTGCATCGCAACTTGACGGATTTGCCTATTTGAGTTTTTCCATTGCCGCCGCCAGCCTGATTCCGGCGATTGGCACAGGCCTGCTGGCCTGGCAGTTCGCGCTGGAAGGTAAGCATCTCAAAGGCCTCTTGCTGATGCATTTGCTCGTAGCATTATTGGCCGCCTTGCTGATAGCGGTTTCCTGGTGGATCCACTGGCGAACTCGCAAAGCTGAGTCGATCCCCCTTCCTCGATATCGGATTCCGATTGAACTACTCGGAGTCGGCGTCGTCGCCCTCGCCGCACATCTTGGCGGTTTCTTGAGCGGAGTTAATGGCTAGCAGCCTCGAAGAAAGCCGCCAGCCGCGTTCCGAGCGAATCCGCGGAAACTATTGACAGTTCCGCAACAAACATAATCCAATACGGCGAGATGGAAACCACCGCTACTGCTGCACCCGGCCAGGTGCGCCTTCGCCGAACGCTTACCCTCTGGGACCTCATCCTTTATGGCGTCATCGTCATTCAGCCGGTCGCGCCGATGTCAGTTTTCGGCGTATTGAGCGATCGCGGGCATGGTCATGTCGTCACCACGATTCTGATTGCCATGGTGGCCATGCTATTCACCGCGATCAGCTATGGCCGCATGGCGCGTGCTTATCCCAGTGCCGGCTCCGCATTTACCTATGTGGGGCAGGAGATCAACCCAGCGCTCGGCTATGTCACCGGCTGGAGCATGGTGATGGATTACATGCTGAATCCCATGATCTGCACCATCTGGTGCAGCCAGCAGGCCCATGTGTTCGCGCCTGCAGTCCCGTACGGAGTATGGGCAGTTTTCTTTGCGGGGATCTTTACTTTTCTGAATGTGCAGGGAGTAAAAACCTCCGCTCGCGTGAATACCGGCCTCGCTGTCGGCATGGGCGTGGTGGTTGCGATCTTCTTCGTCGCCGCAGCCCGTTATGTTTTTGGCAGCCCTCATGATGCGGCGCAGTTTTTTACCAACCCTTTTTACAATCCGCAGCTGTTCAATGGAAAAGCGGTTCTGGGTGCAACTTCAGTTGCCGTGCTGACCTACATCGGCTTTGACGGAATTTCCACGCTTTCCGAGGAAGCCGAGAATCCACGCAGGAATATTCTGCTGGCCACTGTTCTTACCTGTTTGGTGATCGGCATTCTCTCAGCAATGGAAGTCTATGCCGCGCAATTAGTGTGGCCGGCTTCGCAGCCTTATCCCAATGTTGACACGGCGTTCACCTATGTCGCGGGGCGAGCCTGGCAACCTCTGTTTGTGATCGTGGGATTCACGCTCATAATTGCAAACTTTGGATCAGGCATGGGAGCGCAGCTTGGCGCAGCACGCTTGCTCTACGGAATGGGACGAAGTAGCGCGTTGCCTAAGTCGTTTTTTGGCGCGGTTGACCCCAAACACCACGTTCCCCGCAATAACGTGCTGTTCGTCGGCATCATTGCCTTAGCTGGCGCGTTTGTCCTGCCGGCCGTCGCCGGCGAGGCTACCGGCTTCGAACTTGGCGCAAACCTCCTCAATTTCGGAGCTTTAATTGCCTTTATGGGCGTTAATGCTGCCGCGTTCGTCCGCTACTTTGTTCATGCCGAGAAGAAAACTCTTGGGAATTTTCTCCCTCCGCTCTTGGGCTTTGTCATCTGTTTCTTCCTCTGGTGGAATCTGAGCATGAAGGCCAGAATCTTCGGCGCGATCTGGATGGCGGTTGGCATCGCGGTCGGCGCCTGGAAGACCAACGGCTTCCGCGGAAACCTCATCGATTTCGAGTTGCCGCCGGAAGAGGCGTAAACCAGCTGCGGCTCAATTCGGGGTTATGGGTTTTTTGGTGGCAGTTCCCGCATGGTGGCCAGCAGCGTGTGGCGTCAACTTGCGCAGCAGGAATTCCTGCAACAGGTTGGTGAAGGAACCTGCGCCCAGCCCAATGGCCGCGTTTTCGAAAGTTAACTCCGCGCCATTGCGATCCTGAGCGGGATAGTAGAGATTCGAAATACCACCCGACGCCAAATTTCCCAGCACGTTAGAGTAGTTGGGCTGCCAGCGCCGATTGTCGCCCTTGCAGATCACCGAATTGGCGACGGCGTACAAAAACCGTGATCGCATGCTCCCGCTTCCTTTGTAGAAATAGCGCGGATCTTGTTTCAGCAGGGATGCCAATATGGCGCTTCCGACAAAGGTGCTGCTCACCGTATCTGCATAGTCAGCCCCAAAACGCTTTGCATAACCCTGCGCACCTTGCCCGTATTCCCGGAAGTGATTTTGTGCCTGCTGTACACCTGCCAGACCTCCCACCACCACGAACGTCACTGGGTCCAGAACTGTCTTCCATGCTAGCTGGAACTTTTGCCTGGCGTTGAGGGGAGCCGCATTGGGAATATAGCTAACGTAGTAGTTTGGAATCGCTCCTAGAACGCGTTGTTGCTCCTCAATCTTGATCTGCTCCTCTGCTACTTCGATCTGAGGAACTCCGACCTGCACTTCTGTCACGTTCGTGGCAACCGGCAAGACAATTGGGGGAAAGCTTTCGCTTTCTCCTGCATCCAGGGTTCCAGAGATCGTAAACGGGGCGAAACCGGTCGACGAAATTGTGAGCTGGAAATCTCCCGGAGCAATGTTGCTAAATGAGAATCGGCCATCCGCACCGGATACCGTCTCCAGACCTTGATTCTTGCCAGTCAGCTTCACTCGCGCGCCAGCCACAAGTGCTCCACTTTGATCCAGGACCGTCCCGCTGATGTTTCCCGGCGCCTCCGGAGCCGGCATCTGCTCCCCGCTTGCTGCCGTCCCGCCTGGTTGCGGAGCGCCCATAGGTGTTTGTTGAGGGCTCTGCCCTAGGCTGTACACCGTCCCGGCAACAATGAAAAATGCAAGAACTATTAATGTGAATCTCAATGAGAAAGCCATGAAGAACTCAATTTATCCTTTTCCCCTGATTCCTATCAAAATCTAAAGTCACTATTTACTTTTCTTTACGATTGCGTCGACCTTGGGCAGTCTGACCGCCAGTTTTGCCTGCCACCTAGGGCTTCGTGAAATCGGGCGACGGCTACTTAGCCGGTAAGATGCATTGGTTTATAATCAGGAATTCCGTTCTGACCCTGGAGTATCAAAGAAAATGATTCGTTTTTTGCAGACCCCGGGGCCGGTTAAGAAGATCATTCTTGGCGGCCTGCTGACCATCATTTGTGTGTTTATGGTGATCACCCTCGTGCCCGGCTTTGGCAGCTCCAACTTTTTTGGCGCCAGTACGCCGCAGAGGGGCGTTCTCGCCACGGTTGCCGGCAACGATATCACTACTTTAGAAGTGCAAAAGCAGGCGCGGCAGATGGTGAGGCGGCAGTTCCCCAAAGGGGGCGCGCAGGCTTCCATGCTGCTCCCCTTTTTCGCTTCGCAAGCGGCCGAGCAACTGATCCAGCGGGATGCGGTCCTCGCCGAAGCTCGCCGCCTGGGGTTGCGCGCCACTGACGCGGATGTCCGCGAGGAGTTGCAGCACGGCCGCTACTCGGAGGTGTTCTTTCCCAACGGGAATTTCATCGGACAAGCCGCTTATGAAGAGCGCCTGCAGCAAGCCGACCTGACCGTTCCGATGTTCGAAGAGAGTGTTAAAGATGACATTCTCATCGGAAAGTTGCGCAACCTGGTTGCCGACAGCGCCCTCGTGACCGACACGGAAGTGCGCGCGAAATTCGAGAAGGACAACACCAAAATAAAGTTCGATTATGCGGTGCTTCACAAAGACGACATTCTCAAAACCATCCACCCAACCGACTCCGAACTCAAGGCTTATTACGATCAGCACAAAACCTCCTATGCGAACTCGATTCCCGAGAAGCGCAAGATCAGCTATCTCCTGATCGACACCGCCAAGCTGGAGAATGAAGTAAAAATCAGCCAGCCGGAGCTGCAGTCTTACTACGATCAGCATCGCGATGAATATCGCGTACCTGAACAGGTGAATCTGCGGCACATTTACTTCAAAACTCCGCTACCGGGGCCGGACGGAAAGGCCGATCAAAAAGGCGTCGACGCAGCTCGAAAAAAGGCTGACGATGTCCTCAAGCAATTGCACGCGGGAGGCAATTTCGCCGATCTCGCCAAGAAATATTCCGAGGATGCCAGCAGTGTCAAAAACGGCGGCTCGCTGGGCTGGGTCCAGCGCGGTCAATTCCCTTCTCCAGAAATGGAAAAAGCAGCCTTCTCGCTTCCTAAAGCTGGTACCAGCGATGTGATCACTGCCAGCGGCGGTTTTGACATCATCCACATTGATGACAAGCAGGACGCGCACTTGAAGTCGCTGGATGAAGTGAAGGCGCAGGTCGAGCCCACCCTGAAGCAACAAAAAGCAGGCCAGGCTGCGGATGCCGAGGCGGCGGCCGTCCTCAATCAAGCACGTACTGTCGGCCTGGATAAAGCTGCCAGCAGCAAAGGCCTGCCGGTCATAACCACAGATTTCGTAAGCCGCACCGATTCTCTGCCGGGCCTTGGCACTTCCGCCCAGTTCATGGACGCGGTTTTCAACCAGCCTGAGAAATCTCCGCCCGACCAGGTGCAACTGCCGCAAGGTTATGCAATTTTTAATTTGTTGGCCATCAGGCCGCCTGCCACGCCTACATTTGAGGAAATTCGTTCACGCGTAGAAAGCGAGTTCAAGCAGGAGCGAGCCTCCAGTTTGCTGTCGCAGAAGACCCGCGAACTGTCGGATCGAGCGAAGGCTGCCCACGATTTGAAAAAAGCCGCCAAGGAACTGAGCGCCACGATGAAGCCCAGTGATTTCGTCGCGCCCGATGGTCAGGTTCCGGATCTTGGCTCGATGTCCGGCCCCGCGGCCGTCGCCTTCACCCTCAAACCCGGCGAGATCAGTGGGCCGATCGACACTAACACCGCCGGAGTAGTCCTGACTATCTTGGAGAAGCAGGAGCCCAGCGAGCAGGAATTCGCCGCCAAGCAGGATCAAATTCGCGACACGCTGTTGCAACAAAAACAGTCGGAACTATTCGGAATGTTTGTGACCACTCTCCGCGAGCAGATGGAAAAATCCGGCAAAATCAAAATCAATCAGCAAGAGCTCAAAAGCCTAACCAAACAGCAGGGCGGGGAAGACGAAGGCGAATAACCCAACCGCACCTCACGATGGAAGTTTAAGTAAATGTTATTTCCCCGCTTGAGCGGAATTCTGTTGCACCCGATCTCATTTCCCTCTCGCGGCGGCATCGGCGACTTCGGTCCCGCCGCCTACGAGTTTCTCGACTTCCTTGCCGCCGCGCGCCAGGGTTTATGGCAGGTGCTGCCGCTTAACCCGCCAGCCAATGGGAATTCGCCCTACTCTTCCACATCCGCATTCGCGGGCAATCCTCTGCTGATCAGCCTGGAACGGCTAGCCGACCACGGATGGATCAGCCATTCCCAGTTGGACGGTCTTTCAACCTCGGTTAATCGCATTGATTACGACGCGGTCCGGGCTCAGAAGTTGCCGCTGCTCGAGAAAGCGGCGGCAAACTTTCTGGAATCAGCTTCGGCCGAGGGACGATCGCGGTTCGACGCTTTCTGCCGTAATAATGCGTGGTGGCTAGAGGATTTCGTTCTCTATGACGCTCTGCGCGACCGCTACGGCCGGCGCAGCTGGAAAGAGTGGCCGCCGGAGCTGGCGCGCCGCCATGAGAGTACGCTCAACAATGCCCGAGCTGAACTTGCCTCAGAAATCACTATCCGGCGAGTCATCCAATTCTTCTTCTGGGAGCAGTGGCATGCTCTGCGCTACTACTGCGCGCAAAAATCGATTCGCGTCGTCGGCGATATCGCGATCTTCGTCGACTATGACAGCGCTGATGTATGGGCGCAACGGGAACTTTGGCGCTTACGCGACGATCTTGAGCCGGAGGTGGTCTCTGGCGTTCCCCCCGATGCCTTCAGCGCCACCGGCCAGCGTTGGGGCAATCCGCTCTACAACTGGGAGGCGATGCGCGCCCGTGGCTATCAATGGTGGGTGCAAAGGCTGCGCTGGGCTACGCAGACTTGCGATCTGATTCGCCTCGATCACTTCCGCGGATTCGCACAATTCTGGGAGATTCCAGCCAGCGAGCCAACTGCCATTCATGGCCGCTGGGTCGACGGGCCGCGCGATGAGCTGTTCAACAAGTTGCAAGAAGCCCTCGGCGGATTGCCATTCTTCGCCGAAGACCTGGGTTACATCACACCTGACGTTCACGCTTTACGCGAACGCCACCACATCCCCGGCATGGCGGTATTGCAATTCGGCTTCGGCGATCCCGGGGCCCACGTCTATCTGCCCCACCGCCTCACGCCTGATCGTGTGGTTTACACCGGCACTCACGACAACGATACAACCATAGGTTGGTGGAACTCGCGCGCTACCGACTATGAAAAACGCTCGGCGTTGGCCTATCTTGGATGCTCCGACGATGGCATCAACTGGGCCATGATCCGCGCCGCGCAAACCTCGCCTGCTGGTTTGTCGGTCGTTCCTCTGCAGGATGTTCTTGGCTTGGGGAGCGAGGCTCGCCTGAATACTCCTAGCACCCATGTCGGCAACTATCACTGGCGATACCAGCCCGGCGCTCTCAAACCAGAAATGCCCAGAAAACTGGCAGCCTTAGCCGAGGTGACAGATCGGTTACCCCAGCCTGTTGCCGTCCCGCCCAGCGAAGAATTTCTTGCCTGATGACAGCATTGCTGGCGCTTCGCCGCCGGGCTGAACCAGTTCATACTGCCGATTTACGGTTTCTCCGGCTTAATCCCGCAGGCTTGGTGAACCTGAGTGGCGTCGAGCCCCGTAGGTGTAAACTCCGCGATCTGCGGACCCTCCGGCGCCTCGAACTCCACCTTAAAAATATTGGCGCGGATCAGTTCGCGAGCCGTGTCTTCGTCCATGGCCAGAAAGTCGCCGTTGATCCATTTCCAGTTGTGATTGCTGTGGGAGTTGTCTACGCGTACCGTGACTTTCATTTCCGGCCTTCCCCAAAAACTGGCCCGGTTCGGCCCGGCCAATCTTAAGTTAGGACGAAAGTCAGACAACTTCAGCTTTCCGCCAACGCAGAAGATCATGACTTCCGGCCTGCGATCACTATTACCCAGATAATTGTCGGCCGGAAGTTCAAATTTGACCCGCCTCTGCCCGGTCATCTTCTCTTCGGTTTCGTATTTCATCCATTTGCCGCCGGCCGGAACACCATTCCCCTGCGCCGGGGCAAACGTGGCAAGCATTGCAATAAGAACGATGGTAAAGCGCACTGCTTTCACTTTGCGCTCCTTAACCTGACACTAGTTCGACTTCCCTAATTTATATAAACCCTAACTTCTCTGAAAGTTGCGAGAGATATTCGGTAATGTTGCAGTTTGATTGTCATCCCGAGCCAGCGTCTTTTGCGCAGCGAGGGA
>Ga0187778_10002885_pt1 | contig 11632 bp, 12 predicted proteins | sample 1015_Q2_SP5_20_M_FD_132418 | JGI IMG/M metagenome (GOLD analysis project Ga0187778, IMG submission 132418) | Tropical peat soil microbial communities from peatlands in Department of Meta, Colombia - 1015_Q2_SP5_20_MG | ecosystem: Environmental > Terrestrial > Soil > Wetlands > Peat | place...
ACGGTGACGATTTTTTGCTGACCCGGGTTAAGCGGCACGTTACTGAGCTGGTAGACAAAATTTTTGATGCTGTTGGGACTGGAAGCACCGGGTTGGGTCAAAATTTTGGGGTTGCCGGTAGTGCCATCAGCCACGAAATCGTTCACTACAGCTTGGGCGTCAATGGCCCCGACTGTGGCGTCTTTGAGAGTAATGCTCAAATTAGCCGATTGACCGGGTGTCAGAGTGTATTCAAATAGGGTCGGTGAGATGCTTAGGCCGCTACCGCTGGCGGTCGCCTGGGCGCTGACCAAAGGCATAGAAGACAATAGCAACAGCAGGCTTGCAACGGCTGTTAATAACCTCTTAAAAGTTTGCATTAACCCTCTGGTAATGTTCATTTAGCTGTCGCGATAAGTATAACAAAGGTGTCAGCTCTTTGAATAGCATCATTTTAGAAAGTTACCGTTGCCACGTAGGTGATGGTGGTGCTGTATATGCCGATATTTTGCGCATGGTTGATGTTTACCAGATACGAAACCGTCATGCGGTTGTAGTCGGTTGGCAAGGAAGAACTGGCAATGGTATCGCCATTGTTAAAAACGAACTGGTCATTAATGTCATAATCAGGCGTCGGGCTACCCGTACCGGCGCCGGATGGGTCCTGGCCTGAGGCCGGGTTTGAATTGGCCCGCAAATTGATACCGAACTGGTCGTTACCAGGAAAACTGGGTGTGGGCGTTGTCAGAGCTGGAATCACATCGTTACCGGATGTCATAGTAGTCCCCAGCGCGTAAATCACATAGCCGCTGACGGCATTGGTGCCGGTAGCAAACTGCGATTGGCCGGCGCTGGCGTGATTGGTTGAGAGGTCGCCCAGGTCCAGGCTGTCGCCGCTGGCCGTGGAACAGTCCGGCGCTACCGTCAGGCCAACACACAGCCGCAAAAACGGCGGCACCTGGGCCGCTACGTTCAGTGAAGCCCCGGTAACATAGGCCACACCGCCGCTGTCGTTGGTGGCGCCGCTGCCGTCAATGCTGGCGTGGGTTGAAACTCTTACAAAAATCGTCTGTCCGGCAGTTAATGAGTCGGTAATGCCGCTAAAATCGTATGTCGTGGTAATGATAGAGCCGGCAAAGGAAGGCCTGGTTATTACCAACTGATTAACCGTAGTATCGGCATTATCAATGCTAAAGCCGGTATTGCCGGTTTGGCCGGTGATGTTCGCCGCCGTGACGTCCAAGCCAGCGGGTGCTGTGCAACTTTCAGCAAATATCGCCGAGTTGGTACAGAATTCATAAACGATTGAACCGATGTTATTAGTGCTGGGCACAAAAAACTGAAAATGATAATTGGTAACAGCGCCGGGAGTGTAATTATCCAGCTGCACGGAGCGGTTCTGCAGCTCCAAGGCACTAGCAGTCCGCGGGGTGTTCAAATTAAGCAGCCACAGGCCGATAAAAATCAGCACCGCTAAAAAATATATAGGACTTGTTCCAAGTCGGGATTTAATGAAATTTCTCATCGGTACCGGGCCGATGCACTTTTAAAAAGTGGGGAGGGCCGTAAAGTCAACTTTTACAGAGTAAGGGCCAAAGGTATTGGTAATCGATGGGGTAGCGGCGAATTGTAGAATTAGCGCCTCATCGGCTACAACATTGTTAGATGCTGCGACGGCAAGGGTATCTGATGTGCCTGTGTCGTCCCATTTAAAACCATTGTGTGCATTACAGGTTGCTTCGCCACAATAGTTACTCGCCCAACCGATGTATCCAGTTTGCGGTACAAGATGTTCGCTACCGCCAGAGTAAGAGCAGGTATAGTAGCCGCCCGCGGTTTCTGTGCCGCAGTTAGTACCGCCTATAGTCATACCGAAGTCTGAAGTTCCTGCGGTAAATACCCCCTGGGAAGCTTTGGACGTAATACAAGCGTTCGGGTTTGGAGACGCACCTCCTACGCAGTTAATCCCTTGGATTTTAAGGTCACCGTGCTGCCCGCTCCCACTATCAGTATCTTGTATTGAATCATAGCTTACTGACGAGCCATTTATGGCATTGGTCCGCAAAATAGCTGCGCCATTTACGTTATTAGGGCTGGTACCGTTAGTAATTGGGTAGTTAATGGCGGTCGGATTTAGAGTACCTAGGTCAACTGTAGTGCCTGAGCAGCTGCTGGCATTACCTACAGCTGTGGTAGCATCGTCAACTGATGTTGAGCCGACACAGAACTGCAAGATTTCAGCTACGACGGCGGTGACTTGCAAGGTCTGGACTACCGCACCAGCGACGGTACCGGAGTCAATTGGTGTGGCGTACGATGTCTGGTAGGTATATATACCAATATAGAAACTACAGCCGTTAGCGCTACAGTTACCTCCAGCTAGCGACGGGTTTGTGATGGTGCTAAATTTAATGGTTATCGCCAAGCTGGCGGTCTGGGTGGTGGCGCTGGATCGTTTGGCGCATAAGACATTAGCGGCCGGCGTGCAGAAACCGCCGCCGGTGCCATCAACGGCAAAGTTGACCGGAGAGCCAGTAGGGAGAATACCGGTTTGGCTAACCCAAACGGCGCTGGCGAAAGTCAAACCAGTTGGCGCCACGCAACCAGTAGTGCTGGCCGAAGAGGCAAAGCCATAAGTCTGGACTGCCGTTTGGCAGGCGACAAATTTCATGCCTTGCAGAGTCCCGGTTGCGGAAGAGCCGGTAGTAAATCCAAAGGTATAGGTGTTATTAACACCGCTGTTGCTTGGCACGCCGCTGGACATAGTAAGCGACCGGAGAGTTAATTGTTGAGCGTCGGTTATATTGGGCACCACAAAGGGTACCAGCCACATAGTAGCCAGAATAACGGTTACGAAAAAAGCAGGAATTTTATAAAGATGCCTGCGGTATGACAATTTATCTAGATAGCGAGAGGCCAGCCGCTCAAAGCGGCCGGAGTTGTTTGTGTTAATTGTTAAACTCCTACAGTTTCTATTGCTTATTTATAGCATGAGCGCTATTACGGCGCAAGGCCGGATTTAGCTGTCTTTCTATACCTTAGTAAGTCGCGACAACTACCAGGTCTTGGATTGCGCTGTAGTTTCCAGCCGGCGTCACCAAAGAAATGTTGGCGATATAAGAAATAGTGAAGGTCGTATCGCCCCAGCCGCTGCCAGTGCAGCTGCCGCTGGTGCCGGCACAGGCGATGACGTCACCGGCATTGTAAGCGTATTCATTGGGCGTGTTGTAGCCGGTGGCCGCAGCGCCGTTGGCGAAAGCACTGCTTGGTTCCGGTACCGGGTTAGAGCCGAACGAAGCCGGCGAGGTATTAACAACCAGGTTAATGCCGTATTGCTCGGTGCCGACCACCGAACCACCCAGGCTCATAGCGGTCAAGGTATGAGAACTACTGCCGCTGGTATAACTCGGCGGCTGGCTGACGGTTTGGACGGTATAGCCGCTGTCTACGTAGGCTGTCACGTCAAAAGTCGCGATACCAGTTGCGGTTGTGGAAGTGCTAAGGTTGCCCAGATTGACCGAGGAGGTGTTGACCGTCATCGATAAAAAGGGCTCGCTTGGCGTCAAAAAACCGTAATAGGCCTGATAGTTAGTGCTGCCACCATTACCCACTCCTAGCGCACCCACGGAAGCGTTGGCACTGTAGTTAGTTGAGCTCTGGTTGTTGTCGCCGCCACTGCCAAAAAACACCTCGTTAGTTTGATAATTGGTCGAGGTGTATTGAGCATAGGCCGAACCGCTGATAATCAGCGCCAGCAGGCCGATCAATCCACTCATTAAACGTAAGGGTTTCATCTCTTGGAGTATATCAAAGTGCCTGAAAACTGCCGGCGATATTAACGATGGTCTGCGGATCCGGATCCAGTTTTTGGTCAAGATAAATTATGACGAAGCTGATAGGTGTACCGTCGGTGCGTTTAAGATGCAACAGGTAATCACCGCCGATTTGGCCGACCACTACTTCATACTGGGGGTTGTCTGGGTCGCAGAGCATTGTGGCACCGTTAATCGTAACGTCTTTTTCGCGATGTGGCTCAGTGCCGTATTGGTCACCGCACGGGTCAGAAACTCCGGTCACCTGGAAACTGTTATCATTTATCAAACGCACCGGCAGTACTCTCGGCACCGCCAGATAAAGCGGTATCGGCACCTGATTAACGTAAACGTCCAGTTGGCCCTGTATCTCTTCACCATGGTATTCAATGTAGACGATCTTGTTGGCAGTGGTAGCTTTATCTAACACCCATTTGCCGGTATCACTAAACTTAAAATACTGGTTTACGAAAGTCTGCATAGGCGTGGAAATGGTGATATTTTGTTCCGGCGACGTTTGGGGCACCACTTTGGGCGAAGCTTTCAAATTAACGTAGATGAAGGCCGCAATAACGCCGATCAGCACCATTGCGCCAATGAGGATTTTTAGCCGGGCGCGAAAGGCCGAGTAGTGCGAGCGGCGCGGTGGTTTTTGAAAAATATACCTGTCGTTCATCTGCGGGTTTAGTGCTTTTATTGTGATTAAGCTAAAATTAAATTGCAACAAGACTAAAAGATGGAAGATAACTCACCTGGGCAGCAGGCCGACATAGTCAGTCCTACCGGCGATACGCTGGATGCCGGACCTATGCCAGAGGCCGAACTGGGCGGCGGCGCGCCAGCGCCGCCGGAACCGCCTGATAGACCCCGTGGTTGGCGCCGGTTCTTTGGTTTCAGCAATAAGTTTTTAGCTATTTTCGTCATCCTGTTGGTGGGAGTTTCGTTAATCACCTATTTCGGCTTGAACGCGGCCAAAAAATCCAATTCCTCCAACACTAATAAAGCGGCTTCTTTGACCAGCCAGCAGCTGGCTTCCATATCGGGCAGTACCACCGTGGTCGGCGACGCCCAGCAGACCCTGGACGTGCAAAGCAATTCGGTTTTTGAGGGTTCGGTCCTGCTACGCAATAACTTGAACGTTGCCGGTACTATCAAGGTTGGCGGCGGGCTGTCGCTGCCATCGGTGACGGTGGGCGGCGTCAGCAGTTTCGGCCAGGCGCAGATAAACGGTACACTGTCGGTCGCCGGCGACACCAATCTGCAGGGCCAAGTCACTTTAGAGAAAAACCTGTCGGTCAGCGGCAGCGGCAGTTTCGGCAGCTTGTCGGCCGGAACCTTAACGATTAGCAGCCTGCAGCTGACCGGCGATTTGACCATCAGCCGGCACCTGGCTTTCAGCGGCGGTACGCCTTCGCGCTCCAATGGACCGGCGCTAGGCAGCGGCGGCACGGCATCGGTCAACGGCAGCGACAGCGGCGGCACCGTCACCATCAACACCGGCGGCAGCCCGCCGGCCGGCTGTTTCGTAACAATTAACTTCATCCAGAAGTTCAATTCTACGCCTCGGGTAATTATCAGTCCTTCTAGTGCCGCCGCCGGCACGCTGGATTATTACACCACCCGCAGCACTACCAGCTTCAGTATTTGCAGCAACAGCGCGCCGGCGGCAGCCAGCAACTACGTTTTTGATTACATTGTCTTTGACTAAAATACTTGACTAGTCAAGTATTTTTAAATTGACCTAATTGACCTAATTTCTAATTGATCTAAGTAATGACTAAGCATCAAATTCCAAGCTGTTTGGGTATTAGAATTTGGGGTTTACTTAGTAATTAGAGCAATTAGGGTAATTAGAAATTATTTTTAGACATCTAGAAAGACTGTCACCTGGTCGGCTTTGACGTGCATCACGCCGCGCGCGACGTTGAGGGTAAAGTCCGGCTTGCCTACCATACGGACCGTAATGGTGCATGGAACCAGAAGCGTCATAAAATTCTTATGGTGCGGCAGGACATCAAAGGCACCGGTTTTATTGGCCGCTGATAAACTGTTGGCGGGCCCCTCAAAATACGTCCGAAAAGGCGCGTAAACTTTGACCTGCATCTTAAGCTGTTCAGCTACCATCAAACTTATCCTTTATCCTTGGGAGTTTATGATGGTCTCTACACCTTTCAGGGTCTCTTCACGCGTGATGTGCTCGCCCGCCCGGTTGGTATAACTTTCACTGACGTACATGTCCTGGGAAAAGAAGTCTATCAGTTGGCGGGCTTTAGCGAAGTCGCTGCGGTCGGCCGCCGAAAGTTCATTCTCGCCAATGATGGCAATAATGTTTTTGAGCGATTCGTGCTTCTGCAGCAGCGCCTGGACTTTAACGCTGAGGTCATAGTGGCGCTGGCCGACGATTTCCGGGCTCAGCAGGCTGGAACTGCTGTGGGTCAGGTCGACAGCCGGGCGGATGCCCTGCTCGGCGACTTTGCGGCTGAGGACTATTACGCCATCAAGTTCGTGCTGAATCATCTGAACGGCCGGGTCGGACAGGTCGTCGGCCGGCACATAGATTGTCTGTACGGCGGTAATAGAGCCGTTTTCGGTGGAGCTTAAACGGTCTTGGAGCAGTTTGACGTCGCTGAAGATAGTCGGTTCGTAGCCGCCTTCGCTGGGAATCTGTTCCAGAATCGTTGAGAGTTCGTTATGGGCCTGGACGTAGCGGTACATGTTATCGGCAAAGAACAGGATGTCCTTTTTCTCTTGGTCACGGAAATATTCGGCGCTGGCGGCGGCCGACAAACCGATTAGCACACGCTGGACCGGGTTCTGGTCCATCTGGCCGAAAAACATGCAGGTATTGTCCAGCAGGTTGCGCTCTTTGAGCGTCTCGTAGAGCTCGTGACCCTCGCGGATGCGTTCGCCGATACCGGCGAAAAAGCTCAGGCCCTGGCCGCTTTTGGCGACATTGTGGATCAGCTCCATGGTCAGCACGGTTTTACCGACGCCGGCGCCGCCGATGATGCCGATTTTGCGGCCTTTCACAAAAGGCGTAAGAAAGTCTATGACTTTGATACCTGTCTCTAGGATTTCCGGCTGGCTGGCTTTAAATGAGGCCCGCTGCCTCGGCGGCTTGAGAACATCTACAAGATGGAGTCCGTCACCTGCCGGCGGCGGCTGGCCGTCCAGCGGCCGGCCGAGCGCGTCCAACACCCGCCCAATGGTGGGTTTACCAACCGGTATGTCAATTCCACGGCCGGTGCGCTCGGCCGGCATATTCTTTTGGATGTCGCGGCTGCCCATGATGTTCAGGCAGACAGCCATATTGCTGGCGTCCAGCCGGTTCACCAGCAGCAGGCTGCGGCTTTTATCATGGACGAGTAAAAGTTCGCCGATGTCCGGGCCGTCTTCGTCAAACTGCACCAGCACCACCAGATCCCGGACTGAGCGTATGGAACCGATGCTCATACGGCGGCCTTTACCAATCCGTTGATTATCTCCTTAAGCCGCTCGTCTTTCTGGTGGCGGCGGGCGCGGTTATAAGAGGTGTTAAGGCCGGCGAAAGCTTCGTCGGCTTTGTCGCGGGCGGTGGTCATGGCCCGGAAACGGCTGGCGTACTGCGCCAGCTTGGACTCAAGTATCGCCTCGCTGAGCGTGATCTGCATCATTGAACGCTCCAGGTGGTCCACCACTTCATAAGTGCTGGGCTCAAACAGATAGTTACTTTCGCTGATGGTCTCCGAAATGTCAGATACCCGCTGGCCGCGTTCGGCGACAGCTGCGCTGAGCTTGATGCTTTTCACCTCCAGCCTGGTCAGAGAGATATAGCTTTGATAAAAGACGGTGGTGGAAGCGTATTTCTGGACTTCGGCCATCAGCGGCGCGACATTGATGTTCCTGTCCTGGGCTGGTAGCTTAAAGCTCTTGGCGAACTCTACGTGAATCTGCGCCAACTGCATGGTGCCGTGATGACCGATGACAATTATGTCGTTCTTTTCCGGTTTATAGTAGCCCAGCGCCTGACTGATGAGTTTCTGGTCAATATCGCCGCTGAGCCCGCCTTCGCTGGTAATCAGTATCAGCAGTTCTTTGTTGATGAGGGCCGCCGAAGACTGGCTGCGGCCGAAGTGGAACAATTCGTCAACGCGGATCTGGCGGTAAATCTTCCACAACTCGCCGAAAAACTGTTCGGAGTTCTGGACCTGGTTTTTAATCTGGGAGATGCGCATGCTGGCGATGCCTTCAAAGGCGCTGGTCAGCTCAACGACGGTCTGCATAGCGTCGCGTTCCTGCGAAATCTCATTTAACTGGCGCATGGTTCAGGCCGCCTCCAAGCCGCTGATTTTTTCCCGCAGTTCAACCCGCACGCGTTCGTAGTCATCTTCTGATTTGACCTGGGCGGCGGCATCATTGGCGCTGCGCTTCAGGTTAGCAACATTAATGTTCGGTATCTGCGGGTCCAGCAGCAAATCCAGCATCAGCTGCTGGGCCATTAGGCTGTAGGTCTCGCCCGGCACCTGGGTCAGCAACTCATAGAACTTACGCCCGCGAGCGATGTCTTTCTGGGTGTTGCTTTCCAGCTCAGAGCCGAAATGGGCGAATTCCTGGGCTCGGCTATAGTTGGCCAAGAGCTTCATGGCCTGGGCAGTCTGGGTTTTCTGGCGTTTGTTATGGCCGCGGCTGCCAACGCGCGTGACACTTAGACCGACACTGATTGGCGGCCGCAAACCCTCCCTGAAAATGTTCATATCCAGTATCCACTGGCCGTCGGTTATGGACATTATATTGGTCGGCAGGTAAGCCGTGATGTCGCCGCCGTCGGCCAGGACCAGTGGGATTGCAGTCAAACATTTGTGGTTTTTATTGAGTTTGCCGGCGCGTTCCAGCAGGTTGGAGTGGGTATAGAAAATGTCGCCGGGGTAAGAATCACGCCCCGGGCTGACGCCGGCCAACAGCGATATCTCGCGGTAAGCGTGGGCGTGTGTGGTCAGGTCATCATAAATCACAATCGCGTCCTGATTGGCTGCCTGCCACAGATATTCGCCCAGCGCACAGCCGACGTAAGGCGCCAGATAACTCATCACCAGCGAATCAAAGATGGTCGAGACGACCACGATGCTTTTTTCCATGGCGTTGTTGTCGGTCAGGCGCGTCAACAGGGTGTCGATGTCGCTGCGCCGCTTAGCCACCAGCACGTAAATCGTCACCTGGTCGGTGCTGCGCTGGTTGATGGCGATCTGGGCAGCCAGCGTCGATTTGCCGGATTTACTGTCGCCCAGCAGCGCCATGCGCTGGCCGCGGACAATCGGAAACAGCGAATCAATCAGCATGACGCCGGTTTCCAGCTGGGTGTCCAGCTGCTCGCGGGCGTATATCGGCGGCGCGCCGTTAAAAACCGGCCAGTTGGCGTCGGCGGCGATGGCCCCTTTGCCGTCCAGCGGTTCGCCGAAAGCCGAGATCACTCTGCCAATGAAGTCCTTGCCGACCTTGGTCGTCAGATCAAGCTGCTGGACAACGGCCACCATGCCGACTCTTAGCGGCTCATTGCCCATGTGCAGTACCAGCACCTGGTCTTCAAAGATTCGCTGGACAAAGCCGCGGCTGCCGTCTTCAAAAGCTATCAGCGAGTGCATATTCACCGGCTGCAGCCCGCGGACCCGCACTAACGAGGAATTAATGGCGATAATCTCGCCCACCGGGTTGCCGGCGGCTACGAAGCGCTGAAAATGCGGCCCGCCCTTAACCTCCATGTGCCGCTCCGGCAATGAGTTTAACAAGATAGGCCTCCTGTTGTCTCAGGTAAGTACGTAAGCTCAGGTCAAACACTTTGTTGGCCGTGCGCACGACACAGCCGGCGGCGATAGTTGGCTGCAGCCCGACCTGCAGCAGCGTCTGCGGGTGGACATTGGTGCGGAACCAGTTCAATATCTCGTTCAAAAAGCGCGGCGCCGGTTCGCTGGCGAAACTAATGTGTACCAGAGGTGCGGTTTTCAGTAACTGGTCCAGGGCGGTGGCCAGTTTCAGCCGCTGCGGTTTGTCCAGCAGGTTCAGCTGGTTGGTACGCGCCAGGCCGTCCAGTGTCCTGGTCAGGCGCGGCGGCGCCATGGAGCCGCCCGCCGGGCGCAGCTGAGCCGAGGTGAAAAAGTCTTCCAAGCTATTAAGTTCCCGGATCAAACGCGCAATGTCCACCTGGCTGACAACCGCCAGCGGCAACTTAAGTTCCATGTTTGATGTCCTCTACAATCGCTGTTTTATTTGATTCAAGTTCGGCTAAGATGTAGTCCAGCTGGTCAGACAGGTCTATCTGGTTGCCGATGGCCCGCAGAACATAGTGGTTGATGATGCTGGCCATCTCCTTCTCAAAGCTGGCCACGATGCGGGCCTTCTGGGCTTCCGATTGAGTCTGCAGCTGGGTCTGCAGGAACTGTCGCTGCTGCTCAATGGTGGTGATAGTCTTGTCAATGGAGTCCAGGGCCAGCTTTTTAGCGTCGGCGATGGATTGCTCGTATTTCTTAAACTCCTCTTGCAGGGTTCGGGTGATTTCGGCGCGCATGTATTCGTTAAGCTGGCTGGTAGTCTGGCGCAGGTCCTGTTGTAAGAACATAGCGTTCTCGCCGATGATTTTTTCAAAGTGCAGCCGGCCGCGGTTGCGCAGTTCTTCGCGGAACTCATCGTTAAAAATATGTTCTACGTCTTTGTTGGCCGCATTCTCAATGGTCTCGGACGGCAATTTACCCTTGCCGCCGGACGGGCCCAGCCTCAGGGCCAGCCAGACAAAGGCCGCCGTGGCCGCGCCCAGCGAGCCGATGATTAGGATCAACCCACCCGTATTCATAAAAATCAACCTGCCAACTTCATAGCTTCAGTAGTAAATATACGCCAATCAGGCCCAGAGATAAAATCACTACCGCTACTACCACGACCTGGACCAAGCCTTTTAAGATGAATTGCCGGCTAAGGGGATTGCGGCCGATGGCTATCATAGCGCTGCGGATGCCGGACGTCAGCGAACCGAAAGCTATGACTGCCGCGACTAAAAAGACTCCCAGTGCGGCGTAGATGCGGATCGCTGAAACCTCCTTGCCGGCGACCGAATCGCCGACACTTTCCAAAAATGACGGCAGGGCAACGTTATTTTTTAGGTTCGGGTTGCGTATGACCAGGATACTGACTGAGACCCGGCCGATTGTTGAACCGTTACTCCCGGCTGATATCACGCCCGATTTGCCATCAAATTTCTGCAGCGCCTGGCCGAGCACGAACGACTGCTGACCGGCGGCTTTAGCGGCGATACCGGCGGTGCTGGAAATAGACAGATAGTCTCCGGGGTTAATCGGGCCGTTCTCGTTTGACACCAGGACCGGATAGGTGCCGTTGGTAGCGACAAAAACCTGCTGGCCGGCGGCCCGCTGCAAAGTCGCCGGCGCCTGGCTGGGGTCTATGGCTACGCCGTATATCAACTGCGACTGACCTGATGGTGCGGCCTCCACCACGGTGGATGAACCCGGTTTGACGGCCACTACGAAACCCGGCTGTATCGAGCCGCTGGCCGAAAAGCTTTGGACGATCGTATCAGCGCCGGCTACGGCCGCCATCGAGCCGGCCGCCGCCAAAACGGCCAGCACCACCAGCGTCCGGCTCAGCCTTTTAATCATTAGGGTTATTATAACCTTTTTGTTTAAAGTTAACTATCTGTTGGCGGCCAGGACGGAAGATAACGTTTTAAAAGCTGCTTCTAGCTGTTTTTTGCTGGTCGGACAGCCAAAACTGAAGCGTAAGCTGGCTCGTGCCCACGCGTCGCTCAGGCCGATGGCTTTCAGCACGTGCGACGGTTCCTGACTGGAAGCGCTACAGGC
>Ga0187778_10002886_pt1 | contig 11631 bp, 6 predicted proteins | sample 1015_Q2_SP5_20_M_FD_132418 | JGI IMG/M metagenome (GOLD analysis project Ga0187778, IMG submission 132418) | Tropical peat soil microbial communities from peatlands in Department of Meta, Colombia - 1015_Q2_SP5_20_MG | ecosystem: Environmental > Terrestrial > Soil > Wetlands > Peat | place...
CGCAGCAGCAGCTCCTGGAAGGAAAACGGTTTGGTGAGATAATCGTCGGCGCCCACATCCAGTCCGCGCACGATATCGGGCACGGCATCCTTGGCAGTCAGCATCAGGACTGGCGTGGAGTTATGTTGGATTCGCATGCGTCGCGCGACTTCATACCCATCAACCTTGGGCATCATTACATCGAGAATGACGAGATCGAATTCTTCTTCCCCCAGCTTGTAAAGAGCTTCGCTGCCGTCGCTGGCACACACCACGGTATGCCCCTCCTCGGTTAAGCCTCGGCGGAGCAACTCGAGCATACGGCGCTCGTCTTCTACTACCAGCAATTTCATGCAGAGATCGCGGTGACACGAACGCGAATTGAACAATAGATTAGACCGCAAATCGGGCGATGGACAGAGTCTGAAAAAATATTAATCTTCCTTTAACATCCACTTTACAGCGCCTTCCTAGAATCGCCTGTTACTCAAGAAACCAGCCTCGTTTCAACTAAGAAGCGCTCTTTCAGCACCAAGCCTGGAGGCATTATGCGGCTACCATCTTCCTCTTACCGTTCTTCTTATCTGCTTCGTTCGATTTTTCTGGTCTGGATCCTCTTCGCTATGGCACGTATAGGGGCCTTCGCTCAAGTGGATCGCGCCGAGCTGGAAGGCACGGTCACCGATCAAACCGGTGCCGTGGTAGCCCGGGCAACGGTGCAGGTGTTGGAAGTTAATACCGCCATCAGTGAAGAAAAGAAGGCCAACGCCAACGGATATTACCGGTTTCCAGGGCTGCCGGTCGGGCGGTACAGCGTGACCGTCGCAAGCGGCAACTTCAAGACAAAAGTCGTAAATGAAGTAATTTTGCGGATAGGTCAGACGCGAACGTTGGACGTTTCCCTGGAGGTGGGGGCGACCGCCGAAAAAGTGGAGGTAAATGCAACCGCCGCTCCTGCGGAACGGAGTTCCGCCGAAGCATCCACCGTTATCACCTCGGAGCAGATTCTTAACCTTCCGAACAACGGACGCGACTGGGCGAGTTTCACTTTGCTGGCACCATTCGCACAGGATGATGGCGGCGGCGATCAGCGAACCATTCGTTTTGCCGGTCGCGCACGCGACGACAACAACTTTCAGATCGATGGCGTAGACGCCGGCGGCATTCAGGAGCAAGCTCAGAAGTCGCAGACGCGTTTACAGATTTCCCAGGATGCGATCGAAGAGTATCGCGTCAACAGCGCCTTGTACGATGCGGAGTACGGTACGCAAGCGGGCGGCCAGATCGATGTTGAAACCAAGCATGGTACCAACGACTGGCATGGCGGGGTATTTGGCTATTTGCGAAACTCGGCCTTCGATGCCCGCAATTTCAACGACTTTAACGTTTTGGGGCTTCCCGCCATCCCACCGTTTCGGTACGGACAATATGGTATGACGTTGGGCGGTCCAGTTAAAAAGGACAAGCTATTCTTCTTCCTAAACTATGAGGGACTTCGCCAGTACGGTGCGACGACGAATCAGGTTCCTGTACCCAACCCGACGATAGAACGCGCTACCCTCGCGACGTCGCCGCAAATGTGCTCTATCCTTCAGGCCTACGCTTGGCGTGCTTCGACGGGTGCCATCGGGGGCTGCGATCCTGTTCACGTTTATCCCGACACCGCATTTACCCCCAGCACGACTAACTCCGACTCCGACGTGCTTACCGCCCCGGCTCCGACCACTGTTCACGAAGATACTTGGCTGCTCCGTATGGACTACAAGATCAACGAAAAGACGACGCTGTATGGCAGCGCGCACCGCGACATTAGTCTGGTAAGCGGCACCAATGGCAGCAATGCTCTGCCTTACGACCTTACTCAGACAATCAACCATCCGGCCGGCTACTACATTGCTCTGCAACACACTTTTTCTCCTACGACGTTCAATGAGGCCAAGTTCTACATAAACCGCGCGCCCTTCATTAATCCCCAAGTTCCTCCTTTGCCCTATGCGGTAAACACCAATGACTGGGTCCCGATCAACAACAATCAGGCAGATCACGAAGTCGGTACCACGTTTGGCGTTGTCGACAACCTGACCTTTGTGCACGGGCGCAATACATTCAAAACTGGCATGGAGATCCGGAGGGTTCGGCTCAACCAGGGGCTGACCGCCGGCAACACTCTCTCTTTTGCAGATAATAGCGCTACCGCGGACACCGGCTTCATAAACGCCGATCTATACGGAATCTCCTACACCTCAACCTGGTGTTGTCACAAGCTGCGGCGCATGTTTTACATGCCGTATTTTCAGGACGAGTGGAAGGTAACACCGAATCTCACGCTGAACTTGGGCGTTCGCTATGAGTACTACGGCGTCGCGAGCGAGGCCGACGATAGCACCACCGTCTTCGATCTCGACGCGTTTCACGGAGTGTGCTTCGGCTCGGGCTCTACTTGGAGATTTGCCATTCCCAACTCTGCTCCGACTCCCATCGATACTACGCCGTGTCCAAAGAACCCATCGCTTTACTACCCGGACTACAGGAATGTCGATCCTCGCGTGAGTCTTGCCTGGGCTCCCGGCATGTTTCATGGCAAAACGGTTATTCGATCGGGCTTTGGGATTTATCATGGCGCAGCCCAGAACGACGATCTGAACGCAGGTTTGGAAAGCGATCGGTACACCGCGTTCGCAAATTTCGATCCGGGCGGCCCGGGCACACCCTTGCTGCCGCAATATCAGCAAGTAAACCCGAACCTGAGCAGCTTGCCCATAACGCCCGCGCAACAACCTCGCGCCTTGCAACGCGAAGGACGGCGCGACCTTTACGTAGAGACCTGGGGGCTGACGGTCGATCGCGAGCTACCGTCTAACTTCCTGGCATCGGCACAGTACTTGGGATCGCGCGGAGTCCGTCTGTTTTCTCGTGGAGGAGTGAACTTCTGCAGCACACCGCCGAACGGTACGGACGCTGCGGGGAACATCATCTGCACGCGCCCGCTTGACCAGTACTATCCCGGAGGAGACCCCTACGGCTCAGTAGACAAGAAGGCCGATATCGGCTCCAGCACCTACAACGCGCTTCTGCTGAGCCTCAACCGGCGCTTTACGAACGGCCTTTCATTTCAGGGGCGTTACACCTGGTCGCACTCCATCAACGACGGATCGGTCGGTGGGGGAGAGTCGAACGGACCAGAAAATGTGAATTGCCTGCCCTGCGACAAGGGACCGAGCGTCTTCGATGTTCGCAACAACGTAACGGTTAATGCAATCTACGAACTGCCTTTTGGCCCCGGAAAGACTTTCCTGAACAGCTCAGGCGTGCTGGGCAAGGTTGTGGGCGGATGGCAAATAAGCAGCATCGGCATCTGGCACACCGGTCATCCTCTCACGATCCAAATGAATATCTCACCGGACCAGTTACCTGATGGAAACGATCAAACCAGTCAACGACCTGATCTGGTTCCTGGTGTGCCAATATTTCTGCCGGGAGGAGTGCACGACCACACCCTTCCCATCAATCTCGCTGCCTTTGCTCCTCCTCCGCTGGATCCAAGGGGGGTGGCCGATGCGAGCGGGAATTGTATTGACACCTGCGGCCTGGTAAGTCGATTTGGGGATGCGCCGAACGGATTGATCCGAGCATTGAACACCTGGCAGATCGACTTTGCGCTAACCAAAGAAACTCGGCTGACGGAGCGCGTTTCCATGGAATTTGGTGCGCAATTCTTCAACATCTTCAATCACACCCAGTACGGAGATCCAAATCAAAGCGGCAACCTGACTTTCAACTATACCCAGGCGGTTGACCAGAACATGAATCCGATACCCAATAAGTGGATACTTCAGCCGGCGGGCAGTCTTGGCCTGATCGACACCACAGTGAATTTCAACAACAACAACGACAACGCCGCTTCGCCCAATACCGGCACTGGCCTGCCGAGACAGATTCAACTGATGCTGCGCTTCAAGTTCTGATTTCCAGACGAGCGCGAGCGGTGATCTTGCAGTCGAATTAAGCGTGCCTTCAGCTTTCGTAGGTACAATTGCGCTCTGCCGACGTTCCTATTGACGAGAGGGCTGTCCTGAAAATATGAGAACCCGTTCCCAGGTGTCGCTATCCAAATATTTTGCGTTATGTCTTGTAGGTCTTTGCTTCACCTTGCTGGGAGCATCGGATTCGCCCAGTGGCTATAGCGTGCTCAAGAAAATTCCGATTCCCGGTCAAGGAAGTTGGGATTACCTCACAGTCGACGAAGCGGGACGACGATTGTATGTTTCGCACGGATCGCAGGTCGAAGTGCTCGATGTGGATTCCGGCTCTGTTGTGGGAACGATTCCCAACACGCCCGGCGTGCACGGGATCGCCATTGCCCTGGAGGCCGGCCGCGGATTTGTCAGCGACGGACAGGCCTCGACAGTTACGATTTTTGACTTGAAAACTCTCAAGCCTGTGGGCGAAGTGCCGACGGGAAAAAAGCCAGACGCGATCATCTACGATCCCGCTACCTCTCGGGTATTTGCATTTAATGGTGGCAGCAACAGCGCAACGGTAATCGAAGCTGGGACCGGAAAAGTAGCAGGCACAATTGACTTAGGTGGAGGGCCCGAGTTTGCTGCTGCCGATGGAACGGGATATGTCTTCAATAATCTCGAAGATGAGAATCTGGTGCTGAAAATCAATTCCCGCACACTGAAAGTGGAGCAGCGGTGGCCGACCGCACCTTGCCAGTCGCCCAGCAGCATGGCTATGGACCGGTCGAACCGCCGCTTGTTCGTTGGTTGCCGAAGCCATGCCATGGCGGTGATGAACTTAGACTCGGGAAAAGTGATTACGACATTGCCCATCGGCGATCACGTGGACGCGACCGCTTTTGATCGAGAGACGGGATTGATCTTCAACTCTAATGGCGAGGGCACCATTACGGTGATTCGCCAGGAATCACCGGATGCTTACTCGGTGATCGAAAATGTAAAGACCGCGCCGCGTGCTAAGACCATGGCCCTGGACCCCAAGACTCACCAACTGTTTCTATCCACGGCAGAGTCGGGGCAGTTCGAAGTCCTGGTGGTTGGTAAATAGATGAAGCTTTGCGAGAGAGCGTTGGCCGCTCTGCTGGTTCTGGTCTGCGCCGCCTGCACGCGTGCGCACTCGCAGATGCCGCCGGCGGAGATGCCCACCCCGGTCGATCTGCAGGTAAAGGTCAGCACTCCTTTCCGCTTCGTAGCCTATGGTGACACCCGCTTTCATGATCCGAAGGACACGGAAGCGGCTAATCCGGTCGTGCGCAATGCCCTTGTTCAGGCCATTGCCGAGGCGAATCCTTTATTCATATCGTTCTCCGGCGATGTCGTCTACAACGGCTATGACCAAGATGACTGGAAGGTTTGGGATAGTGAAACCAGCATATGGCGGGAAAAGAGGATTCCAGTCTTTCCGGCGCTGGGCAACCATGATCTGCACGGCGATCAGAAAATCGCGCTGGCAAATTACTTCGCCAGATTTCCCGACTTAAGTAACTCCCGTTACTATTCTGTTCGCGCCGCTAACACCCTCATGCTGGTGCTGGACAGCTCTCTGGATGAGCTTTCCGGAGCACAGGCACAGTGGCTAACGCAAAAATTGGATACCCTTCCGGCGGACGTGGATTTCGTTTTTCTGGTTCTTCATCATCCTCCTTACACCAGCTCTTCAGACGCGAAGAAATACGGTGGTGGACATTCTGCTCGTGGTCAGGAGCAGATGCTGGCGAAAATGCTGGAAAGCCGCCAGTCAAACATGCGCGCCCGAATCGTAGTGTTTGCCGGCCATGTGCACAATTATGAGCGGCACGAACATGGTGGCGTCACTTACTTTGTCACCGGCGGTGGAGGAGCACACGCTTACCCCATTGAGCGTGGTGTGGGTGATCCTTACCAGAGTAAAGAAGTCAACTACCACTATCTGTTAGTGGAAGTGGATCGCAACAGGCTGAAGATCACGATGAACCGCGTGGATCTAACCACCGGAAAGGCGGTGTGGACCCAGCCCGATGCGGTAAACATCGTCGCACCTGCTGCAGCTGCTGCCAAAGCAGCTATGCCTTGATTTTATTTGATTTAGCGAGTGGGCAACGGCTCCATGGTTGCTCCAAGCACCTTGCCTTGGTGCGGTTCCTGAATGAACACAACCAGTCGCGCGTTGCTTGGATCTGTGTTGGCGGGAAATTTCAGTTGGATATCCCTGGTGAACGATTGATTCTCGCGAAGGCTGCCGATTTTGACTATGTTGCGCACAACCGCTGTGTGCGAAATATGGCGTCCGGTATTCTCGCCACCAGAGACGTGGGACTCGGCATGATTGAGGGCAATTGCGGCGTAAACATCCGCCTTCTGTCCCTTAGGTAAGACCGCCGTCTCCACGTGCGAGCGCAAGACTTCATCAGGGCCGGTGGCTGTCGCTGTTAACCGAATGTCGATTTTCTTCACAGCTAACGCCTTGGCAAAGGCCTTGCTTGCAGCCGATTGGTTGCTGCCAACAAATTGATTGCTGCCGTCTACTACCATTTCCGGGGTGTACACACTAGGTAATGCAAAGTCGCTGCCGTAAACCTGTTGACGCTGGCTAAAAAAAGCGGACGAGTAGGGGTCCCTCCATCCGCCGTGATTCCAGTAATCCACGTGTTCGCTGAGCACGATCATCTCGGCTCCCGGCACGGGTTGCTGATCCAGTTCCTGTAGGAAGGCATCGGCTGGCGGACAGTCGGAACATCCCTCGGAGGTAAACAGCTCTACTAAGATTGGAATGCGGGCTGCAGATGCGTCGCTCGCTGCCGTTGGTGTTGCCAAGGCTGTCATACCAAGTGAGACTAGGAAGATCAACCAATGCCGCATATCGGCTTCTCTCATCTAAGTTGATGTGCGACCGGCAGAAAAGTTTCGCGCGCGAACCGTGCAGAGCCTGCGATCGATGTTTTTGGGAAGTAAGCCAGTCCCAGGCTTGGGGTCCACTTTCCTTTTTTGCGGCACAATGTTAGAAGTTTCTTTCCGTCTCGATCGGAGGAGAATTGCGACTAACACTGGCGACCGTGCCACTCCTGGTACTCGCGATCCTAAGCTTTGTTTTCGCTCAAGCTGCGCTTCACCACGAGCGAGCCAACCCCGAATCGCGGGAGATTCCCCTGCCGACAAGCAAATTCCTGATCAGCCCCTCTCCCGGCGTGCTTGGCTCTCTGAATGGTTTTACGCCTACGATTGCATTGAGCCCCGACCACCGCTACGCGGCATTTCTAAACGACGGCTATGGGTCACAGCGCAATAAAGCCCACCAGTCAATTGCGGTGCTGGATCTGTCCAGCAATCAACTTTCCGATTTCCCCGATGAACGGCTGGGAGAAGATGCGCACCAGAGTTATTTCATCGGATTAGCATTCAGCTCGGATGGTAAGAATCTGTACGCCTCAGTCGGTTCGATCACCGATCCCACAGGCGAGAAAGCGGGAGATACGGGCAACGGCATCGCGGTGTACAGCTTTCGCGACGCAAAGGTTGTTCCGGACCACTTTATAAAAATTGCTCCTCAGAAAATTACGAAAGGGAAGACGGTCGCATACGCATTGCAGAAAACGGAGCCGGGAACTGCAATTCCGTATCCCGCAGGATTCGCGGTGATTCCCGGGGAAAATGGCAGTTCCGACAAGCTGCTGGTCGCCAACAACTACTCGGATAACATCGTGCTCTTGGATTCGAAAGATGGGCGAATTCTTAGAAGCGTCGACGTCAGTGCTCATCAGATTCTTCCGTCTGAGTTTCCTTATACGTGTGTGGGCTCGCGGGACGGCGCACGCGCCTGGTGTAGCTTGTGGAATGCATCGCGAGTTGTGGAACTCAACCTGCGAAAGGGTGAGATAGTTCGTTCAATTCCCGTGGAGGATCCTGAGGATCCGCTCCAGCCTGGCTCGCATCCTAGTGCGCTCCTGCTGAGCCCCGATGAAAAGTTCCTCTACGTCGCATTATCAAATGCGGATTCGGTGGGTGTAGTCTCAACCGAGCAGGGCAAGCTTTCTGGCGTCCTGAGACGCACAGTACGTGAAGCGCAATCTTATCGCGGCATTTACCCAACCGGGTTGGCGCAATCCGCTGGCGGCAAGCGTTTGTTTGTCACCGAGTCCGCTATCAATGCAGTGGCGGTTTTCGACACCTCCAGTTTTTTCACCCATAGCGAGAACCACCGGGAAGGCGATCTCGGCTTAATACCCACGGATTGGTATCCCACCGCCTTGGCCACCGTCAGCGATGATCTTCTAATTGCCACTTCCAAGGGAAGAGGGACTGGACCGAATAATTTTCCGGGACAGACCGATTATGAAATCCGCCACCAGGCAAAGGCGTACATTGCCACACTGCTTTACGGCTCGGTCGCGCGGCTTAAGGTCGATGGAGTCGAAAAGCAACTGCCAGAATTTACCAAACAAGTTGAACGTAGCAACCGGTTTACTTCTGATCCTGGCAATATTCAGTTTGCCCGCGGATCCAATCCCATCAAACATGTGATTTACATCATCAAGGAGAATCGAACCTACGATCAGGTGCTTGGAGATTTGAAACTAGGAGATGGAGACCGCTCACTCACGATGTATGGTGCCGACGTCACGCCGAACGAGCACAAGCTGGCGCTACAGTTCGGCGTGCTGGATAACTTTTATGACAGCGGGGAAGTGTCGGGAGACGGGCACGAATGGTCCACGGCTGCCATTACCAGCGACTATAACGAGAAGAACTGGCAAATCAACTACCGAGGGAAGGAACGCACCTACGACTTTCAAGGCACCGTGGCCGATGAGTTTCCTTTGGATCATAACGAGCCGGATGTGGATGCTCCTGCCACCGGCTACCTCTGGGACAATCTGGCCACTCATGGCGTCAGCTACCGCGACTACGGAGAATTTGTGGCGACGATTTGGTGTAGGCCGGAGCGAGTAGCCTCACCTAAAGAGGGCACGCCGTCAGCATTTTCAGAAAAATGTTCATCGCCGGCGGCGGTGGCGAAAGGTGAATCGTTGCCATCCAACGTAGGCCAACCTCATGGAAGCGCCAGCCCCTGGCCATGGCCGGTTCCGATGATGAAATTCAACAAAGCCACAAAAGCAGTTCTGCGCGATCACTTCGATCCCCGATTCCCCGACTTTGATACCGATTATCCGGATCAATTACGGGCTGACGAGTTCTTGAACGAGTTTGCGGGATTTGTCCGGGCACGCAAGGACGGCAAAGGGCAGCAGCTCCCGTCGTTCGTTCTGTTGTACCTGCCTGACGATCATACTCATGGAACTACGCCCGGACATCCTCGGCCGGCAGCTTCCGTCGCGGATAACGATCTGGCTGTAGGCCGGGTCGTGGAAGCGGTGTCACAGAGCGCCTATTGGGATGACACAGCCATCTTCATTCTCGAGGACGACGCGCAGAACGGCGCCGATCATGTGGATGCGCATCGCTCGATTGCATTCGTAATCAGCAAATACTCGCCGGGTTCTCCCGATCAGCCGTTTGTGGAACATCACTCCTACACCACGGTCAGCACAGTCCATACTATGGAGGTGCTGCTCGGGCTTCCGGCCATGAACCAGAACGACGCGTATGCGCCGGTCATGAGCTACATGTTTTCCGGTCCAGGAAATCAGCCGCCGTTCACGGCTGACTGGAGCAATCGCGATAACGGGTTGATTTACCAGATCAATCCGCCTAAAGGGCAAGGCGCTAAGGAATCATCGGCAATGGACTTTTCCCGCCCGGATGCAGCCGATGCTGCAGTGTTGAACACGATCCTGTGGCGGGATCGCAAGGGCGATCTGCCGCTCCCCGTCCCGAAACATGGCTCGCTGGTGCAAGCGGCACGTGATAACGATTAATGACGCCCCAGTTTATTTCGACGCTGCCGTAGTGTTCTCCACGTCAGAAAACGAAAACGCCGTAGAAACGTTCTGAAATTCTTTGCCGCCCTGCTCCACGTAGGGATAGATGAAGTAGTTCAGCGGTTTGCCCTGCTGATGCGGATTCAGTTCTAGGTCGCGCCCGATTGTGAGCTGTAAGCGATTGTCATCATGCGCCCCAAAGAAGTAATCCTTCTTCTCCGGATGTTTCCACGCTTCGGAAATATCGACAGGAATCCACCCGTGCTGGGAATCGAAAAATTCTGCCCAGCAATGATAACCGGCGATCTCGCCCGAATTCTTGTCAGCCGGAAGCGGAAATCCGATCTCGAAGCGGGCAGGAATGCCTTGGGAGCGAGCCATCGATATAAATAAGGAATGAAAATCTGTGCAGTTGCCTTTCTTTGCGTCACAAGCATAGAGTACATCGCCGCGACCCCATCCGGTGCCCGTCTTGTCGTACCGCATGTTGGCAAAAACGTAGTCATAGATGGCACGAGCTTTCGCCAAGGTTGAAGTCTGACCTTCGGTGACTTTGATTGCCAATTCTTGCGGCAACCCGGTCACTGGAACCAGGGCATCGGGTGCGAGGTAACGTTTCGTTTCCTTGGAGGTCAGGCTTACAGCCGCAAGATGAGGCGAATAAGCTCCGAGAGTGAGATGTTCACGGCGCACCACATCGTAGGCAACCTCGAAATGCAACTCGGGTTGCTTATTCTTGGAGGCCTCGGCGTAATACATTTCGTTGCCATACTCGGAATCGTGAGTTTTCTTCAAGGGAACATCGCCCTTGGCCGAGATTACCTTCACCTCCTGATAGGCGTCGGAGTGCGCGATCGGCAACCAGATTCGCACCTGCTCTCCGGGCGAGAGATTCTTCACTGTGAACTCGTAGTGGAACGTGAAATGCCGAACGCTTTGGGCAGAAAGCGTCCCCGCAAGCAGTAAGATCCACAGGAGAGGTCGAGAAATTATCCGAAACATGCATCTGTCCTTTCTCAAGAAGCGTCTATCAGGTGATTTAACGACAGGGGTTGAACGAGTGTGCTCAGGTGAATCCGTGTGGTTGCATGTTCAGTTCCTCACCCGGAAGGAGAACTGTATTTTAAGGAACGGCCCTGTGCGGTGGCAAATGCAGGTTGGCAATTTCTTGATCGCGGTTTTCAGTGTAATCGCCTGTTAGCAGAAAGCTAGCGGCGCAACTCCTTCGGCCTTATACAAAGAAAAGCCACCCAGAAACTGGGCGGCTTTTCTTTGTATCGCAGTCGCAAAGGCAAAGCCGTTGCCACCTGCTGCTGCCTAATCCTGGTAGGCGTTGTTCGGCAAGTTCGCTACCGGCTCCGAGACCTTGAGCTCAGGGTCGGGATGCAGTGAGTTCAGCGCGGGCGGTTTTGCTGAGGGGGACGCCAGCCCACCTTGCTCGCTAAAGGCGTAGACATTGTCGTCCAACGAGCCGATGTAGACCACGCCGTTGGCTACGGCGGGCGAGGACTCCACAAGATTGCCAGTTGCGAAGCTCCACAACTTGGCGCCGGTGCTGGCGTTTAGGGCATAGACATTGCCATCGAACGAGCCGACGCAGACCACCCCGTTGGCCACGGCGGGCGAGGAGAACACATCAGCGCCGGAGGCGAAGCTCCACAGCTTGGCGCCGGTGGTGGCGTTCAGGGCATAGACATTGTTAACTTCCGAGCCGACGTACACCACGCCGTTGGCCACGGCGGGCGAGGAGAACACATCAGCGCCGGAGGCGAAGC
>Ga0187778_10002887_pt1 | contig 11630 bp, 11 predicted proteins | sample 1015_Q2_SP5_20_M_FD_132418 | JGI IMG/M metagenome (GOLD analysis project Ga0187778, IMG submission 132418) | Tropical peat soil microbial communities from peatlands in Department of Meta, Colombia - 1015_Q2_SP5_20_MG | ecosystem: Environmental > Terrestrial > Soil > Wetlands > Peat | place...
GTCGACGATGTTCTCGTCGTCGGTCAACATGAGCGCCTCCTTGAGGCGGTCCTGTCCGCCGCGCATGCCCACGTCGACCTTGCGCTGCGTGAAAACGTCCACGATTTCGTGCGCCTGTATGGGCCATGGCGCACGCCAGCGCAAACCCGGCTGCGTGGTCGTGTCGTACCGGCCAAAGGTCGAAACGACCCCGACCTGACCCTCCTGCACGGTGTAGATTCCGGTGCACATCCAAATAAAGATGACCGCTGCCAGAACCACGACGACGCCGATGCCAGCCTGGCGTGTGTCGCGATGCGGCGGACCTCCACCTGCGCCCTCGCCGCCGCCCCCGAACAGGCGCGACAGACGCTGATTGAAATCACGCCAGAGTTCGTCGAGATCCGGTGGACCCTCTGTGGCCCCAGGCCGTCGTGGCGACCGCGGTCCCTCCGAGTTTCCACCGTCGGAGTTGTTGCGTCCCCGCTGCGGATCGTTCATGGGCGCGGCTATCGCACGTGTTGGCGCGTTTGATCGGAAGACATCGATGAATCAAAGAACATCGATGATAGGACTGTGTTCCATTTGAGAACGATGCAATTCCTCCGCCTTTGCACCTGGGGAAGTCTTGCCGCCGCCCGATCGCGGCATCGCTGCCGCGGGTGTCACGAGCGCGGGGTCCGGCTCTTGCTCCGTCGCGTCCCCAACGCGGGCGCGCAGTCGTTTGGCTATTCGTTCTGCGATGACTTCGCGCAGCAAGTCGACCCCGTCGCCCGTGCGGGCGCTCAACCAAACCGCGTCGATGCTACCACAGGCGTCGTACTCGATTCGCGCCGGGCGCGCAAGACGGTCGATCTTGTTGTAAATCCGCAGCCGCGGGACGTTTTGGGCGTCGATTTCCTCGAGAACGCGCTCGACTTCCAGCGCCTGCTCGGCTCGCGCCGCGCTGGAGGCGTCCACTACGTGCAGCAGCAAATCGGCGTGCACCGCCTCATCGAGCGTGGATCGAAACGCCTCCACCAGCGTATGCGGCAGTGCGCGTACGAATCCGACGGTGTCCGAGAGCACAAAGGAGTCGCCGGCGGCGGCAAAGCACCGTCGCGAGGTCGTATCGAGCGTGGCGAACAGTTGATCGGCGCAATAGGCGTCGGCGCGCGCGAGCGCGTTGAACAGCGTGGATTTGCCGGCATTGGTATAACCGACGAGCGATACGCGGTACACGCCGCCGCGCAACCGTGCACGCCGCTGCGTGCCCCGCTGGCGCTCGAGCAGGCGCAGTCGCTCGCGCAGCTGCTTGACGCGCGCGGTGATCATGCGTCGATCCAGCTCGATTTGCTTTTCTCCGGGGCCGCCACGCAGTCCAATGCCCCCGCGCTGCCGCTCCAAGTGGGTCCAGCCGCGCACCAGCCGGGTGGAGAGATAGTCGAGCTGGGCGAGCTCCACCTGGAGTTTGCCTTCCCGGCTTTGCGCCCGGCGCGAAAAGATGTCCAGGATCAATCCGGTGCGATCGAGCACGGGCAGCGCGAGTTCTCGCTCCAGATTGCGTTGTTGCACCGGCGAGAGCTGGGTGTCGATAACCAGGACGGCCGCGCCTGACGTGCGCGCGCGTTGCTGCAGGTCCTTGACCTTGCCGCTGCCCAGGTAGTACGCCGGATCCGGTCGATCGCGGCGCGCCTGCACAAACTCCCCGACTGCCATGCCGGCGCTCTCGACCAGCTGCTGTAATTCGTCTTGCGCCTCGGGATCAAACGCTCCGCCGTGCAGTGCGACCTGCACTAGCAGCGCGCGTGGCGCGGCCGCGCCGTCAGTTCGATTGTTGCTCAGGCTTCGGACTCCGCGCTCAGATTAACCGGACGGGCGGGCACGACGGTTGAGACCGCGTGCTTGTATACCATCTGCGTCACGGTATTACGAAGTAGGACGACATATTGGTCAAAGGACTCGATCTGACCCTGCAACTTGATTCCGTTGACCAGGTAGATCGACACAGGCACATGTTCCTTACGCAGGGCGTTTAGGAACGGGTCTTGTAGTAGTTGGCCCTTATTGCTCATGTTGGCTCCGGTCAATTAGTGATGCGGCGGTCATCCACGCCCGAGGGTTCGCGCCCGCAAGGCTGGCGCGATCCGCGCCGGCATCGATGAAAAGCGCCGGCACGTGATTCAATCTACTGGAAAAGCGCGTCCTTTGCCAGCGCGCCCCGCGCGTGCGCGCGGGCGCGCTTCGGCGAAGGGATTGGAACTGCTGCGAAACTCGATGCGCAGAGGCGTACCTTGCAAGTCGAACTCCTTACGAAACCAGCCCTCCAGGTAGCGCCGATAATTGTCCTGTATGTGGGAGAGGGAATTGCCGTGCACGATGATCAGTGGCGGATTCGAGCCGCCTTGGTGTGCATAGCGCAGCTTGGGACGCGAGAGCCCGGATCGCGCGGGCTCCTGGCGCTCAACGGCCGCTCGCAACGACCGGGTCAGTCGCGGCGTCGGCAGTTTGGCAAAGGCCGCGCGCTCGGCAGCCACGACCGAGCGCATCAGCGCGCCCAAGCCGATGCCCCGCAGCGCGGAAATCGTGTGCACGCGGGCCCAGTGCAAGAAGTGCAACTTACGATCGAGTTCGCGACGAACGTGCTCGCGCTGCTCCGCATCGAGAGCGTCCCATTTGTTGATTGCGATCACGAGCGCGCGGCCGCTTTCGAGCACATAACCGGCGATGTGGGCATCTTGCTCGGCAATCTGCGCGGCCGCGTCCAGCAGCAAGATGACGACGTTGGCCTGATCGATCGCCTGAAGCGTTTTGATGACCGAAAATTTCTCGACCGATTCAAAAACCTTTCCCTTGCGACGCAGCCCCGCCGTATCGACCAGGACAAATGCCTGCCCGGCGAACTCGAATTCGACTTCGATCGCGTCGCGTGTCGTCCCCGGAGCGTCATAGGCGATCATTCGGTTTTCCCCGAGCAGGGCATTGACCAGCGTTGATTTGCCCACATTCGGACGACCGATGATCGCCACCCGGTTGCGTGGGCGCGGCGCGGCTCCTTCCTCTGGCATACCAGGTTGCCGGCAAAAGGCCTCGAGCAAGGGCGTGAGCGCGTCGTGCATCAGCGCCGCGACGCCCTCACCGTGCGTGGCGGAAATCGGGTGCGGCGCTCCGAGCCCGAGTTCATGGAACTCGGCCCAAGCCGACTCCGGAAGGCCCTCGGCCTTGTTGACGACTACGAAAATGCGTCGAGCGCTCGCGCGCAGGCGCTCGGCAATACGCCGGTCATGACCCGTGAGTCCGCTGCGCGCGTCAAGCACGAAGAACAAGACGTCGCTTTCCGCGATCGCCTGCTCGGCCTGCCGGTTCACGGCTTGCTGCAGCCCGCTGGCATCACTCGGATCGTAGCCCCCCGTGTCGATGACGATGCAAGCCGCCGGGCCCATTCGGCTCTCGCCGTACTGGCGATCGCGCGTGAGCCCCGGCGCGTCGGCCACGAGAGCGGCGCGCGAACGGGTCAACCGATTAAATAGGGTCGACTTGCCGACGTTGGGTCGGCCGACAATTGCAACAACGGGTTTCACCACGGACCAGCATCCGGTCTCATCAGCCGCCGGCGCTCAGCAAGATCAGATGTCCGCGGCTGGTTTGAAACAGGACTGCGCCGTTCCACACTTCGCCGGTGCTGATGACAGGGCCCGCACCGGCATCGAACCGCCCCTCAAGTTTGCCGTCCTCCAGGCGCAAAAAGTGTATTCGTCCTTCAAAATCTCCCACCGCCAAATGCTTGCCGACAACGACCGGTGCGCTGAGGTCGCGATTGGCCAATGCCGCGCTTTGCCATAGGCTCGCCCCCGAGGAGCGCGAGAATCCGCTCACATGCGAGGCCCCGTCCACGCCGAACACCGCGTCGTTGGAGACAGCCACGCCGGCGCGCGCGGAGAATTCGCGCGCCCAATGCAAATCGCCGTTACGGACTTCGAAACAGCCAACGCGTCCCTGGTAGGAAGCGGCACAAACGTCGCTTTCCGCAAGCGCCGGCACGCCCAAGACGTCGGAGAGGCGTTCCACGTCGGTGGCTCCCTTGGGTTCCGAGACCGCCGCTTCCCAGCGACCAGCGCCATTGCTCACGGCAATTGAGCCGAGACGGCCACCGGGGAACCCGACCAACACGCTGTCTCGATAAAGCGCCAGATCCTCTTCCACGCGCAGCGACAGCGGTGGCTGCTGTTTCTGAAAGACCCAAAGACGCTTTCCCGTTGCCGCCTCATAGGCCGTAATGCGCTGATCCGTGGACCGCACCACGACCAGGTCGTGCGCTACAAGCGGCGGCGCAATCACGGTGCTGGAGGTCTGCGCCTGCCACAGCGGTTTGCCTGCCGCATCGAAGGCGAGAATGTTCCCGCGCGGCCCGGCGACGGCCACGGTCAAACCGTCACTGCCTACGCCCGCGGCAATGCCGCCGTCGACCTGTATCCGCCAAAGCTCCTTGCCCGAGGACGGATCGATCCGCACGAGGTTGCCCTTTCGTGACGCGGCAAACACGGCGTGTTCAAGCACGCAGGGACGCAAAAAGGTGCCGGCGGAATCTCCCAGATCAACGTCCCAGAGGCGGTGGATGTTGATCGGGTGCGCGATGGTTGCCAAAGGCGCTGGCTTGGGGCGTTCACCGCTCGACGAACAGGCGCTCAGCACGATCAGCACGCAACTGATCTGTGCAATCTTGCCCAAGGACGTTTTTTGCCTCCGCGCAAGACGGGCCTCAGCCCCCATGTCAGCCCTCCGCTGCCGCAATGGCATCGAGCTTGACCTGAATCACAGCGCGCAGCGGGTTTTGTGCGCCCGCTTCCCCAAGGGCTTTTGCATAGGCGCTGCGCGCCTGCTCCTTCTTGCCCTGGGCAAGGAGCAGATCCCCGCGGCGGTCCAGAAATTCCGGTGCCATGGCCTTCGGCGCCTCGGCATCGAGAAGCGCGAGACCCTCGTCGTAGGCCTTCTCGTCAAGCAAGATTCCGGCCAAGCGCACCCGCGCCAGCGCAACCAATTCCTTGTTTGCGGAATGCTCGATGACCCAATGCAACTGGGCCTTTGCCGCAGCGGCGTCCGCCGCGTCAAGGCTGGCTCGTGCTTGGGCGAGGGCCGCAAATGTTGCGTAGACGCTCGAGGCGTGCTGCTGCAATAGTGCGCCGGCCAGATCCCGGGCGCGAGTCAGGTCCTTCTCCACCACGGCTTGTTGGTACTGGTCGTAGAGCGCGGAAGCCGCTTGCGCTTCGCGCTGTCCGTACCAGCGCCAAGCCCAGTTACCGCCAACGATCACCAGGGCAAGCAAAGCGGCGCCCAGCAGCCAGTTGGCGTTGGATTCGAACCATGCCCTTAAGGCAGCAAGCGACTCTTGCTCCTCAACGTCGTAGGCCATTTTGTCAGTTCCTCATCAAATTACATCGGAGGTTTGCGTGGGGCTGTGCGAGCGCTCCCGCCGGACCGCGTCTGCGCGTAGCGCATCGAGTAGCCGCGGCACCAGGGCATCGACGGGCACCCGCTCTTGCTGCGCGAAGGCACCATGCTGCACGCCGGCGCGCAGCGCCTTGACCGTCGCGGTCGATTCCGCGCATTCCTCAATTCCCACGATTACGGCGAATGCGGCCCCGCTTGCGTCGGCCTTTCTCATTTGGGACTTCAGACTCGCCAAGTCCGCGTGCAAAATCACCTCAATGCCCGCGTCGCGCAGCCGCTCGGCGGCCCGCAGCGCCGCCTCAAAGGTGTTTGCGCCTTGGTGCAATACGTAAACGTCACAGGCCGCGTCCGTATCGACGCTATCGCCCAGCAACTCCAGCACGCGCTCGACCCCGATCGAGAAGCCGCAAGCCGGTGTCGGTTTTCCGCCGAGCAACTCGAAGAGTCCGTCGTAGCGGCCTCCGCCACAGACCGTCGCTTGGGCGCCGAGGCGGTCCGTAACCCACTCGAAAACGGTGAGATTGTAATAGTCCAGCCCGCGCACCAACCTCGGATTGATTTCAAAGGGCAGTTGCTGCTGGCGCAACAACTGCTGGACGCGCTCGAAATGACCGAGCGATTGTTCGCCCAGATAATTCGTCAGTTGCGGTGCGCGCTCGAGGCAAGCCTGAGTGCCCGGATGCTTGGAATCCAGAATCCGTAGCGGATTGGTCTCCACCCGGCGCTGCGCATCGGCGTCGAGTTCGGCCCGGTGCGTCTGCAAGAACGCGACGAGATCCTCACGGTGACGCAAACGCTCGTCGGGCTGACCCAATGTGTTGAGTTGCAGCCGCAGCGGAGCGATCTTCAGCGCCGACCAAAGCCGGTGCAGCAACAGAATCTGTTCGACTTCGATTTCAGGACCCTCGAAGCCGAGCGCTTCGGCGCCAACTTGAAAAAACTCCCGATACCGGCCGCGTTGCGGGCGCTCGTGTCGATACATCGGGCCGTAGTACCAAAGGCGGCACGGGCCGTCGTGCAGCAGGCTGTGTTCGATTGCGGCGCGCACGACGCCGGCCGTGTTCTCCGGCCGCAGGGTCAAAGACTCGCCGTTGAGGGCATCGACAAAGGTGTACATCTCTTTTTCGACGATGTCGGTGACTTCCCCGAGACTGCGCCGAAACACGGCCGTCGACTCGACGATCGGGGTACGGATCTGGCGGTAGCCGTAGTTGCGCAAGGCCGCGACTGCCAGGCGCTCGAAATGCTGAAGAACCCCGGCCGCTGACGGCAGCAGGTCGTTCATGCCACGTATGGCGCTGATTTTGCGAGTCGACATGAATCGGGGGTTAGCGGGCGCCTGATGGCGCAGGGGCCCGTGACGCGCCGCTGTCCGTCGGGCCATATCGTGCGCGGACATATTCGTCGACCAGAGCCTGAAACTGCTCGGCGATGCGCTCTCCCTTGAGCGTGACTGCATGCCGGCCATCGATGTACACGGGTGCCACAGGCGACTCCCCCGTCCCTGGCAGACTGATACCGATGTCGGCGTGCCGGCTCTCACCGGGACCGTTGACGACGCACCCCATCACCGCCACTTTCAGCGTTTCGACACCCGGAAACGCAACGCGCCATTGCGGCATTTGCGCCACGAGGTAGCGCTGGATCTTTGCGGCAAGCTCCTGAAAGACCGTGCTCGTCGTGCGTCCGCAGCCCGGACACGCGGCCACCATCGGTGTGAAAGCGCGCAAACCCAAGGATTGGAGTATCTCCTGGGCAATTTGCACTTCGCGTGCGCGCGCACCGCCGGGTTCGGGTGTGAGCGACACGCGGATCGTGTCGCCAATGCCCTCCTGCAGCAAGACGGAGAGCGCGGCCGTCGAGGCCACGATGCCCTTGCTGCCCATGCCGGCCTCGGTCAGTCCCAGATGGAGCGGAAAGTCGCATCGGCGCGCCAGTTCGCGGTAGACGGCGATCAGATCCTGCACGCCGCTAACCTTGGCCGACAGGCAAATACGCTCCAGCGGCAGGCCCAGATCCACAGCGCGGTTGGCGCTGTCGATCGCGGAGCGAACCAGCGCCTCGCGCAGCACCGCGCCCGCTTCCAGCGGCTGCGCCAGCTGGCGATTGGCATCCATCAGCGACGCGAGCAAGTCCTGATCCAGACTTCCCCAATTCACTCCGATGCGTACCGGCTTTTCATACCGGCAGGCCAGCTCGATGAGCTGCGCGAAATTGTCATCTCGGCGCGAACCGGCGCCGACATTGCCCGGATTGATGCGGTACTTGGACAGCGCCCGCGCGCATTCCGGACTTTGCGCCAGCAGGCGGTGACCATTGAAGTGGAAATCGCCAATGAGCGGAACGGTTTGTCCGCGGGCATCGAGTCGCTCGCGTATCGCGGCCACCGCCCGCGCCGATTCCAGCGAATTGACGGTAATGCGCACGAGTTCGGATCCGGCCGCCGCCAATTCGGCGACTTGCTCTACGGTCGCGTCGACGTTGGCCGTATCCGTGTTGGTCATGGACTGAACGGCCACCGGAGTCGCCCCACCAATGGAAACGCAATGCGAGCCCCAGCGCACCTCGAGGCGACGCGTTGCCCGCCGTGGCGACGGGCCGGGCTCTTCGTCCGATCCCTGAGGGTTGCTAACGACGCGCGTGCCGGTCGCTGCCGGGTCCCTTGGAAGCTGCACGAGGGGGCTCATTTTTTCGGTTCCGACCGCCATCGCACCCGCATCACTCCAGGGTCAATCGTGCGACGCCATTCGGGGTCATATACCGCGTCAGATCGACTGCCGCGCCGCGAAATTGCGCGTCAACCCCGGAAGGGTTCCCGATAACGACGCGCAGCGGCTCTTTGCCCTTGATCGTCTGTGTCGTGCCCGGGGCGCAGATTTGCGAAAGCAGCGTGGTTCCGTCCGACTGCACGACCTCGATCCATGCCTGCGAGTGAATGCGAAGTACCAGTTCCGCGGAATCGGACGCCGTCCCCGCCTCCCCTGTTCCTGCCGTCTTGCCCGCGGAGGTCATAGCAGGCGCGGAGGCGCCGGGCGCCGCGGCCGCGGGGCGTAAAACAGGTGGCGTCGGCTGGGTCGCGAGCCGCGAGTCGGGAGGCTGAGGACTTTGCGAGGTGCTGCCGGTCGCGTCCGCGGGCGCGGGCACAGCAGTTTCGGAGCTCGTCGGCGCCGTCGGCGCTGGGGATGCCAGCTGCTCGACAGCGCCACCGGTGGCAGGTGTCGCCTGCCCCTGGCGAGAGGTTGCGTCTTGCGCCTGCGGCGCGGTCGCTTGCGCGGGAGGTGGCGGTCGCCGTGGGATCAATGTTCCGACCAGTCCGGCCAGGACCAGAACAAAAAGCAAAATGACAATGATGGGTTTTGGTCCGTCGCCGATGTGAAAGCGCCGGAACGCCACGCCCGTTGGCGCGGGCAGTGCCCCCGTTTGTACGCCAGAGCGCCGGTCCAAGTCCTCGAGCAGTGGCTGCGGATCGATCTTCAGTTCGCGAGCGCACCCGCGCAAGAAACCGCGCACGTAAATGAGTCCCGGAAGCGCCTCGAGATCGCAGCGCTCCAGCGCCTCGATTTGCTTGGGGTGCAGGCGCAGTCGCGCGGCGAGCGTCACGATGTCAAGTCCGGCGGCCCGGCGCGCCTCGCGCAATCGCGAACCGAAATCCACGGTATGGCTTTGCTCGGAGGCGGTCGTCGATGCAATTGACTCATTCATCGTAATGCCCACGGTGCATAGCCGCGGCCTGTGGCGAATCGGGGAAACGAAGCTGCAACTGCTCGGCGTAATGTCGCTCGGTCACGTCGTCTTTTTTCGCGTGCGCGATGCGGGCACCCAGCCACAGGGTTTCCGCGTTGGGTTCGGCCGATTTCAGGAGCAGGTCGAAATAAAAGTCGCAGCGGTCAAACCGTTGCTCACGCAGGTAGAGCTGCGCCAGCTGAAATTTGGCTACGGGAGTCGTCGCATCGGCCGCCAGCGCTCGCAAAAAATATTGTTCGGCAGCCGCGTCGTCATGGATGCGAAGCAGACATATGCCTGCGTTTTGCAGTGCGCGCGCCGGGCTTTGGTACAAGCGCACCGAGACCGCCCGCTCGAAATAGGTGATGGAATCGCGTTCGTGGCCCGTCTGGCACAAGAACCACCCGTAATTGTTGTTCAATTCCGGATTGTTGCGGTCTATCGATAGAGCTTTTTGAAAGTTCGCGTTGGCCTGCACCACTTGCCCGGCATCCATCTGTATCAGCCCGAGCAATCCGTAAGCCTCGGCTGAAGTCGGATCGAGCTCGATTGCGTGGCGCACGGTTTCCATCGCCGTTTGCAACTGGCCACTTTGGTAGTAGGTCGCGGCAAGCTGCAAGCGCACCGCCGCGCGCTTTTTCGCGTCCGCCTCGGTTGCGCCGGGTACGGGCACGTCCTTGGAGACCTGAACACCGTTGACGGTCGTGGTCGTCTTGCAGGCATCGAGCAACATCGCCGCCGCAAACAGCAGGCCCAGGCCCAGCGCTTTGCACAGGCGGCCTGCGCAATGCGCCGGTCGCACACCCAACCCCAGGTCCGCGCGCTGCGTCGCTGCCGTCATGCCGCCGTTCGCGCCAAGGGTCGCATCGAGCGGCGTGCGCTCCGGTCGGTTCGATCGCGCACCGAGCCCGCAAGCTGCCCGCAGGCCGCGTCGATGTCGTCGCCGCGCGTTCGGCGCACGGTCGTCACCACGCCCGCGTCGGTCAGAATCGCCGCAAAGTCGCGCACGCGCTGGGGATCGGACCGTCGCAGGTCCGAACCGGAAAATGGGTTAAAGGGGATCAGGTTGACTTTGCACGCGACATCGCGGATCCGCCGCAGCAGCTCGCGCGCCTGTCGATCGCTGTCGTTTACACCGGCAAGCATGATGTATTCAAACGTTATGAAATCTCGTGGCGCGTGACGCAAATACCGCGCGCACGCCGCCATCAGTTCGGCCAGCGGGTACTTGCGATTCAATGGCACGAGTTCGTCGCGCAAGGCGTCATCGGGCGCGTGCAGCGAGACGGCAAGCGCGACCGGGCAATCTTGCGCCAGGCGGTCGATCATGGGCACCATGCCGGAAGTGGAGACCGTAACGCGTCGACGCGACAAGCCATAGGCATCGTCATCGAGCATCAGACGCAAAGCGGGCAGCAGCGCATCGTAATTTTGCAGCGGCTCACCCATGCCCATCAACACGACGTTGCTTATGGCACGCGCGCTGGCGCCGTCGGCTGTCAATTGCTTGGGGAGCCTCCCCGGCTCGGCGCCGTGCGCCCGTAACTCGTGCTCGGCCATCCACAATTGTCCAATGATCTCGGCGGTTGTCAGATTGCGGCTAAAGCCCTGCATGCCGGTCGCGCAGAAACGACAACGCACGGCGCAGCCCGCCTGCGTCGAAATGCACAACGTCGCCCGATCGGGCTCCGGGATGTAGACGGCCTCGACGGCCTCTCCCCGGCCCACGTCGAGCAACCACTTGCGCGTGCCATCGACGGAAACGCCGCTTCGCAGCATGGGCGCCGAGCGCACGCAGCCGCACTGCGCGAGGCGTTCGCGCAGACCTTGCGCCACGTCGCTCATGACGGCAAAGTCACTCGCCCCGCGCTGGTGAATCCAGCGCAGCACCTGGCGAGCGCGAAAGGGTTTTTCCCCCAGCGTCTGAAACCACGCCGTCAAAGCCTCGCGATCGAAGTTCAGGAGGTTAACGTCACTCATCTTTGCCTGCGACCAATGCCGATCAATTCGCGCCTCACGCAGGGTCGCTGTCAGCGTCGGTGAATCCCCAGCGTCGGGAAAAAGAACGCGACTTCGGCGCGGGCCGTCTCGGGGCTGTCCGAACCATGCACCGCGTTGGCGTCGATGCTCTCCGCGAAATCGGCACGAATCGTTCCCGGGGCCGCCTTTTTCGGATCCGTTGCGCCCATCAGTTCTCGATTGCGCGCGATTGCGCCTTCGCCGTAGAGAACCTGCACAAGGATCGGTCCCGAGACCATGAAATCGACAAGATCCTTGAAGAACGGCCGTTCGCGGTGAACAGCGTAAAACGCTTCGGCTTCCCTGCGCGAGAGGTGCCGCATGTGCGCGGCGACAACCTGCAACCCCGCGGCTTCAAAGCGCGCCACGATCTTGCCGATAACGTTTTTGCGAACGGCGTCGGGCTTGACGATCGATAAAGTCGTTTCCATTGCCATGCGAACTCTCCGCGCCGGACGGCTCCCGTGAGAAAAATACGTGAA
>Ga0187778_10002889_pt1 | contig 11629 bp, 9 predicted proteins | sample 1015_Q2_SP5_20_M_FD_132418 | JGI IMG/M metagenome (GOLD analysis project Ga0187778, IMG submission 132418) | Tropical peat soil microbial communities from peatlands in Department of Meta, Colombia - 1015_Q2_SP5_20_MG | ecosystem: Environmental > Terrestrial > Soil > Wetlands > Peat | place...
AAATCGTTCTTTTGGTCCGGCCGCTACAGCCAGAACATGAACGAGCGCACGACGCTCGTGACCGAACTAAACGTTTTTGCTGCCTTCCGGCCGACGCTGCCGAAAAGCTACGTCGATTCCAAGTATATTTTCCTCGGCAATATCGATCCCACGTTGCAGCGTTCCGTGCTGAAGCAGGTTGTCCAAAAGCCCAAGGCGGTCGGCCTCGATACTATGAACTACTGGATCGGCGGAACTCCCGCGGAGCTGCGCGAGACGCTGAAACACGTGCAGATCCTGACGATCAATGACGACGAAACCCGCCAGCTTACCGGCGAGCATAACCTCTTTCGCGCGGCAAAACACGTTTTCAAGATGGGACCGAAGACCCTCATCATCAAGCGCGGCGAGCATGGCGCCATCATGGTTCACGACGGCTTCGTTTTCGCCGTGCCCGCGTTCCCGCTCGAAGAGGTCCACGATCCCACGGGGGCGGGAGACACCTTCGCCGGCGGCTTCATGGGTTACCTCGCCAGCAAAGGGCGCGTCAGCGAGCAGACGCTGCGCTCGGCTATGGTCTATGGATCAGTGCTGGCGAGTTTTACGGTCGAAAAATTCGGAGTCGAGCGTCTGGCGAAGGTAACGCGCAAGGAAATCGCCGCTCGGGCGCGCCAGTTTGCTCGCATCACGACTTTCAAGCTCTAGCGCTGTTCGGCCTGACGGCGCCAGAGTCTCTCCCGCGGGCCAACCCTTGAGCCGTGAATCGAATCCGAGTTGACGTGCCGCTCGCGGGGATGCTATCAATCGTTGCGGTTTGGCAGGGGGATTTGCAGGCAGCTTGACGTTTCCCTCGGTCCGCATTCCCGGCCGCTGGTCGCGAGCGGCTTCGGGATCCCGCAGAAACTTTGGAGGAGGGAAGTTTTGAATCGCTCGCGTTGGGCTGCGCTGGTGTCGATGGCGGGGATTGTGCTGCTCGGCAGTTGCGGCGGCAGCAGCGCGCCCCCGTTCAACGCCACTCCGGCGATATCAAACCTTTTCCCTTCGCTCATCACTGCCGGCAGCGAGTCTTTCACATTGTCCGTCGTAGGGACTGGATTCATATCGAGCGCCAAAGGCGCCACATTTGTCTACTGGAACGGCTTCGCGCGGTCGACGACGCTCGATGAGACGACCGGTCAGCTCCAGGTACAAATCGTCGCTTCGGATGTCGCTGCAGCCAATGTCGTCAATGTGACGGTGGTCAATCCGGCGCCGGGCGGAGGCATGTCGACGCCATCTACCTTCACAATTGAACCGGTGCAAGCGGGCGCGCCCATAGTGACTGGATTTTCTCCGGCGGGCGCCAAGGCTGGCAGCGCCGCTTTCACATTGACTGTAAATGGCAGCAATTTCGCCCCAAACGACGGCGTCACGTGGAATGGCTCCGTCCGCACGACGACGTTCGTCAATTCGAATCAGGTCACGGCGTCGATCACGGCTTCGGATATTGCGAACTCCGGTTCTGCAAGCGTAGCAGTTTACACGCCCGGCTTCGTAGTCGGCTCCATTTCGACGAATTTCCCGATCACAGGGCCCAACAATCCGGCTCCCACCATATCGTCGCTCTCACCTTCAAGCGCGTCTGCGGGCTCGCCCGATCTCGAAGTCCTAATATCGGGGTCCGGATACTCTCAGAGCTCCTTCGCCGAGTGGAATGCCACGCCGCTCGCGACGGCGTTAATTTCCTCTTCGCAGTTGATGGTGCTGATTCCTGCGGCGGACCTGACGACCAGCGGTACAAATGCGACCATCGATGTTTCGACGCCTGCCCCAGGCGGCGGTACGTCGAAGACGCTGACATTCAAAGTGAATTGAGCCTCCCGGCGCCGAGCCATCGCCGCCAAAGTGTCGTTTACCTGCCTTAACTCTTAACTTGCGGTTGTCTAGCTCCGTGTGGACTCAGTCGCTGAATTTCCTTATTCTCGATTGCGCCACATGTCAAAACCGCTTAAGCCAGCTGCACTCCGTGCCGGCGATCAAATTCGGGTGCTCTCGCTCGCGAGTCCGGTCGACGAAGACCACCTTCGAAAGGGTTGCGACGAGCTTTCGGCGCTCGGCTTTAAGCCAAAATTCGATCTAGAGAAGGTGCTGGCTCGCGACGGCTTTTTCGCCGGACCAACAGGTGATCGCGTCGCTTCGCTTCGGGAAGCCCTCGCCGAACCCGCCACCCGCGCGATTTTCTGCGCCCGGGGAGGATACGGCTCGAATTATCTGGTCGACTGCCTTTCCGCTGCGCCTGCTTTGCGTACCGCGCCGAAAATCGTTCTGGGCGCGAGCGATATCACCTCACTGCAGATTTACCTGTGGCAAAAGTTTCGCTGGGTGACTTTCTACGGCCCCATGGTTTCCATGAATTTCGACCGTGGAGCCGGCGCGCCGCACGGTTACGACCGCGCGAGCTTGCTGAGCGCTCTCACAGAGGCCACCAGGGGCTGGACCCTCAACCTTCAGGGCGAGTCCCTGGTTTCAGGCATCGCGGAGGGAATTCTTCTCGGCGGGTGTTTGACTCTTGTCGAATCGACATTGGGAACTCCCTGGGAAATCGACACAGCCGGCGCGATTTTGGTCCTCGAAGACCGCGGCATGAAACCGTATCAAGTCGATCGCTCGCTCATGCACCTGAAGCAGGCGGGAAAGCTCAAGTCGGTTCACGGAATCATTCTTGGCGATTTTCCGGACAGCGAAGTTCCAGCCGGCACTGAAACCGTCTGCGACGTCGTGCGTCGAATCCTTTTGCCCCTGACCGACAAGCAGGGCGGGTTTCCCGTCATTTGGGGCGCGCCGATTGGGCACACGTCGCGCCCAATGCTGACGCTGCCGTTGGGCATTCGCGCCCGGATGACCGCCGCGGCCGGGGACAGCGGCTCAACGAAGCTCGAAATCTTGGAGCCTACTTGCGTGGCTTAACCGATAGGATTCTTGTCATCACAAGCATTTCCATTTTCCGTTCTGCGCGGAAGCTCATCTGTTTATGATTGAGATAAGGTGAAATGACTTCGGGTCTTTCCAAATCGGTAGTTAGCCACGTCCATCTGCTTGGCATCGCAGGATCGGCGATGTCGCCGATGGCGGGAATGCTCAAGGAGCGCGGATTTCACGTCACGGGCACCGACGTCAACGTCTATCCGCCTGCCTCGACTTTGCTCGACTCGCTCGGCATCCGCTGGAACGAAGGATATAGGACGGAGAATTTGCAGCCCGCTCCCGATCTCGCAGTAATCGGCAACGCCATATCACGCGGGAACGCAGAGCTCGAATACATCCTCGACGAAAAAATTCCATACTGCTCGATGCCGCAGCTTCTCGAGGACCATTTCCTGCCGGGGAAGGCTTCGATCGTCGTGGCAGGCACTCACGGCAAAACCACCACCACCGCGATGCTTGCTTGGATTTTTCAAACCGCCGGCCGTTGTCCTGACTTCCTGATCGGCGGCGTGGCACCGAATTTCGGCGACCGCAGCTATGGCCTCGGTGGCGGCGAAGAGTTCATTATCGAAGGCGACGAGTACGACACGGCCTTTTTCGACAAAGCACCGAAATTTCTCCACTACCATCCGGACGAGCTGATTCTCACTTCACTGGAATTTGATCACGCGGACATCTACCCCGATCTCGCTTCCATCGCGCTTCAGTTTCGCCGCCTCGTGAATCTAGTGCCGCGCCGCGGCCGCATCCTGATTTGGGGCGAGAGTTGCGAATTGCGCGAGGTTGCCGCCAAAGCCTTCTGCCTAGTGGAAACTTTCGGACTATCGCCCGAATGCGATTGGTGCGCGGGCGATATCGTCTGGCACGACTCTGCAACTGAATTCCGCGTTGCCTACCGTGGCAACGAAGTCGCCCGCATCCGGATTCCTGCCGCCGGTCGCCACAACGTCCTCGACGCGCTCGCGGCGCTTGCCCTCGCGTACGGCCGGGGAGTCGAGTGCGACGCAATCGCCCACGCCCTCGCCATGTTTCAGAGCGTTCGTCGCCGGATGGAAATCAAAGGCGAGGTCGGCGGAGTTTTGGTGGTCGAAGACTTCGCTCACCATCCCACCGCGATTCGCCTGACTCTCGAAGCTGCTCGTACGCGTTGGCCCGGCCGCAAGATCTGGGTGGCCGTCGAGCCGCGCTCCAATACGATGCGCCGCAAGGTCTTTCAGGACGCACTGCCCGATGCGTTGGCGCTTGCTGACGCAGTGCTTTTCGGCCCGGTGAATCGCGCGCAGTTGCTCGAAGAGGGCGAGCGATTGTCGCCGCAGGCCATCGCGGATTCAATCCGGGCGCGCGGGCGTTTCGCCCATGCATTTGCGTCGTCCGACGAGATTTCCGAGCACCTCGCCGAAAAGGCGGGGCAGGGCGACATCGTTCTCATCATGTCCAACGGCAGCTTCGACGGTCTCACCCCCAAATTGCTGGAAAAACTCAGCGCGCGGGCCGGTGTCCGCGCATGAACCTTCGCCATTGCGGATTCCGCTGTGCGTCTGTAGCGCTTCTACTATTCGCTACGCTTTTCGCATCTCGCCCGGCTGCCGCGACAATCCAATATCGCGTTTCGTTCGATGAACCCGCTCAGCACCTCTTCCGCGTAGCGATGACCATTCCCGTCGAGGGCAAGGAAGTTGTCACCGCCCTTCCCGCCTGGAACACGCTTTACCGCGTTCGCGATTTCGCTTACCGTATGGAGTCCCTTCGGGGTCTTTGTCCGGCTGTCGTTGCGGTACCGCTGAATAAACAGCAACTCGATAAACAGACTTGGCGTTTCTCGCTCGGGGGGCCTTGCCAGCCTGGCGATCACAACAGCTTCGAAATCCAATACGCGATTGAATGGAATGATTCCGGTCCGTTCAATTCTCAACTCGACGCGCACCACGCCTTCATGAACCTGGCGGAGATTTTGATGTACGTGCCCGACCGTCGCAGCGAGGACGTGGACATCCAATTCGTCAGTCTCCCGGCAGGTTGGCTGACGGCTGCCGAGTTGGCCCCGTCCCACGAGCAGAATTCTTATTTGGCGGCGAGTTATGACACTCTCGTGGACGCACCGGTTGAAGCCGGCAAGTTCGAGCAATTCGAATTCGACGAATCGGGCGGCCATTTCCACGTCGTTGTCGATTCGCACGCATGGAATCGGTCGATACTGGAAGAGTCGCTCCAGCGCATCACTCGGTACGAGATGCAGATGATGGGTGGTCCGCCGTTCGACGGGCCGCGAAAGGAATTTACGTTCATATTCCACATTGGCCCGGATGGCGACGTCGAAGGCGGCGGGATGGAGCACCGAAACTCCACCGCAATCTCGGCAACCTCAACTGAAGCCGCCGTAGTCGTGTCGGCTCACGAGTTTTTCCACGTCTGGAACGTGAAGCGCATTCGCCCGCAATCTCTCGAACCGGTGGATTACACCAAGGAGCAGTACACGCGCGCGTTGTGGTTTGCCGAAGGCGTGACCAGCGCCTACGCCTCCTACACTCTTGTGCGCACGGGACTCTGGTCAAAACCGCAGTTCTATTCCGATCTCGCCCAGCAGATTGGCGAGCTCCAATCTCGGCCGGCTCGGGCCTGGCAGAGTGTGGAGGAATCGAGTCTCGATGCGTGGCTCGAAAAATACGACGGATATAACACGCCCTACCACAGCATCTCCTATTACAACAAAGGGCAGATCGTCGGCTTGTTGCTGGATTTGGCGATTCGAGACGCGACAGACAATCACAAATCGTTGGATGATGTCCTGCGAAGGATGAACGCGGAATACGCCCAGAAGGGCAAGTTCTACGACGACAGTGCTGGAATTCGCGCGGTCGTCGAAGAGGTGACAGGCAAGAGCTTTGCCGATTTCTTCAATCGCTATGTTTCAGGCACGGACGAAATCCCGTACGCCGATTTTCTTTCCGTCGCGGGACTTGAACTCCAAATCGGCACGGGCCGCGCCGCGATCGGGGAAGTTGCCCATGCAACCGAGCGGCAGCGGCGGATCCTCGAAGGCGTGCTGCACGGCTCTACCGACTGATATGCTGTTCTCGCCGTCGTGTCCATAATTCGCACAGTTCTCGTCGCGCTGATGCTGGCGCTCACAGTTCTTTTCGTCCTGCCATGGCTGATCCTCTGGGTCGTCATCACGGGAAGTCCCGACAGCATGTACTGGCTGGCCATGAGAATCGTCCGGTTCGCGATGCGAAGGCTCGGCGTCCGCGTGCGTGTGGAGGGACTCGAAAACGTGCCGCCCCAGCCATGCGTCTTCGTCGCAAACCACACTTCTACAATCGATCCTATGGCATTGCTCCCCGTCATTCCGAAACGCGTCGGCATCGTGGTCAAACAGGAGCTCTTTCGCGTTCCAATTTTCGCAACGGGGATGCGCGCCGCCCAGTTTGTTTCGGTAAATCGCGGAGAGAAGGAATCCACCACGGCCGTAGTCCCTCTCGCCGAGCAATATTTGAGGAGTGGACTCTCGTACATGTTTTTCTCGGAGGGCACTCGCAGCCTGGACGGAAGGCTTCGGCCGTTCAGGCGCGGTGCGTTCACATTAGCAATCAACGCGGGTGTTCCTGTGGTTCCGGTCTCGATTGTAGGGGCGCACAAACTGATGCGAAAGGGCAGCTTGATCGTGCACCCCGGAGACGTGACCATTCGTTTCGGGCCACCGGTTGACGCCGCTGCCTACACGATGGACCAGCGAGGTGCGCTCGTTGCGCGAGTCGAGGCCCTTGTCGCAGCGGGTCTCCCTTCGGACCAGCAGCCCGCGTAGCGGCAGAATGTGATTTCTCGCTGCTATACTGATTTGCGATGCCCCAAAAGCTCATTCACGAAGTGATCCCAGTCGGACTGCTGCAATGCAACTGTTCCATCCTTGGCGATCCTGGGACCGGTGAGGCGATCGTTGTCGATCCGGGTGACGAGGTCGGCCGCATCCTCGAGGTCCTTCGTCGCCACAATCTGAAAGTCCGCGCCATCGTCAGCACGCACACGCATATCGACCATGTTGGCGGCCTCGCTGCGCTTCATCGCGCGACGCACGCTCCTGTGTTGATTCACGACGCCGACCTCGGCCTCTATCGGACTCTCGATACGCAGGCTCAATGGCTCGGCGTTCCTACGCCTGAGATAGTTCAAATTCGCGATTTCGTAAAAGAAGGCGACATGCTGCGCTGGGGCGGTTTTCTCGCGCGCGTGCTCCACACGCCCGGGCACACGCCTGGCAGTATCAGTCTGGTTGTGGAAGGCGCTGGCGCGCCAGACCGCGGTCATGCGGCTCCGCAGCGCTTGATAGCCGGCGATACGCTGTTCCAGGGAAGCATAGGCCGCACCGACCTGCCCGGCGGCTCGTACCCTCAAATCATTCGCTCGATTCATGAGAAACTTCTCGTCCTTCCGGACGATCTTCTGGTGATTCCCGGGCACGGCGAGGCCACTACGATTGGCGACGAGCGCGAATACAACCCCTTTCTGCGTTAACCTTCGCCCACCCTTTGCTTACGCGCGAGAGTACGTAGTTCTAGAACCATCTATTGCGGGTCAAGGAACACGCGGCGCGCGCTTGCTTTGACTACTCTGTGTCGACGCACAATAATCGTGGCGGTCGTCCAGAAGTCTGCTTGCCTAGCTGGCTCAGGCAGCGCCGGAGGATGCAGTTCTCACAACGATGAGGTATCTTTCTGTAATAGCCGCTTTCGGGATACTGTCGCCTTCACGTTGGCGGTTGAATGATTCTTCGAGTGAGACGCAAGCCCCCATTTCTGCGATGAATCGTCATGATAGTTCTCAAGTTCTCGGCATCAGCGGGGTGAGCAACACATGAGACGTTCCGACTTAGTTCGAAACTCCAGCAAGGGGAAAGCTTTGCGTACTTCACAGATTGTATTTGGAGAACGGCAGCATCTTCTGCGCGTGCTCGATTCAGTCGAGCGCAGCGCTTTGCCTGTGGCGCGCATGGACCAGGAGCGCCGCGTGATCGAGCAGCTGATCCACGCGCGCACACAGGAACTCAATCGCATCAATCCCGGATGGGACGAAAAGGTGGGCACAGTGCTGAGCGCGGAAGTGAAACCCGAAGCGCTCGATCAGCTCTCGCGACAGGCGCCGAAGGAAGACTATTACCTGCTCCGCCTGATCAGCGAGCATCCGAAAGTGGCCGCGAAGACGCTCGGCCGGTTGTCGCATCATCCCTATTCCGCGATACGCGAAAACATCGCGCGCCATCCGAATAGCGACGCCGCGACACTCGCTCGGTTAAGCCGCGACCGCAGCCAACCGTTGTGGTATCTCGTCGCGTTCAATCCGAATGCCCCCGCGCCGCTTCGCAAGAAACTGCAAGAGCGCATGCGCCGCCTCGGGGAAAAGTCGGCCACGCAGTAGGCCTCACTGCCGTCGCGAAATCGGTCGCGAACACCGTTGGGCCGCGAAGTTTTCATCATCCTGATTATTGGCGATTAGACCGGCTCCCGGTTGTTTGTTTTCATGGCGTTAGATCGTTTTCTACGTAGCTGCCTTTGGCGATTAGGAAGTTTTATCCGTTCCGGAAGGCCTCCCCGGTGAAGCGAAGTCTGACTCACACTTTCCCCCGCCTCTCTCGAGGAAGCTAACTGCGCCCAACATGCGCTCGTTGGCGTCATGCTCGAAGTTTGACATTGTCTCGGTTGCTATCAAGCGCATGGGCCTGTGGACTCTTGCCCTCGCGAGAAATCTGCGACCGATCGACTTGCCTCACGCATCCAATCGGGGGCGGTGCGCCAAATTTCCGACCGGAGGGCAGCATGGCAACAACGAAAGTGGGAATCGCGCCAATGAAAGCGGTGCAAGTACCGAAGCCAGGGGGAGATTTCGAGGTTGTCGAACGGGAAGTCCCACAGCCCGGCCCAGGACAAGTCAGAATCAAAGTCCAGGCGTGCGGCGTCTGTCATAGCGATGTGCTCACCAAAGAAGGCGCGTGGCCGGGCATTGCCTACCCACGCGTCCCCGGACACGAAATAGCCGGGCTGATCGACGAACTCGGTGCCGGCGTCACGCAATGGAAGAAAGGCCAGCGCGTCGGCGTCGGCTGGCACGGCGGGCAAGACGGAACGTGCCTTCAGTGCCGGCGCGGCGATTTCGGCAACTGCGCCAATTTGAAGGTTTGCGGGATCAGCTACGACGGCGGCTACGCCGAATACATGGTTGCGCCGGTCGAAGCGCTTGCTGCCATGCCGGAATCGCTCGACTGGGCCGAAGCTGCGCCGCTGCTCTGCGCAGGAGTGACGACATTTAACGCGCTGCGCCGCAGTGGCGCGATGCCGAGCGATCTAGTGGCGGTGCAGGGGGTCGGCGGGCTCGGACACCTAGGAATACAGTTTGCGGCGAAATTCGGGTACAAGGTCGCCGCCATCGGACGCGGTCCCGAGAACGCCGCGCTCGCGAAAAAACTCGGCGCGCATGTCTACATCGATAGCGCCGCAACCGATGCAGCCGCCGAACTGCAAAAATTGGGTGGTGCGCGCGTGATCCTGGCCACGGCGCCAAGTTCGAAAGCCATGTCATCCCTGGTGAACGGGCTCGGGGCAAACGGCAGAATGATGGTTGTGGGCGCCACGTTTGATCCGATCGAGGTCGCGCCGATTCAATTGATCCAGAATATGCGGAGCCTTCAGGGCTGGGCCTCCGGCATTCCGACGGATTCCGAGGACACGCTGCGCTTTGCCGAGTTCACCGGAGTGCGTCCCATGATCGAAACGTATCCTCTCGCGAAGGCTGCCGAAGCCTACGCACGGATGATGAGCGGAAAAGCTCAATTCCGCGTCGTTCTGACGATGTAACCACCCTGCGATTGGTGCAAGTCGAGAATCGCACTTCGGCTTGTTTTGGTCGATGGATTCCTGCGTCTAGCCATCCGCTCGGACGTTCTACTGAATTGACGCGCGCTAAATGACGGGCAACAGGCTCGCGTTACGATGCTGGACCTGAATTGCAAACTGCTTTAGAGGGAGGCTATATGCCGAGGGTGACAGTGGTCTTGAAAAATCCTACGGCGACGCGTTGGCTTAGTAGCCCTTCTGAGTGTCTTTATCGATGTCGGTGCCGACAAGCGGATAGTGCAGCTGCTCCCAGCGCGTGAGGCCGCCCTCCAATGCTTTTACTTTATCGTGATCGTAGCCGAGCTCCCACATTTCCATCACCATGGGCGCGCTGTCTTCTTCGTGCGGGCAATTGCAGTAGAAGACGATCATCTTGTTGCCTGGGAGTGCGCTGAGCAATTGGTCTTGTTCGCGGGCTTCGACCGTCGGGTCGTAGGCGATGTTCACAGCTCCCTTGATGTGTTCGGCCGCGTAAGCCTCGGGATCGTCGGTATCAACGATGATGACGTTGCCGTTGTCCTTCATCAGCCGTTCGACTTCTTCGGCAGTGATGCGCGGTACCTGCGGGAAGGGAATCGTATCCTTCGCGGACGCGCCTTGGCTGGGCTTGCCGGCTTGCTGCGCAGCCCTCGGTACGGCGCCGGACGAAATCGCAAGAATCAGTATGAATGCGGCCGGCATAATTGCGGCAATAAATTGAGGCTTCATTTGTCTTTTCTCCTACGACCGGCGCGGAGCTTCCGCCCCGCGCCGCCGCTAGGTTATTCTACGCCCAATCGTCGATCTTGACGCCTCGGCGAATGCCGAAGTCGGTGACGAACCACATGGTCTGCACCTTGCCTCCTGCGACCACTACGTGCATGGCCTTGGGATTCGTGAACGGCTTGATCAACGCGTCATCCGGCTGCTTGTGCCAAGTGGCGTACGGCTCAAGACCCGCCAGGGCAAACGGAACGGCAGTGCTCTGAATGACCCCGTTCCCCCAGTACGACGCGTTCACCTTGGTCACGTTTTGCGAGAACCATTCGCTCAGTTGAGCCTTGGTTTTGAAGCCGTGGACGTCTTTGAGCAGCCCCGCCACGGTTGGATCGATCACGATCGTCGCAGCCGAGCCTGATGCGCAGAACGAACTCAGGTAGTCGCGCATCAGGTGGTGAGTCGGATAGATGCTCTGGCTGGCGCCGACGCTGGCGATGCTGCTCCAGCCGGTCCCCACGCTGACGACGTTGTCCGTGGGCTTGAATCCCATTTCGACGTGCAGAGAGTCCCATCCCTCGGGCAGCGCTTCCTCGTTTTCGCCGTAGCACTGGTTGTTGTACTGCATCGTGTTGCCCAGGGTTTCCCAGGCGTTGACGTTGTTGCGAAGATCGCCGGCCGTCTTCGACAGGATCGTAAACGCGCGGCCGACGACGGCGTTCGACCGGTTGTACGGCCCCATCGCATTTGTCCCGCAATTGAAGTTGAGCTTGTTGCGGATCGGGCCGTTGATCACGACCATGTTCGCCATCGAGCTGGTCGAGTTGCCGAACGGTGCCTGCGTGGCGAGGGCCAGAATCACCGGCAAGTGCTCAGGCGATGCCCCTGCCATCACGGCACTGATCGCGACTTTCTCCACCGTGAGTTGCCTCGCGCCGCCCGTGATGTTGATCGTTTTGATCACCTCATCGGGCTTGTGGCTGGTGCCCTTGAGCATCTCGGCCACGCGCTTTTCGGTAGGAAGAACGATCGTGTTGAAATCGGTCCACTCTTTTTCCTCGAACATCACGCGCAGATGTTCTTCGGTATCGGGCGGAAGCAGTCTCGGC
>Ga0187778_10002890_pt1 | contig 11628 bp, 8 predicted proteins | sample 1015_Q2_SP5_20_M_FD_132418 | JGI IMG/M metagenome (GOLD analysis project Ga0187778, IMG submission 132418) | Tropical peat soil microbial communities from peatlands in Department of Meta, Colombia - 1015_Q2_SP5_20_MG | ecosystem: Environmental > Terrestrial > Soil > Wetlands > Peat | place...
ACGGCCATCGGCCTCGCGGTGTTCCTCTACTTCCGGTTCTCGGTGATGGCCGGCGACGCCAACGCGCTGACCATCGCGCTGGTGGCGACGGTGCTCACCCTGGTCATCGCGTTCCTGTTCGCCGCCGTGTCGGCGTGGGCGATCGCGATGATCTCCATCACCCCGATCTCCGGGATGACCCTGACCACGCTGATCGTCACCGCCGTGCTCCTGAGCTCGATGGGACTCTCGGGCGAGCGCGGGATGCTGCAGGTGCTGCTGATCGGCGGGGTGGTGTGCACGGCGCTGTCGATGAGCGGCTCGCTGGTGACGCAGTACAAGATCTCCTACTGGCTGGGGGCCACGCCGCGGCGGGTCGAAATCGGGAACCTCGTCGGCGCGGCGGTCGCCGCGGCGGCCACCACCGCCGTCATCATGCTGATGGCCAAGGTGTACGGCTTCGCGCCGGGGCCGCTGCATCCCAACCCGCTGGCGGCGCCGCAGCCCAACGCGATGGCCGCCGTGCTGCGCGGGGTGATGGGGAGCGCGGGCGCCCCGTGGCTGCTGTACGGCCTCGGCGCGGTGTTCGCGGTGGCCTGCACGATGACGGGGGTCTCCGGCCTCGCCTTCGCGCTCGGCATGTACCTCCCGATGCAGCTCAACTCGCCCCTGGTGCTCGGCGCCACCATCGCGTGGGCGCTGCAGCACTCGACCAGGGACAAGGACCTCGCCAAGGCGCGCTACGACAAGGGCACGCTGGTCGCCTCCGGCTTCATCGCCGGCGGCGCGCTGGTGGGCGTCCTGAGCGCGCTGCTCCGGTTCGCCGAGGACTCCTGGCACGTCACCATCATCCCCGACCTGCCCAGGACCTTCGGCCCGTGGCTGGAGACGTGGGGCAACTGGACGGGGCTGGCGGTGTTCGTGCTGCTCGCCGTCGGGGTGTACCTGGATTCGAGGCGGGAGAAGGTGGGGGCGTGAAGCGTTGGCAGGTGCCGGGTTGTAGGTTGTAGAGGTTACCGACGCAGAGCGGGGGGCCCATCCGGGTCCCCCGCGTTTGCTTCCACCACGACCTGCCACCCACAACCCACCAACCGTCTCACTGATTCCGATTGCACTGCCCGATGAACTCCCCCACCCGGGCGTGGATGTTCGGCAGGATGTCGTTCAGGATGTGCGTCACCTGCGCGCTGTCCTGCGCCACGCTCGCGTGGAAGCCCTGGTCCACCTGCGTCAGCAGGGAGTCGACGACGTGGCCGGCCGCGCAGTCGTGCTTCGGGACCGCCGCCTGGTACATCGGGACGAGGCGCTGCAGGTTCGCGTAGGAGAGGTAGAACACGAACCGCTGGTGCAGGTTCGGCGGGCTGATGGCCAGTCCCGCCGAGAGCGCCCGCGCCGCCGGGTCGTACTGCCGGTTGCTCAGCCAGGTCGCGCCCAGCCGCAGCAGGATCGGCGCCGCGTACTGCTGGTACGCGGTGTCCTTGCCGGCCTCGATCGCGAGGTCCGCGGCCGTGTCCGGCTGCCCGACGTCGATCAGGTACAGCGACAGGACCGCGTCGCCCAGGCGGTCGTTCGGCCGCAGGCTGTGGTAGCGCCGGGCCGCCGCCAGCCCGCGCGCCGTGTCGGCCCGGGAGCGGAGCAGCGACGCGAGCCGCAGCCACGGCCCCGGGACGTCCGGGAACTTGACCGTGCCGCGCTGCGCCCACTCGAACAGCCCGGGCTCGTCACCCGCCTGCTCGCTCGCCAGGCTCGCCGCGGTGATGAGCTGCGGGTCGACGATGGTGCTGTCGGTCGCGTACGCCAGCGTGAAGTTGGCGGCGGCTTCCTGCCACCGCTGCTGGTTCGAGCGGACGATGGCGACGCCCACGTAGTACCAGGGGTTGGTGGCCTGGAGGCGCATGGCCGCCAGGTACTCGTTCGCGGCGTCGTCCATCCGGCCCAGCGAGGCGAGCGTGTAGGCGAGGTCCCCGTGATAGCGCGCCACGTCCTTGCTCACCGTCGCGGCGGCCTGCAGCGGCACGAGGGCGGAGTCGAACTGCCGGTGGTTCAGCTGCGCCACGGCGCCGAGGTACAGCGCCAGCCCGGGATCGGGGCGGGCCGCGGTGTGTCCGCGCCGCGCCTGCGCCGCCAGGCTGTCGATGTGCACCGCCACGGCCCGCGCGCGGACCGCGGCCACGTCGAACAGCGTCGCCGAATCGGCGGCGCCCTGGGCCCGCGCCGTTGCCGGCAGGCACCACGCCGCCGCCGCGGCGAGCCCGGCGCCGACGAGGCCGATGCGAATGCGATGACCGATCATTCCGCCACTCCCCGTGCTCGTGATCCGTCGAAGCGGACGGCCCGAGGCCGGGCCGGCCGCGCAAAGCGACACCCCGGTCGACGCAATAACGATGCCGAACCGGGGTGTTTGGCGCCAGAAGAGCCGGGCGCCGCGAGGCGGGGCCGTGTCCCGCGCGGGATCCGCGCCGGCCTCAGCGCCAGTGACCGGGCATCCAGTACCAGCCGCGGCGCGCGCCGCGCCAGCGCCCGGCGACCCAGACCGCGCGCGCCCAGGGGCGCGCGACCCAGCGGCCCGGCACCCAGCTGTACGCCGCGCCGCCCCATTCCCAGTAGCCGGCGACCCAGAAGAAGCCCGGTCCCGGCGCGACGCCCACCACCTCGGCGCGGTACGCGGGCGGCCGCGCCACGACCACCACGGCGCCGGGCGGGGGAGCGGGATAACATGCGGTCAGGGCGAGCAGCGAGGCTCCGAGAGCCAGGCGAGCGATGCGTTTCATGGTTGTTCCCTCCGCTGCGTCAGACGCGTGTGTAGTAGGCGCGTTAACGGCGGAGGTTCCGCACGTGATCCGCGTCACGCGAGGCCGGAGACCTGAGGAACACGGACCACGGACCGACGGTTCGACTCCTCACTTCATCACGTTCGCCCGGTACCGCTCCGCGAGCGTCACGCCGCCCGTCAGCCCCTCGCGCTGCGCGATCGCGGTGAGCCGCTCGACGCGCTCGTCCGGCTTGGGGTGCGTGGCGAAGAACTCCGACACCGGGCCCTCGCCGGCGTGCTGGTCGAGCCGGTGGACGAACGCCGCGAGGCCGCCCGGGTCGTAGCCGGCGCCGGCCGCGTACTCGAGGCCGAGGCTGTCGGCCTCCAGCTCGTCGCCCCGCGACAGCCCCGTGAACAGCGCGTTGGTGCCGGTCCCCACGACCGCGTCCAGCGTCGCGCCCTGGATGTCCACGGCGTTCCGGACCTCGCGCATCGTGTCCGACTTGCGGATCCCCTCGATGACGTGCCGCCGGTTGACGTGCCCCACCTCGTGCGCCAGGACGCCCGCCAGCTCTGCCTCGTTCTGGATCAGCGCCAGCGAGCCCCGGGTGATGAAGATGTACCCGCCCGGCGCCGCGTAGGCGTTCACGATCGGCGTCTCCAGCACCGCGAACCGGTAGACGATGTCGGGCCGCGGGCCCTGGCTGGCGACGGTGAGCCCGACCAGGGTGACGTAGCGGGTGAGCGCCATGTCGGTCGAGACCGGGAACCGCCCGGCGATGGTGGCCGCGATGTTCCGGCCGATCTCGATCTCCTTCTCCGTGCTGATCGGGAGCAGGGTGCGGGCGATGCTGGCGGCCTGCCGCATCCGGTCGAGCAGGCTCTGGGCCCGCGCGGAGCCGACCGGCACGGCGAGGAGCAGGGCCGCGACGCCGAGCTTTCGGGCGACGCGGCGCGCGAGGACGCGGCGGGTCATGGGTGCCTCCCGGTCGAATCGCCGGCCGCGGCGTAGGGGCCGAGCCCGCCGGCGCGCATGAACCCCTCGAGCGCCACCGATCCCACGGCGAAGTGCTCCATGCGCGCGACCGCCGCGGGATCCGGCGTCACGGGCACGTCGCCTCCGGGCGTCTTCACGCGGTCCACGCCGCGCGCGCCGGCCGTGGCGACCACGCTGGCGCTCCGCTGGTCGCCCACCCGCGTGATGCCGCTCGCCAGCAGCGTGCGGCCGCCGGCGCGGTTGCCGGGATCGAGCAGCCTGGTGTCGAAGTCGGGGTTCTGGACCTGGCGGCGGTACACGACGCGCGTGACCGAACCGTCGGCGCCCCGCTCGGTGATCCTGCCCGCGGCCGGACCCTTCGGGCGGCCCGTCTGGTCGAACACGACCAGCGCTCGGACCAGCGGGTCGTTCCCCAGCGCGTGCTGCTCCAGGGGCGTGGTGCCCAGCGGGGTCACCACGACCGCCTGGGTCCCGCTGCCCACCAGGATGTCGGGGTTGCCGAGCGTCTGGCCGTCGGTCGTGCGCCGGATCTCGGCGCGCCACTGCGGCGGCGCGGAGAAGTAGTCCACCCGCATCACCAGGGCGAGCGAGTCGGGCCGGGGAGCGATGCGCCCCGCCGACCAGAAGCCGGGCACGTACACGACGTCGGTCCACTGGGCCTTCTGCGCCGCCGCCCGGCCCGGGAGCGCGGCGGCGAGGGCGAGCGCGCCCGCGACGCGCCGCACGGCCGCGGCGCGGGTCACGTCGCCGCTCCCGCCGTGGCGGCGCCCGCCGCCGCCGGCCGCGCGGTGCTGCGGCCCACCAGCTCGTAAATGGCCACCGGCTTCTCCTTTCCCTTCACCTTGACGTCGCCGAGCGCCCGCACCTCGAACCGGTCGCCGAGCTTCGCCAGCGTGAACTCGCTGATGATGATCCCCGTCTTGAATTCCTTGTTGGCGCTCTCCAGCCGCGAGGCCAGGTTCACCCCGTCGCCGATCACGGTGTAGTCGAGCTTGTGCTCGACCGAGCCGATGTTGCCCACCACGACCTCGGCGGTGTTGATCCCGACGCCAATGTGGATGTCGGGCTTGCCCTCCGCCACCCACCGCGCCGCCAGCTGCGCGGTGGTGGCCTGCATCTCCAGCGCGCAGTCGGCCGCGCGGTCGGCGTGGTCGGGATGGTGCACCGGCTCGCCCCAGAACGCCATCACCGCGTCGCCGATGAACTTGTCGAGCGTCCCGCCCTTGTGCTTCACGATCGCGGCCATCAGCGACAGGTACTCGTTGAGGAACTCGATGACCTCGTGCGGCTCGAGCTTCTCCGAGATCGACGTGAAGCCGCGGATGTCGCTGAACAGGATGCTCAGCTCCGCGCGCCGCCCGCCGAGCGTGATCTTGGACGGGTCCTCCGCCAGCTGCGCGACGTACTCGGGCGCGACGTACTTGGAGAACATCTCCCGGATCTGCCGCTTGTGCCGGCCCTCGGTGAAGTAGTTCGCGGCCATGCCGCCGGTGAACGTGAGCAGGATCGCCAGCGTGGGCGCGGCGGCGTCGAGCCACACGCCGGCGCCGCCGAACAGCCACAGCGCGACGCCGAGGTAGGCGGCGGCGAGGCCGAGGCCCGCGGCCACGCTCCACCACACCGAGGCGATGAACGAGGCGGCGACGCCCGCGAGCAGCGCCGCCAGCACGGTGGCGCCGACGTTCGCCGCCGGGCGCGCGCGGCGGAGGAAGTCGCCCGTGAGGAGGTTGTCGGCCAGGGTCGCGTGGATCAGCACGCCCGGGTCGGCGGGATTGAACGGGTTGGCGCGCGGCTCGAACAGCCCCGAGCCGGAGGCGCCGACGAAGACGACCTTCCCCCGGAACGCGTCGAGCGGCACCTCGGGCGTCCGGCCGCCCGCCACCTGCTGGTACGAGTGGAGGATCTGCGCCACGGGGTAGATGCGGTACGTCTCGAGGCGCCGCCTGGGGTCGCGGTAGGGGCCGCGCCAGTTGAGCAGCAGCGCGCCGTCGTCGAGCGGCGCGAGCAGCCCGCCGAGCGACGCGCTCCGGGACGAGAGGCGCGCGGGCCCGCCACGGAACCGGGCCGAGTCGGCGACCGCCGCCACCGCGAGCCCGAAGGCCGGATACGCGCGACCGCGGAACCCGTAGAACAGCGGCACGCGCCGCGCCGTGCCGTCCACGGCGTCGGGCGTGAAGTTAATGCTGCCGACCGCGCGGGAGGCGTCGAGCAGGCCGCGGTAGGGATGCTCGGCGACCTGGAACACCTGCTCGCCCGGCAGCCCGGCGACCGGCCAGGCGAAGTCGCGCAGCCGCGCCAGGGCGGTGGAGTCCTCCCGGAACGCCCGGTTGCGGGCGGCGTCGGCCGCGCCGCCGACCTGCTGGAACGAGAGCGTCTGGACCACGTTGCCGGCGGCGCGCGCCGCGTCGGCGAACGCGCTGTCCGCACCGGCGTGGGGCAGGTCCGGATCGGGGAAGGTGAAGTCGAAGGCGATCACGCGCGCGCCGCCGGCGGCGAGGTACCGCACCACCATCGCCCACACGTCGCGCGGCCAGGGGAAGCGCCCGACCGAGGCGCGCAGCAGGTCGAGGCTGAGCTCGTCCACGTCGACGATCACCACGTCGCTGTCGGCGCGGGCGGGATCGTGCAGGGTGCGGAACCGCCAGTCGAGCGTCTTCAGCTCGAACGACTGCGCGGGGTAGGTGCCGCGCAGCAGCACCAGCAGCAGCGCCACCAGGGCCCCGACCGCGAGACCGAGGAGGCTCCTCCGGACGGCCGGTCGCATCCGCGTATGCTAGCGCCCCGGCGGGCGGGCGCGCCACTCACGCGGGCCGGGTCCGCGGCGTAGCATTCGGCCGTGCCCAGGGAAGATCCGCGGGCCGAGGCCGCCGTCGCCTCGGGCTACGAGCTGCTGAGCCGGCGGTTCCGCCGGGTCACCGTTCGCGCGCGGTCGCGGTTCGAGCGCCGCGAGTGGCGCGGCGCCCAGCAGGACGCCGCGGAGCGCATCGGGCTCTACGAACGGGTCGTCTCCCGTGTCACCGCCCGGGTCCGGCGTCTCCTCGGCGCGCGCGCCGGCGACCGGGCCGCGTGGGGCGCGATGAAGGCGGCCTACGCCTCCCGGATCGCCCCCCGTCCCGACGCCGAGCTGGCCGCCACCTTCTTCAACTCGATCACCCGCCGGGTGCGCGCGACCGTCGGCGTGGATCCCGGGATCGAGTTCCTGGACGCCGACTACGCGAGGATCGGCGCGGCCGGGTTCGAGCCGCCGTACGCGTCGTATCCCGCCGGCGATTCGCTGGCGGCGCTGCTCGAGCGCATCCTCCGCGACCTGCCGTTCGCCGCCGCGTTCGAGGATCCCGCCTGGGACGCCCGCCACGCCGCCGCGGCGCTCGAGGAGCACCTGCGCCGGGCGGCCGGCGGTGCGGCGGTGTCCGCCGCCGAGGTGCTGCGCCCGGTGTTCTACCGCAACAAGGGCGCGTACGTCGTCGGCCGGCTGCGGGCCGGCGGCGCCCTCGTGCCGCTGGTGCTCGCGCTGCTCCACGGCGAGCGCGGCGTGTTCGTCGACGCCGTGCTGCCGACCAGCGACGAGGCGAGCGTGGTGTTCGGCTTCACCCGCGCCTACTTCCACGTCGCGCTCGAGCGGCCGGCGGCGGTGGTCGCGTTCCTCAGCTCGATCATGCCGCTCAAGCACACCGACGAGCTGTACACCGCGGTGGGGCACAAGAAGCACGGGAAGACCGAGCTGTTCCGGGCGCTGCGGCGGCACCTCGAGCGGCCCGAGGCGGTGTTCGAGCCGGCCGCGGGCGACAAGGGGCTGGTGATGAGCGTGTTCGCGCTCCCGTCGTTCGGCGTGGTGTTCAAGGTGATCCGCGACAGCTTCGGGCCCGCGAAGACGGTGACCCGCCGCGCCGTGCTCGACGGCTACCGCCTCGTGTTCGCGCGCGACCGGGTGGGGCGGCTGGCCGACGCGCAGGAGTTCGAGCACCTGGAGTTCCCCCGCGCGCGGTTCGCCCCTGCGGTCCTCGACGAGCTGCTGCGCGAGGCGCCGTCGGCGGTCGCCGTCGACGGCGACCGCGTGGTCGTCCGCCACTGCTACACGGAGCGCCAGGTGACGCCGCTCAACCTGTTCCTCGACGGCGCCGATCCGGCCGCCGCCCGCCACGCGATCCTCGACTACGGCGACGCGGTCAAGGACCTCGCCGCGGCCGACATCTTCGCCGGCGACCTGCTGCTCAAGAACTTCGGGGTCACCCGGCACGGCCGCGTGATCTTCTACGACTACGACGAGCTGTGCCTGCTGAGCGACTGCCGCTTCCGCGCGCTCCCCGAGCCGCGCACCCTCGAGGACGAGCTCGCGGCCGAGCCGTGGTTCTACGTCGGCGACCACGACGTCTTCCCCGAGGAGTTCCTCCCCTTCATGCTGCCGCCCGGCCCGCTGCGCGAGGTGTTCCTGTCCCGGCACCGCGATCTCCTCACGGTGCGGTTCTGGACCGACATGCAGGCGCGGCAGCGGGCCGGCGAGATCGTGGACTTCCTGCCGTACCGGCCGGACCGCAGGCTCCCGCGGCGCGCCTGAACGCGTCGCTCCACACCCTCACAAAAAGCCGAGTCGGTTCACCGCGTTTGCCGCGCCGCGCGTTGGGGCGGGAGCGGGAGTGCGAATTCGCGCAGTAGGGACATTGCTGGACTCGCGGCGCGGCGCGCGCGGCGTGCGAGCGGGCGCGGGATTTGCGGCCAGTTTTGTCTTTAAGAGCCCACGCGGGAGAACGTTGCCGCTATGCTCCACGTCGAAAGCGCCACCCTGGACGAGGCCTTCGCGCGGTTCGACGACCGGCGCGAGAATCTCATCCCGATCCTGCAGGAAATCCAAGCCACCTACTCGTACCTGCCCGAGGACATTCTGCGGCGCGTGTCGCGCAAGCTGAAGGTGCCGCTGCCGCAGGTGTACCAGGTCGCGACCTTCTACCGGTGCTTCAGCCTCAAGCCGCGCGGCAAGCACGTCGTGCAGGTGTGCCTCGGCACCGCCTGCCACGTGCGGGGCGGGACGCGGATCCTGGAGCGGGTCGAGACCGAGACCGGGCTGAGCGACGTCGGCACGAGCCCCGACCTCGAGTTCGTGGTCGAGACGGTGCGCTGCCTCGGCTGCTGCGGACTCGCGCCGGTGATGCGGGTGGATCGGGACGTGTACGCGACGCTCGAGCAGGCCAAGGTGAAGCGGGTGCTCGACCGCTACCGGTCGGGCCAGCGCGGCAGGGCGGCGCGGAAAGGCGCGTCCCGTGACTGAGCACCACACGCACGTCCCGACGCACATCACCGACCTCGAGGCGCTCGAGCGGTGCGCGATCCACGGGCGCACGACGCTCTACCCCGATCGCATCAAGATCGTGGTCGGCACCGCGACCTGCGGCAACGCGGCGGGCGCGCAGGAGGTGCTCGACGCGGTGCGCCAGGAGGTGGATGCCAAGCACCTCCCGTACGCGGTGGCGGAGACCGGCTGCATCGGCTGGTGCTCGCAGGAGCCGCTGCTCGACGTGTGGGTGCCCGGCGCGCCGCGCGTGACCTACGGCCGGGTGAAGCCGAAGCAGGTGCGCGACATCCTCGCCGACCTGCCGGAGCCGCGGACCGACCTCGCGCTGGCGGTGATGACCGGCGACGACAACCCGCTCACCGGCCGGCGCACCAGCTACTGCAACGGCGGCGACCGGCCCGAGGCCTCGCTCGACGGCCTGCCCACCTACGCCGAGCTGCCGCTGTTCAAGCGGCAGCTGCGGATCGTGATGCGCAACTGCGGCATCGTGGACCCCGCGAGCCTGGAGGAGTACGCGGCGCGCGGCGGGTACCGCGCGCTGTGGCGGGCGCTGTTCTCGCTCACGCCGCGCGAGGTGCTGCAGGAGGTGCTGGTGAGCGGCCTCCGGGGCCGCGGCGGCGCCGGCTTCCCGACCGGGCGCAAGTGGCAGGCCGTGTGCGAGGCCACCGGCGGGCCGAAGTACATCATCTGCAACGCCGACGAGGGCGATCCCGGCGCGTACATGGACCGGGGCGTGCTCGAGGGCGATCCGCACAGCGTGATCGAGGGGATGATCATCGGCGGGTACACGATGGGCGCGCACGAGGGCGTGATCTACGTGCGCGACGAGTACCCGCTGGCGGTCGCCCGGCTCAGCGAGGCGATCCTGCAGGCGCAGCGCGCCGACCTCCTGGGCAAGGACATCCTCGGCTCGGGCTTCTCCTTCAACGTCAGCATCACCCGCGGCGCCGGCGCGTTCGTGTGCGGCGAGGAGACCGCGCTCATCGCGTCCATCGAGGGCCGGGTCGGCGAGCCGCGGCCCCGGCCGCCGTATCCCGCCGAGAAGGGCCTGTGGGGGAAGCCCACCTGCATCAACAACGTCGAGACGTGGGCGACGGTCCCGGTCATCGTGCAGCGCGGCGGCACCTGGCTGGCCGGCATCGGCACGGGGAAGAGCAAGGGGACCAAGGTCTTCAGCCTGGTCGGCAACGTGACCAACACGGCGCTGATCGAGGTGCCGATGGGCACCACGCTGGCCGACGTGGTGAACGAGATCGGCGGCGGCGTGCCCGGCGGGCGCACCTGCAAGGCCGTCCAGACCGGCGGGCCGTCGGGCGGCTGCATCCCGGCGGAGAAGCTCGGCCTGCCGGTGGACTACGAGAGCCTCACCCAGGCCGGGTCCATCATGGGCTCGGGCGGCATGATCGTGATGGACGACCGCACCTGCATGGTCGACATCGCGAAGTACTTCCTCGGCTTCCTCGAGGACGAGTCGTGCGGGAAGTGCTTCAGCTGCCGGGTGGGCACCCAGCGGATGCGGGAGATCGTCCAGCGCATCGCGACGGGGAAGGGGCGCGAGGACGACCTGCAGCTGCTCGAGGACCTCGCCTGGCTGGTGGGCGAGACGTCGCTGTGCGGGCTGGGGCAGAGCGCGCCCAACCCGGTGCTCACCACGCTGCGCTACTTCCGCGACGAGTACCTCGCCCACATCCGCGAGCACCGCTGCCCGGCGAAGGTGTGCAAGGAGCTGATCACCTACAGCATCGACCCGGTGACCTGCAACGGCTGCGGCGCCTGCATCAGCCTGTGCTCGGGCGAGGCGATCCTCGGGGAGAAGAACAAGCTGCACAGGATCGAGCAGGCCAAGTGCACCAAGTGCGGCTCGTGCCTGGAGACCTGCAAGTTCGACGCGATCCTGGTCAACTAGGAGCCCCCATGATCCGACTGACGCTGAACGGATCGTCCGTGCAGGTGGAGGAAGGCTCCACGCTGCTGGAGGCGGCGCGCCTCTACGGGATCCCGATCCCCACCCTGTGCCACGAGGACGGCCTCACGCCCTACGGCGCGTGCCGGCTGTGCGTGGTGGAGCTGGGGGCGGGCAAGCTGGTGAGCTCCTGCACCACCCGGGCGCTCGAGGGGATGGTGGTGCGTACCAACTCGCAGCGGGTGGAGCGGGCGCGCCGCCTGCTGCTCGAGCTGTACGTCGCCACCAGCCCGCAGTCCAAGCGCATCCAGGACCTCGCCTCGGCGCTGGGCGTGCGGGAGTGCCGCTACGAGGCGAAGGCCGAGGACTGCATCCAGTGCGGGCTGTGCGTGCGGATCTGCGCCGAGCAGATGATGGGCGGCGCGATCGCCTTCGCCGGCCGCGGCAAGGACCGGCGGGTGGCGCGGCCGTTCGACCAGACCTCGGAGCTGTGCCGGCAGTGCGGGGCGTGCCTGTACGTGTGCCCGGTGTGCGAGCTGCGCTGCCAGGCCTCCACCGCCGACACCGCGCTGTGCAGCAGCTGCCTGAACTTCGCGCCGCCATGCTTCAAGACCTACGACGACGCCATGTGCTTCCTCGATCCGTGCCACGCCTGCGAGCTGGCCGGACCGTTCCGTGCCGACGCGCGGACCAGGATCCGCGCGGCATCC
>Ga0187778_10002891_pt1 | contig 11624 bp, 16 predicted proteins | sample 1015_Q2_SP5_20_M_FD_132418 | JGI IMG/M metagenome (GOLD analysis project Ga0187778, IMG submission 132418) | Tropical peat soil microbial communities from peatlands in Department of Meta, Colombia - 1015_Q2_SP5_20_MG | ecosystem: Environmental > Terrestrial > Soil > Wetlands > Peat | place...
CGCACTTTCTTCCGACACACCTATTTTGCTGAGACGACGCGACCGACGTTGCTTCGATACTAAGGCACGCATGATCAGGTTCCTTTCCTTGCCATCATTGGCGAAATTCCAAGCTACTTGGTGACGTGGAAGGACAAACCGATTGGTCGCTTGGATCATGCCGCTCGGAGCGCCGTCGAGCAAACTTCAGATCTAATTTTTGCTCGACTCCTATCACTAGGCACACGATCGATTAGCGAACGCAAGAAATAATCCCCAAAACCGAGGGGGCGTGAAATCGGTCTCAACGTGGTTAAAGCCCATGCCTCGCGTGAAGTGAGCTGCCGTACAGTCTACAATAAAGAGAAATTAGTCTCGCTTGGTTACAAGGTGATAGGATCGCGTGTCTTCTTAGGTCTACCGGAAGACCGCAGTCCGCCGTTGAGGGCTTTTGTCTTTTTACCCTTTCACCTTTACCGCGGGCCGCACGGGGCAGCTGCAGCCTAGCTGCTGCAGTTGCCGCACGAAGATAGACGCGTAGGGGCGCAAAGCCGCTGGTATCGAGTCCGAGAACAAGCCACCGTTAAAGAAGCCGGCCCCGCCGCCAACTGCCGGGCACTAAACGCAAAGGGCCGGCCGATCGCGCCGTTGATGCTGAGTGTGCAGGAACGCGCGTATTTGGAGAGGCAAGTTCGTCGTTACCGTGTTGCCCGGTCGCTATCTGAGCGATGCCGGGTGATTCTGCGATGTGCGGACGGCTTGCCGAGCAAGGATGTGGCTGCCGAACTCGGCCTCCACGAACACACGGTTGGCAAGTGGCGGCGCCGATTTTTAAAGGATCGCTGCGATGGTCTGCTTGACGAGGCTCGCCCCGGCCGACCTCGAACTATCGACGACGATCAGGTTGCTGCCGTGATCGGTGATCGGAGTGTGACGCCGCTTATTGGCGAACCACGCGCTTACCACCGCCATGATCTGTCGAAAATGTGATAGGGTGTGGTCGTCAGCTTTGAGGGGAAGCCCGACTATTTACGGCAGGCTTGGATGAGGCGTCGCGACTTTGCTTTCCTCGTCTGCGCGGCAACGATGGCACCGCGTGTGCTATTTGCGCAGGCCACCACTAGGCCACCTGTCGTTGGTTCGCTGTGGTTTAACACAAAAGACGCGCCCCTGCCGGTGGGATATCGGGGACAATTTCTGGCTGGCATGCGAGAACTTGGGTACGTCGAGGGTCAGGATTTCGAGATGCTTGATCGTTTTGCTGACTTTCAGGCGGATCGCTTGCCCCAACTCGCCACGGAGTTGGTTCAACTCAAACCGGACGTTATCCTTGCCCCCGCGACCATTGACGCCGTCCCTCTGAAAAAAGCAACCGACACAATTCCAATCGTCGTTGGTGCGCTCGCCGACCCTGTTGAACTGGGCTTAATCAAAAGCTATGCGCGACCCGGTGGAAACGTAACAGGAATAATGCCCTACGTGGCCGGTTTGCCAACGAAGCAGCTTGAACTTGCACGTGAACTGGTTCCCGGAGCGACACGCATCGGATTGCTCGACGATGTGACAGACCCAAAAGCTCGCCCGCAAAGCCGAGAAATCAAGGCTGCAGGAGAGAAATTGGAGATCAATATTATACCCGCAGAGGTACACACTGCAGCGGACATCGACCAAGCTTACGAAACGCTTTCAACGAGATTGTCGTCGTTGAACAGAGCAGTATGCTGGTCAATGCTAGTCCAGTCATAGCCGAGGCGGCAGCGGCAAAGAAACTGCCGACACTGTATGGATACCATGAGCATGTCGAAGCGGGAGGACTTATTAGTTATGGCGTCAATCTGGATTAGTGCTTCCACCGGGCGGCATACTACGTTGATAAGATACTGAAAGGAGCCAAACCGGCTGATTTGCCGGTCGAGTTTCCGACTACACTGGAATTATGGATCAACCAAAAAACTGCGAAGGCGCTTGGCCTCAAAATTCCGCCTACTCTGCTCGTCAGAGCCGACAAGATCATCGAATAAAATTACGGTTGTTACGAGGTGCGGCGGATTGCGGCCAACGTGGCGAAACTGCCGGAGCTGTTGCGGAAGCCGCCAGAATAAAAGAGCGGCGCGGTCGTGGCGAAGTTGGAGACACCTCACGCCGCCCCCGGTCCGTCGCCCGCTTAAAACGACGGACCGGCCAGCTTCCCCAAGGAGCCAGAGGGATTCCCGCGCGGCATCAACTTCGTGCCTTGTTAGGATGCTCCCATTTATCTAAGAGCACTACCCTAGCAATAGTACCATCCACCACCTCTGCGGTAGCACCTGCGGGCATGCCGACGAGCATACCCATGATAATAATATACCCGCGTTACATTGCCGGGGTTGGTACCCGGAACAGCATTGGTAACTGCTGCTGCAATGGGCGCGATCGGTGTCGCATTTAACGTCGCGCCTGCGAGCATAAAAACAATCGCCGCAGCCGATATCGCATATACCGCTAGTAGCTTAACGCCTCGACGTGACATCATCTCTGATTTGATTTTTTCGCTCATTTAACGATCTCCCGGCTTTCGACGCTAGAATACCGTCGTACCTATCAAGGCTAATTTGCGCATCGTCGTCCTCCCGGCAAGGACAAGGAAAAAATTCAACCACAGTGGGTCAATCGAACATTGATTAAGATCAAATCCGCACGACGAAGGTGCGGCGGATCGCGGCCAACGTGGCGAAGTTGCCGAAGTTATTGCGCAAAGCCTAATGCTATTGACTCAACCTATGGAATTAAGTACGGGCCCTATGAGGGTTGCCCATAAATACGGGACATATTGAGATCACCGTTACCTGCGCTGGCTATTTTCCAGCGCTGTTGTTGTCGGCAGGCTTCGAAGTCTAATCAACCAGCATCTTTGGCACGCCCCCGTTCTGTGCGTGCCCACGCCGCGCGTCGACGGACGTCTGCGCAAAATGGCTGCGCTCGTGGCACTAGACTGGGGAGACTTTCAATCATGTCACTAACGAAAGCAATAATTGGAACGCTGGCGGCGCTGTTCGCCATAAGCACGGATATACAGCGCGCGCGCGCCCAGTGTTCTCCTAATGATAAAATCTACATCGATCCACGACTCGTCCCCCAACGGCCACGGGTCAGTCGTGAACAGTTCATCAATGGCGGATTAGGTGCGACCGACGAAGAACGAAGGCGACTCGATGAAGCATACTATTCGCAGAATCTCCCTATTCAAATGCCGTACGGAAACGGCTACGTGCTGATCCATCCAACAAATCCTTGTATTCAACAATACATTGGAAAGTGATAGGGAAGTCGAACGTTTTGCACGTTGCATGGGCGTCAATTATGAAACGCTTTCATCACCTGTATCTAATTGGCCTGCTCCCTCTTGTTGCGTCAGTCCCAGTGAGCGCAGATAACGATTACTACGACGTGTTGTTGTCGAACATTTACAGCTAAAGGGATACAGGCCGCAGCCTGCCCCCATGAAAAACTCCGCCAGCGCCTGATAATAAACAAGCAATCGGGCGCGGTATCGGGGGCGGATTTGTCCGGTTTCCGATGGGAGCGCATCAGGGTGTCAAGACGTCAGCCGGTTACAATATCCCCGGTCATCGCACGTCCATTTGGAGGCCAAGCCAGTTATCAAATTCTTCCACAACTTGTTCGACGCGCTTCAGCATCCGCATGACAACCGGGATAATCGGCTCCCCTCCGAGCGGTTGACCGGGTCGGAATACAATCGATTTCGTTGCGTGGAATGTTTTTGCAAGTGTGATTTTCTCGTGGTCTGGAACATCGATTGAAAAGCGCCTGCTCGCGCCACGCTCGGTTATCACGATCTTGGGTAGGGCGATGTATTTGTTCTTGTAGCGCACACTGGCCTTCTCAATCGAGTGCACGGCTCCCGAAGTTAGGATTGTTTTGTGTTTGTCAATGATGTCTAACCTATGTAGCTCTCTAAGGAGACCGTGGGATGTTGCGTCGTGCTCAAGCGTAGCAAGCATCGCTATTGCGGTTGGATGAGCGCCTTCTGTCTTCGATTCCACGGCATTCAGGAAGTTTTTGGCATTAGTTCCGGTCGGAAATCCGCTGTTCCGATTCGGTGTACCTCCATTGATTTCGATCAACTCGATGATGAGATGATCGAGAGCCGAGCGCAAATTGTGAATGGCATCACCGAGGGGACCGGCGACATAATCATCGGGTTCTCCCGTCGCGAGTAGCAGTTGGCATCCAAACTTATCGCAATGTATTGATAGCTTGATGCTATGTCGCGTTTCCCAATATCGCTCGCTTTGCTCCAACAATTCGCGAAGATGAAACTGTGCTCGAACAATTTTTCGACGTGCACTTGCAAATCTATTTTCCCGCTTCAAGAAAGCCTCGCGGTATGGATGCACTGTGCCCACAGGGGCGCAGCTTATAAATGGGCGCACTGCAGAATCAATTATGCGCTTGTTCAGTCCTGAGCATTCTGAGCAGCGCAGCCAGCGACAAGATAATCACCACTGCGCCAGCAGCGAAAATAGTACAGCGCATCTGACCCTCCCTGGCCGTGCCGCGTTAAGCCATGATACGCGCGACGCCCATGCCTTTACATATTAAGTCCAACCTATTGATCTTGAAGCATCTCAAAATCATTCCCTTTACAGCTAGCCCATTGTTTTTTCGCCAAAAACAGCAGTCTCTTAATCAGCGGGTCCAAGGTTCGAGTCCTTGTGCGCCCACCACCCGCTCCGAACTGCATTGATTTTCCTTCTCAAAAATCGGGAAAAGTCCCACCGGACATCAAAGTGGGACTGATTCTGTCACGTTCCATTCGTGTCGTCGGCATTCAGTAGTTGCAATCGCGGTTTCCGCCAGCCGTTCCTGATCTGCGCTGCGCGTGTAAAGTTCTGCCATTTGAAATTTCGATCTTGCCTGACGTTGTTTCGTGAAGCAGCATCCTACGATTCCGACCGCGCACTTTTTACAGAAGCTTTGGATCAATTCTATCGTGGTGAAGCCGATGCCCGAACACTGGAACTTTTGGGCTAGAATGCGTTAGCCCGCTCCGCTCTAGGAGACATTAGCTCAGCTTCGCGATCAGGTAGCCGAAGCTTATGCTGCCCACCACAATCGTCGGAGCGCCAATGGGGAAGGCCCATAGCAAATGGGAACTTGACAAAACCTTGGACGCGGAGAGACGAATGAAGCGACAAACCGGCAAGCATGTGATCGAAATAAAAACCGTTGGCGAGCTAATCGAGGCTCTCCAATACGTCGCCACTCACGGCGATAAACTCAACGGAACGCGGGAGGTCGAGTGGATTGCGGACAAGGTGCGTCTGCAAATGAGCTACTACGACACAGAAGCCTACGAGTGGAGTTACACTTAACCACAACATGGCTCTTACGGATGATCCAGCGCGCCAAGCACATCCGGAATGTGTTCGGAAAAGAGTTGATCGTTGGCTCAAACTTGCCTGCTGCCAGCACCGAGCCCGTCGCTGGCTAACATTGAATGCGCTATGGATGGAAGCAGAACCGCACGGTTGGAAACCTAGAGCTGTCGGTTGCTACCAGTTAGCTTACGTGAGCTCCTCGCATATGCTTCAGCGCCGCTTCGATGCGTCTCCACGTTTGAGCTTCTTCTGTCTGGCCCTTCTCCTCATAGCTGCAAGCCTTCTGAGCGGCCTCAACGACCGCCCTACTGCCATGAGCTTCAAGAAGTTGTCGAGCATAGTCGTTGATTTCAAGTTCTCCCATTCTCATGTTCGTTCTCCAGTGTTCAATGCCGCATTTTGCCAGGACGTCGATTGTTCGCGGCCTTCTTCAACGGAAACCGCCACGCAAAGTTCCAGTGGTCAATGCGATAATTCAACTCGACGGCCGGCGGCGATGGCGTGGGTCTCGGGGGTCAGGGTGGCGGCGGCTTGGGCTTCTTAGTTTCGGTGATATCCCGCGGCAAGACGCACGATCCGGCTAAAATGCGCGTCGGCAAAAAAGTCCAATCAGCCAGATAACGACGGCAAAAACCAAGGCGGAAATGTTAAGAACAGGAAAACCTGCGCTTAGGCCGTAAAAATAATCCGATGCGACCCACAGTAAGATTAGGCCAGCAATAACCGTAGCCACCCAAAATACTGCGCTTCCGGCTCTCATGTTCAAGCCCCACGTCTAACTATGACTGGTCGGGCTAAGACGCTATGTAAGACGCCGATCTGTGTTTCAAAAGCCGAGGCGATGTGCGATCATCGTGATCGCCTGGGAGGAAAATCGTTCAGCTTCACTGAACTTCCAGGTAATTCTTCCGCTTCCTGCTTCCAAACCATAACCCCATTGCCACCGCCATGGGTGTTTCGGTATGATTATCTAAAACAAGCGACCGTTCGACTGGGCGTCGCGAAATGCACAAGTACGTTGCGTTTGCTGGAGTCTTTCTGCTCGTCTTGGGCACGCCGGTTCTTGCATTAAATAGCAACAACGTCCGTAATAAACTTGCCACAGTTCCCCAACTCAGCTTCGTAGCAGCATCGCCTTACGTTGTTGATGGCCTGGCCCTTGGCGGTCAAGTTAAGTCCGGGACTCGGGCCTACCAGCCGTATCAATGCAGGCCAAGCGACGAGTTCTCCGGTCTCGTTTGGTGCCATGAGGAACACGCAACGCCTGACAATCAAGTCATGCGTTCTCATTCCATTTTGCAGTCTCCGGACGGAACGGCTTATTACGTCGACTCATACTTCCAGCCCGCCTTTTTCGACCCGACCGATATTCAAAAAGAAATAGACCGTATGTCATCCGAATTTGGCCAGCAGGCACATATCATCCAAATGTCACGCGAGGGGCTTCCAAGCGCAGTTATGGCGATATGGGGAGCAGTCAAACTTGAGCCGCTCAAACCAGACGAGATTTCAACAGTTGCATCGGGCGGCAGTCCCCCCGGCATTTTGGTCAGCTTTCTTGGCGATGAAGAACGCTCCGCAAAAGCAGGCGTTCCAGTTTATCGGCTAGCCGGTGGCGCAGGATTTTTGTGGGTAGCAACCTTCGATCAGAGCGGAAGAGGGGTATTGCGGTATCTGGCGATTGACGATTCGAAGATCGAACCGTCTCGTCAAGTTGCATTAAACTCGGACAATCAAGGCGAACCGAACTCTGTAGGCCCATCCGTCGTTACACCGCCAAGCGCACAACGGCCACTGCAATCGCGAGCGGAAAACGCTCAAGCTGAAGCGGACCGCTCCCTCGCCGATTCGGAGGCTGAAAAGCGGCGTGGCGAAGAAACAGATCGGCAACCGACCGAGGCGGAGCGAACATCGGAAAGCCAAAATCGAAAACTAACTACGGTTATTGAAGTAGCCATCGGCGCTTTCGTTCTTCTGTGCGGAGTGGCGGCGACGATATTCCTGAGAACGAAGCGCCCAACGGCACCGGAACAAATTTAATAGTCGGAGTTGGCGCGAACGAGGAAAAAATGAACGAACTTGACCGGAAGGAGACTGCTGGTCACGTCACATCGCAACCGCCGCTCATTTCGAATTATGGCTTGGTAGTAACTGTTTACATTCTGTATCTGGTTGGATTTCTCACAGGCATCACGGTTCTCGTCGGCCTCGTCATCGCTTATCTGCAAAGGGAAACCACGGATCGCGTTTGCCGATCGCATTACCGGTTCCAGATATCCACGTTTTGGATAGGTCTTCTGTATTCCGTCGTCGGGCTTCTAACAATCCACTTTGGTATCGGCGCTCTTATTTTGATCTGGTGGGTCGTTTGGACGGTTGTTAGATGCGTTAAAGGGCTTCTCTTATTGAATAAAGGCGAGCCGATACCCGATCCAAACTCTTGGTTGTTCGGGGACGCCTAGGGAGATTCGGCGCAGTGTGTTCTATGGCATACATCGTCACCGGCGATACCTTAGGCCTCGCCATAGGTCCCGTGGCGGAAACAACGGACGACGTGCACGAGGCTGTTAGGAAAGCGCGTGAGATGTACGAGACGGGATTGGTGAACATTTCAATCAAAGACGAAGCGGGCCACAGAATCGACGGCGACGAGTTGCTGGCCTGCATAATGGGAAAAAAGACGATCACCGAGGATTTGCAGGCCACACCGCATCGACAGCAATCCAAATCGGATGATACGGGGTAGGCGAATTTTGTTAATGGCGTTCGGGAAATCTGGTTTTGAAATTGCCAAACATTAATTTCCCGGCAACCGCGCAGTAACAATGGTTGCCTATCTACTGCCGGACAAATCTCGGAAATGCGCCAATCGCGGCTCAAGAACCGCTTTGTCAATGCGCAACGAACGCCTTTATAAATGCGCGCCAAGGCCGCCGCTTTGCCCAAGCTGCGCTCAGATCATGCGGCTCGCTCGAATAACCTCGCGATTTGGCGACCTGCCTGAGCTTTACACCTTTGAATGCAGAGCTTGTGGCGCGTCGCACATCGAGGCAGCGTACTTCGAGGTCAGCATGAACACGACCATCCTCATCATGCTGGTCGCAATAGTCGTCGCCACGAGTGTTGCTTGGCATGGTCGTGGCCGCTGGTATTAATTGATTCGACGACAGCCGGGGCTACTCGCTCTCGCGCTTGAGCCGCTTCGACAGCCCCGACAGCACATATCTGATCGCCCAACCAGCCGCGACAGCCGCGGCCGCCCACAACCCACACGAAACGAGGATCGGGAAATCGTAGCGCCAAAAGTCAGGCCGCGGGTTTGGCAGATAAGCGAGAGCGCCGATGGCGGTTATGATCGACGCAATCGCAACCAGGACCCCGAGCCAAAGACAAAGTCGGCCGATGACACCGACAAGGTTCACGAAGAAACTCATTGCGTTTCCTCATTATATTCCGCTCGCCGCTCGGTAGAATTCGCGCGCCGGCAAAAAAGCGCGGTACCGGCACATTGACCCATTCCTTCCAATCGCGTGCTCAGCGTTCTGTGACAACCGGCGGCGGGGAAGGTACAGCACAAACTTGCCGGAAAACGGGACCCTCTATACGACGTAAAGCGTCTTGAACTTATAGCTCTGGAATAGCAACGCCTCGGGGCACGATTGCCGATAGTCTTCGTTACGCGCAAATGTCCGCATGGTCGAACCATCCTCAAACGTGGCCCGCACGATTTTGGCGATTTGTGTGCACAACCGGCCCCTAAATCCGTCCTCACCGCTACGGGTTGTCTTATCGTGCGCACGAACCGCTAACCACGTCATTTCGCAACACTCTTCGCGATCTCGCCGCAAAGGGATCGTCAGAACCCAGTACCCATTTTGATGCTTTATTGTGCGGGATGCCAATACTTATAGGTATGATCATGAAGAGTCAGGCCGGCAATTCACAAAGTTGCCAATACCGCCATTAAAAAAATCTTGATTGGTTCGATCAGGAACGTCGAGCGATGAACTTCGATGAGGAATATGCCGATCGTTTTCCGCTGCATCACTGCATCGTGAGACCACAACGCGATGGCTAAGCCCACGTTTTGGAACCGCCTAAGCGACACCGTCGGCGCATACCGGCCGCAATTGCGCTTCGCGCTGCGCATGACGGTTGCCGGCGTGCTGGCGCTGATTGTCGCGCAGAGCTTGGCTCTGCCGCTGCGCGGCCTCTGGGTCGTGCTTACGGCCGTGGTCGTCACGCAAATGAGTGTCGGCGGATCGCTGCGGGCGACCGTCGAATACATCGTTGGGACTCTGGGCGGAGCCGTTTACGCCGCTGCAGTCGGTCTCCTTATTCCCAACGCGACGGCCATCGTGCATATCGGCGTTCTTGCGCTCACGATCGCGCCATTGGCGTTTGCGGCGGCGCTCAATCCGAACTTTCGCGTCGCGCCGTTTTCAGCCGTGCTGGTGCTTTTGCTGTCCGGGCAGCTCGGCGAAAGTCCGATCGAATCGGCGTTCACGCGTATTTTTGAAGTCGCGCTGGGCGGCGCGATCGCCATTGCCGTATCGCTCCTGGTGTTCCCGCAACGCGCGCACAGCCTCGGCGTGGCAGCGGCGGCGCGTATTCTCGAGCGCATGGCCGATGTCCTTCCCGAGCTATTGGCCGGATTCCGACGCCAACTCGGCGCCGACGAAATTCGGCGCATCCAGGACGACTTGGGCAGGTCGGTGATTGCCTTTCAAGACATCGCGGCGGAGGCGAGAGGCGAGCGTCTCGTGGCGCTTGCCGCCGGGCCCGATCCGGCGCCGCTGTCGCGCACTTTGCTACGGCTGCGGCATGATTTCGTCATGATCGGACGCATCGTGATGCCGTTTTCCGAGGTTTTCGCAGGGCGGCTCGGTCCGCCGCTCGGCCGCGTCGGCAACGATGCAAGCGCGTTCCTGCGAGCAAGCGCAACCGCGCTCGTGCGGCGCCGCCATTCTCCCCCGCTTCAGACGGTCGAGGCGTCTCTGCGGGACTATGACGCCGCGGTGACCGCGCTCCGCAACGAGGGCTTCACCCGCGCGCTTTCAAGCGGCGAAGTTGAGCGCTTGTTTGCGCTTGGTTTCGCCCTCGAGCAACTCCACCGGAACTTTGGCGATCTCGCGCGGTGCGTGGAAGAGCGCGCTCGAGGCCTTGGAGCAAAAAGCGCGACGTCAGGGCGTTAGGTCTTTACAGGCGGCGCTGGGCGCTTTTCAAGGAGCGCGCGCCGCAAAATCGCAACGCCTATTGGGCGATGTCGAAGCCGACCGTGACGTGGGCCCTCAAGGTTTCCTCGCCGCGCTCGATCGGCGCTTCGAGTGCCTTCGCCCTTACGGTCCCGGAGAGCGGCGTGAAAGGCGGCTCGTAGCCGGTGCCTTCCGAAAGCCATACGAGGCTCCCGAGCGTGACGCCGGAGGCGTGCGCATAGAGTTCCGCCCTGTGGCGGGCATCGGCGACCGCGGCCTCGCGCGCTTGATCGAGCGCTTTGGCCGGATCGGAAACGAGAAATTCTATGCCGCCAATGTCGGTCGCGCCGGCTTCGACCATGGCATCCAGAATCCCGCCCGCTTTTTCGATTTGACGAATCTTCACGTTAACTTGGTTGGAGACGCGATAGCCGGTAAGCTTCGGCCCCGCAGGCGGCGACGGCGACGCATAGATCGGCTCGATTGAAAACTGCGACGTCTGAATGTCCTTTTGCGCAATCCCGGAGTCCACAAGCGCCGCGGTGATGGCGGCCATCACTTTTGCATTGGCGCCGCTTGCTTCTTTGACGGTTCTGGCGCTGGTCGTGACGCCGCTTCTCACTTGCGCATAATCTGGCGCTACGCTGACGCTGCCTTCGCCGGTGACGACTACCCGCCCCTCCGCCGCAGATTTCGGCTCCGCCGTCTGCGCTCGAGCGTTCGCGACAAAAAGCGCCGTCGCGAACAAGACGCCGAGCGGCACAATCCATGGTCTTACTTTCCAAACCGCGAGTCGAGATGCGAGCATGCCTGAATTCCTTTCGTTTGAAACAAATCCTCGTCGAATTGCAATCGAGGCATCGGACAATCGTGCTATCGATGAAATGTGGGGCAACAGTGACCGAGCTGAGTTGTTGCCGTGTCCGATTTTGACAGGAGGCTGCCTGAACCCATTACCGCGGCATTGGCCGACACCTCACGGCGGAATTTATTTCGCGCGTCCTCGGCACTGGTTTAGACCAGTCTCAGCACGGAAGCGGCCGCTGCTTCCATACTTGCGAAGCGAAGC
>Ga0187778_10002892_pt1 | contig 11623 bp, 5 predicted proteins | sample 1015_Q2_SP5_20_M_FD_132418 | JGI IMG/M metagenome (GOLD analysis project Ga0187778, IMG submission 132418) | Tropical peat soil microbial communities from peatlands in Department of Meta, Colombia - 1015_Q2_SP5_20_MG | ecosystem: Environmental > Terrestrial > Soil > Wetlands > Peat | place...
ATTCTCCCGCGTCGCATATCCAAACATCATTCCCTGATCGCCGGCGCCCCCGGGATCGACGCCCAAGGCGATGTCAGGAGATTGTTCATGGATGGAGGAGATTACCGAACAGGTCTCGTGATCGAAGCCGTAGGCCGCGTCGGTATAGCCGACCGACATGACCGTGCCACGCACGATAGAAGGAAAATCCACGTAAGCCTTGGTCGTGATCTCGCCGGCAATGAAAGCGAGCCCCGTGGTCATCAAAGTCTCGCAAGCCACGCGGCTTCCCGGATCTTCGGCAAGACAGGCATCGAGGATGGCATCGGAAATCTGATCCGCCATTTTGTCAGGGTGGCCTTCGGTCACGGATTCAGAGGTGAAAACGTACGGGTTCTTGTGTGACACGGATTTCTCCTCGGCAACGGGCATCACCAACGGCAGGGGACTCGACACTGCAGTGCCCGCACGGCTTCGCTTAGGTCATTTAAGAAACTATCAGAGAAGGCAGCTCAGCGCAATTGGTTGGGCGATCGAAGCAGCGCCGATACCGACTAACACCAAGCCAAGGATCGAACCTAAACCAAGCGGCATGGGAGGTTACAGTTTGCAGCCAGTCCATCGGCTTCGGGGAAGGTTTCTTCTACGGTGTCTCGGTAGTGGCCGGTTTCGAAACCATCACCTCTAAGCCGCTGGGACCAAACTCCAAGGTCCTAACTTGCCCGTAAATCCCCTGCGTCGGCAGCTTCTGGCCGTTGAACTCAAAATCGAGGGCGCCGGAGTTCCCGGTCTTAACCACGACTTGGTTGGCTGCCTTGACTACTTTTTCTGCACCGCCGAGGAGAGTCTCCTCGCTCAGCTTTCTCCCGTCGGCCGTGATCAATAACCAGGCGTCCTGGCGGGCTTTGATGCGGACTACAAACGATGCCTGCACCAGGGACGCTGCCGAAACCGGTGCCTTGGTGGAAGACAACTCAGGTTCCGGTGCGGCCATCCCCGGAGAATCCGCTGGACTGCTCGGCGGGGACGGAGCTGGATGAGAGCTGGAATCACTGGGGGTTTCCGGTGGAGCGGTTCGCGCCTCTGCCGATGGCACCTGAGAATCTGAGGATGCCGCCGGTGCTGAAAGCGAACCGGTCGAGCTTGAGCTGGGTGGCATAACCACGGGTTTCACCCGGCTGCTGGGCTCTCTTGTGTAGAATCCCCAGACGGCAAAGCTGAGCGCGATGACGAGCAGAAGCATGGCAAAGGTTCCCCATGGAAGGCTGCTAGCCCGCTCGCTCTCGGCTTGCACCGGCACGGCAGTTTCGGGAACCGCAGGACTCGGGTCGCCTGGACTGGTTGCGGCCAGGTAATCGGAGACGGCTTGCTCCTCGTCCAAGCCCAGAAAGCGGGCGTAGGCGCGGATGAAACCCTTGTTGAAAATCCCCCCGGGTAGCTGGTCGAAGCGATCTTGTTCCAGCGCTTGAAGGAAACGGGTTCCGATTTTAGTGGAACGGGAGATCTGATCGAGCGTTATTCCACGCTGCTCTCGTTCCACTCTCAGGCGCGTTCCGAACGTAGCCACGCTACGGTTCTCCTAGTCGCCTATTATGAAACAATATGTTACGACTGGGCGAGGAATCTTACTTTTCTGCCTCCTGCTGCCTGCTAAGGCGCCACTGACGAGCGTACAGGCCGGCTTGCAACCGATTCTGTTGACAGCCGCTTACGGTATATCTGAGAAGGGGTTACGAACGTTTCTTCCCCCCACTTTCGTGCCACCGATATAATCTTAGCGCCGCCGCTCGAAACCAGAGGATGTTGTTCATGAGCAAGGCCATAGAGGCCAACGGAAACCGCCAGAGCCAGGAATTGGCCATTTTCCACGACGTGGCCAAGGCCCTGACCTCTTCTCTCGACCTGGACTCGATCCTTCAAACTATCATGGAGAAGATGGCGGAATACTTCCGGCCCGACACCTGGTCGCTGCTGATGATCGACCACGAGCGGGACGAGATGTACTTCGCCATTGCCGTGGGCACGGCCGCCGAAGCTCTCAAGAACCTGCGCTTGAAGGTCGGAGAAGGCGTTGCCGGCTATGTCGCCCAACACGGCGAACGCCTAATCGTTCCCGATGTTTACAGCGACCCTCGTTTTTCCAAGCGTATCGATGAGATGACCCGCTGGGAGACCCGGTCCGTCGTCTGTTTCCCTCTTCGAGCTGGTTCGCGCGTGTTGGGAGTGATTCAATTGGTCAACGTGGACATGGACCACTTCGGGGACCAGGAAATATATTTCTTGCAGTCTCTTTGCGACTACGCCGCCATCGCCATTGAAAACGCCCGGGCGGTCGAGAAGATTCAGGAACTCACCATCACCGATGACTGCACCGGATTATTCAATGCCCGCCACCTCTATAAGATCTTGGAAACCGAGGTGTATCGCTCCGCCCGCTTCGGATACGAATTCACGGTCTTATTCATCGATCTCGACCACTTTAAGTATGTAAATGATACCCATGGCCACCTGATCGGAAGCAAACTGCTCGCCGAAGTGGGATACTTGGTCAAGGCCCATTTGCGGCTGATCGATTACGCGTTTCGCTATGGAGGCGATGAGTTCGTCGTGCTTTTGCCGCAAACCGGAAAAGACGCGGGGTTGGTGGTTGCCAAACGATTGCGTGACAACCTTCGGGCGGGGCTCTTTTGCCGGGATGAGGGCCTGAATCTGAATGTACGCGCTTCGATAGGTCTGGCCACGTATCCCCACGACGCTAAGACACCCCACGACATCATTCGTCAAGCCGATGAAATGATGTATCTGGTGAAGAATACGACTCGGGATAACATCGGAATTGCCCAACGCGGGGTGATGAAGTAGCGTGGTAAGGTCCCCTATTCTCATGTTGAACGGCCCTCCTCCGAACCTACACCATAGTCGAAAGCCATGAGTAGTCAATCTTCGATCCCCTTTGAGCCCGCATGGGATTCCCGCATTGCGGCGGTCTCGCGCCTAGGGAGTTGGGGTTTCGTGTCAATTTTGATGCTAATTGGTAGACCAATGCGCACAGGGACTCATCCCATCACAATCGCCAGCCATGATTGATATCCATTGTCACATCCTGCCCGATGTCGATGATGGTCCGCGATCGTGGGATGTCTCAGTTGAGATGTGCCGTATGGCGGCGGCGGATGGCATTGAACACATCGTGGCCACACCCCATGCCAACAATCGCTATCACTACGACCGTCCGAACCTGCTCAAAGACCTCGCGACTCTGCGGCAGCGAGCCGGGAACGTGCCGCAGCTCAGTCTAGGCTGCGACTTTCATCTTTCCTACGAGAACATCCAGGATGCCCTGGTGCGGCCCGAGCGCTACATCATCGAAGGGAGCCGCTATCTGCTGGTTGAGCTCAGCAACTACAGTATTCCGGTGGGAGTCGTGGATTCTTTCGCGAACTTCCTAGGAATCGGGGTCACGCCGATCATTACCCACCCGGAGCGCAATCCTATCTTGCAGAGAGCACCGCAGCCGGTTCTCGAATGGGTGGAACTGGGTTGCGCGGTACAGATTACCGCTTCGGTCTTGACCGGCCATTGGGGAGAAACCGCGTGGCGAACCGCCGAGTGGCTGCTTAAAAACGATGCGGCGCACGTGCTTGCCACCGATGCGCATGATACGCGGCAACGTCCGCCGCTGCTTTCCGAGGCTCGCGATGAGGTGGCGGCACTGCGCGGGGCGGCGGTCGCTCGAGCACTGGTCGAGGAAAACCCGCGCGCGGTGGTCAGTGGGCGGCCACTGCCGTATTTTCCGAGGTAGCAACGGCCGCGATCATCGGTCGGCTTTCAAGCTCAGCCAACGTGCGCGAGAACAGAACTTTGCCTCGCAAGTGATCTTACGCGCTGTCTTCATAGTCTCTACTCCACCCTAACGTCTCTGCTCCACCATAACCTGAAACCAGTATCGAATATGCCATCGCTGGCTCGAGAAAAGCTTCCATTCCGAACCGAAGACGTTGGCCTTTGCTAATAGTTCTCTCGGCGGTTGTGAGCGTTCTCTTGCTCGCTTCGATAAGCCTTCCAGGATTGGTCGATGACATAGGCATGAATTGCGTCGGCGTCTTGTTTCGTCATTCGCAGATGAGGAAACGCAAACTTAGGAGGATCGGCAAATCCCGGCATTCCCTGCTTCCAGTGGCTGCCGCTCAACACAATGCTGTACCACTGCTGATGAGCTTCCGGTGGCATATAGCGCAAGTCGGGAACCGCGCCGTTGAGCACCCAGGCTCCACTTCCGTCGGTTCCCGGAGAGTGGCAGCCGTCGCAGACGAAAGTGCCGTACAGGACCGACCCTTTGCGAATTGTCTCTGGGTCGGCGACTTGCGTGGGAGGTTTTGGCACTGGTGGAACGATGTCAGGCGGCGTGGGAAAGCCCATGGTTGCGGCCAGCTTGAAGGCCAGCAGCCGCGCCGGTCCGCGCTTGGATTGCGGAGTGGCCATCGTCCAGGCGGGAGCGAATAGTCTCGATCCTGAGCCCCACCCCACAGGGGTCAGAATGTACTGCTCTCCCTTTACACTAAAGGTAACCGGAACCGAGTCAATCGCCGATCCGGTTTGAATCGACCAGACTTTCTTGCCGCTCTCCGCCGCGTAGGCGGCAAATTCTCCGTTGCCCTGACCCTGGAACACCAGATTGCCGGCAGTAGAGAGCACCCCACCGTTGGTCGCGATCGGCTCTTCTACCGACCAGCGCGCCGACTGGCCGATCGGATCCCAGGCAATCAGCCTGCCCTCGGTCCCGGGCATCCACTCCCCGTTCTCAACCGCCGTGTTGAGCTTCGGCTTTCGATCGGTCGTAGGTAGGTACACCAGCCCGGTCAGCGGACTGTAGCTCATCGGCCACCAATTGTGGACCGTCCACTGCTCAAGGCCCCCCTTGGGCGCAGGCACTTCTTTGGCGCGCCCGGTCTCCAGATTGTAGGAGTTTGCCCAGGCCAGCTTAACCAACGGATTCGCGCCAAGTAGCTTCCCGGTTCGGGCGTCGAGAATGTAGAAAAATCCGTTCTTAGGGGCGGTCATGGCGACATGCCGCTTCTCGCCGTTCAGGGTGAGATCCGCCAGCATGATGTGGTTGTTCTCGGTCTGCAGGCCGGGCGAGCTGGTCTGAAAATGCCAGACGTATTCACCGGTGTCGGCGTTCACGGCCAGAATGCATCCCGCGAACAGTTTGTCGCCGCGTGCCTTGATCGACGACAGCTCGCCGTAGTCAACCCCCGCCCCGGCGGTGCCGAAAATCAAAAAGCCGGTCAGAGGATCGTAGGTGATGGCGTTCCACGCATCACCGCCGCCGATCCGCCACGCGTCTTTGCCGATCCAGGTCTTCGCGGCCATTGCCAGCGCTTTCGTTTCAAACGGTTTGCTGGGATCTCCCGGAACTGTCCAGAAGCGCCACACTTCCTGACCGGTTTCGGCGTCATAGGCCACCATCGATCCTCGAACGCCATCGTCGGAACCGTTGTAGCCCATGAAAACCTTTCCCCGGGCGACGTGCGGCGCTCCTGTAATTCCCGTCTGGGTGGCTTCACAGACCGAAGCCTCCCAGGCCTGCCTTCCCGAAGCCGCATCGATGGCCACCAGTCGGCAATCCCCTGTGCCGACATACACTTTGCCATTCCAAACCGCCACCCCACCGTTGGTCCGCGCCGAGTAGGATCCATTGATGGCCAGATTCAGACGCACCTTAGGATCGAACATCCATAGCAACTTTCCGGACGCCGCATCGACGGCGTAAACCTTCGATAGCGGAGCGCTCAGGTAAATCACTCCATCCACCACGATCGGCTCTGCCACTACCCCCACGGCGCTATCAATGTCCAGGTACCAGGCGAGACCCAAACCGCCGATATTCTGATCGGTGATCTGCCGGAGTGGACTGAAATGTTGCTCATCAAAAGTCCGACCGTTCAGCAGCCAGTCGCTTCCATCGCCAGTCTCTGACATCACTCGTGCCTCGTTGACGTCGGCTATTTTGGCCGGTGCGCCCGCCGAGGAATAAAGTGCGATGACGAGAACGACCGCGAAACACACTGCCGTCAGAGCGCAAATTCGAAATACCCTCATGTCACGGTTCCTTTGCATCGCCAAAACTGCTATCTCGTACTGCCCAGTCCCGCCCCGCCGCACGGGACTATGCCCGAGGAGCTAAGAGAATTCCCTGCTTGACAAAGCACGCCGACCTTCACTAACCTTCCGGCTCTATAGTAAGGTTCTGGATCTTGGTGTAAGGATTCTCCACTAAATCTCATCTGTGGCCTGACGAAAACATCCTTATCCTGGGAGGCCCGGGTCATGAAGTGTCGCACGGCACAGCCGTCCATCTCAAGCACTTTCCACCGCCGTCTTCTTACCCAGTTGGTCGTTCTTTGCCTGACGGTTTGTATCCCCTCGACCGGCCAGAACACCAACGGCCGAATTATCGGGATTGTCACCGACCCGCAGGGGGCGGCGCTGGCCGGCGCCAAAGTGACGGTCGCCAACGCGGCAACCAACATCCAACGGACTACTCTTACCGATTCCACAGGATCCTATCAGGTTCTGGATCTTCCCATTGGCACGTACGTCGTGACCGTCGAGATGAAGGGCTTCACCAAAGCCGTAACCCATCCCCCGGAACTGAATATTAACCAGTCGCTGCGCGTCGATGTTGCCATGAAGATCGGAGGAACGACCGAAGTCGTACAAGTGGAATCGCAATCTTCCCAGGTAGAAACCGTAAACCCCACGATTGGCGGAACGGTCACCGGCAAACCCATTCAAGACCTTCCTCTCAACGGCCGCGAGGTCTTGGACTTGGCCTTTACTCAGCCAGGCGTACTTCCGGCTCCGCTAACCGGCTATGGCTCGGAGAAATCCGGCTCGTTCGCTGAGGGTTTTACGGTGGCGGGAGGGCGGCCGGATGCGGTCACCTATTTGCTCGATGGTGGACTCAACAACTCCGTCACCAGCAACAATGTCGTATTTGATCCTAATCCCGATGCGGTAGACGAGTTCCGCATTCTGACCAACAACTACACCGCGGAATACGGACGCAACGGCGGCGGCACGGTCACCGTGGTGACGAAATCCGGAACCAACGATCTGCACGGCAGTGTCTTTGACTACCTGCGGAACGATGCCTTCAACGCCAACGATTACTTCGACAAGCAACTTGGGCAACCGCGGCCGGTGCTGAAGCGGAATCAGTTCGGAGGCACGTTCGGTGGCCCCATCATCAAAGATCGCTTGTTTTACTTTTTTGGGTACCAGGGGCAGCGCCAAACCTCTGTCACGCACGGACAGGCGGTGACGACCTACACTCCGGCCGAACTGAACGGCAATTTCTCTCAGGCCGTGAACGGCGGCCCCGATCCGAACGTCGTAGCTTATCTCCAGGCTAATCCGTACTATCAATCCAACCCGGCGCTTGCCCAGCAAGCCATCATCGATCCCACGAAAATCGACCCCGTGGCACAGGCCTACATCAAAGCCGGTTTGGTCCCAACCTCCCCGAACGGGCAGTTATTTCCGAAAGGCAGCGCCTCCGACAATGTCGATCAATACACCGGCAAGTTGGATTTCTACGCCAGGCCGACTGACCGCTTGTCCCTCACGGTCGGTTCCAACCAGGAGCCGACCGTAGCCCCGATAGGAGTGTTTGCTACGGTAACGGGATTTCCGTCGGATACTTCGACCACCAATCAATTTCTGAACCTGGCCTACACAAAAACATTTTCTCCTTCCCTGCTCAACGAAGCTCATCTCACGGCCAATCGTTTTTACCAGACTTCCTCGGCGGGAAGTCAACCTCCTGACCCGGCCGCCCTAGGTGTCCACATCAACTCCGATCTCGCATTCGCCCCTCCCATTATGCAACTGTTGAGCAGCAACCTGGTACTTGGCTTCGACCCCAACTTGCCCCGCACCAAGGCGGACAACACCTACGGCATCACGGACACGCTCACCTGGACCAGAGGACGGCACACGATCAAGACCGGAGGGCGGTTTGCCATTCTGCAAGAGAACTCGATCTATGCCTACGCGACTAACGGATGGTTCCTCTTTTATGGACCGGGGGGCGTCGGCTCGGGAACGGATCTGGCGGACTTTCTTTTCGGAGCCGCAGACGTGTATCAGCAGTATCCGCGAGCCAACAATAACGAGCACCAGAGGCAGTATTCGTTGTTCGGGCAGGATGAATGGAAGGTTACTCCCCGGCTGACGCTGACCGTGGGCTTGCGGTGGGAATACACCAGCCCGGAAGCCGATGTTCACGGGCACAGCTATAGCCTTATCCCGGGACTCCACTCCACCCGATTTGAGTTTGCCCCACCCGGTCTGGTCGTTCCCGGGGACCCGGGTGCGCCAAACGGTTGGTACTTTCCTGATCACAAGGACTTCGCTCCGCGCTTCGGCTTTGCCTGGGATCCCTTTGGCAACGGCAAAACCAGCGTACGCGGTGGCGCGGGCATGTTTTACGACACGCTGAATGGCTGGATGTCAGATTGGAACAACGGCGTCCTACCCTGGTGGCCCTCCAGCTACCTCTTTTTCAATGCGTTGACGCCAAATGTGCCAAGCAACACATCCTTATCCTATCCGTACCAGACGGCAGGTGCGCCGGATCCGTTTCCTTCGACTCCTCCGCCCCGCAATTTAAACTTTGCCACTGCTGGTTACCTGCCATTCGGCTACGGCAATCTCTTTGTCGATCCGCATTTGAAGACACCGTATATCTACCAATACAACCTGAGCGTGCAGCGGCAGTTGGGCAACAGCCTGATGGCGGAACTAAGCTACGTGGGAAGTTCCTCCCACAAGCTGCTTACCTGGGTGGATGTCAATCCGATTCTTCCAGCGACCTGCGCCTCGAACGCTGGGTGCAACAATCTGCTGAACGTAAAACTGGGACTCACGCCCAACAATGGGTATGCTCCCTTATCGGACACTTTTGCCGGGCTGAACAACGCCAACTATAACGGCATGCTTGCCAGCCTCACCAAACGGACGGGCAACTGGCACAACCTCGGCGATATGTATTTCAATGTTTCCTACACCTGGTCACATAACTTCGACAACGGATCGGGCTTCAACCAGCGCAGCATGCAGATTCCGTATTTCAACCCACATCAGTTCTATGGCAACGCCGACTTTGATATGCGGAACCGTATCGAAGTCAGTGCGGGCTGGGATCTGCCGTTTGACCAGCTCTGGGCGACCGGGCCTAAACGATTGACGAGCGGCTGGAGCCTCTATCCGATCGCCTACTATCAGTCTGGTGTTCCCCTCGATTTCTACGCCGACACCAGCAGCGCCCAGTCGGGTTTCCCGGGTCCCTCGGGCTACGGCGACCCGCAGCTAATCCGACCGGATCAAGTCACGTCTTCCATTCAGACATTCGATCCTCACAAGTATCAGACGTTGACGAACCCGACTGCCGCCGCACAGACGACAGGAAACTTCTTTTTCAATCCCGCCGACCTCGTACCAAATCCGTGCATCGCTGTCGCAGATTCCACAGGGGCAATTGCCTGCCCCATCGGCTTTTACGGAAGCTATCGGCGCGATTCCTTGGCCGGTCCGACACGAGTCAATTTTGATTTGGCGCTCGAGAAAACGACCGCTCTGGTCGGCGAGAGACTGAGGTTGTTGTTCCGCGCGGAGGCCTTCAACATTCTGAATCATACGCAGTTCCAAAATCCGGGCAGCACCTTCGTGGGCGATCCCAACCTGGGTTTGATTTCCACTACGTTCGATCCTCGAATTCTGCAGCTAGCTTTAAAATTGGCTTTCTGAGGATTTCCGAAGGGCGGCTTCTAGCCAAGCTGGCGCGGGATCGGAGGCGGCGGCAAGGAGCGGCGGACTAAAACGACGGCGCGATTCGAGTCGTGCCCTCTTCCCCAAAGGGCCTGGGGGCTAGGCACGAGCCCACGCAGGGTGTATCGCGATTTTACCTGCCGAAAAGACAAGGGCCGCAGGGGCCGAGGAGAAGATGAGCAAATCCAACAACGATCGCGAATTAGGAATGGGTCGGTCGATTACTCGGCGGGACTTTCTCAACGGTGTCGGCATCGCCGTCGGCGCTTCCGTAGTTCCGAGGAATTGTACTTGGCTGGCCTTCGGTATCCCGGAGCCGGCTTTTGAGCCCGAAAAGGATCCGAAGTACTACCCTCCGGCCAAGACCGGCCTGCGCGGCAGCCATGACGGTTCTTGGGAAGTGGCGCACGCGCTTCGCGATGGCAAGGAGTGGCCCGGGGCTACCTCCGACAACGAGTCCTACGACTTGATCGTCGTGGGTGGGGGTATCAGCGGTCTGGCGGCGGCCTACTTCTTTCAGAAATCGGCAGGACCGCAGTCGAAAATTCTCATTCTTGACAATCACGATGACTTTGGCGGCCACGCCAAACGCAACGAATTCCAGGCTGGTGGTCGTCTTCTGCTGGGGTATGGAGGAACCCAGTCCCTGGAGGCTCCTCACCATTACAGCAAGGAAGCCTTTGGTCTATTGCAGGAATTAGGGATCGATGTGGACCGGTTTCATACCTATTTCGACCAGAATCTCTACAAGTCGATGGACTTGAAGCGGGCGACATTCTTCGATCGGGAGACCTTTGGCAAGGATGTGCTGTTGCCCGGGTTCGGCGCTCACTACCTGGGTCTCACCTTTTCCTCCGAGACTTTAGCGAAAATCCCTATCGCCGAGCCGGCTCGCCAGGACCTGGCTCGCTTACAGGAAACCAATGTGGATTACCTGACTGGCCTGAGTCTAGAGGACAAAAGACGCAAGCTGACAAAAACAAGTTATAAAGATTACCTTCTGCAGTACGTCAAGGTTCATCCGGACGTCATCAAGGTCTATCAGTCGGCTCCGCATGGCTTGTACGGCGTGGGCATTGACGCAGTCTCGGCCATCGATTGCCTGGAGATGAACTATCCCGGTTTCAAGGGCATCCAGATGGAAAGTCCTGACGACAGCCCGGAACGGGCCGAGCCGTACATCTTTCATTTCCCCGACGGGAATTCCTCGGTCGCCCGGCTGCTCGTACGCTCCCTGGTACCGGGTTCGGCTCCCGGCACGACGATGGAGGACATCGTCACCGCCAGGATGAATTATGCGCGGCTCGACAATCCGGGTTCTCCGATCCGCATTCGTCTCAACAGTACGGCCGTGCGTGCGAAGCACATCGGCGATCCCCAGAGCGCAAGCCAAGTTGAAGTCACGTACGTTCGCGGCGGCCAGGCTCGCAAGGCCACGGCGGCGTATTGCGTGCTGGCCTGTTACAACGTGATGGTTCCCTATCTTTGCCCCGAGATGTCAGAGAAACAGAAGGAGGCACTGGCTTACGCGGTTAAGATTCCGCTTGTCTATACAAATGTGCAAATCGCAAATTGGAAGCCATTGCAGAAGCTCGGCTTGAACTCCATTTACGCGCCCGGCAGCTATTTCAGCTCGGTCTCACTCGATTTTCCCGTATCGATCGGTGAATATCACTTTCCCAGCCACCCCGAGCAGTCCTGTCTGCTCCATCTGATGCGAACTCCGTGCCAGCCCGGGCTCCCCTGCAAGGAACAGTACATGGCCGGCCGCTGGGATCTGTTCACCACAACCTTTGCGACCTTTGAGCGC
>Ga0187778_10002893_pt1 | contig 11623 bp, 8 predicted proteins | sample 1015_Q2_SP5_20_M_FD_132418 | JGI IMG/M metagenome (GOLD analysis project Ga0187778, IMG submission 132418) | Tropical peat soil microbial communities from peatlands in Department of Meta, Colombia - 1015_Q2_SP5_20_MG | ecosystem: Environmental > Terrestrial > Soil > Wetlands > Peat | place...
TCCGCATAGGCCGCGCGGGGCGCGTCCGCGCATGGCCGACCGGCCCGGGCTCAGCGACGAACGAGCCCGCCCCCCGCTGATCGGCGCTACTCCCCGGTGAGCGAGGGCTCCGCCGGCTCGATGTCGTCGTCCGACTCGAAGCCCTCGTCGCCCATGTCGTCGCCCGGTCCCTCCCCTTCCAGGAACGGATTCGGGCCCAGGTCCTCGTCGTCGCGATCGCCGGCCATGGCCTCCGCCAGGAGCGGGTTGAAGTCCTCGCCCGTGGGCAGCGTCTCCATGGCCTCTTCGAGCAGCGGGTTGTACTCCTCGCCGAAGCCCTCCGGCAGCTCGCCACCGGCGAGCGCCTCGGCGGCGCGGCGACGCTCCTCCTCGCGGCGGGCAGCGACGGCGGCCGGCGCGCCCGTCCCGGCGGGGATGAGCTTGCCGATGATGACGTTCTCCTTGAGGCCCAGCAGGCGGTCCTTGGAGCCGTTGATGGCGGCCTCGGTGAGCACCCTGGTGGTCTCCTGGAAGGAGGCCGCGGCCAGGAAGCTGCTGGTGTTGAGCGAGGCCTTGGTGACGCCCAGCAGGACGGTCTCGGCCGTCGCCGGCTCGCCGCCCTCGGCCAGCACCTGGTCGTTGATCTCCTCGAAGTCGAAGCGATCGACGAGCTCGAACGGCAGCTGCTCGCTGTCGCCGGGCTGGTCCACGCGGACCTTGCGCAGCATCTGGCGGACGATGATCTCGATGTGCTTGTCGTTGATCGTCACGCCCTGGCTGCGGTAGACCTTCTGGACCTCCTTGACGAGATAACGCTGCACGGCGTCGCGGCCGCGCGTCTCCAGGTACTCCTGGGGGTTGATGGGACCGTCCGTGATGGCGTCACCGGCGCGGATCTCCTGGCCGTTCTCCACCCGCAGCTTGGCGTTGTGCGGGATCTGGTACTCCCGCTCGACGACGTCCTCGCTGTGCACGGAGAGCTGCTTGCCGGCCTTGACCAGCACGCCGCGGACCGGGCTGCGCAGCTCGTCGGCCGCCTCCTTGCCCGGCACTCGGGCTACGACTTGATCGATCTCCACGCTGTCGCCCGGCTCCAGGAGGAGCTCCTGCGACTTGCCCAGCTCCAGCGGGGTGTCGTACCCCTCGCGGCTGGTGACCTTGACACGCCGCGCGCCGTTCTCCCCCTGGATGAGCTCGACGACGCCGTCGATGTGGCTGATCTCGGCCTTGCCCTTGGGGACGCGGGCCTCGAACAGCTCCTCGACGCGCGGCAGGCCGGCCGTGATGTCCAGCCCGGCCACGCCGCCCGTGTGGAACGTGCGCATGGTCAGCTGGGTGCCGGGCTCGCCGATCGACTGGGCAGCGATGATGCCGACCGCCTCACCGGCCCCCACGAGGGTGCCGGTGGCCAGGTTGCGGCCATAGCAGGCACGGCACACGCCGTACCGTGAGGCACACGTGAGGGGCGAGCGGACCAGCACGCCGCTCAGGCCCGACTCGTCGATGGCGTGGGCGGTCTCCTCGTCGATGAGCACATTGCGCTCGACGAGCACCTCGCCGCTGGCGGGGTGGCTGGCCGGCGCCGCAGCAAGGCGGCCGACCAGGCGGCGGGCGAACGCCTCCGGCTCCGAGCCGGCGAACTCGGCCGTCTCGTCTCGCGTGATCCAGGTGCCCTCGAGCGTGCCGCAGTCGTCATCGCGGGTGATGACGTCCTGGGCCACGTCGACCAGGCGCCGCGTCAGGTAGCCCGAGTCGGCGGTCCGCAGGGCGGTGTCGGCGAGGCCCTTGCGGGCGCCGTGAGTCGAGATGAAGTACTCGAGGACGGTCATGCCCTCGCGGAAGTTGCTGCGCACGGGCACGTCGATGATGCGGCCGGACGGGTCGGCCATCAGGCCGCGCATGCCGCCGAGCTGGCCGATGTTGCCCTTGTTCCCGCGGGCGCCGGAGCGGGTCATCATGGTCAGCGGGCCACGCGGATCGAGCGCCTCCATCATCTCGTTGGAGACGTCCTGCGTGGTGCGCTGCCAGATCTGCACGACCTGCTCGTACCGCTCGTCGTCGGTGATGAGGCCGCGCTGGAACTGGCGGTCGATGTCGGTGACGTCCGAGTCGGCCTTGCCCAGCAGCTCGCGCTTGTGGGGCGGGACGCTGATGTCGGCGATCGAGATCGTCATGCCGCCGCGCGTGGCGTAGGTGAAGCCGATCGACTTGATGCCGTCCACGAGGTGGGCCGTCTCGATGGGCCCCAGCTCGCGGTAGCAGCGATCGATGAGCTCGCCCAGCTTGGAGCGGGTCATCTCTTCGTTGTTGAAGCGCAGCGGGACGGGCAGGGCCTGGTTGAAGAGGACCTGGCCGACCGTCGTCCGGAGCCGTTGGCGCACGAGGTGGCCCGTCGGGCCGGGCTCTTCGCCGTCGGCCGACGCGGCCAGTGCCTCCCACGACTCGACCTCAACGTCGATGGGCGCATCGAGCGCCAGCGAGCGTGCGGTCGGGTCGATGCGGCCCAGGTGGTAGGCCAGCACGGCGTCTTCCTCGGAGGCGAAGGGCAGCACCGGCCGCTCGTCGTTCTCCGCCTTGAGGGTCAGGTAGTAGCAGCCCAGCACCATGTCTTGGGTGGGCGAGACGATGGGGTTGCCGTTGGCCGGCGAGAGGAGGTTAGCGGTCGACAGCATCATCCGCCGCGCCTCGTCCTGGGCTGCCGCCGAGAGCGGCACGTGGACGGCCATCTGGTCGCCGTCGAAGTCGGCGTTGAAGGCCGTGCAGACGAGCGGGTGGATCTGGATGGCCGAGCCTTCGACGAGCACGGGCATGAAGGCCTGGATACCCAGGCGGTGCAGCGTGGGTGCGCGGTTGAGCAGGACCGGGTGGTCCTTGATGACGTCCTCCAGGACGTCCCACACCTCGGGGCGCACGCGTTCGACGATGCGCTTGGCGCTCTTGATGTTGTGGGCGAAGCCCTTCTCCACGAGCTGCCGCATGACGAACGGCTTGAACAGCTCGAGGGCCATCTTCTTGGGCAGGCCGCACTGGTGCAGCTTGAGCTCCGGGCCGACGACGATGACCGAGCGGCCGGAGTAGTCGACGCGCTTGCCCAGCAGGTTCTGGCGGAAGCGGCCCTGCTTGCCCTTGAGCATGTCGGAGAGGCTCTTCAGGCGATGGTTGCCGGTGCCGGCGATGGCGCGGCCGCGGCGGCCGTTGTCGATCAGCGCGTCGCAGGCCTCCTGGAGCATCCGCTTCTCGTTGCGGATGATGATCTCCGGGGCGCCCAGCTCGAGGAGCCGCTTGAGGCGGTTGTTGCGGTTGATGACGCGGCGGTACAGGTCGTTGAGGTCGGACGTGGCGAAGCGGCCGCCGTCGAGCTGGACCATCGGCCGCAGGTCGGGCGGGATGACCGGCAGGACGGACAGGACCATCCACTCCGGCCGCGTACCGCTGCGCCGGAAGGCCTCGATCAGGCGCAGGCGCTTGATGGCCTTCTTGCGGCGCAGGCCGGAGGTGGTGCGCACCTCGCTGTGGAGCTGCTTGGCCAGCCCCTCCAGGTCCATGCGCTGGATGAGCTCGCGGATGGCCTCGGCGCCCATGCCCGCCCCGAAGAGGCGTGAGCCGCGCACGGCCGAGCCGTACTTGCGGTCCAGGTCGCGCAGGTTGAGGCCGTCAAGCGAGGTCTCGGGCAGCATCAGACCGGGCTTCAGGCGCTCGATCTCGTCGCGCGCCCGGCGGACGTCCTCCCGCGTGCCCTCGGCTTCCACCTTGAGGCGTTCGCGCTCGGCCTCCAGGGTCGCGTCGCGCTGCAGGTCCAGGTCGGCCAGCTCGCGGGTGACGCGCGCCTCCTCCTCCGCCTCGATGGCCTGGATGTCGGTGTTGACGCGCTCGATCTCGTCCTTGGCGGCCTTCTGCAGGCGGCTCCGGGCGGCCTTGTCGGCGCCCTCGCCGGCGGGCAGGATGACCTCGCCGGTCGGCTCGAACACGACGGCCTCGGCGGCCCCCTTGCTGCCGGCGGCGCCGAGGGCTTCCTCCGAACGGTGCTGCGCCTCGACCAGTTCAGCGGTGCGCGTGGCGCGCTGCTCCTCCAGCTCCGCGCGGCGTGCCTCGAGGGCGGCGGTCAGCTCATCGCGCCGGCGATGGTTGTCGGCGCGCAGCTGGTCCTCCAGCTCGGCCAGGGCACGGCCGCCCTTGCCGCCACGTCCCTCGGCCTCCTCTTCCAGCTGCCGCAGCATGCGCTGGCGCGCGTCCTCGTCGACCCACGTCACGATGTACAGGGCGAAGTAGAGGATGCGCTCCAGGTTGCGCGGGCTGATATCGAGCAGGATGCCCAGCCGGCTCGGCGTGCCCTTGAAGTACCAGATATGGCTGACCGGGCTGGCCAGCTGGATGTGGCCCATGCGCTCGCGGCGGACCTTGGCGCGGGTGACCTCCACGCCGCACTTGTCGCAGATGATGCCCTTGTAGCGGATGCGCTTGTACTTGCCGCAGTAGCACTCCCAGTCCCGGGTGGGACCGAAGATGCGCTCGTCGAACAGGCCGTCCTTCTCCGGGCGGAGCGTGCGGTAGTTGATCGTCTCCGGCTTGGTGACCTCGCCCTTGGACCAGTCGCGGATCTGGTCGGGCGATGCCAGCGAGATGCGGATGGCGTTGAAGTTATTGACCTCGAGCATCGTTCTCCTTCGCCACGCTGGGGGCGGCAGCGGCGCGAGCAAGGTGCGGGCAGCGCGACCCCCGGCCGAGGGGCAGCGCTGCGGGGACGGGGCAGCGGATGGGCGTCAGTCCTCGAACCCGGCGAGGTTGATGCCGCCCAGGTCAGGCAGCGGATAGGCCGAGGCGTCCTCGGCGAAGTGGATCTCCTCTTCGTTCTCGTTCAGGATCTCGACGTTGAGGCCCAGGCTCTGCAACTCCTTGATGAGGACCTTGAACGACTCGGGCACGCCAGGGGGCTGGATGTCCTCGCCCTTGACGATCGCCTCGTATGTCTGGACGCGGCCCATGACGTCGTCGGACTTGACCGTCAGGAGCTCCTGCAGGATGTTCGCGGCGCCGTACGCCTCGAGCGCCCAGACCTCCATCTCGCCGAAGCGCTGGCCGCCGAACTGGGCCTTGCCGCCGAGGGGCTGCTGGGTGATGAGGCTGTAGGGACCCGTGGAGCGCGCGTGGATCTTGTCCTCCACGAGGTGGTGGAGCTTGAGCATGTAGATGTAGCCGACGGTGATCTCGCGGTCGAACGGCTCGCCGGTGCGGCCGTCGTGGAGGACCGTCTTGCCGCTCTCGGGCAGGCCCGCGGCGAGGAGCTCGGCGCGGATCTGCTCCTCCGTGGCGCCATCGAAGACGGCCGTCGCGGCGTGGATGGGTGCGCCGGTCTGGCGGGCCTGCTCGTGCAGGGCCCACCCCAGGTGTGTCTCCAGGATCTGGCCCAGGTTCATGCGGCTGGGCACGCCGAGCGGGTTCAGGATGATGTCGACCGGCGTCCCGTCGGGCAGGAAGGGCATGTCCTCCTGGGGCAGGATCTTGGCGATCACGCCCTTGTTGCCGTGGCGGCCGGCCATCTTGTCGCCGACGGAGATCTTGCGCTTGGCCGCCACGCTGACGCGGATGAGGCGGTTGACGCCGGGCAGGAGCTCGTCGCCGCGCTCGCGGCTGAACTCGCGGACGTCGACGATCTTGCCCCGCTCGCCGTGCGGGAGGCGCAGGCTGGAGTCCTTCACCTCGCGGGCCTTCTCCCCGAAGATGGCCCGCAGGAGGCGCTCCTCCGCGGTCAGCTCGGTCTCGCCCTTGGGCGTGATCTTGCCGACCAGGATGTCGCCCGGCTGGACTTCCGCGCCGATGTAGACGATGCCGTCCTCGTCGAGGTCCTTGAGCGACTCCTCGCCCACGTTGGGGATGTCGCGGGTGATCTCCTCGGGGCCCAGCTTCGTGTCGCGGGATTCGATCTCGTGCTTCTCGATGTGGATGCTGGTGAAGAGGTCCTCTCGCACCAGCCGGTCGCTGATGACGATGGCGTCCTCGTAGTTGCCGCCCTCCCAGCTCATGAAGGCGACCAGGATGTTGCGGCCCAAAGCGAGCTCGCCACGATCGGTCGAGCTGCTGTCGGCCAGCGGCTCACCCGTGGCGACTCGGTCGCCCACGTTGACCAGCGGCCGCTGGTTGATGCACGTGCCCTGGTTGGAGCGCACGAACTTCTCCAGGCGGTACTCGTCCAGCTCGCCGGCGTCCGTCTCCACCTGGATGCGGTCGGCCGTCACCGAGGTGACCACGCCGTCACGCCGGGCGACGATGACCTGGCCCGAGTCCAGGGCCGCCTTGGCCTCCATGCCGGTGCCGACGACGGGCGCCTCCGGCTCCAGGAGCGGCACGGCCTGGCGCTGCATGTTGGAGCCCATCAGGGCCCGGTTGGCGTCGTCGTGCTCGAGGAACGGGATGAGGGCCGTGGCCACCGAAACGACCTGCTTGGGGCTCACGTCCATGTACTCGATCTGGTCGGGGCGGGCCTCCGGGAACTGGTCCCGGTGGCGGGTCGAGACGCGGTCCTCCACGAAGTGGCCTGCCTCGTCGAGGCGGGCGTTGGCCTGGGCGACGTAGTGGGCCTCCTCGTCGTGCGCGTCCAGGTATTCGATCTGGTCGGTCACGCGGGGCCGGATGGGGAAGGCCGTAGCCTTCTGCTTCTTCAGTTCGGCGACCGCCTCGCGGCTGAACGGCTCGCCCTTCTTGAGGACGACGGTGCCGCTCTTGGTCACGAGGTCGGCTGCGGCGATCTCCCGCTCGACGTCCGGGTCGTCGTACGCCGTGACCCGCTTCACGCGGCGGTACGGCGTCTCGATGAAGCCGTAGGCGTTGATGCGGCCGTACGTGGCCAGCGAGCCGATGAGGCCGATGTTGGGCCCTTCCGGCGTCTCGATGGGGCAGATGCGGCCGTAGTGGCTGTGGTGCACGTCGCGCACGTCGAACCCGGCGCGCTCGCGGGAGAGGCCGCCGGGGCCCAGCGCCGACAGGCGGCGCTTGCTGGTGAGCTCGGCGAGGGGGTTCGTCTGGTCCATGAACTGGCTGAGTTGGCTGCCGCCGAAGAACTCCTTCATGGCCGCCACGACGGGCCGGATGTTGATGAGGGCGTTCGGCGTGGCCTTCTCGATCTCCTGGATCGTCATGCGCTCCTTGACCACGCGCTCCATGCGCAGGAGGCCGATGCGGAAGGCGTTCTGGATCAGCTCGCCGTTGGCGCGGATGCGGCGATTGCCCAGGTGGTCGATGTCGTCCGCCTCGCCCAGGCCGTCGTTGAGCTCGATGAGCTGGCCGACGATGGCGGCGATGTCTTCCTTGGTGATGGTGCGCTCATCGCGCGGCAACTCGATGCCCATGCGCGAGGCGACCGGATCCAGCTTCTTGTTGAGCTTGTAGCGGCCCACGCGGCCCAGGTCGTAGCGGCGGAAGTTGAAGAACAGGCTTTCGACGAGCTTCTCCGCGTTGTCGCCCGTGGGCGGGTCGCCCGGGCGCAGCTTCTTGTAGACCTCGATGAGGGCTTCCCCGCGGGTCGTGGTGGCATCCTTCTCCAGCGTCGCCGCGATCTGGGCCGGCTCGTTCGTGTCGATGCCACGGAACAGTTCGAGCATCACCTCGTTCTGCTCGTAGCCCACCGCGCGCAGGAGCTTGGTGGCTTCCAGCTTGCGCTTGCGGTCGACCTTGACCCACAGCTGGAGGACGTTCTGCTTGGCCGTCGTCTCGAACTCGAGCCAGGCGCCCCGGTTGGGGATGACCTTGGCGCTGAAGAGGTTCCGCCCCGTGCTGGGATCTTCCGTCCTGGTGTAGTAGACGCCCGGCGAGCGGACGAGCTGGCTGACCACCACGCGCTCGGCGCCGTTGATGATGAACGTCCCCTGATCGGTCATGAAGGGGAAGTCGCCCATGTAGACGCGCTGGCTCTGGATCTCGCCGGTCTCCTTGATGCGGAGCTCGACGTCCACGTAGAGCGGGCGGGCGAAGGTGAGGTCGCGCGCGCGGCATTCCAGCTGGGTGTACTTGGGCTCGCCGAACTCGTGCTTGCCGAAGTGGAGCTCCATGACCCGGCCCGTGAAGTCCTGGATGGGGCTGATCTCCTCGAACAGCTCACGCAGGCCCTTCTCGACGAACCAGGTGAACGAATCCAGCTGGAGGTCGATCAGGTTGGGGATGGGATGGACTTCCGGGATGCGCGCGTACGTCTTGCGCGCCGTGGCCACGGAGGTCCAGCGGGGAGACTCAACGGCAGGCAGCATGAACCGCTCCTTGGCGGAGGAGGGAAACGAGAGGGGCCGCGCTCACAGACCGCTCAGCATACCACTGAGCGGTTGCGTCGTCAAAGACCCACGGGCCTCCGACGGGATGTGGCGGCGCCACACCGGCGCCGCCACAGGATACGCGATTACTTGATCTCGACCTTCGCGCCCTGCTCCTCGAGGGCCGCCTTGATCTTGTCGGCCTCCTCGCGCGTGACTCCCTCCTTGACCGGCTTGGGCGACGCGTCGACGAGGTCCTTGGCCTCCTTGAGGCCGAGGCCGGTCAGCTCGCGCACGACCTTGATGACCGGGATCTTGTTGGGGCCGATCTCGGCCAGGATGGCCGTGAACTCGGTCTGCTCCTCGGCCGCAGCGGCCGCGGGCGCCGCGGCAGCGGCGACGGGGGCGGCGGCCGCGGCGGCGGGGGCCGCGGCGGTGACGCCGTACCGGGCTTCGAACTTCTTGATGAACTCGGACAGCTCGAGGACGGTCATGCCGTCGATCGCCTCGAGGACCTGGTCCTGGGTCAGGGTCGCCATGTGATCGTCACCTCCGGGGTTGAGCGGGTGGGGGTCGATGCGGATGGGTCAGGCGCCGGTCGCGCCACGCTGGTCGGCCAGCTGGCTGAGCCCGGCGCCGAGGTTGCGCAGTGGCGCGGCCAGCAGGCCGGCCATGTTGCTGAGGGGTGCGGCGATGGCGCCGGCCAGCTGGGCCAGCAGGACCTCGCGGGAGGGCAGCGCGGCAAGTCGCCCCACGTCCTCTGCGGCGAGCCGCCGGCCATTCACGACGGCCCCGCGCACGGCGACGACCTTGAAGGGCCGCGTCGCATCCAGGAAGGCGCGGGCGACGGCCGCCTCATCGCCCCGACCAAGAGTCACGGCCGACGGGCCGGTCAGCAAGCCGGCCAGCTCCCCCACCCCGGCCTGGTCGGCCGCGATGCGGGCGAGGCGGTTCTTGACGACATGGTAGGTCAGGCCCTGCTGGCGCAGGGCGCGCCGCACGGCCGTGATCTCCGACACGGTGAGGCCGCGGTAGTCGGCCACGATCGACGTGCTGCTGGCCGAGAAGGCCTCGGTCAGGGCGGCGACGGTAGCCCGTTTGGCCTCGGTGGGCATGGAGCCTCCTTTCCCTGGTGGCGCCGGACGAGCCGGCCCCTGCTGCGATGTCCCGCGCAGGGGTCGCGCTGCGGCTGCAGCACCGGGGGCAGCGGCCCTCGGATGGTGACCCCGCCTCGGCGTGCGCACCGGGGCCGGCTGGCTGGCCGGACCGCCGATGGATTGAGCCCTTGCGGGCGCAGCGCTGTCTGGGGCGGAACGTTGCCTTGTCGGACGGCGGTCAGGCCGTCCTCATGACCCTCAGGCGGCTCGCGCGAGGAGTGCCGGGACATCCACCTTGATGCCCGGGCCCATCGACGAGGCGACCGTCAGGCTTCTGAAGTACTGGCCCTTGGTGGCGCTGGGCCGGGCGCGGTTGATGGCGTCCACCAGCGTGGCCAGGTTGTCGGCCAGCTGGGCCTCCTCGAAGCTGGCCTTGCCGAAGGGGACGTGGATGATGCCGCCCTTGTCCACCTTGAACTCGACGCGGCCGGCCTTGACCTCCCGGATGGCCCGTTCCAGGTCGAACGTGATGGTGCCCGACTTGGGGTTGGGCATGAGCCCGCGGCGGCCCAGGATCTTGCCCAGCTTGCCGACCATGCCCATCATGTCGGGCGTCGCGAGCGCCACGTCGAAGTCGAGCCAGCCGCCTTCCACCTTCTTGACCAGGTCCTCACCGCCGACCTCGTCGGCGCCGGAGTGGAGCGCCTCCTGGGCCTTCTCGCCCTGGGCGAAGACGACCACCCGCACCCGCTTGCCGGTGCCATGGGGCAGGACGACCGTGCCGCGCACCATCTGGTCGGCGTGGCGCGGGTCCACGCCCAGGCGGATGTGGGCCTCCACCGTGGCGTCGAAGCCGACCGTGCTCGTCTGGCGCAGCAGGCCGACGGCGACGTCGGGCTCGTAGACCCGCTCGTGCTCGACGAGCTTGGCCGCCTCCTGGTACTTCTTGCCGTGGTTCATGGAGCGACTCCTCGCGCCGGCGGGCCGGCTAGCTGACGACCTCGATGCCCATCGAGCGGGCGGTCCCTTCGATGATGCGGGCGCCGGCCTCGATGTCGTTGGCGTTGAGGTCGGCCATCTTGAGCTGGGCGATCTCGCGCACCTGCTCCCGGCTCACCCGCCCGACGCCCTCGCGGCCGGCGGTCGCGGCGCCCTTCTCCACGCCGGCCGCCTTGCGCAGCAGGTCGGCGGCGGGCGGGGTGCGCAGGACGAAGGTGAAGCTGCGGTCCTCGAAGATCGTGATCTGGGCCGGGATGACCTGCCCCGCCTGCGCGGCGGTGCGCTCGTTGTAGGTCTTGCAGAACTCGACGATGTTGATGCCGTGGGGGCCCAGGACGGTGCCCACCGGCGGCGCGGGCGTGGCCTTGCCGGCCGGCAGCTGGATGGTCAGGACGGTACGGATCTTCTTGGCCACCGGTCAGCGCCTCACAGCTTCTCGATCTGCAGGAAGTCGAGCTCGACCGGCGTCTCGCGGCCGAAGATGCTGACCAGCACCTTGACCTTGTTGCGCTCCGCGTTGACCTCGTCGACCGTGCCGATGAACTCGGCGAAGGGGCCGTCGGTGACGCGCACGTTCTGGCCCTTGGTGAAGGCGACCCGCATCTTGGGGGCCTCGACGCCCATCTGGCGCAGGATCTGCTTGACCTCGGTCTCGTCGAGGGGGATGGGCTCGTTGCGCACGCCGGGGATGTTGGCCCCTCCGACGAAGCTGGTGACACCCGGCGTGTTGCGCACGACGAACCAGGAATCCGGATCGAGGATCATCTCCACCAGGACGTAGCCCGGGTAGACCTTCTTCTGCACCGTGACGCGCTGGCCGCCGCGGATCTCGATCTCGTCCTCTTCCGGCACGAGGACCTGGAAGATGCGGTCGTCCATGCCCATCGACTCGATGCGGTGCTCGAGGTTGGCCTTGACCTTCTTCTCGTAGCCCGAATACGTGTGGATGACGTACCAGTGCTTGACCGGCACCTGGACCTGTTCGTTGGTGGCTTCCACGGTCACAGGCTCGTGACGATCTTGAGGCCGGTCGTGAAGACGGCGTCGACCCCGAAGATGAAGACGCCCACCATCGCGCTGACGACGAAGACGAGCACGGTCAGGTTCCACGTCTGACGCGGCGTGGGCCAGGTCACCTTCTTCAGTTCCGACCAGGACTCCTCGATGTAGCGCCTGATGCGCTGCACTGGATCGTCTCCTTACGAACGGCGGCGGGGGCAGGGGATGGGGGTGGCAGGCGCGGCCGGACTCGAACCGACAACCACTGGTTTTGGAGACCAGAGCTCTACCAATTGAGCTACGCGCCTCCGA
>Ga0187778_10002895_pt1 | contig 11622 bp, 9 predicted proteins | sample 1015_Q2_SP5_20_M_FD_132418 | JGI IMG/M metagenome (GOLD analysis project Ga0187778, IMG submission 132418) | Tropical peat soil microbial communities from peatlands in Department of Meta, Colombia - 1015_Q2_SP5_20_MG | ecosystem: Environmental > Terrestrial > Soil > Wetlands > Peat | place...
AGGTCACGGCTGGGAGTGTATTTCAGGGGGCCCGTGGGGAGACCGTCGTTCAAGGTGGCGCCTTCGTCGTCTGGCCCCGTCGCAAGGTAGCACTGGATGACCTTTTCTCCCTTAATTTTGCGGGGGTGCGACGTAATGGCCGCGTGATAGGTGGTTCCGATAAAGCGACAGTCTGGATCCAGGCAGAAGCCCGTGCTGAAGTCGGTTTTGGCTCCGAGGCCAAGGACCTTCAGCTCTGTGATTGAGAGGACGGCCATTGCGAAGTCTTGCTGATGCAAGCCGGCGGAAGGAGATACCAACGACAGCAGACTAGCGGCTTGCTGGGAGGACGTCGGAGGAGAAAGGCACGAGCAGAGAACCAAAGTTGGAATGGCGGAACGCAAATTCATCAGAGACCACGAGACTCTTGGCGAGTCAGCGCTGATGATTTGCATGCGCTTCACCGTGGGGCTGGCGATGAACACAAAGGATTTATTCGTGGTAAGAAGAGCGGCTTTGCGGAAGCGGAACAGAGTTAGCAGTTAATGTGGGACAGCCGTGCCGAAATGGGTTAGTTGAGGAGTAGGCTTGTGCCTTCAGGTGGCGTCGCAGCAGGGCTTGCCCTTCATCGCTTCCCATCCCTCACGCAGGATGAAGGGAAGCAGAGCGAGCGCGGCCACGGGGTCTGCCCAGCGCACGCCCCAGATGGCGTTAATGGTCAGACCAGCGAGAGCAATCAACGCCAAGTAGCCACAGACCGCGGACTCCGCAGCATCCGCTCGTAATGCCGCGCTGCCGGTGGCGGCAGAGAGCCGCCGTTTTTGTCTTGCGAGCCAAGGCATGAAGACGGCTGCAAGAATCAGCAGGGCGATCCCCAGTGGGCTCGGACGAGCCTCGACGAGTCCCAAGAGAGACAAGGTGGACGCCAAAATGACAAACGCCGCGACTACCAAGAGCAATGCTCCAGCGATTCGGGCTGCTAGCGCTTCAGCTTGGGCTTCGTTAGAAGGACGATAGAAGCGCCGAAGCACAACTGCAGCGGAGAGAAGTTCCACGGCGCTATCGCCGCCGAAGGCAAAAAGCGCGGGGCTACGGGCTGCCCAAGCCACGCCCAAGGACACCCCCGCCTCTACGCACATCCAGATGAGAGTAAGAAGCTGAATCCGGATTACGCGACGAGCGGTTTCCGGCGCGAGGTTATTGGGCTTGGAAGCCACGGAATCATTATGCATCTGAGCAAGAATGGTGGGGGAATGTGCTCGCCTGAGCGCGGTCAGCGTTGGCGGCGTGGGCGGGGCACGGTGTGCTTTATTTCGATTCCGTAGCCGATGGATCCATCCTTCAGCCTCTGCTCGTGGACGACGCGGCCTGTGCCCTGGATCTGAGAGAAGGCGCTGCCAGAAACCCCTGTGGGTACCTGAAGTTTCAGGTGGAGGAAGCTTCCGACGGGCAGGCGCTTCGTGCTCTTCATCAGGAAACCGTGAGTGGAGACGTTCAGCGTTTCGGCGGGATACTCCGCTGTTTCAGCCACTGGTTCCACGCAGCGGAACCGGAGGGACATTCGGATCAAAGGACGGATACTGCGTCTTGCGTCGCCTGGGTTCACGCGCGTGTCGCCTCGTCCAGAAATTCTGGCATCAGAGTGGGGCCCCGACTGGGAAGGGAAGGGCCGTTGAAGGCTGCCCCTTCAGAGTAGCACAGCCTCCGTAGAACCCATTAGTTAGACCACGGGGAGAGAGGGGTCTGTGACACAGGTCACTCGCATAGAGCTTGTGGGATGACCCGGAACATGAGAAAAGGACAACCTACCTGGCCGGAAGCTCCCAACCCGGAAACTGGCGAGGCGGCACCCACGTGAAAAACTATAACTATTGACAGTTCCTGTGGGCACGGGCTGTCTGTTAACTTTCGACGCGCATTTGGCATCTCACTCTTTGCGAGTGAAAGGCTGTTGTGGGGGGATTGACGACCAGGCGCTGATTTATTCGGCCCACTTTCGCGCAATCCTGCGTAGGACCGCTCGCTTCCGTAATTTAAAGATCTGCTTTTAGCGGACGCGGGCGTCTTGGAATCTCTTGGGCGGAGATATTCTGAGCTGCGCAGGATTGCACGGGGGTGGGTCCTCTGATTTTGTGGGGTCAGTTGCTTCTCGGCAGGGAAATCCCGTGCAAGTTGCTGAACTAGGGTTCTTCGGTATCCTGCGTTACAACGTGAACATCCACAGGCGGCGACTCTCGCAGGAACCGGTGAACCACGGACATATACAGGTACTTCCGCCAATCCCTAAGCGGAGCCCGCCCAAAGATCACATGGGTGACATGCCGGGAACGCACAAAGTCCGCGATCGTATCGGCCACGCTTCGCCCTTTTAGCTTCACCACTTGAGCGCCCAAATTCTCGGCAAATTTCAGATTTGCCTCGAGGATTTTAGGATTTTCCTCTCGTGACCTGATTTCGCGCTCGACATGGACGACGTACAGCTCGGCGTCCAGCTTTCTCGCCATGCGCGCGGCGCGCGCGACCAGATATTGTCCCGCCGGGCTTCCTGAAATGCCCACCGCGATGCGTTCCCGCACGCCCCAGTTCTGCCGGATTTCCTTGGCGTCCATGTAGGACTCGAGGCTGCGGTCCACCTGTTCGGCCACTTGCCGAAGCGCGAGCTCGCGAAGAGCGATCAAGTTTCCCCGGCGGAAAAAGTTGTGTAGGGATTGTTCCACTTTTTCCGGGCGATAAACGTCGCCGCGCTTCATACGGTTCTGCAGAGCTTCCGGCGTAAGGTCTACCATAACGGTTTCGGATGCCGAGAGTGGCACCCAGTCCGGCACGGTCTCCCGCACGGTGATGCCGGTAATGGCACGCACCGTAGGAGCGAGGCTTTCGATGTGCTGGATGTTCACGGTGGAGATGACGTCGATCCTCGCGGCCAACAAGTCCTGGACGTCCTCGTAGCGCTTGCGATGTTTGCTCCCCGGAATGTTGGTGTGGGCGAGCTCGTCCACCAGCACGACTGCGGGGTTTCGGGCAAGGATGGCGTCAATGTCCATCTCCTCGAAGATGGTTCCCTTGTAGTCCAGCGGCTTGCGTGGAACAGCCTCCAACTGGTCGGCGAGTTCCTGCACCGCCTTGCGGCCGTGGGTTTCGACGATGCCGATGACAACGTCCTCGCCGCGGCTTTTCCGGCGAATCGCTTCGCTCAACATGCTGTAGGTTTTGCCGACACCCGGAGCGTAGCCGAGAAAGAGCTTAAAGATTCCGCGCGCTTTCGGCGTGGGAGATACCGCTTCCAGCCATTCCTCAGGCTTCTTTGGCAATTGCGCTTTCTCTCCCCTCGTGGTATTCGCGGTGAGTTAGAATACCGGCATGTTGCGTTCCGTTGCTGGGCGCGGGATTGGTTTTGTGGTTGCCACGATCCTGCTGGCCTCAATCACATTCAGTTACAGCAAGCTACTGCACGTCAATCAGACCACAGTTGCGCTTTCGTTTCTTCTGGCGATTTTAGCAGTTTCCGCAGCCTGGGGCATGGTGGTCTCTATCTTCATGTCCGTGACGGCCATGCTGCTGTTCAATTACTACTTCCTGCCCCCCATCGGCACATTGACCATTGCCGACCCGCAAAATTGGGTAGCTCTCTTTGCCTTCCTTTTCACTTCCATCATGGGCAGCCAGCTCTCCGCTCGGATACGGAAGGAGGCCGACGCAGCTCACAGCCGCCGCCGCGAGATTGAACGGCTGTACACTTTCAGCCAGAAACTGCTCGGGGAAGGCAACGTCATACAGTTGATGAACGTGATTCCCAATTTCATTGTGGACTGTTTCGAAGCGGGAGCGGCGGAGCTGTTCCTGCCTCAAAAGGACAAGTTTTACCGATCCGGTTTTGGCGCGGCGCAACTGAATGAGGGGAAGATGAAGTCGGCGTTTTTGCGTGATGAGACCACTTCCGACAATGTCCAGGGCCTGCACTTCCTTCCAATTCGCCTCGGGGTCAAGCCGATAGGGAGTTTGGGAATATCCGGCGCACGCCTTTCCCGTCAGACCCTGGATGCGATCAGCTCGCTGGTTGCGATTGCCATGGAACGAGCACGGGCGATTGAGCAAATTGGAGAGACCGAAGCGGAAAGGCAGGGCGAGCGGCTGAAGTCGGCACTGCTTGACTCGATTGCGCACGACTTTCGCACCCCGCTCACTTCCATAAAGGCTTCAGTCACCGATCTGCTGAGTTCCGCCTCCGCACAGAATTCGCAGCAACAGGAGCTTCTGACCATCATCAACGAAGAGTGTGACCGGCTCAATCGCCTAGTGGAAGAAGCGGCGGAAATGGCGCGGCTGGAAGCCGGCGAATTCCAACTCCACCTCGTGCCCGTTTCCGTTTCTGCGCTGATCGAGTCCGCGCTGCAGCATCTGAAGAAATCGCTGGGCGACCGGTCGGTAGTCGTTCAGGTGGATGGTAATCTGCCGCCGGTTCGGGCCGACCTGGAGCGCACCAAAGACATCCTCGTGCAGCTCATTGATAACGCGCATCTGTACTCGCCGAAGGAGCAACCCATCACCATCGCGGCCGAACTTGCGGGCAATTTCGTCAACTTTACGGTTGCCGACCGGGGTCCGGGCATCGATCCTTTCGAGCAGGGGCTGATCTTCGATAAGTTTTACCGTGGACGAGACCAACGGTATCAGGTGCGCGGAACGGGAATGGGATTGCCCATCGCCAAAGCCATCGTTTCCGCTCACGGCGGAGCGATCGCCGTCACCAGCCAGCTTGGCCACGGCTCCGTTTTCTCGTTTACGCTTCCGGTTGCCAACTCGCGGGGCGACACCCGATGACTGAGGCCAACATTCTTGTCGTGGACGACGAGCCGCAGATTCGGCGGGTTCTTCGCTCTACACTTTCCTTCCGCGGCTACACCATAAGTGAAGCGGTATCCGGGGAGCAAGCTCTCGAGGTGGTCCCGAAACTCAAGCCCGACTTAATTCTTCTCGACGTGAACTTGCCGGGAATGAGCGGCGTCGAGACCTGCCGCGAAATTCGCCGCTTCAGCCACGCGCCGATCATCATGCTGACCGTGCGCAACGCCGAGCGCGACAAAGTCGTGGCCCTCGATGCCGGCGCGGACGACTACGTCACCAAGCCCTTCGGCATCGAGGAGCTTCTCGCGCGCGTCCGGGCCTCTCTCCGCAGACACTCGTCCGCCGAAGAGGTCCCTGCAATCGTTTCGAAGGAGCTGTCAATTGATTTCGAGCAGCGGCGGGTCAGCGTGGCGGGCGCGGAAGTGCACCTCGCACCGAAAGAGTTCGAAGTGCTGCGCCACCTGGTGGCCAATCAGGGCAAGCCCGTGTCGCATCGGCGGCTGCTGCAGAGCATCTGGGGCCCCGAATACGGAGAAGAGACCGAGAATCTTCGCGTGGTGATCAACCAGTTGCGCAAGAAGATTGAGAAAGATCCATCGCAGCCCAAGTACATCCTGACGGAACCATGGGTTGGTTATCGCTTCCACGCACCCAAGGCTCCGGCGGTCAAATCCGGCGCGCGCCAAAAGTAGGACCGCTTTCAGGTTGTGCGGCAGCCGATCTTTCTCCTCTCGTTTGGGCTGCTTGTTCGCGTCACTTTCTTGTGCCACACTCGCTGTCCAATGCCTGCCTCAGTCACGTCTTCACGTAATCCCAGTACGCGTAAGGAATGGCTCCTACTCCATTTGAGTTTTGTACTTATTGGAGTGATTACCACGCTGCTCGGACCCATCCTGCCTTCCTTTATCCGGCATTGGGAGCTTACGGATGCGCAGGCAGGATTTTTCTTCACCGCGCAATACTTCGGCAGCTTCTTTGGCGTGGCGCTGACCAGCGTGTTTCTGCCGCGGTTTGGTTTCTCCAGGGTTTCCGCAATCGGCTTTTTCGCGTTTATGACCGGCTTCGCGTTTCTCGGCCTCGGTCCCTGGATGCTCGCGGCGGCCATGGTTGGCATCAACGGCTTCGGCTACGGCCTCGCCAATCCCGCCATAAATTTGCGGGCAACGCAGCTTCCTTCGAAGAACACGGCTGCCGCGGTCACGTTTCTGAATTTTTCCTGGAGCATTGGGGCGGTGCTCTGTCCGTTCCTGGTCAGTTTCGTTGTGCCCTCGTTCGGCTTTCGAGCGCTGTCCCTCGGGATCGCGGTCTTTTCGCTCCTTCTCGTTGTGCTGCACCTTACGCTGCGCTCGGTGTACCCCTCGGTGAGGCCCTCGAGGGTCACTCATCCTCTGCCGGAGTGGCTCGCCCATCTTTCTTTGCCGCAGGCCATTCCTCTCCTGCTGATCTACTTTCTCTATGTGGGCGTGGAAGTCGCGATAGGAGGCTGGGTCGCCAGTTTTGAAAAGCGCCTGCCGGGAATGAGCGCGGTGACGCTAGTCGTGGCGCCTTCGGTGTTCTACGGTTTTATACTGGTAGGCCGTGGCGTCGCTCCGCTCGCGCTTCGTCGCACCTCGCAAATCTTCATTTCAGTCGGAGGCTTGCTGGTCGCGACACTGGGAGCAACCATCATTGCGTTCTCGAATTCACCACACCTCTTGTATCTTGGAGCGGGCATCGCAGGTCTCGGACTGGCGCCGCAATATCCCATCTATGTCACCTGGCTTGCGATGATCTTCGGAGAAGATGCGCCCTGGATTGGGGCACTCTTTTTTGGCGCAGCCGGCCTCGGAGGAGGAGCGCTACCCTGGCTTGTGGGCATCGTCTCAGCAAGTACGAATTCTCTCCGCGCCGGTTTGTACATTCCGCTTGTAGTGAGCTTCCTGATGATCTTTCTGGTGCTTCGGGCGCGTCCGGACAGTCATGCGGCGTGAATCCAAAACAGAACGGCCTCCAGCTCTTTGGCAGAGCGGGAGGCCGCGCTTCGCTCGTTCAAGACTTGCTTAATGTTCGATCGTCAGCTCGCGTGTCAGCGCGAACGTGAGCGTTGACTCCGCGGGAAACTCGACGTTCTTTCCTCCGGTCGTCCCGGAAGCGGCCAAGCCGCCTCCACCCCCCGCCGCCGCTCCGATGGCTGCACCCTTGCCGCCGCCGGCAAGTCCACCAATCAGCGCTCCAACGGCGGCGCCTCCGCCGGTAATCTCCGACGTCCTCTTTCCCTTGCCTTTTTGTAATGCGGAGAAGGGGCTAGTCTCGACTTCGTAGTCCTTCCCGTGAATGCGAATGCTAGTCAGACGGATGATCAGGTCGGCTTGCCCCTTAAATGTGCCCTGCTTCTTCGAGTCCACAACCACGCCCCGGGTGGTCGCACCCTTGGGGATGGCCGTTTCCCCAGAGACCACTATTGGCTCAGCCACGGTAGCTTCAAACGCTTCTCCTGGTTTATTCACCTTGGAGCTCAGGCTGCTAGAGAGAATGACCGGGATCTCTGTGCCTGAGGGCAGAACTACTTTCTTTGGCGCTTCCGCTTTTTCGCGTATATGCGCGCTGGCCGCGAGATTTCCCCCCGGGCCCGTGTTCGTTGCGTTGACTGCACCCTGATCGGCGCTGTCCGAGGATTTCTGGCAGCCCGCCAGAAGAACTAACGCCACTGTCCCACAAATTATCCATTGTCTGTTCATAGTCGTTTACCTTCCCGATGGAAGCTTCTCTCCTGTTATTTCTTTGATAGGTCTCGCGGCTGGGAGTGCACGACTCGGGCTGAGTTCCTCAGGCGTGCACTTTTATCCATGCTACCACCTCGACTTATTCTCGAGCCGGGTCTGCGGCGAAGGTGTCAACTTCGTGTGCGTCCGGAATTAACCTCGCAATTTGCCCAATCTCTCTTCCGACCAGTACAATTTCCGGCATGATGCCCGAGGCCCGCGTCGCGCCGCTCACCGCTCTCGCGGACGCTTCCCGACTTGCGCGCGAGCTGTACGGCATGGACGCCACGCCGCGCTCCTTGCCTGGCGAATACGACGACAATTTCCACCTGTGCGCGACGGGAGCCCGCGAATTCGTGCTCAAGATCATGCACCCCGCCAGGGAGGAGTCCTTCGTCGAGATGCAGTGCCGTGCGCTCACTCATCTTGCGCAGCGTGCGCCACATCTCGCGCTTCCTCGTGTGATTGACACGCAAGAGGGCCGGCTGTTTTCGCGCATCAGGTCTGAAGATGGCGTGGAGCGAATTGCCTGGCTGCTCAGCTACATTCCAGGGCGCACTCTCGCGGAAACCAAGCCGCATTCGACGGAGTTGCTGGCGTCGTTCGGCCAACTCCTCGCCGAAATTGATTCAGCATTACTCGATTTTTCGCATCCGGCTACAGACCGCGAGCTGAAATGGGACCTCTCCCGCTCGCTGTGGGCACGGGAATATCTTCCGCAGATTGCTGACGCTAGGCGCCGCGCGCTTGCTGCAAAATTCCTGGATCTGTTCGAAAAAGAGGTGGTACCGCGCTTCGCACAGCTGCGGCGCAGCGTGATTTACGGAGACGCGAACGATCACAATGCGCTAGTGTCGCCGCCGTGGCCGCAACCGCAGCGCGTCATCAGCGTCATCGACTTCGGCGACATGCACACGGGCTTCACCGTCGGAGAGCCAGCGGTAGCGGCGGCATATGCGGCGCTTGGCGAAGAAGACCCGCTCACCGCCGCCTGTGCGGTTCTGGCGGCGTACCACAAACGGTTTCCCGTGAATGAGGAGGAAATTGCCGCGTTCTTCCCGTTGATGTGCGCACGCCTCGCAGTAAGTGTGGTGAATTCCGCGCACCGGCAAACGCTCGTGCCTGACGATCCGTACGTCAGAATCACTGAAGCTCCGGCCTGGGCGGCACTCGAGCGCCTCGGAAAGATCCATCCACGACTCGCGCACTATGCTTTTCGCGCGGCTTGTGGTCTTTCCCCCGTTCCTCAGTCCGAAAAAGTGGTTCGCGGGATCGGGCTTGCGTCCCCGGCACCGGTTCTACCCTGGCAGAAGCTGCGGGAAGGGAAGTGCATTGTCCTCGACCTTAGCGTTGGCAGCCCATTTCTGGGATCGAATCCGGAAAACTCCGCCCCAGCGGTCCTCACACGCGGCATTGATAATGTCCTGGACGAATCGGAGCTGGCTGTCGCGGTTGGGCGCTACGATGAACCTCGCGCGTTCTACACCTCCCCGGCTTTCGGCAACAGCGCAAATCCGACCGACGAACGCCGGACCGTACATCTGGGGATCGACCTCTTTGCCGCACCTGGTACCCCCGTTTCCGCGCCGTTCGATGGTGTCGTGCATGCACTGGCGGACAATGTCGAACCGCTGGACTACGGCCCCGTCGTCATCCTCAAGCACGTTATTCCCGACGGTCTTGAATTCTTTACTTTGTACGGGCATCTGTCTCGCGCTTCGCTCTCCACATTGCAGGTCGGCGATTCCATAGCGCGCGGCCAGAAGTTCGCTGAAATTGGACGTTTTGAGGAAAACGGCGGCTGGGCGCCGCATTTGCATTTCCAACTGATTCTGGACCTGCTCGATCTGTCCACCGATTTTCCTGGCGTGGCTCATGCTTCTCAGCGCCATGTGTTCACAAACCTCTCGCCTAATCCCAACCTCATCCTTGGCATTCCTGCCAAATGCTTTCCCGCACTTCCGTCCTCGGTGGAAGAAAGCCTTTCAACTCGAAAGAATCTTCTCGGTCCGAATCTCAGCATTTCCTACAGCCGTCCTGTCAAGATTGTCCGGGGGTGGCGGCAGTATCTTTATGAGGATACGGGCCGGGCCTATCTCGACGTTTACAACAATGTGCCGCTCGTCGGGCATTCGCATCCACGCGTGGTTCAGGCCGCGGCCGAACAGCTCGCACTGATCAACACGAACACGCGCTATGTGCACGACAACGTGCTTCGCTATGCCGAGCGCCTTACCGCCCTGCTACCTGCGCCGCTGAGAGTCTGCTACTTCGTCAATTCGGGAAGCGAAGCGAACGAACTTGCGCTTCGGCTGGCGCGCACGCACACCGGGCGTGAAGACCTCATCGTTCTCGAACACGCCTATCACGGCCACACGAACACACTCATCGACATAAGCCCGTACAAGTTCAACGGTCCCGGCGGCTGCGGACGCAAGCCCTGGGTACACGTCGCGCCCATCGCAGACGATTACCGGGGCATCTACCGACGGGGTGAGCCCAATTTTGGAGAGAAGTACGCTGCCTGTGTCGAAGAGATTCTGGAGAAATTGAAAGCCGAGGGTCGTGGCGTTGGCGCATACATCGCTGAGACTTTACCAAGTGTCGCGGGACAGATTGTGTTTCCTCCCGGCTATCTGGCAGGAGTCTACAAGCACGTACGCACCTCCGGCGGGGTCTGCATCGCCGACGAAGTCCAAGTGGGTTTTGGCCGCGTAGGTACACACTTCTGGGGCTTTGAGATGCAGGGGGTGGTTCCGGACATCGTCGTTCTGGGCAAGCCCATAGGCAATGGATTTCCACTTGCGGCCGTCATTACGACGGCGGAGATCGCCGCGTCCTTTGATAATGGGATGGAGTTTTTCAGCACGTTTGGCGGCAATCCTGTGGCGTGCGCCGCGGGTCTTGCGGTCCTTGATGTCCTTCGCGACGAGCGTCTTCAGGAAAATGCATTAGACGTTGGCACGCGCTGGATCGCGCAACTCCGCGAGCTGCAAACCAAGTTTTCAGTGATTGGCGATGTACGAGGTGCGGGCTTATTCCTTGGCATAGACCTCGTGAACGACAGGTCCACACGGGCGGCCGCGACCGATCAGGCGTCGTATGTGGTCAACCGTCTTCGCGAGCGCGGCATTCTTGCCGGGACGGACGGCCCGCACCATAACGTCATCAAGCTTAGGCCCCCACTTCTTTTCTCACAGTCCGATGCCGATCTGTTCAACTCCACTCTTACCGATATCCTGAGCGAGGATCCCGCGCAACCTTCTTAGGGCTTGAACGCCGGTGTCCAGGCGGCGTACGGTGGTCATCGGTCACTCGAGACTGTGAGGTTCAAACAAGCCCGGCCTCTCTGCTCCTCACATGTTGTATACATTTCCTTCCGACTCGTTGTAGGATGCGCCGCACGGCTCTGGCCAACGGGTTCACGTTGGACGGGGCAGATTCAATCTCATACAACCAGACAGGGGGTACCAATGCCTGACGATTCGAAACCCACCCAGAACGATCAGACCATCTGGGACCGCGTGGCAGGCAGCCAGGAGTTCAGGGATCTCATGGCTACGAAGAGAATCTTCATCGTTCCTGCATTCATCTTTTTCATTATCTATTACTTCCTGTTGCCCACTCTGGTCGGCTACGCGCCGAAATTCATGGGCACAAAGGTTTGGGGAAACGTCAATCTTGCGTACCTATTCGCTCTTTCCCAGTTCTTCATGTCCTGGATCATTGCCGGGTTATACGTCCGGGCGGGAGACGATTTTGACAGGATATCCAAGGACATCATAGACAAAGCGGTGAACAACAAAGAGTTCAAAGGAGGCAACTAGGCCATGTCTGCTCCCCTGATCATGTTCTTGGTGTTCATCGCCATCACTCTGGGCATTACCTATTGGGCTTCCAAGCGTTCCGCCGGGGCGAGCGCCTACTTCGCCGCTGGCCGTCAGATTCGTAGCTGGCAGAACGGCGTTGCGGTGGCCGGGGACTACATGAGTGCCGCTTCGTTCCTGGGCATCGCCGGGATCATCGCGTTTCAGGGCTATGACGGTTTCTTGTTTTC
>Ga0187778_10002896_pt1 | contig 11621 bp, 7 predicted proteins | sample 1015_Q2_SP5_20_M_FD_132418 | JGI IMG/M metagenome (GOLD analysis project Ga0187778, IMG submission 132418) | Tropical peat soil microbial communities from peatlands in Department of Meta, Colombia - 1015_Q2_SP5_20_MG | ecosystem: Environmental > Terrestrial > Soil > Wetlands > Peat | place...
GATTCGTGTGAAAGACGCCGACTTGACGCGCAATATGGCCAATCATGCGCCGCTGACGCCGCTGATCTTTCTTGAGCGTGCAGCCGATATCTATCCGCAGCGCATCGCAATCGTCCATGGGGAGCTGCGTCAGACATGGAAGCAGACGCGTGAGCGTTGCAACTGCCTGGCCTCGGCGCTATTGGGTCGGGGTCTTTCGCGCGGCGATGTTGTTGCGGCAATGTTACCGAACGTGCCGGCAATGGTCGAGGCACACTTCGGAGTTCCGCTCGCGGGCTTGGTACTCAACACGCTGAACGTGCGACTTGACGCCGAGGCGCTTTCGTACATGCTGCTGCATGGCGGTGCGAAGGCCGTCCTGGTAGACCCCGAATTTTCCCCGGTGATTCGCCGTGCCGTGAAGTTGGCCGTCGAGGAGGGTCTACCCCTGCCGCTGGTCGTGGATGTGCCCGACGATCAGAGCGGAGTCGTGGGGGAGCCGGCGGGCCGCATGGACTATGAAGGACTGCTTGCCGAGGGCAGCACGGGCGAAATCGACATCGCGATGGCGGACGAATGGGAATCGATCGCCCTGAATTACACCTCCGGCACAACGGGGAAACCCAAAGGGGTGGTGTATTCGCACCGGGGTGCTTATCTCAACGCCATATCCAACGTCCTCGAATGGGACATTGCCAAGCATCCGGTGTATCTGTGGACCTTGCCCATGTTCCATTGCAACGGATGGTGCTTTCCTTGGACTGTGGCGGCGCGCGCAGGGGCCAACGTGTGTTTGCGCAAAGTCGACGCGAAGATGATTTTCGATCTAATTCGGCAAGAACGAGTTACGCACTACTGCGGAGCGCCGATCGTGCATGGCCTGCTGGTCAACGCGCCCGAGTCGATGAGGACCGGAATCTCGCATCAGGTGCGCGCGATGGTTGCCGGGGCGGCGCCGCCGGCCGCGCTCATCGAAGGTCTGGAGGCGATGGGTTTTGAGTTGACGCACGTTTACGGACTTACGGAGGTCTACGGTCCGGCAACGGTTTGCGCCAAACAAGCGGCTTGGAACGAGTTGCCGCTAACGGAACGTGCGCGGCTAAATGCCCGCCAGGGCGTGCGCTATCACCTGCAAAATGTTGCGACCGTACGCAATCCCGATACGCTCGAGCCCGTCCCCGCCGACGGGCAAACGATGGGCGAAATCATGTTTCGCGGCAACATCATGATGAAAGGCTACCTGCAAAACCCGCAGGCCACAGCGGAAGCTTTTGACGGCGGGTGGTTTCACACGGGCGACCTGGCCGTTCTCGATTCGGACGGCTATATCAAGATCAAGGACCGCAGCAAAGACATCATCATTTCGGGGGGCGAAAACATCTCCAGTATCGAGGTGGAGGACGTTCTGTACCGACATCCGGCGGTGATGGTTGCCGCGGTCGTTGCGCTGCCCGATCCCAAGTGGGGTGAAACCCCCTGCGCCTTCGTTGAACTGAAGGCCGGCGCCGTTGCCAGTGCCGAAGACATCATCGGCTTTTGTAAGCAGCATCTCGCGGGCTTTAAGGTTCCGCGCAAAGTGGTCTTCGGGGAAGTGCCAAAAACCTCCACCGGAAAGATCCAAAAGTATGCCCTGCGGGAGCGAGCCCGTTCCCGAGATGCCATCGACGATTCGGGTGGAAAATCTGGCCGTGATCGCTAGGAGGATGGGCTGCGCTCGTGGGGCTTGGCCTGTGCACCGGGCAAAGATCGTCGGATCCAAACGAGGGTCCGGCCCTTGCGGTACGAGGGACCGGCCCAAGCCGCGATCGCTGTCGGAGTCGTCGAATCGCGGTTACCCGCTGCGTCTTGGCAGCAGTTCGGCGATGCACTGCGCCAACCGTTCGGCCCAGTGACGATACTGTTTCGGGCCCGGATGGTAGCCATCGGCCGCCAAAGCGCTCGTCTCGGTCCATTGATGTAGCGGCAGGTGCCGGAGTGCTGGTTGCGTAGCGACCCAGGCGGATAAATGCGCATCGAGTCGCCCTGCGCACTGCCCCAGATACCAACGCAGGGGATTGGGTATTGCGGCAAAGGTCCCCATCGGTGGAATTCCGTTTATCACACCGAAGATCGCCCCCGTGCGCAATTGCAGCTCTCGAATCAGTTTCTGGTAGTCGGCCAGAAATCGTTGCGGGGTTCGTTGCGACGTTACGTCGTTGACGCCAAGGATCGTGATTATGAAATCGGCGGGCTCCAGCGGATGCTGATCAAGCAGCGAAATTGCCTCGGCAGCGGTGATCCCGGACTTGGCCAAGAGTCGCCACTGTACCGATCTTTGCGTCCGTTGATGCAAAGACTCGGCACAGGGCCGCGCCAAGGCCTCGTCCTGATATGCAACGCCGACCCCGGCTGCGGAAGAATCCCCAACAAAGAGTAGACGCACCGGTAACCCCTCTACGTGTCCCAAAAACGAACCGAAGCGCTGGCCGGCTGCCTCGGGCAGCCGCATCGCGTTTTGGCGCAACCGGGCAGCCTGCACGAGCAGAACTGGCGCCAGCACGGCTTTGTAGATCTGCAGCAAGGTTTCCCGAGTGTGACTGGTTCAACGCTCCGGCTTGCCCAAGGCGCCGGCCGATTTGCTAAATGTCGCAAGAATGGCCATGACCTCGTCGTCCTCGACCTGGTGGAAATCGTCATAATGGGCGCCGACGGCGTAAAAGGGATCGGGTTGCGCCAAACATACGACCCGATCGACTTCGTGGCTCAACATTGCTATGGCTTCCGGGGGCGCCACGGGAACGGCCAAGATCAATGACGCGGGTTTTCGTCGGCGCAGGGCTTTGAGCGCCGCGCGCATCGAGGTGCCGGTAGCAATGCCATCATCGACGACAATCGCGTTTCGACCTTCGACGCTGATGGGCGAGCGATCCCCCAAGTACAGCCGCCGCCGACGCTCGATTTCGTGAATCTGCTCCTTCGCTTGCGCATCGATATAGCTGCGACTGACTCCCGCGGCAGCCCGGGTTTCTTCATCGATCACGAGTTCCTGATCGGAACCATCGACGAGAGCCGCGACCGCAAGTTCGGGTTGCCATGGGACGCCTATTTTGCGCACGAGCAGCAGATCCAGGGGGGCGTTGAACTGCCGCGCAATCTCAGCGGCCACCGGAACTCCGCCGCGTGGGAGGGCCAATACGACCGGGTTTAGCACGCCGGCTTTGGCGAGTTCCAGACCCAATGCCTGACCGGCCTCGTTTCGGTCGGCAAACAGGTGTCTCACTTCGCCACCTGCGGCAGGTGCTCGGTAAACCAATTTGCCGCAAGATCGGCAACGGCTGCCAAGGCACCGGCTTCTTCGAAAAGGTGGGTGGCACCGGGAACGATTTCCAAGCGCTTTTTGCACCGAAGCGCATCGAGCGCGACCCGATTCAAACGCAGCACATCGGCATCGTCGCCACCGACGATGAGCAGCGTCGGGGCGTCGACTCTGGGCAAGATCTCCAAGGCGAGATCGGGTCGTCCACCCCGGGACACGACGGCACCGACGCGCTTTGGTCGCAGGCAAACCGCCGTCAAAGCCGCCGCCGCCCCTGTACTGGCCCCAAATAGGCCGATGGGAACGTTCGCCAGGTCACCCTGTGCGGCGATCCAATCGAGGGCCTCGGAAAGACGGTCCGAAAGTAGACCTATGTCGAACACTTTTTCCCGATCCGCGGCTTCCGCATCGGTCAGCAAATCAAAAAGCAGCGTGCCAAGACCATGTCTTTGCAAATGAAGGGCGACGAATCGGTTACGGGGACTCAGGCGGCTGCTCCCACTGCCGTGAGCGAAAACAACCAGCCCCACGCATCCGGGTCCCGTCGTGAGTTCGCCGGGCAGTGCGCATTGCCCAATCTGTATCGGCCTAGGCGGCTTCAAGGTCTCTCCCGGCGCAACGTAGGGGCGGTTGCAAAAGTCCCGTTGGCGCTTCTGACGCAAAATACTTCACCATGTCAATGTGCATCATTGTGCGACGAGGCGGCGACGGCAACTTATGCTGGATCAACAACACCGGGGTTTGCTCGGCGATAATCCGAACTTTCGAAACGAATTGCGTCTCACCGGCGGCCGCTTTGGTGAGGCAGCGGCAGGGGCAAGAGGAACACCTAGGCGGGTTTGAGACCATTTATGAATCCCTTGAGCAAAAATCTTCTCGCTCGTCGCGCGAATTTGACGAAAACCGGCTTTGAAACGACCGCTCAAGTCGAACCGGTGGAGGGAATGATCGGGCAAGAGCGTGCGCTCGATGCGCTTCGCTTTGGCAGCGGTATTCGGGCAACGGGGTTCAACCTCTTTGTTATCGGACCGCCCGAGGCCGGTCTGGACAGTGCTGTTCGAGCCCTACTTGGGCAAAAGGCGGCAACGATGGCCGTGCCGTCGGACTGGGTGTACGTCCACAATTTCTCCACGCCACGCCATCCCCGGGTGCTCCAACTTCCGCCGGGTAGGGGACCGAAACTGAAAAAGGCGATTGCGGACCTGATTGCCGATTTGGAGGTTGCGCTGCCGGCAGCGTTCGACGCGCAGGAGTACGAAGCTCGGCGCAACGCATTGGATTCGGCTTTTCGAAAAAAGCAGGACGATGCCTTTTCGGCGCTTGCCCAGCGGGCGGCGGCTTCCAGTGCGACGATTGTGCGTACGCCAATCGGCTTTGGAGTAGCTCCACTAAAGGACGGTCAGGTTCTCAAACCAGACGAATTTAACGCCCTGGACGAATCCGAACGCGATCGCATTCACGAAGGGCTACGGGCATTAGAAGAAGAACTCGAACGCATATTGGCCGCTATTCCCGGTTGGGACAAGGAGCGTCGCGATGGTATCCGCCGCCTCGATCGCGATACTGCCCGCAGCGCGGTCAACCATTCGATTGAAGACACCAAGAAGGCTTTTCCCGATCTCGAGCAGGTTCTCGAGCACTTTGATCTGCTGGAGAAGCACTTGCTCGACAATGCGGGAGCCTTTATGGCGGCCGCGGCGGCCGAAGACACCGAACGCAAGTCGGTGATCCGCCAAGCGGGGAGTTTCGAACTATTTGAAGTGAACGTCTTCGTGACGAGCGAAGGCCAGCCCGAGGGCGCGCCCGTAGTCGAGGAGCTGCATCCGACGTTGGGTAATTTGGTCGGGCGAATCGAGCACCAGTGGCAGCAGGGGGTGCTTAGTACGGACTTTCGGCAAATCAAAGCGGGTGCGCTGCATCGAGCCAACGGCGGTTTTTTGGTGCTGGATGCGCGCAGTCTCCTTATCGAACCTTTTAGCTACCTTGCGCTCAAGCGAGCCCTGAAAACACGTCGAATAAAGATTGACAGCATCGACGAAATGATCGGCTTGCTTAGCACGCAGTCGCTCGAACCCGAGGCGATTCCTCTGGATCTTAAGGTGATCCTGATTGGCGATCGCATGCTGTATTACCTGCTCGCGGCCTTTGATCCCGAATTGACGACGCATTTCAAGGTACTCGCGGACTTTGACGAAGCCCTGGATCGCGGGGCCGACTCGGAGTCGAGTTTCGTCCGCCTTGTGGCCTCGGTATTGCGTCGCGAGAACCTCAAGCCGCTTGACCGAGGCGCAGCCGAGTGCGTCTTAGAGCACGCGGCGCGCATCGCAGAGGACGCCAATAAGCTCACGTTGCAGGTCGATCGAATTCGGGATTTGCTCGCGGAGGCCGACTACTGGGCCACCCAGGCGGGAAGCCCCGTGACAACCCGGGCAAGTGTCGAGCGTGCAATCGGGGAACGGATTCGCCGCGCGAGCCGCGTCCGCGACCGCCTGTTGGAATCCACGCTCAAGGACGTGGCCTTGATTGCTACGCAGGGCAGCCGTGTCGGCCAGATTAACGGTCTTAGCGTGCTGGGGCTGGGAGATTATTCCTTTGGTAGACCGACTCGTATCACGGCGCGAGTGCATCCGGGCGCCGGCAAGGTGATCGATATCGAGCGCGAGGTGGAACTCGGCGGACCGATCCATTCCAAGGGAGTGCTCATCTTGTCGGGGTTTCTCGCGGGAAGGTACGCTCTGGACGCCCCGATTTCGATGCAGGCGAGTTTGGTGTTCGAACAATCCTATGCCGGTGTCGAAGGGGACAGCGCATCGTCCGCCGAACTCTACGCGCTCTTGTCGGCGCTGTCGGAAGTGCCTTTGCGGCAGGATCTGGCGGTCACCGGCTCGGTCAACCAATTTGGGCAGGTGCAAGCAATCGGCGGCGTTAACGAGAAGATCGAGGGCTTCTTTGACTTGTGCCACGAGCGTGGTTTTACCGGTTCCCAGGGTGTCTTGATCCCCGCGTCCAATGTCCAACATTTGATGTTGCGCGCCGACGTGATCGAGGCTTGCGATCAGGGGCGGTTTGCCGTCTACCCAGTTGCAAACGTCGACCAGGGTCTGGAGCTGTTGACCGGCTGCGCGGCGGGAGAGCGTCTGGATTCGGGCGAATTTGCGCCACAAAGCGTCAATGCGAAGGTGGAGGCGCGACTGCGTTCGTTCGCACAAGTGCGGCGGTTGCACGCCGCCGGCGACGGTTCGGGGTCGGGAAAGTAGGATGAAAGGCAAAAAGCTCGCCGGATCGCGACGGCTTGTTCTGGCATTTCCTCCGGCTGCCATTCCCCAGCCCGCAATGGACTCGGCGGCGCAGCTGGCCCGGTCGCTGGGTGCCAGCCTTTTCGGCTTATTTGTCGAGGACTCGGATTTGTTTGCCGCCGCGAGCTTGCCGTTTCTTCGCGAGCTCGACGTGCACCTGCGTGCGTGGCGACCCTTGTCCCACCAGAGTCTGGTCGCCGATTACGCGGCGATTGCGCAGGCACTTCGGCGGCAATTGCTGCAAAGCGCAGCGCAACTCGGGATATCGGCCGATTTTGCGATTTTTCGTGGTGATCCGCGCGCACTCGTTGCCTCCGGGACCGCTCCAACGGATCTCGTGGCCCGGTTTGAACCCGTCACGAATTGGGCGCTGCATGGGGCAGGTATTGCGTTCGGAACGGTATTTGTGCCGCCGAACGCGCGACCCCAGTCCGGACCCGTCGTCGTCATTGCCCGCGAGGCCACCAATCGCGAAGTGCAGGTTGCCTCGGAGATTGCCGAAAACGCAAATATCCGCATCGTGCTCGTCGACGAAGCGCTGGAGGGCAGTGGCGCGTATTGGTTGGAGCGAGGACGGGCGGGTGGCCCGCGATTGGCTTCACCGGCGAGTCTGGCGATGAATGCGAAACACTTTTTGCAACTGGGCCTGCCGCGGGCAAGTCTTGTCGTGCTCACTCGCGCGACGCTAGAGCGTCTCGAGGAGCCGTTGCGTTCGATCGCCGCCGGCCGCCCCGAACCTTGGCTTGTGCTGGAGGATCGTCAACCGGAGTAAGTGCCAAATCGGTGGAGCGGCGGCTGCGATGGAGCCAGCGACGCAGCTGCGTAAGATCCTTCGTATTTAGAACATTTTCCTTTTCCAGCCAGCCGCGTCGCGCCTGGCCGATACCGAATCGCAGGTTGTCAAAATCCGCCGACGAATGGGAGTCCGAGTCAATTGCGATGAGTACGCCGGCATCCCGGGCAACACGACACCAGGTGTCGAGAAGATCGAGTCGCTCCGGATGCGCGTTGAGCTCCAGGGCTACGTTGCGTGCCGCGCACTTGCGGATCACGGCGGCCATGTCGACATCGTAGGGCTCGCGCTCGTCAATGAGCCGGCCCAGGGGGTGGGCGAGCACGTGCAAAGGCTGGTCCAAGGCGCGCAAAATGCGTTCGGTTTGGCGCGCGCGGGGAAGAGCAAAGCTTGAGTGAACGGCAGCGACAACAATGTCCAGCGGTGCCAAGGCGTCGGCAGGTAGATCGAGGGATCCATCGGGCAGTATGTCCACTTCAACACCGCACAGAAGCGAGATAGGTACCTCCTTTGCGCGCTCGATGCTCGCAATTTCCGTCCGTTGCCGTGCCAGTCGTTTTGCGTCTAGTCCGTGAGCAACGGCCAGCCGGCGGCTGTGGTCGCAAATTGCGATGTACCGCAGCCCTCGCTGAGCCGCGGCCGCGGCCATTTCGCGAATCGTGCCAACCCCATCGCTCCAGTCCGAGTGCACGTGTAGGTCGCCCGCCAGATCGGACAGACAGATCAACTGCGGCAAGCGCCCGTCGCGAGCCGCTTCGATCTCACCCCGGTTCTCCCGCAATTCGGGAGCGATCCATGGCAATCCCAGCGCCGCAAATACCGACTGCTCGGTTTGCCCGGCGATACGTTTTTGGCCTCGAAACAGGCCGTATTCGTTCAGCTTGTAGCCACGCGCCAAAGCGAGATTGCGCAAGGCAATGTTGTGGGCTTTGGAGCCCGTGAAATAGAGCAGGGCGGCTCCGGCGCTGGCCGCATCTACCACCCGAACATCGACCTGAATGCCGTTTTTTAGGACCACGGAGGCACGGGTGCTGCCAACGCTGGTTCGCTCTCGAACGTCGGGATGGCGAGCAAAATGTTCGCAAACCGCTTTCCCCTCGTCGGCGACGACCAGCAAGTCAATGTCGCCGACGGTATCCCGGGCGCGGCGCAGGCTCCCGGCGATCAGAACCTCTCGGGTCTTCGGGTAGGCCCGCAAGTAGTCGGTCAAAGCGTCGGCTATCGCGGTTGCGTCAGAGAGGCGATAGCGTTTGGTTTTCGAAAGTTGGCCTTCGATCAGTTCCGCCAGATGCTGTTGCGTGCGCGGACCGAACCCGGCGACTTGCTCGATACGCTTGTCCTTCGCCGCGCGAAGCAGCTGCGGCAAATTTTGCACGTGCAGTTCCTGATACAGCGCGCGCGCCTTTTTTGGTCCGATACCAGGCACATGCAATAAGTCGACCACAGATGGCGGCACCTCAAGACGCAGGTGTTCCAGCAGCTCGCTGCGACCCGTGGTCGCGATCTCACGAATTTTCTCGGCAAGGTCGGCGCCGATTCCGGGCAGCTTGGGCAACGGTTTGCCCGCGGATAAGAGCGCAGCCAAATCGACCTGAAGTCCGCCGATCACGCGGGCCGCGTTTCGATATGCGCGGACGCGAAATGGGTTGGCGTCTTGCAGCGACAGCAGGTCCGCGATTTGCTCGAACGTCGTGGCAATGGTCTGGTTGGAGGTTGCGTTCATTTTGACGCCTTTGCCATATCGACGGACATTGCTCCGGCGCGCTTCGGCAAGGGGCGGAAACCGTCAGCCCTCGCCCCCACCTCGGTCGGACTCGCCGTTGGCGCTCGAGGGGCGTTCGGCGATAACGCAGTCCGTGGTAAGAATCAGGCCAGCTACCGAGGCGGCGTTCTGCAGTGCAAGCCGGGTAACTTTGGTCGGATCGATCACTCCCATAGCAAACAAATCACCGTATTCTCCGCTTGCCGCATTAAACCCGAAGCTGCCGCTGGCCGAGCGTACCTTCTCGAGCACCGGAGCGGGCTCCACGCCGGCATTGACCACGATCTGACGCAGCGGCTCTTCTAGCGCGCGCTCTACGATGCGCACGCCCGATTCCTGACCCAGGGTGGGCTGTGGCAGATTTTTCAGCGCAATGGCGGCCCGAATCAGCGCCACTCCGCCGCCCGGGCCAATTCCTTCCTCGACAGCGGCGCGCGTTGCGTGCAAGGCATCCTCGACTCGCGACTTTTTTTCCTTCATTTCCAATTCGGTCGATGCTCCAACCTTGATGAGAGCAACTCCGCCCGTAAGTTTTGCAATGCGCTCATCGAGCTGCTCGCGATCGTAGGAGCTCGTTGCGGCGTCGCGCTGCGTGCGCAGGGCGGCAACTCGCTCTTGAATGAGCGCGCTATCACCGCCGCCACCGATGAGAGTCGTGTGTTCGTTGTCGATCTCGACGCGGCGTGCTCGACCGAGTTCCTCAAGACGGGCCTTCTCGAGAGTTCGACCCGTGTCTTCCGAGATGATCGTCGCGCCGGTGATGATCGCGATATCCTGAAGCAGGTCCTTGCGCCGATCTCCGAAGCCCGGTGATTTGACCGCGCACGCCTTCAAGATGCCGCGTACGGCATTCACCACGAGGGTCGCAAAAGCTTCCCCCGTAACGTCCTCCGCGATCAAGAGAATCGGCCGGCTGCTTTTGCTTACCTCTTCGAGCAGCGGAAGCATTTCCCGTAAGGAAGAGACCGGCTTTTCGTGCACGAGGACCAGGGTATCTTCCAAAACTACGCGCTGTTTCTCCGCATCGTTGATGAAGTAGGGGGACAGATATCCCCGGTCAAATTGCAGTCCTTCAACGATTTCGAGTTCATTGGACATGCCACGTCCGTCCTCGGCCTTGATGACGCCAGCGTGCCCGACACGTTCCATGGCATCCGCAATCAGTTCGCCAATCGCCCGGTCACCATTTGCGGAAATTGTTCCGACTTGGGAAATCTCCTGTTTGGTGGTGCAGGGGCGTCCGCACTTTTGGAGCTCGGCGACAACCGCCTCGACAGCCTTGTCGATGCCGCGCTTGATCTCCATGGGATCGTGTCCCGCGGCAACGAACTTCGCGCCTTCGAGAACGATGGCCTGTGCCAGGACCGTCGCGGTGGTCGTCCCGTCCCCGGCTTTTTCCGACGTCTTCGCGGCAACCTCGCGCACCATCTGCGCCCCAAGGTTTTCCACTGGGTCGGAAAGTTCGATCTCGCGTGCCACCGCAACGCCCGAATTGATGACAGTCGTGCCGCCAAACGGTCGTCCTAAAACGACGGTGCGGCCTTTGGGCCCGAGGGTAACCTTTACCGCATTGGACAAAATATTGAGCCCGGCCAACAGGCGTTGCCTTGCCTCCTCGTGAAAGATGATCTGCTTACCCGCCATTTTGGCAACTCCCGAGTCCTAAATGATCCACCGGGGTCGTCGGCGTCTCGCCGACGCCTACTCTAGCCCCCCTATTGGGGTCATCCTAAGGGCCGCGCTTGCGCGTCGTTTGATGGAAGACAACGGATTCTGACGTAGTCCTAGCGTGGCGCGTTGGGACAGAGGATGCAAGAGCCGGCCGTGGCTGGAGAAGGCGAGAACGTTCGCTTCGGGTAATTCGAGGTAATTTTTTCCCGCGAACGCCTTGGCGCCGCTGCTTTGCGCCGTCTGGTTCGGAGAGCCCAAAACGTCATTTGGCGCATTATTGGCGTTCGTGCCGCTTGCGGGGAATTCGGGAATCCTTTTGAGCCGGATCGGTCGCGGGCGGTCCGAGCAAAAATGTGCTTCGCGGTGACTTTTCGCAAAGGGACCTTCGGGCCGACGCTGCCTTCTTGTTGCTGTGGGGTTTGGACGGATGCGCATGGCGTTCGGCGAAGGCCGGGTAGAAGGGTGTCCAAAAAATCGTTCGTCGAATTTTCGAACGATCGGCGCCGGGGGCAGTGCCTGGGGCCGTCTTGCGAACGGGAGACAACCGGATCGGGTCTCATTGAAGCGTAGTAGTCCCAATCTAGGCAATCATCGAAAACTCCCAACGGCCGGGGGCAACGCCAGGAGGTATCTCATGACGAGATTTCGATGCCTACAAGTTTGTATTGTACTTTAAGAAACTATTTTATCATCTTGTTTTAGAACGATAAAATGTGATGCAGATCTCGAGTGTCGAATCCTTCTGATGGGCGGCTTTTTGGGTGATCGACAGGTTGCTGCCAAATACGCGCCGCAAGCAGGAGCATGCGCGTCGGTCCGCGGGAA
>Ga0187778_10002898_pt1 | contig 11615 bp, 9 predicted proteins | sample 1015_Q2_SP5_20_M_FD_132418 | JGI IMG/M metagenome (GOLD analysis project Ga0187778, IMG submission 132418) | Tropical peat soil microbial communities from peatlands in Department of Meta, Colombia - 1015_Q2_SP5_20_MG | ecosystem: Environmental > Terrestrial > Soil > Wetlands > Peat | place...
TCCGACGCTGCTCGATGGGTGCTAGCGTAACCAACTCGAACCGCCGTGTACGGACCCGTACGCACGGTGGTGCGGCAGGGGTCGGCGGGTGACCGCCGCCCCTATGCCAATCAAATCTCGATAGCACTCATCATGGGGGTCAATGCGATCGCGCGGCCGCGCCACTACGCAACGCTCTCAGGTATGTCACTGTGTGTCTCCCCTGCAGTCAGGAGGCAGGCAGGCTGGCGTGCATATCAGGGCAACGGCAGACCTTCGATGACCTTGAAGGCTGATAATTATGTTAGGTCCCTCGGAATGTTGGCTCAGCGTGTTCGAGGAGTTCGACGATAAGCTTATGTATCGTTTCCGCGAGTTCACGGTCGCCGATTGGCGCAATGAGATCTCTCATTGAATGCAAGAACGATACAACTGCGGTGTTGGCAGCAGGAAGACATAGCGTGAGTAGATTCCTTGAAGGTCTACCGAATGACAATTTCTGCACATCCCATACATCGGTCTCCCACTCAGAATGATTGATGAACGCATCGCAATTTGGATGACAGAACTCGCTCAAAGAACTATAGACTTCAGTAGCCCGTCTCTTCATGACCGTTTGGAAGGTATTCGTTAAAGCAGGCCATTACCTTTGAGATATGCGGAGCTTCTGGATAATCTGGCTCAGTGCCTTGCGCCTTCTGTTTCGCACGCATGTGTCGGCTCCCCATATTGATTTCGAACAAAAATTGCCAAGCCGATGCGAGATTTCCGTTCTTGAGATGCTGCTGCATTCCGCAATCTGTGCAGCTGGACGACAAAGCGGAATCAGAGCCCGTTTCACTCGTGGTCGCAATCCAGTGTGGCCAGGGCTGACTATGAGTTCTCAAGAATCAAAGGACTGGGCGCAATGCTGGACCCCATAATGAGCTCGGGAGTCACCCAAGTAGCGATCGTGGAGTTCGACAGCCATGTGGAGCTCAAGCGAGACTTCACTACAGATTCGGACGAAATAGCGCGGGAGTTAAAGAGTCTACAACGGGGCTGCCATACTCGATGCGGTCTATTTTTCCGAGAAACTGTTAGACAAGCTGCCAGTTGGTTACAAGCGGGTCCTGCTGCTCGTCAGTGAGACCCGCGATCATGGCAGCGTTTGGGCGAGAAAGCTGAATGAGGTGGCAACTCTGGCGGGGAGCAGCAATACCAGCATGTATGCGCTGAGCTTCTCGCCATCGCGCTCCAACCTGCTCGACACGTTGCGCGGAAACAACACAGACGAGATGCACGAAGGCCCAGACTTGTTGGCCCCTCATCCCGTCCAATCGAGTGGTGGAGGCGAACTGATGATGGGAGTTCAGGCTCTACGAAAAAATTCGCCGAAAACAGTTGCGGTGATGACAGGTGGCGCTTCCTTGGATGGAAGAAAAGGGTCCGGAGGCTCGGGGTAGCTACTTGCCGCCTGTCCCGGACATCGCTAATCACAACCCATTTGGTGGACCCTCTTGGTTTGACCGCAATACGCACGAGCGTCAGAAAATCTTGCTTAGCTACTCAATTTTGGGAATCCCGATGAGAATACAAACGCTCGATTTGGCCCGGCAGTGGCAAGCAATCCATGATGATCTCATGAAACTACCAATTAACTCGATCTCGCCTGACATCCCCAGCCCAAGCGGATTAATGAGATGGTCCGCCGCCGAGTACGATAAACGGCTCGGCAGTTTCACATAAGGAGGATCATCTATGCGCATCGCATCCATTGGCATCGATCTGGGCAAGACCACCTTTCACCTGGTTGCATTGGGAGAGCGCAACAAGGTTGTAGTTCGCAAGAAGTTCTCCCGTGGGCAGCTGCTGGCCTACACCGCCAACCTACCGTCGTCTTTAATCGGCCTCGAGGCATGCGCCGGGTCGCACTTTTTGGGCACGGTGCTGCGCCAGCAGGGACACGAGGTACGGCTTATCCCTGCCCAGTTCGTAAAACCCTACCGAAAGTCGAACAAGAACGATTTCCTCGATGCGGAAGCAATCGCGGAAGCTGTCACCAAGGAGAACATGCGCTTTGTGCAGATCAAGTCCCAAGATCAGCTCGATCTGCAAGCGATGCACCGAGTTCGGGACCGGCTGGTGCAGCGTCGCACCGCACTGATCAACGAGATTCGCGGATTTCTGCTGGAACGTGGCATCATCTTCGCGGCTCACCCCATCCACCTGCGCAAGAACCTCCCCGGGGTTATTGAAGATGCCGAGCAGAAGCTGAGCCCGCGGCTGCGCTGGTTGCTGGATCGGCTATGGCAAGAGTGGAAACAGATCGAGAGCGACGTGCAGGCGATCAGCCATGAGATTGAGCGCATCAGTGATGAGGATGTGCGCTGCCGGCAACTCCGCCAGATTCCGGGCTTCGGTCCGCTGGTCTCCACCGCCACCGTGGCCGCCATCGGCAACGGAGCGGCCTTTCGCCGCGGACGCGACTTCGCAGCCTGGGTAGGCGTCGTGCCCCGACAGTTCTCCACTGGGGGTAAAGCGAGACTGTACGGCATCAGCAAGCGCGGCAACATTTATCTGCGTCGCATGCTGATCCACGGTGCTCGCGCGGTCCTGTATCGCATCAAGCATGACACGGGAGGATTCGGGCAGTGGGTGCACCGGCTCGCACAGCGTGCTCCACGTAACAAAGTCATCGTAGCCATCGCCAACAAGTTAGCTCGCATCGCCTGGGCAGTGCTCTCTAGTGGCAAAGATTATCGACATCAGCCGCTGCAGGCGGCAGCAGCTTGAAACGACGCTGCGCTCAGGAAAAACAAAACACTTTTCACGTCCACGAAGAAGCTTGGAAGTAAGTTCCACCAAGGTCTGCTGAGGAGAGAAGAAGACGAGACAACAGCCCAACGGCGTGCCGGAAAACCTGGACGCTCAAACGTGTCCCTAGTGACCGAGGGATTTTGAAGGACCGACACGCGCGGATCATCATCGAGTGCCCGGAGAGTGATTCTCCACTAGAGGCCGGATACATTTACGCGGACTGTGCCTTCGCCAACTTCAAAACCTCTTGCAGTCTGGCGGCGGACCATACATTTAAGCGTAATCGTGATATTACGCCAAGCGACCTTAGCCTCGAACCGGGAGGGCCAGTGCTGTGGCCTAATCTCGTCGGTAAAGCATGGGATATTAGCCTCGAAGTTGGAGGTTCGTCGTATCCTCGAGCGGCAGGTCCGGTGCGGCGGTGTTTACGGGAATGTACTTCAAATGTACTCCATCTTTGGTGGTCTTGCAGGACGGGAGGTCGGCCATGAACTCGCGCAGTCCGGGAGCGACTTGCGGCAAGTCGTCCATCGTTGCCGGTGTCGAAAATCATGTCGGAGTTGGGCTCTGACCTCGGATTCCATCAGGTCTTGCAGCGTAGTCAGGCTCGGCTGCGTTTGGGTGTAACCAAATTTTTTCGGTGTAGAATTGCAGCCAAATGGCATTATCCCCCGGAGTTCGGTTGGGACCCTACGAGATCTTGGACCCTATCGGCGCAGGCGGGATGGGCGAAGTCTACCGCGCAAGAGATACGCGGCTCGACCGCACTGTGGCCATCAAGGTTCTGCCGCCACACCTTTCTTCCGATCCTGTCCGCAAGCAGCGGTTCGAACGCGAAGCCAAGACTATTTCCAGCCTGAATCATCCCCACATTTGCGTGTTGTACGACGTAGGCAGCCAGGATGGGGTCGATTATTTGGTGATGGAGTGCCTCGAGGGGGAGACGCTGGCGAAGCGTCTCGAAAAAGGGGCGATGCCGCTGGAGCAAGTGCTGAAGTACGGGGTGCAAATTGCGGACGCGCTGGACAAAGCGCACCGCAGCGCAGTGGTACACCGCGATTTGAAGCCGGGCAACATCATGTTGACCTCTACGGGTGCCAAGCTGCTGGATTTTGGCTTGGCAAAACCAACGGTGCCGCTCGCCAGTCCCGTGACGCTGACGGCGGCAACCGGAAACTCGCCGATGACCGAGCAGGGCACAATCGTCGGAACGTTTCAGTACATGTCGCCGGAGCAGTTGGAAGGGAAAGAGCTGGATGGGCGGAGCGACATTTTTAGTTTGGGAGCGGTGCTGTACGAGATGCTGATAGGGAAGAGGGCGTTTGAGGGAAAGACGCAGTTGAGTGTGGCGTCGGCGATTCTGGAAAAGGAGCCTGAACCTATCGGCGCGGTGAAACCAATGACGCCGGCGGTGCTGGATCATACGGTGAGAAAGTGTTTGGCGAAGCTGCCGGATGAACGCTGGCAGAGCGCGAGCGATTTGGCGAGTGAGTTGAAATGGATTGGGGAACCGGGCTCACAAGCAGGAGTTCTCCCCACAAAACGCCAGGGCGCGGGAATTCCTTGGCCTTGGATCACTGCTGGTATCGCTCTTCTCGCGCTTTTCGCCGGAATAGGCGCGATTCGCTTCTGGCGGGCGGTTCCCGTTCCGCACGTCTTTCGTTCATCGATTTTGCCGCCGGGGAGCTTGGCATTCCCTGAGAACGCTACGGAGTGGGCGTCAGTGGCAGTCTCGCCTGACGGGAGTCGTCTTGTGGTTGGGGTGACTGGTCAAACTGACCGGGACATGCTGTATGTTCGTCCGCTTGATGCTCTCTCCGGCCAGATTCTAGCTGGAACGGAGGGTGCTACTTTCCCCTTTTGGTCTGGGGATGGCCTCTCCATTGGCTTTTTTGCGGATGGCCAACTCAAGACAATCGATTCCTCGGGTGGTCCGGTCCGTGAGGTATGTCCCGCACCTGAAGCACGTGGCGGCACCTGGAACAAGGACGGCGAAATCGTCTTTGCCCCTTCTACATACACGGGTCTGTTTCGCGTAGCTGCAACCGGAGGAGCACCAGTGGCGGTGACAAAGCTAGACACCTCACGCTACGAGGACAGCCATCGCTGGCCTCAATTCTTACCAGACGGTCGGCATTTCCTATATCTGGCCAGGACCTCGGACCGAAGCAGTAGTGAAATTCATGTGGCCTCTATCGATTCAACTGAAGCCATTAGTATTGTGCGAGCAGATGGAAATCCCGTCTTTGCTCCGTCCGGTTTCCTTCTTTATCCGCGCGGGAACATTCTAGTTGCTCAGCCGTTCGATGCCGACCATTTCCGGGTTTTCGGTGAACCTGCAATTGTGGCGGACCAGATCTCGATCAACGGGGCTGTTGATTTTGCATCCTTCTCTGCGTCCGGGAACGGCGTCCTGACATACAAAAGAGGCATCGGGGAAGGTGTCTCCCAACTAGTTTGGACGGACCGAAGCGGGAAAATTCTGGAGAAGATCGGAGAGCCAGGGGTCTATTTTGGCCCCAGTCTTTCGCCAGACGGCAGGAAACTCGCCGTCGAAATTGACGGTCATGCGAACAGCGACATCTGGGTTTACGATCTCGCGCGGAATACAAGGACTCGACTAACCTTCAGCCAGGCAAATACCCATAATCGCTTGCCAGTATGGTCTCCTGACGGTAGCCAAATTGTTTTCAGCTCCGACCGCGACGGGCACTCCTCACAAATCTACGAGAAGGCGGTAAATGGGACGGACACGGAACGCCCTGTGTCTCCGGGCGAGGGGGATCGTTACCCGGCTTCGTGGTCTCCCGACAGGCGCTACGTCGCAGGAGTCCAGCAGAATCCACAACACGGAACTCAGTTCCTGATTCTGCCTGTCGAGGGAACCCAGAGGCCGATGGACTTCTTGCCAGCAGCTATCGGAATTACGCGGTTCACATTCCCACGAATTTCTCCCAATGGAAAGTGGATCGCGTATTGCTCGTATGAGTCCGGTCAACAGGAGCTCTATATCTCTTCGTTTCCCAGTGGTTCCGGCAAGTGGCAGGTCTCCATAAACGGAGCTCGTTTCCCCGTTTGGCGTCGCGACGGTAAGGAACTCTTTTACGCAACCCCGGATAACACTATCATGGCCGTAGAGTTCTCCGACGATAATGGCGGTCCTGTCATTGGAGAAGCTCGATCTTTGTTTCGGGTCCGTGTGGCGCTTTCCCCACACTGGTACTATGACGTATCTCCAGACGGAAAACGCTTCTTGATCAATAGCCTTCAGCAACCTGCCTCCCCAGAGCCTCTCACCCTGCTGGTGAATTGGGACGCGGAACTGAAGAAGAAATGAGCCTGAGCACAAGGACCAAACTCGGGCAGTATTAAATCGTCCCCCGCATTGTTGTGCTGTCAAAGTGAGAGAATGCCTGCTGCACGAGCCTCCCGCTGATTCTCTCACTGGGACGTATGGGCAAAACTGACAATGCGGGGAGAAAAATGACAGCGCCAGCCGCGACCACTTGGAGAAATTTCTAGCAAGGAGAAAACTGCGGGGGCGGGCCGGGGCAGTGGGGCGGCCCGGTTTTATGTACCAAGAACTTTCTGTGGCCTCCGGGTTGATACAGTCAGAGAGTCTGGTCTGGGATGCGGACATTCTATCTTTCACCTTTCCCCTGACCAGGATGTCCATCCCACCCGTTCTCATCTGGTGTCCCAACCCAAGGCCGCTTAGCTGGCCAGCCTACCGAGGAGACATTTCCCGGTTTGTTGGAGTATTCGGACCAGTTGCAAGCGGTAAGATATTTCTCCTTTAACAATGGGTTCAAAGCCTCAACAGAGTGGTCATCTTTGATTCGACGGGGGAGTTTAGTGAGGAAGTATCGTTTCAAACCATTTGCAAGCCCGAGGAAACTCCTCAAGACCGTACAAGAAAGCCTCTCTCTACTCCAAGTCTTCCCGCTCCTGACTCGACTCCAAACTCTTCGCCATTGAGCTGAAGACCCAACTGGCGCTTAGCAAAGGTTCAATCTTTCTTAACGTGGGGGGGGGCAACTTTGGATTGCCATACCCCCTATCCCGTCAATTGTGCGAGGGGATAGGGGCTATGGCACTTTAGAAGTGCACCCCACGTTTCCCTCCCACTACCCGCCCGTGAGGGGGTCCCGCTCGTGGCTGGGCGGGTCGAGGAGCGGTTGTCGTCGGCTAAAAACGCTCGATGAGGCTCCATCTCTCTCCACGCAGCACGCCTAAAAACCTAAAGTGGCGGCAACAGCACGGGCGACCCGGTTTTCGAATACACGCTGAAGACTTCCCTCAGTGTGTCTCTGAACCAGTCGCTTCATCAGCGTTTACAAGTGTCAGGCTCAGTGGACGCCGCCGACGGCGAGGGTCTGCTTGAGCTCTTCTGTCCAATTCATCACTACGCGGAAAGTTCCGCCGCCCGTACTCCGGCGCAGCATAATGAACCGGCCGTCCCTCGTGACATCGTAGTTGGCGATGGAAATGCCCGCACCGAAGTCATACTGGTCCGCGAAGAGTGCCGCGGGCTTCCCGAAGGAGGGCTCGGTTCCGGTTCCTCCGAAAGAAACCGCCATAATGCTGTGGCCATTGCGGTAGTAGATTTCCTTGCCGGTAGCGCTCCAGCGTGCCTGCACTCCGCCGCCTTCGGAAACGGGCCATGCGCGCTCGAGAGCAGGATACCGGCGGACATAAATCTCCGATTGCCCGGAAGCGTTCGACTGGTAGAGCAGCCAGCGCCCGTCGGGAGAGAATTCTGCGCCGCCCTCGTACGCAGGCGTGGCAATCAGTTGTTTCGGTTGGAACTGCCCGCTGATGGACAGTAAGACAATATCACCGGAAGTTTCCGGCTGGATGCGCACGGCAAGAATCGAATCGGCATCAGGGCCAGGCGCCGACGGAAAATCATTGAGGATTCCCCCGGGCACTGGGCCTGACTTTCCACTGCCGTCCGCAGCCGTCCAGAAGGGCACATTGAAACGCCGGAACACCACGCCCTTGCTGTCGGCAGTCCAGGTGCCAAAACTTGTGCCCAGCGCATCAGGAGCAATTCGTTCTACGGTGCCTCGCAGCAGATCGAACGCGTCTAAGCTTGTTCCTCCGCTTGCGATGAGCAGGCGGTGTCCATCGGGCGACATTCGAGGATTTGCATAAGCTGCTGCGGGCAGGTTGAGCCCGAATTCCGAACCGTCGCGGCCTACGGAAATCACGCGCTTGCTTTCAAAATCCGTGGGAAGGAAAACCAGCGTGCCGGTTGTAGATAAGCTCAACCCCAGAAATCCTGTGCTTTCTGTGTTCACTATGCCAGCTGGAATCACGGGCACGGCCGTGCCCTTCACGGACACGCCGCTCGGATCGAACGGCACTGCCATCACCGCGCCATCCCGGCCAAAGAGCAGGTGACCCGTTCGCGACCAAGTAGGCGCACCCGCGTTTTCGATAATTACTCTCCGCGGCCCTCCGGTCGCGGAGACGGCTTCAATCCGCACGCTGCCGGCGTCGCTGGTCATGCTCGTGAACAAAATCGTGCGGCCGCCGGGCAATAGCAAAGGCTCGGTGTGCAACACCTCATGGCGGCGCTCATCGAGCGTCGTTAGTTGCTGTTCAGGACCTCCCTGGGGCGGGGTGTACCACAGCTTCCCCTCTTTCGTGTAGAAAATCCCCCGTTCTCCCCAGGCTATGACACTCGTCAGGTCCACGCCCGGTACGACCACGGTACGCTGCTGGTCAGTCAAAGAAACCCGAGTCAACTTAGCACTGCCCGGCACAAACGCGACACTCTGGCTGTCCGGAGAGAAGGCCGCGCTGTTTGCCCCTGCAGTCCCCGGAATTTCGACGGGCTCCGGGCGGTCCAGGCGGCGCACGTAAAGCCGCCGCACGCCGTCTTTGACCCCGATCATGGCCACCATTCGCCCATCGGGCGAGACGGTAAATCCTCCCGGCAAATCGTAAACTGGCTCAACTCCCTGCGGATAGCTAAGATCGAGATGTGTCACGCCGTGCGTGGCGGTTTCGGTGCGACTCCGACTAAGCAACATCCAGACTGCAACGAAGACAGAAACGGCAGCGATTGCCCAAGGTGCAAGCCGTTTGACTGCATTTGCTGGCGGCGTAACGTCTGAACTTGCTCCTGCCTTCTCTGCCTCCTCCAACACAAGCCGCAGGTCACCAATATCGCGAAGCCGCTTCTTGGGATCGCGCTCGAGGCAATGTCTCAACGATGCGCGAATTCCAGGCGAGACCGAAGGAGGCAGCAGGCTCCAGTCCGGATCCGAGCGCAAGATCGCGGCCAGCGTGTCACTAACAGAGTCCCCCGCGAAAGTATTCTTGCCGGTGAGCATTTCGAACAGCACCGCGCCGAAGGCCCAGATATCCGTGCGTTTGTCAACGGCCTGGCCGCGGGCCTGTTCCGGGCTCATGTAAGCCGCCGTCCCGAGCACTATGCCGGCACGAGTCTCGGCGATACTGACAGTTGGCGACGTTCTCAAATCACGCGCTTCTGGCGCATCTTCCAAAGCTTTTGCCAATCCGAAGTCGAGGATCTTGGCTGTTCCGTCTTTTGTTATCTTGATGTTGCCGGGCTTCAAATCGCGATGAACAATTCCTTTGTCGTGCGCAGCTTCGAGCCCCGCAGCAATTTGTTTTGCAAGCGCCATTGCTTCCTCGGGTGGAAGCGCGCCGCGCTTCAACCGCTGGGCTAGGTCCTCGCCCTCGACCAGTTCCAGCACCAGGACGTCGGTTCCGTCCGCTTCCAAACACCCATGAATAACACCAATATTGGGATGATTGAGAGAAGCAAGGAGCTGGGCCTCGCGCTGGAAGCGTGCCATGCGTTCCGCATCTTTGGCGAATAGTTCGGGAAGGACTTTAAGGGCGATATCGCGGTTGAGTTTCGAGTCGCGCGCGCGGTACACTTCCCCCATACCGCCCGCGCCCAGCGGAGATTGGACCTCATAAGAGCCGAGCTTTGTGCCTGAGGTGAGTGTCACAAGGTGGAGATTATAGCTCCGGGTAGCCTCCCTTGATGCCTTGAGTATAACGGGCTTAACTGGCCAGCCGGCCCGCGTGCGAAGATGCATTCACGGTCGGCAAGGTTAGGCCGGCATCCCCAGTATCGACACTTTTCAGAATGCTGTTGTAATCGTCCAGACAGGTAGCGCTTCTTGTTCGGCTGGATAGCGCGGGTGATCTGTATGTTCAGGCGGCCGCGTATTCGCTCGCCTGACTGTGGATATTCCGCCACCGCGTCCTCGTGATAGATGCGGTGCTCGGTTGCAAAATCGTTGGCATCGGAGGCCGCCCAATGCTGATCCAGTGCCGCACGTATCTGTTGATCTCGCATCTTACCGTCCTGCGCTAGGGGAAAGCTTAGACTCCCGCATGGCTGGTTTCAAGGGGATCAAATTCGCACCTTGAATTACCTAGCAGCCGCTGGATTTTGAAACTGGCGTGCACTAGAAAGTAGGGCGCACGGGTTCTGCAATTGCTGATCAATCACCCGCTGATGTGAGCAACTTCTGGCGCAGAGCTAGGCACGGCCGTAGTTGACCTTGAATTCCGATAGGGTAAGTCAAGCCTGAGAACGTCCAACGACAGAAACCCCACTGATCAACATTTAGCGCTCGACTTCATAATCCTAAAATCGCCGGCGTTGCGGCTTGCCACCAACTCGGATTCACCCGCTCCAAGTACGTGGCCAAGGCCTGCAGGACCATCATTGCCGGGAAAACGTAGAGATAGACCCTATTGACTCGGCCATCCACTACGAGGTCGCGCAACATTCCAGCCACGATCAGCAGGTCGAGCGAAGGATAGAAAAGGTCGTGGTAGCCGATGTAGTGAAATCTAACGAAGGCGGCTTGCATGAGCTGACAACTGGCCATGAAAACCAGGCGACGATGGTACTCGGGCCGTTTGCGAAAATAGATCGCCAGCGCCATGCACGCACCGAAGATGACCATGTCGCACCAGAGAACCGATAGGAACGACGCAACGTTCTTCCGGTGGAGCACAGTAATGTCGAACCGCATCATGACGACCGACACGATGAAGCCTGAGACGACCATGGTTGCGGCCAGTGCCGCACCAAACCAGCCCAGTGTGCGGTGCACGCTGACCTTGCGCACGCGTACTAAGGCAGACTGCGCGATGAACAGCACGATCCAGGCCGAGAAGGCCGCGCCGTGAAACCACAGCAGGAGTGGTCTTGGCGGCTTGGCATGCAATAGGCGAGCATCGACCGTACGGCTGAAGCCCCAGACCACAAGTCCGGCCATCAGCAGCGCCATCGAGAAATAGAAATATCGGCCCAGAAAGGTCTTGAAACCGCGTGTCACGCTGGGGTGCGAACGAGCGGCGAACCCCACATTGCCAACCGCCACAGCACTCGCGTGCCGTGCGCCGCACTCCCGATTTGTGGCGCCCACCGATCTCCTCTCAGCACCGCGGCGCGTCCCCAAAGTGAATAGTTTTGGATCTTGGGAAAGCTAGGTGCAATACATTAGCCGCAGTTGCCTTCGCATCGCAAGTAAAAAAGGCTGGTGGTTCATTCCTGATGCCCTACGCCAAGTCCACTTCGCGCCTGCCGCAGATCGCCGAGGTGCGGGCCGCGTTTGAATCCGCTGCAAGGATAAGAGCGTACGACTTACCCTGACGCAGCACCTTACATAGTTGACGTAAAATCCGATAACCCTCACGATCCCTCACGCACGTCTAGTGGACTGTCGCAGTGAATTCATTAGTACGTAGGGGCCGAGAGGAGTCCGAGTATTTCCACTGAATCGGACGAGCGTTGGCCGAGTAGGCGTTTATGTAGCGGCGGAGTTTGCGAGCCA
>Ga0187778_10002899_pt1 | contig 11614 bp, 11 predicted proteins | sample 1015_Q2_SP5_20_M_FD_132418 | JGI IMG/M metagenome (GOLD analysis project Ga0187778, IMG submission 132418) | Tropical peat soil microbial communities from peatlands in Department of Meta, Colombia - 1015_Q2_SP5_20_MG | ecosystem: Environmental > Terrestrial > Soil > Wetlands > Peat | place...
CATAGCGGGCGTCGCCGAACTGGCCAGCAATGTTTGCTGCGAACTCTATGGCGTTGTCGTCCAGACAGCCGTCGTTGAAGGCTTCGCTTCTGGAGGCTATGATGTCCACCAGGTGGTCTGAAGGGTAGCTTTCGAGGGAAATCTCGTTCCATTGGAGCGAGCTGAGGGTGCTGAGGTCCACCTTCTTCAGGTAGTCCGTCGTCTTGGAAATCAGTATGGAAGAGAGGACCTGGCTCCCCGGGGCCATCTCTCTCAAGCGCGTTATGGTGTAAAGCGACGACGGGTCAGAGAGCACCAGATGGTCGATCTCGTCGAAGGCGATGACCAGGTGGGTTCTGTTGCTTCTCAACTCCTCGACCAGCGCAGTCAGGAGCTCTTCGAAGCTGTACCCCCTGGTAGGGTAGCTCTGCCCCAGGGATTTCAGCGCCTTCACCATTATTGCCTGGAGGGACCTGTCTATCCTGCAATTGACGTGTAACACCTTGACCAGGTTCCCGTAGAGCGCAGCCCTCCTAGGCAGAGATTCGAAGAGCAGCTTCTTCGCAATCATCGTTTTGCCTGAATTATGCGTTACTGTGAAATCATCCAAGAGGTATCGTTGGTCGCCATCGACTCTAAAACCAAAGTATTCTTCCTCTCCCAGAGGCTCGAGTGTGAAGCATGTCCTCAGGACGCTTTTTATCTGCCTCCTTGCAGGGGCGCGTTTTCTGGCAACTCTGGTAGGAATCTGAGAAAGGTCGCCTGATATTCCCACTCTGTAGTACACACCTTCGTGCCCGAGCTGGTCATGGCCTCGTTTTTCTCTCACGTAGGTACAGAAACCAAGACTTCTCGACACAAACGATACATCTTCAGCAAGCTGCTTCGATTTTGTGATGAAGTCGAAGTAGCCATTATCCAGGCTTCCGTCAGTATCCAGCAAGCCAGCAAGGACTTCCAGACGCGTTTTCCGCGAACCATACTTGTATTGATATGGGATGAACTTGGATTCGGACATTACTTTGTAGAGTCCCAACGCAATCAGATCTCTGGCTAGCTCATTCTGCGGCGGCTTTCCACCTCTCATTCCAACTGTCAACATGCATTGCCGGGCTTGGCCTGCTGGGTACTGGCGCACCGTCAACGAGTATCTTTCAGATTGCTCCTTTACGATGGCCACTATTTCTGGCTCGGCAGAGGTGACACCGATGTTGGAGTGGGTACTACCTCCGTCCCCTAGGTAGACACCGAGAAAATGAGGGTCGATAGGCCCCGGCGGTATCTCAGGGAAGTCGACACCGGTTCTCACTAATTTGTAGAGCCCCCGAGGACCCACCTTCCATTTTGGAGACCTCAACAGGTCGCTTACCGGAATGTCCTTGATGATATCCTCGGGACTCTCAGATGGCTTTCGTGGATGTTTCCTCCGAGATTGTATGACGGTCAGGATATGATCTCCGGAGACTACGAAAGGTTTGCCTTTCATCGGTATGACCTCAACCATCTTTCCAAAACTGTGTATGGTCTCGAGCACTCTTCTTGGGGTACTATCTGGACCCATCAGTAGGTCGTCTTCGACAACATCTTCAACGCGTTTCAGCGATCCGTCAAACATTAGAACGGGCTGCCCCTTCCTGTGACAGCCGTTAGGTCCCGTGATCATCACGCACTGGCTGGCCTTGGAAGCGTTCTGGGCCACGTTCTGGAAGTAGAGTTCGAGCTTCTTCATCTGGGCCTCGCGATGGGGAATCTGATGTGGCAGGTACTCTGGGAGCAGTATGGTCTCGTCCCGGAAGACCGAGCGCGTCATGAGAGAGCTTGGCGATTTCCCCCGTTCGTCTTATAACCTTGATTATGCATTTGATAGAACGACAGGTGGAGGGTTCTCTGAAAGTGTTCTCGCAAACTAAAAAGACAGCAGAGAACGCGCATGGACGATGAAGGCAGTCAGGTTCCATAGACACGGCGGGCCGGAGGTCTTGCAATACGAGGAAGCTCCAGACCCAAAGCCAAACGCCGAAGAAGCCCTGGTGAGGGTCAAGGCATGCGCACTGAACCATCTCGACCTCTGGGCAAGGAACGGACTCCCCAATGTCGTGATTCCGATGCCTCACATTTCGGGGAGCGACATATCAGGGGTGGTCGAATGGGTCCCTGAAGAAGAAACTGTCTTCAAGAAGGGGGATGAAGTGATAGTCAACCCTGGGCTCGGGTGCGGCAGGTGTGACAGGTGCCTGTCAGGAAAGGACGACCAATGTCGTGAATACACAATCATCGGATACGGGCTAGACGGGGGATACGCCGAGCTCGTCAAGGTCAGAAGGACCCACCTGATCAGGAAGCCTGCAAGGATGGGTTTCGAGGAAGCTGCCTCATTCCCCCTTGTGTTCGAGACTGCGTACCATATGCTCGTGACCAAAGCCAGGACCGGACCCGGCGACACGGTACTCGTCCTTGCTTCGAACTCGGGGGTTGGTTCTGCTGCCGTGCAGATCGCTAAGCTGCTGGGCGCGAGCGTCATCGCGACCGCAGGTGACGCCGCCAAGGCAGATCAGGCCAGAAAGCTGGGGGCAGACCACGTGATCGACCATTACAAACAGGACGTCTTGGGAGAGGTGAAGAAGCTCACGGAAAGGAGGGGAGTAGACGTAGTCGTGGAACATGTCGGAAGGGCGACTTGGGAGGGAAGTCTCAAGGCCTTGGCAAAGGGGGGAAGGCTGGTGACCTGCGGAGCGACTACGGGCGCTGAAGTCACGACCGATCTCCGGTACATCTACAACAGAGAGCTCACTATCTACGGCAGCTTCATGGCGGGATTGGGGGAGCTCCTCGAGGTGATCAAGCTCTTCGAACAGGGCAGGCTGAAGACGGTAGTGGATTCGACATACCCCTTGGAGGGGGCAGCAGACGCGCAGGCCAGGCTAGAGAGCAGCAAGCACTTCGGGAAGATCGTCCTGAAGGTCTAGGTTACTATCTCGTAAGAATGGGTGATCTTCGCGGTGGGCTGCAGGGTCGCCCCCACGCTGCAGAACTTCTCCGTGCTGTCCTTTATGGCCTCCTCCACGTACTTCTTCTCCAGCGGCTCCCCAGACAGAACGTACTTGATGTGAATCGAAGTCCAAGGTTTGGGGAGGCCATGCTCCGGCCTTGCACCCTTGATCAGGATTTTCAGCGACTTCAGCTTCTGCTTCCGTTTCCCCAGAATGGCGACGATGTCCATACCCGTGCAGGCACCGAGCGATGTCAAGAGGGCTCTCATGGGGCTGATTCCTCTCGCCGCGCCGTCATTCGAGTCGTAGACTATTGTGTGTCCTGTTGTATCGGATCCTACGAACATGTTGCCTCCACTCCAGTCGACTTCTGCAAGCCAATTGCCTTCACTCAATCTGAATCACCAGAGGTTTGGATTTCGAGTTCACCTCCCCCTTTTCTATAAAACTCCTTCGTCCCCACCTCCCGGTCACGTCGGCCACCAGCCTGTGTCTGCCTTGGCCGAGAGAAGATGCGGGTATTCGGAACTCCTTCTCCACGTCGAGCATCTTTGACTTCGCGTCTTCGACGCTGACCGGGATCTTCGGGGGGCCCCCGTCTTCTGGAACTATCATGGCCCAGATCCGATACGGTAGGTCAGGGTCACGGCTCCAGTAGAAGCTGGCCTTCCTCACTTCCTTCTTGATTTCAGCCAGGGTGTGGGCTCGCATTCCGCCCCGTTCGCTGAGCCTGAGCCGGATGGTGAGCCTCATGATCTTGTCGAAGTCCTCCCAGGCCACAGTCCATACGTCAGGATGAAAGGCCTCCCTTAACCCTCCCACGATTCGGAAACCCACCTTGGCCAGGATAGTATCCGAAGTCGTGTAGGATTTCTTGTCCGTCATGAGGCTGATACCACCTATCCTCGTCTTCGGCCAGTTGTAGTCCCCCCTCCTGTCCTTGAGAGACAAGTCGCGGGTCGCCGGCCCTGGGACTGTTAAAAGGATGCTTCGCTTAAGGGCGCTGCCTCAATTGAAGGGAAGGCTGGTGCTGGCAGGCACGGAACGAGGGGGTTCAAGCCTGCTTGGAGGCACCGAAGGGGCCGAAATGGGCGAGTTGAATATGATTATGCACAAGAAATGGCAAAAATGCTTATTACGAAATCCGAATAGTCGTAGTTGAGCAGGATAGGGATGACTTCCGTGCCAGGCGAAGAAACCGCAATCATCAGGCGTTCCGTCATGGATTTGCAGTCAGTACGGCTTAAAAGCGAATGTCGAACGTATCATACAGCGTCCGAAGGGAGGCTAAGCTGACCTTGGTTCCCCGCGAACTTGAAGACGACGTGAACTCCAGGACCGTCCAGCTCGTCCGTCTTCTCACAGAATTGGGCCCCGACGTCCCTGAGATAGCCCGAAGGCTGGGCCAGTTCAAGGAATCCGTAAGGTACAGGTACAAAGAGAAGATACTCAGCAAAGGCTTCGCGGTACAAGCTGCAGTGGACCACGAAAGACTGGGGCTGAAGAGGATAATCCTCATCGTGGACTTCCCTGTAACCTACAGGAACTATGCCCAGGCCATACTGACCGCGATGAGTGAAGTCACCTACGTTGTCGGCTTTGCGAGGTCTCTGATTGGAGGAGAGTATGTAGTCAATCTTAGCGTCCCTACTGAGCTAGTCGAGGAGGTCCGAGAGTTCCTCCTCGGATTGAAGGAGAGAGGCCTGTTCTCTCTGCTAGAGATTGTCGAATTTGATTGGGCTCGAACTGCGCCCATGAAACCTGAGTTCTACGACTTTGATACCGGCAGATGGGATTTCGAATGGCAGAATCCTACCCCTGAGGACTATCAAGCCGCTGCTTACATGCCATCGCAACGGGGCAAGTTCGACTATGCTGATCTGCTGATCATGAAGGAGCTTCAGATGGACGCGAACAGGAGCTTGAAGGAAATGTCTGAGAAACTGAACATCAACTACAAGAAGCTTGCCTGGCATCATTCAGCCCACGTCTGTTCCCAGAAGCTGTTGAGAGGCTACACCGTGAACTGGATGGGAACTCGATATGACTACAATTTGGAGAAGGTCCTTCACAGGAAACACCGCTACTTCGCTGTGGACTTCGTAGTCAGGGATGTTAACGAGTTCGAGACAATGACGCTGCGACAGCAGATAGACCGCTTGCCTTTCCTGTGGGGCGAGGCGGCCGGCAGAAACTATTTCGCAGAACTTGCTGTCCCGGTAGATTACGTGGTGGAAGGACTACAGTATCTGGGCAATGCCTCGAGTGCGGTGAAAGACAAGACAAGCATCTATGCAATTGACCAGACCGAGGCGGCTAGGTTCACGATTCCATACAGCATGTACGATCAGGCCAGCAAGTCGTGGATGTATGACAAGGATGAATTAACTAAGAAATTCGAGAAGCTAATAGTCCAGATAAAGATAGGAGTCAGCTAGGCCTTTGCCTAGCTGATCCCGAAGCCGCCGATTATTTCGAGTGGTCCCACCTTCAGGCCCAGCGTTGCAAAAACAAGGCTTGCACCGGTGATGGCCAGCATCCCAAATCGGATTTTCTCGTCCAGGGTCATGTCGGCAGAGGTACCACAGGAGTATCTTTTAAGGAATGAGTTTATGCATGACCGCGACAAGATATCACTAAGCGAAATCTAAACGAAGCCCGATTCTTGCCACAAATGTTCCCCTGGACCTGACTTTCGTCCCACCGGGTGCCAAGCCCTAAATATGGACTAGTAATCTAGATTCTGAGTGCCTACGGGCGCAATTCGCCAAGAGAAGCATCCCCACATTCCTGCTCGCAATATTCTGGACAGAATCGTCCTGGGTGGAAGCGACGGGGCCATAGAAGGTCTGGCCATGACGTCGGCTCTGAACGGAGCGGGTTTGGGTTTCGGTACGATTGCCGTCGCTGGGTTCGCCTTTGCGGTGGCGGGAGCACTTTCGATGTTCTTCAGCAACTACCTTTCGAGGAGATCCGAGCTCGAATCTCTGAAGATTGACATGGCGAGGGAGAAAATGGAGATCGAGACCGAGCCAGAAGAAGAGAAGTCGGAGATGGAAGAACTTCTCAAGAAGGATGGATACGACGACCAGGAGGTGGAGGTGATCATGCAGAGGCTCGTCAAGGACAACCGCCTCTTCCTCAAGGAGATGCTGCGCCGGGAGCTTCAGCTCAATATCGAAGACATCGAGTCCGACCCCTTCGTTCGGCCGTTCTCCGCTGGGATTGCCTTTCTGTTGCTTGCCCTTCTTGCCGTGTCCCCCTACGCCTTGGCAATTCCGCGAACAGAAGCGTTGCTCACGGCCGTTGCGCTCTCTCTTGCAGCCCTCTTCGTTCTCGGCTCCAGGGCGTTCCTGCCCCGAAACTTCAAGCCCAAAGCGGGAATCGAATCGGCTCTGGTTGGCGCCCTTGCGGGCGGACTCTTGTACCTGGTTGGCGTTCTGGTTTCGATGCTCTAGCTTCGCTCAGGTTCATTAACCAGAGAATGCAGTCAACTTGCAGCCTTGTCTGAATCGATGCCGACGTCTGCTCCCCCAGAGGAGAAGCCCAAGGGGATGGGGGCGGAGCTAGTGGACCGACGACGGGTCCTCCTAGTCGTAGCTGTGCTGCTGGTGGAGCTCGCCCTTTTTGCCTCCGGGTTGCTGACTCCCCTCTCAAACTCGGCCCAGCAGAGCCTGGCAAACCAGACAAACAGCCAGTTCGTCCAGGTTCAGTCTGCCAGCCCAATACAACTGGTGGTCTTCATTTTCACCCACAACCTGACGATCGCTTTAATCGAGATGGTCCCGGTCCTGGGCGCATTCCTTTTCGTCCTGTCTGCCTACAGCACCGGGCTAGCGGCCCAGGCAATCGTAGTCTCACAGGGCCTCCCGAGCCAGTTCGGGGCGATTCTCTTCGCCTTCCCCTACTCCCTCGTAGAGCTGTCAGCCTACGCCATAGCGGTGGGCGCAAGCATCATGCTCCTGGTCTCATGGAGGAGGAAGAAGCTGCACCGGGAAATCAGGGTCTTTGCCCTGCAGGGAGTGGTCGTAGCCGCCGTCCTTCTAGTAGCAGCCGCAATGGAAACCGCCACTAAAATTTCTCCACTCTTGGGGTTCGCGCTCTGGCTCCCGACAGGACTCGCTCTCGCTGGAATCATAGTGCTTTCCGAGCGCAACCGAACTTGAGGTACAGGTACATCACCTTCGACTGTTACGGCACACTCGTCGACTGGAGGAAGGGGATCGAGTCTGGGCTGCATGTTGCACTCGGCAACGTCCATCTTTCGGGTCAGGACCTTCTCAAAGCCTACGTGCAGGCAGAACGAAACGAAGAGGCGGACTACAAGCGTTACAGAGAGGTACTTCGGCTAACGGTGATCTCCATGTCAGGCGTGCTAGGCGTGAAGGTCAGCGACAAGGCAGCGAGGCGGTTCTCCGAATCCGTCCCCGATTGGCCACCGTTCGAGGACACAGCCGAGTTCCTCCGCCTGGCGGGGCGGAGAGGGTACAAGAGGTACATACTTTCAAACGTGGACGACGACATCCTCGAGGAGACAATCAAGAAGCACGGCCTCGAGTTAGACGGATTTGTGACGGCCCAGGAGGTGGGAAGCTACAAACCCAACCCTGGGCACTGGTTGGAGTTCATGCAGAAGACCGGGGCGAAGAAGGTGGACGTCCTGCACGTGGCTCAGAGCGTGTACCACGACATCATCCCGTGCCAGCGAATGGGAATCGACTCGGCCTGGGTCAACAGGTACAACGAGAGGATGCCGCCGGGGTCTCACCCGACGTACATTGCCGACAGCCTGGCGCACCTGGCAGAACTTCTGGACGCCCGGACGCCATAAAGAATAACTCATCCGCGCCACCTGCCTGAAGAAGGATGAAATCCCGAACAGTGGCAAGCACAGCCATCTTCACCGCCTTCATTGCCGCTGCTACGTCGGTTTTCTCCGTCTACATCCCGGCGACCACGGGCTACTTCAACGTGGGCGAAATCATGGTGTACACCAGCGCCTTGCTGATGGGTCCATACGTGGGGGCATTCGCAGGGGGGGTGGGGTCCATGATGTCCGACCTCTCTCTGGGATATCCCTACTATGCTCCGGGGACGCTTGTAATCAAGGGGCTCGAGGGCTTCATCGTCGGATACCTGGGGACGAGGGCCTTTCCAAGAGTCACTGGGGCAGGATGGCGGGGCATGGCCATCGGCTTCGGCCTCGTCTTCTCAACTGCCCTAGCCTACGTCGGCGCAGTTTTCCTCTCCGGCGACTTCACGGTCACCCTTGGTGGGGCATGGTACATCCCGGGCCTGACGCTGGACTTCCAGGTCCCTGCGCTCTTTTGGCCGGCAGTGGCAGTGGTGGCCTTCGCCGTCATTGTCCTCGTCGGGCTGAGGCTGAGGACCAAGTCAGGCCAGAGTGTAATGTCGGTCCTAGTAGGCGGGTGCGAAATGGTCGCGGGCTACTACCTGTACGAATCGTTTGTGCTCACGCTCATAGCGCCCGCCTCTGTCGTGGCCACGCTGGCCCCGGCCGCGGAAGTCCCCTTCAACGTAGCGCAGGCACTCATAGGTCTGCTCGTATCGGTCCCACTTGTAAGGAGCATCAAGAGCGTCACAAGAGGACGGGGACTTCGGCCGACTGCAGACGAGGGCCAGACAGGCAGCACGAGATAATGAAACCCCTTTCACTAGGGAAAATCCCCATCAACCTGCTGAAGTCGACGGTCCTGGAGCTGACGGGAGCACCCTCGGACAAGATAGCGACCCCCCCACTGGCAGGCCTTGACTTCGCAGCAGTCAGGGTCGATGGGAGGTACATGATTGTCTCATCGGACCCGGTAACCGGGGTCGTCGAAGAAATAGGGCGCTACGCCGTCAATGTCAGCGCCAACGACGTCGCCACCAGCGGTGGGAGACCCCAGTTCGCCGAGTCGGTCATCCTACTGCCAAGAGGAGCTGACGCGACACTTGTCAAGAAGATTGCAAGCCAGATGGACGACGAAGCGAAGAAGCTGCAAATCAGCATAGTTGGAGGACACACGGAGGTGACGCCAGGCCTCTCACACCCTGTAGTGATGGTCACAGCCTTCGGCTTCGTGGACCAATACGTGTCCTCCAAAGATGCGAGGGAGGGCGACACCATCATGCTTACCAAGACGGCTGGGCTCGAGGGGACAGCCGTGCTCACCGGTGACAAGCGGTTCCTGGACGGAATCAGCGTGGTGGAGGAGGCAGTCACGGCCTTTCGAACAGGGGGGGTGCACGCGATGCACGACTGTACCGAAGGCGGAGTCCTGGGCGCAGCGTTCGAGATGTCTCTTGCCTCTGGCATCGGCTTCGAGCTGGAGGAACGGCGGGTACCCGTCGCGTCGGAGACGCGTGAGCTGTGCCGACGCCTACCGGCCGACCCGCTGAAGCTGATAGGCTCAGGTGCGCTTCTCTTGTCGGTGGAGCCTGGAAAGGAGGAAAAGGTCCAGAAGACCCTGGCCCCTATCTGCAGGGCCACGGCTGTGGGAAAGTTCACCAAGAGTGGCCGCATTCTGGTCCGGCGGGGCGGGGGCAGGGAGAGGCTGAGGGCCGCACCAGAGGACGAGCTATGGAGAGTGCTAGGCTTGCCGTCGTGGAGCAGCCAGAGGCTTTAGCTCCTCAGAAGTCTCTGGCTCCCACTTCGGAGCCGCCTGAAGGACCCAAGAGAATTTCTTCTGCAAGGACTTGCTGTAGACCCTGGCCCAGTCGAGGCCGACATAGTCGCACCAGGACTTCACCACACGCGGGTCGATGTAGTTCTTCATTGAAGTGTTCAGGTTGTAGTTCTTTGTCCGTGTGAAGAAATCCAACTCCCGTTGGAGCTTCGCTATCCGTTTCGGGTCCCCCTTGGACCGAGCTTCGTCGAGCTTCTGCTTCTTCTTCTTCAGTGATTCCTCCCAGGTCTTCGGGGGGGTCCGCTGGTGATTGCAGAAAATCGCAGCCTGGAGGTTCGCCTCCTTCGCATGGTAGAGCTTGTCGATGTCGTCCGAGTCCTTCATGTTCTTCGACCCGAGTAGCTCCCTCGCCCTCGCCGTGGCGTGATAGGTCCTGAATACCTTGGCGGTCGCCCCAGGGACGATGGAAGAGAGGAAGTGGTTGACCTGTCCCGAACTGACGTTGTGGAAAATCTCGTCTTCCGGCCCCTTGCTCGTGGTGAACTCCCTCAGGTTCCTTGCGACCGCAGGCGGCAGGGTTTCTGACTTGTTCCAAGCCACGCTGTCCTTCCCCAGGAAATTGAAGTCGGCCAGGTTCCCCCTAAGGCTCAAATGCTCCACCCTGAGCGTGCTCGCGCCCACCGTGTCCGCCTCATCCTCATCCTTCTCGTCCCCCACCCTCATACCCAGGGTGTCAATGAGGTAGCAGACGGTCGCAACCTGCCTGACCTTCTCGTCCTTTGAATCCAAATCCCTCAGAATTCTGGACCTGATCTTCTGCAGGTTCGCGCCCACCCTCCGGGCGTTGTCGTACTTCGCCTTGCTCCTCGACTGCTGCAGAGGGGAACTCTCGTGGAGCCAGACATACTTTTCCTTCCCTGTCAGCTTGTCGACCCACTTCGCCATCCACATGGAGTCATGGTCGTGGACCACGGCTTTCCAATCGCCTTGAGGGACGGGGGCTGTCTCTCCGAGGTTCAATATGACGTCCGAAGCCTGGACCCTCGGCTTCCACTTCCCTCTGAAGGGGTGCTGCCCTCTGCCCATGAAAAGCCCAGGGGGCTCGACCACCCAGTTTGCAATGTCCACCTCCTTCCCGTCGAGTGTCGCCTTTCCGTACTTCGCTTTCAGGGATTCCCGCCTCTCCTTCCTCGAGGCAGCGAGGCTCTTCTTCTGCTCCTTCGTCATTGCCTCCTTGGCCGCCTTCTCGGCGTCCACCCTCCTGTAGAGCTCCGAGAAGTCCACATCGGTGAACTTCGCGTCTCTACACCAAGCGGGGAGTTGCTTGGCGAAGTCTCCCATAAAGTTCGAAACGAATGCCGGGTCCTGGACGTAAGGGGTGTCCTTCTTCTTCGCCAGTTGGTACGCCATCTCCTCGGCCAGCGGCGAAAGGGTGACTCGGATGCCCCTTACCGCTATTCCGAGTCCCTCGGGCTGATATTGATCCGGGAAGTTGACTCCATTGTGAGAAAGCGTCTTCCAGTAGGCGCTCATGAATCGGTGTTTAGGACCCGAAGCGGCGTGTATATAAAATTCCACGGGTCTTCCAGCGTCTCTTTCTGCCAGGGTTAAATAATCGAGACACGGCGCGCTCCCGTTTCCCATTTGTGGATTGACTACGAAGGGAGGGAGGATGTTTCGCTCAGGAGCCCGTCGATGGTAGTCGCAGTTTCCACTTCAATGCCCCAGTACAGAGCCCTCTACTCCCAGGCGAGAGAGCTGGGGGACTACATGCTGAAGAAGATGAAATTCGAGAAGATAGGGACTGTCCGCACCTCGGCGTTCCCACCGGAGGTCCTTGTCAGGGAGGACGGCGTGTCCACCCTCCCGGAGTGCAGCTTCTACGTGAACAGAGGAAAGTGCGACCTCGTCCTCTTCGTGGGAGACACGAGCCCCATGGACGAGCAGTATGAATTCGCCCAGTTCCTACTCGATAGAGCTGAGAGAATGGGAGTGAAGGAACTCTTCTCCGTAGGC
>Ga0187778_10002901_pt1 | contig 11614 bp, 10 predicted proteins | sample 1015_Q2_SP5_20_M_FD_132418 | JGI IMG/M metagenome (GOLD analysis project Ga0187778, IMG submission 132418) | Tropical peat soil microbial communities from peatlands in Department of Meta, Colombia - 1015_Q2_SP5_20_MG | ecosystem: Environmental > Terrestrial > Soil > Wetlands > Peat | place...
CTCATCCATTTGGGCTGGGTGGCCAACTGTGCCCGTAGGATGCTCAGAGTGGTCGATTGGTCCCTGCTCGATGCGATTTGCCGCATTTGCGAGGTCCGAGGCGTTGAGTCTGTTGTAGTGGCAAAAAAAGCTCTGTGTCTTCGGCCCGAAATTCGAATTGTGACTACTTCGGAGAGTCCCGACCCGGCCGTGTTCATGACAGCCAAACACCAGAGGTTGTGAAAGAGCAAGCCTGCTGGTCTGGCCGCTTTGGCCAGTTATTCCCAGGTCAGGCGAAAACTCCTAATAGCCTCCCGTGTTATGAAGCCCAATACGGCGCGCCCGCGTGACATCCGTTGCAGTGATTGAGGGGAAAGGCAACCTTTCCGTGGCAGGCGCCACAATAGCTACCCTCAATGTTCTTGAACATCGAGAACCGGACCGTCTCTTTTGGCGCAGTAGGAAAGATTTCGGGATGGCAAAGCTCGCAGCCGTTCCAGACGGAGTGCTTTTCGTGAGAGAAGGTTATCGGGTGAACCCACCACAGATTGGCTTTGATGGAGAAGTCTTCTCTGGTCTGGAGCCGTGCCCGCTTCACGGATATGCCTTCCAGAGTATCAACCAGTTTGATCTTCCCTTTGTTCTCCGCCGCTATCCAATCAACGCCATAGATGCCTTTGGGGAGCTTAGCGGTGAACGCACTATAGTCATTTTTCCTGACGTCCTGTTTACCTTGGGAATGGCACCGGTCGCACTCTTTTCCCCTTCCGTCATTGGAGCAGGAGGCGAAGAGCGGCTTCCCGTCGAACTGTCTCTTCCCATCGTGGCAGGCACCACAATGAAACCCTTGGTGGTTTGTCCTGGCTTCGATTCCGGTAGCGTTGGCTTGCATGGCGAAGCCAATATCCACATGGCAAAGCCGACAGGTGAATTTGGCACGATGTAGCCAATGATCAAAAAGGACGGCTCCGGGGCCCGCCGGAGACGCGTGGCTGTCGAGAATCACTTTGCCGTAGTCGGAAGGTTGTTCCGGGGGCGGTCGTGGCAGGTAAATCTGGGCAGACGCTGGAACAGTCAGGGAGAACACAGCGCAACTGAGCACGAGGAAAGCCCGCCCGTGCTCATTTCTTCTCGTCCTTCGTTGCATTGAGCACATTCGCATAAAAGCCTCTGCACATACGTAATCGTCCCAAGTAGACTTTCCTCCGCGTGTCGTCGAGCTTTTCGATCTGCGGCTGCAGAGCATCACATCTGGAAATCAGTGAGGCAAGCTCCTCCTGAGAAAAGGTCATAGCGTCCTGGGTCTTCGAACAAATGTCGTCGAACTCTTTCTGCCAGGCCGACTGCGCCGGAACGGACGGCGCAGTAGACGAACCAAGCCCAGCCTGGGCTCGCTTTGAATCGAGCACATAACTATAAAGGCCGCGGCACATTCGCAGTCGTCTCAGGTACACCTTCTTCCGCGTGGGGTCGAGCTTTTCGATTTGAGGTTGCAGAGCATCACATCTGGAAATCAGGGATGCGAGCTCCTCCTGCGAAAAGGCCATGGCGTCCTGGGTCTTCGAACAAATGTCGTCGAACTCTTTCTGCCAGGCTTCCTGCGCCGAGGGCGCTTGTGCAGAGGATGAAGAGGGTGCGTGGGCGTTACGCGCGCCGCCAAGGGTGGCAAGCTGTGCCAAAAGGAAAGCCACGATGATCATCGCTTGGAACACGAGAACCTCAGCTCAAGATTGTACGGGCTTGGAATGGCAGCGCTGGCAATCCGTCAAAGGAAATGCCACCTTGGTATGGCAGGCGCCGCAGAACTTCCCCTCAGTGTTGTCCACCATTGTGTAATGTGTGGTCCCTCTCTTCACGCCCACGAATATGTCGGGGTGGCAGAGCTCACAACCGTTCCAGACGGTGTGTTTTGTGTGGGAGAAGATAATGTCAGGCATTCCCTCAACCTTCGGATTGAGAGCAAAGTCCTTCTGGACGGGGAGAGTGTTCCGTCTGGCAGAAACACCTTCGAGGACAGCGGCAGGCTTGATGAGTCCCAATTCTTCGGCCTTCTCCCAATCGATGCCGTTGCCAAAGCGCTCCTTGGGAAGAGGCTTGCTGAAGGCGAAGAAGTCGTAATCACTGGATACTTTCTTGCCAAGAGAATGGCAGCGCTCACATCGCTTGGTATCGCCCGTATTCACGGGATCCGAGCAGGCTTCAAACATCGTCTTCCCGCCTACGACTCTCTTTCCATCGTGACACGTGCCGCAATAAAATCCGCGAGCATTGTCCACCGCTCTAACACCGGTGCCGCCCGCCTTCATGGCAAAACCGATGTCAACGTGGCAGAGCCGGCAGGTGAACTTGGCCCGATGAATCCAATGCTCGAATACGACGGGAGCAAGATTCGCCTGCTCAGAGTAGTTGCTGATGATTACACGGCCGTATTCGTAAGGCAGCGGCCGCTTCTTTTTGGTTCCTGTTTGAGAGAGGGATGAACCGCAAAAAATCAGAATCAACGCCAGAGAGGTCAAGGCTTTCAGGTTCATCGAGAGCATCCTTCCCGATTGAACTCCACTGGCATGCCTTGCGCCTTTGCCAGGCTATCCTGTCGCTCCTCCCCGGGATCGCCACGACCCGAATAGGCCCGGCGGTATGCGGGAGCAATCTAGCAAGACATTTACCCCCGAGCCGTACTTCAAAGCAGTGACCTTGATCACCTTGATTATCGGCCTGTCATCACCGATGAATTTTGCAGCGCTAGTACCCGCAATTTTTCAACGAGCGATTCGCAGCAAGACAAAAGTAATATGACTCGGTGCTCTCCATTCGGTCACATCGAATTGGCCTGCACATGGCTCCACGGGTCGTACATGGCGGTTTCTCTGGAAACCATGCGCGCCAGAGTGGATAATGTCACTCAGGCGGGACGCCCACTCACGCTGCGAGGAAGCCCCTTGATCATCCAACAACAAAGCGACCCCCTGATTGTCATCCGGCAGACCGACCATGCGTTTCTCAGCGGGTTCTTCGCCCGGGAATTGGGCAACGAACACTTCTCCCAGCCGGAGCCATTTGCGTCTTTCTGCCTGGCGGCGGCCGAGCATGATAACGGTTGGCAGGAATGGGAAATGGCGCCGGGGGTCGATCCGAAGACCTTTGCGCCGTACACGTTCATGACGGTGCCCACGGAAGAGCACATAGCGCTGTACCAGCGGGGGATCGAGCGGGTCGTCAAGGTGGATCTGTATGCAGGGCTGCTGGTGGCCAACCACTGCGTAGCGCTGTACGACCGGACGAGGGCCACGATTCCAGGCTATTCGGCGAAGTACGTGAAGGCGCAGGAGCAGCAAGCGGCGAATGACTTTGTACAGCGCCTGCGGCTCCAAGTGGTCCGTCTTCAGGTGGATTTGCGTAACAACGCGCTGACCAAGGCGTACACGGAAGAAAAGCTGATTAAGGCAAACTCGCAGCGGCTTGATGCGCTGGACCGCCTCTCTCTCCACTTCTGTTTGGGCAACAGTGAGAACACCACCATCGAGGGTGTTCCCGTTGATGACCGCGGAAAGGAGGTGGATTGGGAGGTGCGCTGCGTCGGCCAGAACCAGTTCACCATTGAACCTTACCCCTTCCGGCGCTACCCGCTCGAGTTTGCCCTGCTGGCCCGCCGCATCCCTAAGCGGCGCTATGCCGACGAGAATGACCTGCTGTCGGTCCTCACTCCCGCGTCGTTCTTCAACATTCGCTACACGCTGCGTCCGCACTCCGCGACGAATACGCCCTTTGTCGCTGGCGCCTAGCCCTTCGCCGCGCGCCGCAAGTACCGCAACATTCCACTCGCCCCTCTGGTATGATGGCGGCCTGGGACCCATGCGGCCGGATCGCATACCGCTCTTTCCCCTCAACGTCGTACTCTTCCCCGGCGAACAACTTCCCCTGCACATTTTTGAACCGCGGTATCGCCGCATGGTTCGAGAATGCCTGGAGACATCGTCCCCGTTTGGCATGCTACTAGCACTGCCCGATGGCATTGTTCGCGTGGGCTGCAGCGCGGAAATCCTGCATGTGACGAAACGCTATGAAGATGGCCGGATGGACATTCTGACGGTAGGTCGGCACCCCTTCCGGATTGTTGAGCTGCACACGGAGGATCCTCTCCTCGAAGGCGACGTAGACTACCTCGAAGATGACGATTCCGTGCTCGATCCCCGGAAGCAAAAGGAACTTATAGATCTTTACGAAGCCTGCTATACCTTGCTCGTTTCTGAAGTCCCCAAGGCTCTGGACAACTCCCATCCTGAGTTTCTCTCCTATTCCGTCGCCAGCGCGCTTCCGATGGACCTTTTATGGAAGCAACAGATTCTCGAGTTACGGTCCGAAGCCGAGCGGCAGGAGCGCCTATTGGCGTATCTCCGCGAATGGGCGCTGCATCTACAGAAAGTAGAAGCGGTTCACCAGCGTGGCGGAGGCAACGGTCACGGTTTGAACTGACTTTGGGCGAGCCCTCGGGCACGGCTCGCAGATAGGGGACCCATGACGGCAAGTCCTTCAACCCATCCGGCGGGCCATACCAGGCCGCGGACGATAGGCGAGTGGAAGCGCATCCCGGATTTCGATGCAGGAAGCACGGCCGTTTCCGTGAAGAACGAAATGCGCCGGAATCTCTTGCGCGCGATTGAAAGGAACGAGCCGCTCTTTCCCGGTGTGCACGGCTACGAGGACACGGTCGTGCCCCAGATCGTCAATGCCCTGCTGTCGCGGCACAATTTCATTCTGCTGGGGCTGCGCGGCCAGGCCAAAAGCCGGATCCTCCGGGGGCTGATCCAGTTGCTCGACACCGAAATCCCGGTGATGGCCGGGTGTGAAATCAACGACAATCCGCTTCTTCCTATTTGCCGTTCTTGTCGCGAACGCATCGCCGCCGAAGGTGACAACGCGCCCATCGCGTGGCTGCCGCGAGACCAGCGGTACGTTGAAAAACTCGCCACGCCCGATGTGACCATCGCGGACATCATCGGCGACGTCGACCCCATTCGAGCCGCCCGCGGCGGGCGGGACCTCTCCGACGAGCTCACCATCCACTACGGCCTGCTGCCGCGCGCGAACCGCGGCATTTTCGCGATCAACGAGCTGCCCGACCTAGCCGGGAAAATCCAGGTCGGACTGTTCAACATCATGCAGGAAGGCGACATCCAGATTAAGGGCTATCCACTGCGGCTGCCGCTCGACGTGCTGCTCGTTTTCACGGCGAATCCGGAGGACTACACCGCCCGCGGCAAAATCATTACTCCATTGAAAGATCGTATCGGCGCGGAAATTCGCACGCATTATCCCAGCACCATTCAAGAAGGCATGACCATCACCAATCAGGAGGCGTGGACCGCGCGGGATACTGATATCAAGGTTGAGGTTCCAGACTATCTCCGCGAAGTGATTGAGGAGATCGCGTTTCAAGCGCGCGAAGACAAGCGTGTGGACCACCGCTCCGGCGTAAGCCAACGACTGCCGATCACGACGATGGAAAGCGTGGTAAGCAGCGCGGAGCAACGGGCCGCCCGGACCGGCGAAACCAGTGTCGTTGCTCGCGTGACGGATGTGTACGCCGCACTTCCCGCAATCACCGGCAAACTCGAACTCGAGTACGAAGGCGAACTCAAGGGAGCGGAACCCATTGCCCGCGAACTGATTCGGGCGGCAATTGGCCGCGTGTTCAGCAAGCACTTTGCCGATGTCAATTTCCAGCAGACCATACAGTGGTTCGAGGTTGGCGGCGAGCTGAAAGTGCCAGACCTAGTCACCACGGGCCAGCGCTTCCGCCAGCTTTGCCAGGTGCAGCACTTGATGGAGCACATCGGAAAGCTCGGCGTCACCAATCGCAAGAACGAAGGGGCTGTGGCGGCTGCAGCGGAGATGATCCTCGAGGGCCTTTGGGCTCACCGGCGCATCGGCCGTAGCGAAGAGCGCGGCTTTTATGCAGAGAAGCCGCAGCGCCCTGCGGAGCCGCGTGAGCGAGATTTTACCAACCGGCCGCCGCGGCGAGGTGGGTACAACTGAGGCGGGGGCGCTTCGTTCTGGCGACTGCTGAGGTCACGCGATGAAGGTAGTGAGGTACGGAAAATATACGGGCGAGCCCGCCGACGCCGTCGATCTCGACGAGTTGATGATGCGGCTTGGCGATTTTTTTCTTCAGAGTGGCTTCGAGTCTCAATACTATGGCCTCTCCGAATTTGACGCGGCGCACTCCATGGAGGCGCTCCGCGACGCCATCCTTCGCGCGCTTCAGGAGGGTGAACTGCTGCCGGAAGACCTGCTCAGCGACGAACTCCGTGAAATGCTGCAGGACCCTGGCGCACTGAACAATCAGGAGGTGCGCGACTTAATTGACAAACTCATCGAGCGCCTCGCGCAAGAAGGGTTCATCAATCCTCAGCAACCTCCGCAGGTGACGCCTCCGCCGGACACCACTCCGGGCGGTCATCTGGGTCAAGCGCAGGAACGTAACACCGAGGCGCGATTTGAAATCACCGACAAAGCTATCGATTTTCTGGGATTCAAGACGTTGCAGGATTTGCTGGGCTCGCTCGGGCGCAGCAGTTTTGGCAGACATGATACGCGGGACCTCTCCACCGGGATCGAGTCTGGCGGCATATCCCGGCCGTATGAATTCGGGGATGTCTTGAACCTCGACATCAGCGAAACCATTTCCAATGCCATCCGCCGCGATGGAGCCAAAGTCCCTATCGACTTGCAGTATCGCGACTTGACGGTTCATCAATGCGAATACCAGAGTTCCTGCGCTACGGTGGTGCTGCTCGACTGCAGCCACAGCATGATTCTCTATGGCGAGGACCGCTTTACCCCTGCGAAGCGCGTGGCCATGGCGCTGTCTCACCTGATTCGGACGCAGTACCCGGGCGACACGCTCAGTCTTGTCTTGTTTCACGACTCCGCCGAGGAGATCCCGCTGTCACAGTTGGCGCGCGTGCAGGTCGGCCCATACTACACGAACACGCGGGAAGGACTGCGCCTGGCGCAGCGCATCCTGCTGCGGCAACGCAAGGACATGCGGCAGATCGTGATGATCACGGACGGCAAGCCTTCCGCGCTCACGCTTGAAGACGGCCGGATCTACAAGAACGCGTTCGGGCTTGATCCTTTCGTTGTCGGGGAGACGCTTGAAGAGGTGAACAAGTGCAAGCGCGCGGGCATCATGATCAACACCTTCATGCTCGCTACGGATTACAGCCTGGTGCAATTTGTGCAGAAGATCACGCAGATGTGCCGCGGGAAGGCCTACTTCACCACGCCCTACACGCTGGGGCAGTACTTGCTGATGGATTACATGCAGCGTAAGACCAAGACTATCCATTAACGCGCTTCTCGGTTCCGAAGGCCTTTGCGCTAAACTATGGAAATGAGTTGGCGGAAAAAGTTCGCTCGAATGATTGGCCTGGAGGCGCCTTTGACTCGCATCGAATCGGGAATGGATGCACCGAATTTTTCATTGAAGGCCGTGGATGGCAAGGAGTATTCGCTCTCAACACTGCTTGAGCGCGGCCCCGTGGTCGTGGGATTTTTCAAAATTTCGTGTCCTGTCTGCCAGTTCACTTTCCCGTTCTTGCAGCGGATCGCTGAACGCTTCGCGGGCAAGAGCGGTTCCGTCATTGGCATTTCTCAGGACGACGCCCGAAGCACAAAGGAATTCAATCAGGAGTATGGAGTGAAGTTCCCCACGCTGGTGGATGACCCCGGTTATTCCGTTTCCAACGCCTACGGGCTGACGAATGTTCCTACGGTGTTGCTGATCGCGCCGGACGGAAGGGCAAAAGTGAGCTTTCTGGGATTCGACAAGGCGGGGTTGGAGAAGATCGCCGACGAACTCGCCCCGCACGCAAGAATTTCCGCCTCGCCGCTTTTTCGTCCCGACGAGGTCATTCCCGATTACAAGCCTGGTTGAGGGTCAAAGAACTAGGTCCGGTCCGGACCTGAAGACCAATCAAAACTCCTGTTCTACGCGCAAAAGATTTTCTTTGTGCTTGGGCGGTTTCTTGCGTTTGTCTTCGACAACGCGAGTTGCCGCCGGGGCAAGGCCGGATTGGCGGGCACGGCGCCGCGCTTCCGTACCCTTATCGAGCTTTTTCCTGCGGGACTTCATGGTCGGGTCCTTTGTCCGTCACGTCCAGAACGACTCCGAGAACCAAGTGCAGCAGCTGCGTGACGGTCTCACATCCGCAAGGCAGCCGTCAGAACGCGAAGGTTACTTGCAGGTCGATACGGCGGTTGGCGCTCTGGGTGTTGAACGGGCCGCCGGCCAGCGAGTTGGACTCCCCGAAGATTGGCGACTGAATGTTTCCTATGGGCGTGCCGAGGTTGACGTTGTTGAACGCGTTGCGGACATTTACGCTGAACGTCAGGGCGTAACGTTTGTTGGTCGCGCCTGCGTCCATACCGCGGCCTCCGCCAGGTCCGCCCCGGCCAGGTCCGCCGCCTCCCGGACGGCCAAATGTTCCTCCACCCATCGGCCCGCCACCCCCGGCACCGCCGGAACCTTCCAGAACCGGTCCAAAGCCGAAAGTTTTGCTCAAGCGGAAATTGAGAGCAGAACGACCCAGGGCCTCAGCTATGTTAACCGGGATAGGAACGTAGCTCTGGAAGTCCTGGGGAGTCGTGGGCGTGAACATGCATCCGTACTTCGTGGAAGTATACCCGAGTCCAGTACACGCACCGGTTGCAAATTCCGGGCGGGAGTTGAACGTGCTCGACTGATACGGGTCGTTTCCGGTTGTAATGTTAAACGGGATACCGGAACTCGCGACCAAGAATGGGCTGAACCGGAAACCATAGGGCATTCCGATGGTCCCGCCCATGAATAGGCGATGCCGAACGTCGAAACTCGCTCTCCCATAATCCATCTGCACATGGCCGGGAACGGATGCGAGGCTTCCCGCTCCTGACGTATCACTGTCGGCATAATTCAGAGTGTAGAATCCGAAGAGGAACAACTTCGTCCCCATCCTAATGCTGCTGTTGAGGATGAGCTGGTTCTGCTTGAATGTTCCTTCCGATTGGTATTGAAAAATATTCTCGTCGAGGGATTGCGGGCGTTGATCCAGGACGGGATTGTAGGCGTTGAGATTATCGGTAAAGAATTGGTGAACGCCGCGAGAATTCAAGTAGGTGACAGCAAGGTTGGCGACCTTGGTCAACTGGCGTTCGAGCGTGACTCCGGTCTGAACCGTGTAAGGAGCATGCAAGCTCAAGTTCGGTTCATAGATGGTCGCCGTCGTTGACGAAGTGAGCTGAGCCGGGGGCAGGGGCGCATCGGAGATTTGAAACGCCGGATTCACGATTTGATAGGCGACCTGATAACCCTGCTGAGAGGTTCCGCCCTGTCGTTCCTGCTGCAACACTTGGTTGTAATTGAAACGGTCGTAGAACAAACCAAAGCCGGCCCTCAGGATGGTCTTAGGTGGATTTTTGGGAGTTCCGCCAATGCCCCAGGCGAACCCGAGTCGCGGGGCAAAATCGGCTTTGTCGCTGAAATCGTTCTGCGTTTCGAAGCGCAGGCCGTAACTAACGGTGAAATTCGCCCGCAGTTTCCAATCGTCCTGCGCAAAAAGGCCCGCGTCCAACCAGTTGACGTCAAACGAGGATTTTCCGGCAGTCTGGGTGTAGTACGTCGGGGTAATGCCGGCCACTTGTTCGACGAACTGCTGGTATTGGTCGATGTTACTGAAGAAGAATGAGCCGTTGTAATTGTTGAGGTTTGTCGTGACGTCTCGGGTCGAGCGGATCCTGCCGCCGAATTTCCAGGAGTGCTTGCCATAGTTCATATAAGTGGTGTTCTGGAACTCGATGCGGTTCTGAAGATCGGAACTGTTGCCGCCCATGCCGCTGCCGTTGCCGGTGAATGCGCCGCCAACGCTGATGGTGGTTGAAGTGTTGGTTGGCGTGTTCTCGCTGCTATCGTGAACATACTGGAAGCGGCTTTCGTTGATGACGTGTGCCCCGATGACCTGGGTATCGGTCGCCTGAACCGTGTGCTCGGCGCTGTGATTCTTAGTACCGAGAGCTTGCAAGGTGAATTGTCCGACTTCGCTGTTGGTTTCGGTGTTGTGCCAATACTGATAGCGGGCGCTCAGGGTGTTGTTCGGAGTCAACTGATAATCGAGCCGCGGGCTCAAGTTCGTCCTCATTTCCGGATTTGAGACCGCGGCGCTATACGGCACGATGTTGTTACTCGCATCGAGGACGGTCGCGCTGACGATTCCCAAGTTCTGGATGTCGCGATTCTCCAGATTGAAGAAGTAAGATGCCTTCTTGCTCAGCGCCCCGCCTACGTTTCCGCTGAAATATGTCGTGTGGTAGGACGGAGGCTGCGTGCCCTGCGGCAAAAGCTCGAACGGATTTCGCGAGTTGAAGGACGAGGCATTTCCGCTAAACATTACCTGGCCGTGAAGCTTGTCGGTTCCGGGCTTGGTGAAGATTTCTATACGTCCGTAACCCAACCTGTCGTACTCGGACGAGAAAGGATTCTGATTGATACGGATTTCGCGGATAGAGGCTTTGGGGGGCAGTTGGCCGGCCGTAAATCCGTCAATGTAGATTTGCCCACCATTGGGCCCGGCGGATGGGCCAGCCAGAGCTTGAAGTTCGGACTGCAATTCGTCCGGATCGTCGGAAAGCGCTTCCAGATCCTTACCTTGAAGAACCACGGTGTTGGCGTTGCCGGCGGGATTGACGTCCACCTGAGTTGTGGTCGAGTTTACCTCCACCTTTTCCTTCTGCTCCTCGAGGCTCAATTGAATGTTCACGCGAGTGATCTGCCCCGCGGTCACGGCAACGCCGCTTTTTGTGAACATCGAAAATCCTTGGGCAATGGATTTGATTTCGTAACTACCTTCGGCCAAATCCTTGAACTCGTAGATTCCTTCTTTGTTCGTGACCGTATCCATGGCCGCGCCGGAGGGCGTAGTCAACAGAACCGTCGCTCCCGCTACCGCTCCGCCCGATGGATCGGTAACCTGGCCGCGCAGAATTCCCCCTGCGTTTTGAGCCGCAACCAAATTCGCGGTCAAGAAAATCAACATGCACGCGATACAGAATGCGCGCCCAACTGTTTTCCAGTGATTCACTCGCATTAATTCCTTTCGTGTCGTTTGTGGATTAGACGCTCTGGTGCTCTCATGGCGTGCCAGCCTCGGCGGCCCCGCCCTGACTGAGGCTCCACGGACTAAGAATGGAAGCCACCTGTCCTTGGGAGGAACCCTGGAGGATTGGCTCGACTCCTCCGAGAAGTGTGATAACCGTGGCTGGGCCGGTACCCTGTCCTGAGGTCGCCACAATCATTACAGCATCGCCCTTCTGAAAATCGCTCAATGGACTCGCCGGAAGCCGACTCAGCAACTGCTGAACATCACCACCGCCAGTTCTAGGGGGACCGCCCATGCCCCCGCCGGCACCTGGATAGGCGCCCGGGTATCCACCCGCGCCGGGCCTGCCCGACGCGGAGGGTGCTGTTGCCGCCTGCCCTGGAGCGCCTGGGGCCCCGGCGCCGCCATTCGCGTCCGGGCTGATGCCTTTCAGCCGCATTGCGATGCGCTGCGCGATGGGCTGCGGCAGCTTCCTCATTTGGGAATCAGCGGTAACCTTC
>Ga0187778_10002903_pt1 | contig 11608 bp, 9 predicted proteins | sample 1015_Q2_SP5_20_M_FD_132418 | JGI IMG/M metagenome (GOLD analysis project Ga0187778, IMG submission 132418) | Tropical peat soil microbial communities from peatlands in Department of Meta, Colombia - 1015_Q2_SP5_20_MG | ecosystem: Environmental > Terrestrial > Soil > Wetlands > Peat | place...
AATTTATATCCCCTGCGGTATTCAAATTTCTCAACCGCCCTCATTAATCCGATGTTGCCCTCCTGGATAAGATCAGGAAAACCCAGCCCCTTCCCGATATATCTCTTTGCTATGCTGATCACGAGTCTGAGGTTGGCCTCTATCATCGCATTTTTTGCAGCAGATGTTTCCTCACGGGCATTCGTAAGGGTGTTCATGACAGTTTTTATTCTGGTGTGCGGTATCCCAATGGAACATTCGATCCTCATGACTTCCCTTCCGTATTCCCGGTATCTCTCTATCAATACGTCGGGATGCGTAGTGGAATCTTCATGTCGTATTGACGGGAAAAGAGAAGGGTCTATCGAGGTCTTTTTGTACGATGAACGGAGCAGATTCTTTCCATTTCCCTTTTTGTGGTAACCGAGGGCTTCAAGTCTCTTTTCGAGTAATGTTCTCTTGTTGTTTAGCTCTCTTATTCGCTGCATCGCATTATCCAATTTCTCGATGAAAGTGTCCACAACACTCTCTTTGAGTCTTAATGCCTTGATATGTTCCAGAATATTTTTGTGGTTGTTTTCAAGAGACCTTGTGGTGCGAAGAGATATCTTTCCCGGGGAGAGACGACTCATCTTCTGCTTTCTGCGCACTCTCTTAAGGCACCTTGTCCTTTGCTGATAGAGATCTTTCATCCGTTTCAGGTGAGCGAGAAATTTCTTTCTCTCTCCCTCGGCAGTTTCTATTGACTCAGCTTCGTTCTGTGTGAACTCTGAAAGGGACGCGCCCCCTTTTTGTATCAAGACGCCATAGCTGAGGAGCTGCTTCATGGCAAAAGGGAGGGGGAAGATGGCTTCTATAATTCTTTCCCTCCCTTTTTCTATCCGTCGCGCCAGTCCTATTTCATCTTCTTTTTTTAGGAGGGTGAAATTGCCCATCTCTTTAAGATACATTCTTATCGGGTCGTATTCTTCACTCATAAAGGCAACCTTTCCCTCAGCCTCTATTTCTTCCTCACCTTCATCTTCGCCTATGGCCCACTGAATCTCTTTGGCGTCAAGGGTTTTATGCTCGGGGGGTTCCAGCCGTTCGCATTCAGCATAGTCTGTAAAGTATTGAAGGTCGGTCATTCTCTCGCTGACTTCTTCAAAAATATCCATTTTCCTTGCCCCTTTCTCTGCTACAATTACAAAAAAAATTCAGATATTTCCAGATATTCAATTATACGGCGTGAAGCGCGATACATTAACTATATATGACTGTAATAAAATGGAAAATCAGCATAAAGCTGATTTTTTTGTAAGAAATAAAGGATATTTTTTGTAGGTGTTTGTCCTACAAATGCAATTGTTCCTCTCTTGATAGCGCTGTTAGTGTCTGGGAGCTGACAAGAAGGGAAAATCCTCTGAGGTATCTTCTATGCTACCAAGCGGTTTTGAATGGCATAATGGGTAATCTCCGCATTATTCTTCATCTTCATTTTTTCCAAAATACGGGCACGATAGGTGCTGATGGTTTTTGCGCTGAGTGAAAGCTTCTCGGCGATTTCTCCCACTGTTTTCCCTGAAGCAATCATACACATTACCTGGTATTCGCGGTCGGAAAGGTTCTCATGGAGGGGCTTATCAGCGTCTACCTGAAGGTTAAAAGCCAGCTTTTCCGCCAGTGAAGGGGTCACGTATCTCTTCCCCAGGGATACCTTTCGTATGGCTGCGATCAGTTCATCGGGAGCGCTCTCCTCAGTAAGGTATCCAGAGGCACCAGCCTTAAGGACGCGCACTGCATACTGCTCTTCGGGATACATGCTGAGCACCAGAACCGGGAGTTTTGGGTTTTCCGCCTTTAACTCTCTCAGGATATCAAGCCCGGTTTTCCCTGGCATGGCAATATCAAGGAGGACCATATCAAAACTGTCTTTTCTCAGTTTGCCCAATACCTCCTGACCGTCACACGCCTCATCCGCGACAACCATATCAGTGGTTTCGGCAATGATCTGCTTAAGTCCTTTACGTACGATGGCGTGGTCATCTGCGATGAGGATCTTTATCATGCTAACACTTAGTATATTTTAAATTCTGATCTTCACTATCAGACAAAATCTAATTATTTTGTCGGTTGTTATCTTACAAGTCCCGACATTTAAGCGTCACTCTTGAGCATCTTTGTTTGTTCGTGGGATATATATTGTGAGAGAAGTCCCTTTATTGCGAGTGCCTTTTATCCTAACCTCTCCGTTTAAGAAATGCACGCGCTCTTGTATTCCTATGAGGCCAAAAGAGTGGGGATTATTCATCTGTTTTTTTGTAATCCCCTTTCCGTTATCTTCGACGTGTAGCATAATCCCATCGGCTTTTTCGAGTAACGATATCCTTACCATAGTCGCCTTTGCGTGGCGGGCCACATTGGTGAGTGCCTCCTGGAAGATGCGGAAAATGGTTGTGGAGTGCTGTCTATCCAGCATAATATCATCAGGGTTCACGCTCACGTCACAGCTGATTCCGGTATGTTTTTCAAACTCTCTTGCCTGCCACTCAATGGCTGCACCAAGTCCGAGGTGGTCCAGCAATCCTGGCCTCAACTCTGAAGATATCCTTTTCACGGTCTGGATGGTGGAATCAACCAGGCTTAACATTGCTTTTGTCCTCTCTGCGAGAGATTTATCACCCCTGTGTTTCTTGTCAAGCCAGGACAAGTCCATTTTCAGGGCGGTCAGCACCTGACCCAGTTCATCATGAATCTCGCGGGCAATGGCAGTCCTCTCTTCTTCTCTCACGGACTGAAGATGCAGGGAGAGATTGCGCAGCTGCTCCCTTGAATACGTGAGCTCTTCCTCCGCCCTTTTACGCTCTGTGATATCCTGCACCGTTCCCACGATGCTAGTCGGCTCATTCCTCGCGTCAAATTTGACTTCACCCTGCTCGTGAATAATTCGTGTCAGCCCGTTAGGGAGCACTATCCGGTGCTCAATATTGTAGGGCTGACGATCATGAATGGCTTCATTTACCGATTTTTTTACGAACTCCCTGTCATCCGGATGCACATAGTTCAGGAAGGCGACATACGTGGTGGCGGTCTGTTGCGTGGTCAATCCGAAAATACGATAGGTCTCATCAGACCAGCGCAGTTCATTCGTTCGAAGGTCCCATTCCCAGTTTCCCAGCCCAGCGATACGTTGGGCTTCAGAGAGGCTTTTCTCGCTCCGCTGGAGAGCCTCGTAGTTTTTCCAAAGTTCATCCTCAATGGAAAATCGGTAGAGGGCCTCCCCGATAAGAGGCGTGACGACTTCAATACGCTCGATAATCTTCAAGGGAACCATCCCTTCCCTTTCATCTGCAAGATGAATAGCTCCCAGTACCTTCTCCCTGTATCGGATGGGCACCACAGCCACCGACCTAAATCCACTACTCACACATGTTCCCCGGTACCTCGATGACTCCTCTTGGGATAAGACGCTGATGAAATCCTTTATATTGTTACAATAAAAGGAACCGCCGGAAGTCATGAGCGATCTGTCCTGAGGGTCAGGGGTCTCCGCGATTACCCTCGCGCAGGCACACTGATCATGATAGAGCGAGATCCAGTTCTCCGCTTCCCAAAATTCACGGCCAAATCCCGTGTACACATCATAGGGGATGTTTCCCTTCTTGTCTAATATCCTTATGCCCACGCATCTGCTGCAACTCCACTTACCTATCAGACTTACCACCGCGTCGAGGTATTCGTTCCACGTAAATGAATGTGAAAAGAGCTGTAAAAGGGTATTATGGGTAAGCATACGGTCCTGAAACTCTTTTCGTTCGGTAACATCCTGGAGGGAGAAGACCAGAAAGTCCACCTCACCTCCACTATCCAGGACAGGGACCAGGCTCCAATCCCAATACGTAAGTCCCGATTCGGGATAGTTGAGAAAGGAAAAGGGTTTTGCAACGGCTTGATAAGGAACTTTCGTGGCAACCACTCTCTTGAATATCGCTTCGTTTTCTTTACTGGGATAGAATTCGAAATGGTTATGTCCGGCGAAGTCGGATACGTGGCGCTGGCATGCTTTGGCGTACGCTGTATTGACCCTGACAAAATTAAAATCTCTATCGAGAAAAACCAGAGGAGTTATCGTATGGTCGAAAAAGGCCTCGAGTATCCTCGAATGTTGGATCAGGGCCTCAATAGCACGTTTGCGCTGGCGAATTTCCTCTTCCAGTTCTGTATTGACTTTTGTCAGCTCAGCACTTCCTTTCTGAGCGTGCACCTCCAGCTCTTCCATCGCGCTTCGCAGCGTTTTCTCTCCCTGGCCTGGTTCATCTGCCATTGCAGGTTGATCCCCCGGGTTTGTAGCAATGATGCAATGAGAATAAGGCGTCCGGAAAGAGCAAGGGGGAAGGGATAACGCCGAAGGCTCGCTGCAGAGCGCTCAAGTTAGTACAAGGCCCGGAACGCAGGGATATATTGCTACCAGAGACAAGGGGTTGCTTCTCTCCGTTACTCATCGTGCGCAAAGCCACTCTTTGCCAGCGACCTTATTATAGCAAATCCAGTTTTATCATAGAAAGAACCCTTGTATTCTTCCTTCGAAATTGATCAAATGACGGAACAAAAATTGTATTTCATATGCCAACACAACAAATTTAGTATAATGCAATGAGAAAGGCTATTGGATATGATTCACTATGGAGTGGTAGCTCACGGAGGTGTAGGAACTCCCCTAGAGTTCTCTGATGGATGTAAGAGCGCATGCGAGACAGGGCTTTATTTCGTCGAAACAGAGAGATCTTCCCCTGCGATACCATTGGCGTGGTGGCAATGGATAAGGACTGCACACCCCTAGTGTTTACGCGTATTGTTTTTCTCTGTCCGGTTGAATCTCGAACACTGACAGGCCATTGCTGCACGGCTGTCGAGGATCATTTTTGCTGAGATGTGCCTTTATATGGGTCGATACGGTCTAGTCACTGAAATTGAACCGGCCAGCAATTTACTTGCAGTGAGCCAGTCTCCATTCCCGGCCTGTCAGTAGCGTGAGCGGTCGTTGAATGGATTTTCAAGCCATTGTCTTTTTGCGATTATCGCCCACCATGTCCCGAGGAGGAGTTCCTGAATATAACAGAGCACCTGTTCATCTGCGAGGTGCAATGCAGTGGCCAGTGCACCGTCCTTCTCGTCTTTTGAAAGCCCAAAATCTATAAGCGCGGCATTTTCAACTGTTGCACTGCACCACTTTCTGATCCACTTTTCCTAGGCTCCATTCCTCAGTTGGGGTTTGAAAAGCTTTATCTTGAGGTCGCCTGCAGGAGAGGTTGTTTGACCAAGCGACAGAGGGAAATGGCTATCATGCCTGCTCAAGACCCTTTTTTGCTTTGGCATTCCCGGGGTCCAGCTTTAGGGCCTTTTCAAACTGGAGTTCTGCCTTTTTCTTAAGTCCTTCCTTAAGGTAGAGGATACCAAGGTTTGCAAAATGTTCTCCGTTGTAAGGTTCAAGCTTGATGCTCTCGAGGAGCGCATCTTCTGCGTCCTTTATCCTGTGCGGCATCTTGCTGAGAGCGAGGGAAAGATAACTCCATGCCTTTGGATTCTTCGGATTATTCCTTGTTACCCATTTAAAGAGTTCTGCAGCTCCCCAGAAGTTGCCGTTCTTGAATTCTTCAACTCCCCTCCTGAACTGCTCTTCAAGGAGCACTGTTTCGGTATCCTCCTCTTTTCTCGGCAGCTTTTTCAAGGCGCCAAAGAACTCTGCTCTCCTTTTTTCGTCTTTCAGAGAGTTGTATGCCTGGGTGATAGTGTCAAAGATAACGGTGATTTTATTCCTTAAGGTTGCATCGCCTGAAGCAGGCACCCTGTCAGGACTAAATTCCTTTGCCATCCTTTGATAGATCCTGTTTATCTCCTCAGGACCTGTTTTTTCATCAGCCTGGAGCATTTCTGCAGGACTCATGTGGGGCAGTTTTTCATACAGTCCCTCCACTTTGTTCCTTAAATGCTCTTCTTCTTCATTCATGGACATGAGGATATCTTCAACATCAAGGGTTTCATGGCCATCGAGACCATATGCAGGGCTTTCCTTTTGAATGATGAACCCCGTTGACCAGAGGACGTAGAGCGTTCTCATCACGTCGAAAGAATTCATTCGTGACAGTTCTATTACCTGATTTATGCTTCTTGCTCCATCCACAAGGGAAAGGATTCTGGCATCCTGTGGGTTCAAGTCGATTCCCCTGAAAATTCCCGACGTGTCTTCATTAAGGGTAAATACCGTATGGGCATCCGGCATGTCTCTCCTGATCCTTGTCAAATTATTGATCTTGTTTACGCCCTCGTAAATGAGATTGTTTGTGCTTATCTTGAGCGTGATCACTTCATTGGGAGGAATATTCTCAACGAACTCATACTCTCCCTCATCGAGCTGAAAGAGGCTGTAGATAATCTCCTTTACCTGATACTTGACACCCCAAAACAGATCCTTGGGAGTAATATATCCCAGCTCCACGAGGATAGCGCCCTGACGTTTGCCCGTTGATTTCAGAAGTTCGACGGATTTGTCATATTGCTCCATGGTGATCTTGCCTGCCTTAATGAGCATCTCCCCAAGCCTATCGTCCTCGAACGTTGAAGACGCAAATATTACATTTCCCTCTCTGACATAAATTTTTTTTGTGAAATGAGTGGTGGTGAGGGAAAGGGTTCCCGTTTCCCTGTCTCTGTTAAGCTCCATGAGTATTCTTGGAAGACTATAATCCCTGAGATTTCCTCTGAAAGGCATGTTCATTTAGTGATATCTCCTCACCTTAAAGCGATAGATATCGGCGCTTTCAGCGGGGTCTATCCCTGCCTTCATCTTCGCAATCCTCACCTGTTCCTCAACTGTTCCTACTCCCTCCAAATCAGGGAGCAAAAGACCCTTCATTCCCCCCTTGACTACTATGACCCCGTACTTTCTGGGGTCCAGTTCTTTTGGGTCAGAGATTTTTTCTGGTGGCGAGAGGACATCGACAGAATAGGCAATAAAAGGGAGTTCCTCCTTTGTGACCAGCGAGAAACGGGGATCCTCTGTAGCAGCGCAGATCGCATTTTTTATGGTCTCATCCGCAACATTCTCGCAGCAGGGCAAGAAGGTGCCGATGCATCCTCTCAATTGGCCCTCTTTTTTCAGACAGACAAAAACCCCGGCCTTTTCGGACATCACGGGAGTGAGCGTTTCAGGCGGTCGGACAACTTTTCCTTTTGAGATAAATTCCTCCACTGCCCTCTTGGCAAGTTCCACCAGGGGATCCACTATCTGTCCCTCGTAAGTGCATGATCAGACATTGCCTGCAGGGCATCTCTCTCCGGTGAGGGGGCGAATACTTCAAGCTCGCTCTTTGCCTCGGAAACAAGGCCCTGCGCGATTCTAAGTGATTCATCTATCACACGATATTTTTCGAAAAGGTGGAGGATCCTTCGCAGCTCTTTCTTTCCCGAAACCCCGTTCTTAGTGATACCCTTTATCTCTGCCTTCTCTTCCCCAGAGGCTACGCTGAGAAGGTAGATAAGAGGGAGGGTGATTTTGCCCTCGAGGAGGTCCTTCCCCAGTTTTTTCCCGAGCCCTTTCTCATCCGCCATGTAGTCGAGTATGTCATCCACCATCTGAAATACGATGCCCGTCTTCATGCCAAAGCGGCCAAGGGCATCCTCTTTTTCGGCAGGGAGCCCGCCCAGAATGCCACCTATCCTGCACGCTGCGGAAATGAGGGCCCCTGTTTTCGCGGATATGATCCTGTAATACTCTTCCTCAGTGATATCAGGGTCTGCAACTCTGGTGAGCTGAAGGATCTCACCCTCGGTCATTCTGGTTGTCGCCTCGGAAAGGGCTTCCATAATCCGTTGATTCTTCTGGAGCACCGCCAGTCTCAGGGCATTGGAATAGAGGAAATCTCCCACGAGAATTACGATCTGGTTGCCCCACATCATGTGCGCTGTCTGCTTGCCCCTCCTCAATTCTGCGCTGTCCACTACATCATCGTGCAGGAGTGATGCGGTGTGAATGGCCTCGACAATACTCGCCAGGATGATCCTTTTTTCGGCTTTGTAGCGGGCCAGATCTGCACTCAGGAGGAGGAAGAGGGGCCTGAGCCTTTTGCCGCCACCACCAAGGATATGCTCTCCGATCACCGGAAGCAGAGAAGCATCGCTCGTGAATATGGCCCTGAGGTGCTTTTCCACAAGGACCATCTCCTCTGTGTAAAGTGAAAAAGTATCCGTAAGCATTAGTGGTGTTCCATTGTCTTAATATCTTCCGGCTTGAAAATACCTTTCTCCGTAATTATAGCAGTTATATACCCGGCCGGGGTAACATCAAATGCCACATTTTTGACCGCAACACCCTCAGGGGCAATCCGGACAGTTCCCCAGGATACGGGTGGGGTGTTTTCCCTTTTTTGGCCTCTCTCATCCTTGCAGGATTCATCCTCTGGACTGTCCTCACAATGCGAAACCCTTCCATAGATATGCGTGACCTCAGAGGGGTCACGCTCCTCAATAGGTATTTCGTCCCCCGCAGGGATCGACAGGTCAATACTGCTGGTGGGCGCTGCCACATAAAAGGGTATGCCGTGTTCCTTTGCGAGCACCGCCAGTGGGTATGTCCCTATCTTGTTTGCCACATCGCCATTTCTCACGGTCCTGTCTGTGCCGACGATAATAAGGTTTATGTTTCCTTTCCTCATGAGCGACCCCGCTGAGTTGTCCGTAATGAGTGTTACCGGGATACCTTCCTGCATCAGTTCCCATGCCGTGAGCCTTGCACCTTGGAGTACAGGCCTCGTCTCGTCCGCAACTACCTGTATCCTTTTCCCCTGCTCCTTTGCATACAGCATAGGCGCAGTGGCTGTGCCGTATCCCCCGGTTGCCAGAGCACCTGCATTGCAGTGCGTAAGAATAGTATCCCCGTCCTTTATCAATTCCGCTCCATACCTTCCGATTGACCTATTCACCTCAATATCTTCCAGGAGTATCTTTTCTGCCTCCTTCACGAGAAGCTCCTTGAGTGCAGGAACCGGGCGGAGTTTTTCTCTTGTGAGCATATCCTTCATCCGTTTCACGGCCCATTGTATATTCACTGCAGTGGGCCGTGTGGACAGCATTGCACCGAATACAGGTTCGAGCATTTCCATGAAGTGGTCATACGTATCTGCCCTAAGGGCCTTTGCTCCCAGCGCAATGCCCATGGCCGCTGCAATCCCTATGGCAGGTGCCCCCCGTATTTTTAGTTTCCTGATACCCTCTGCAACCATGGCAAAATCAGTACACTCAATGAACTGCACCTCGGAGGGAAGTCTGCTCTGGTCGAGCATTATGACCTTATCGTCCCTCCATTCTATTGTCTTAACCATTGAAGTGCTCATCCGTCTCCATCCTAGAAAAACATGGTAACGACAAAAATCACGGTGAGGAGAATCATAATGATTGTCGTTGCCCATGCAATTCTGTTAAATATCTTTGAGTTCGTATACTCTCCCATGAGCTCGTTCTTATTTATTAAAAGTAACATAAAAATCAGCACAAAAGGCAACATCACACCATTAATCACCTGGGAGACCCACATGATGGCGATGAGGGGTGCGTTAGGAATAAGAATTATCAATGAACCGATGGCAATAAGAATGGTATAGAGCCACATGAATTGGGGTGCGTCCTTGAAGTTCTTGCTTACCCCTGCTTCCCAGCCCATTCCCTCGCATATATAATATGCGGTTGCGAGGGGGAGTATGGAGGCAGAGAAAAGGGAGGCATTCGCAAGGCCTACTGCAAAGAGAACAGATGCGTATTTCCCCGCCAGGGGTGCAAGCGATATGGCAGCATCTTTCGCACTCTCTATTTTTATGCCCGCAGGAAAGAGGGTGGCTGCACACGCAACAATAATAAAAAGTGCAATTATATCTGTCATAAAGCAGCCAGCGATTACATCTATTCTTGATGCCCAGTATTCTTCTTTTCTCACCCCTTTTTCGACCACTGCTGCCTGCAAATAGAACTGCATCCATGGCGCAATGGTAGTTCCCACTACTCCGATTAATGTCACGATATAATCAGTGTTAAAATGAAAAGAAGGTTTTATGGTCTCGATTGCCACTTGTGGCCAATCAGGCTTTGCCAAGATGGCAGCAGGTATATATACAAAATAAACAAGACAGATCAGCAGGAAAATCTTTTCCACAACACGGTATGATCCTTTTACTACAAGAAGCCAGACGATGAGTGCGCCGACGGGAACTGATATATATTTGTTGATTCCGAAGAGCTCGTTGCTTGCTGCCCATCCGGCAAACTCCGCTGCGGTGTTCCCAAGATCTGTTATGAACAGACAGAGCATCAGCCAAAAGGTGATCTTCACCCCATAGCTCTCCCTTATGAGTTCGGCATGCCCCTTTCCGGTAACCGCTCCCATCCGCGCAGACATCTCCTGCACAACGATAAGTGCTATAGTGATAGGGATGAGCGTCCATAAGAGAGAATAACCGAAATGTGCGCCAGCTATGGAATAGGTTGCGATCCCCCCCGCATCATTGTCCACATTTGCGGTGATGATTCCAGGCCCTATGATCGATGCGAACAATACTATTTTTTGCCAACGCCTCATTTCCTTTTCCTGCCACAATACGCCTTGAAATGAATGGAATCAGAATCAATGATTGCCTAAGGTTCTTATTATATCCAATGATACGTATTTTTTCTTGTGGAGAAAAGGTTTTTTGTGGTACTATACAAAAATTTTCGGAGGTATATAAATGCGAAAACTGTTGTTCTCTCTTGTAATGGCCCTCCTGCTCTTGCCTGTATCGTATTCTTATGGCTTTAGCGAAAAAGGCCAGGATTGTTCAAAATGTCATACCTTAAGTAAGGATGAAGCAACTACCTTACTCAAAGACATCGGTCAGGGTGTGCAGGTCCTTGATGTCCTCATGAGCCCCATTAAGGGAATGTGGGAAGTGGACGTTGATGCGGGTGGTAAAAAAGGATTGGTGTATGTTGATTTTTCCAAAAAGTACCTTATATCTGGCTCTCTTATCTCAATCAAAGACAAAACAAACCTCACCCAGGACAGGTTCACCGAGCTCACCAAAGTGGATGTCTCGCAGATTCCGCTTGATGATGCCCTTGTGATGGGTGAAAAAGACACCAAGTACAAGGTTGTAGTCTTTGATGATCCCGACTGACCATACTGCGCAAGACTTCATCAGGAGATGAAGAAGGTTGTTGCAGAGAGGAAGGATATCGCTTTTTACATCAAGATGTTCCCGCTTCCGATGCATAAGGACGCGTATGACAAGGCAAAGGCCATTGTGTGCGAGAAATCCCTTGCGCTCCTTGATGACGCGTTCGACAAAAAACCTTTGCCCAAGCCAACATGCGAGACAACTGTTGTTGATGAGAACATCAAGCTTGCCCAAAAACTCGGGATTGCGGGTACCCCGGCAATCATTTTCCCTGACGGCAAGATAGTGCCGGGAGCTTTGGATGCCAAAGCAATAATAGAAAAGATCGGGAAATAACAGGCAATCCTTCTAAGAGACTATTAATGATGTGCATAGGGGTTTGAATCAGTAAACCCCTATGATTTTTTTGCCGAAGTGGCGGAACTGGCAGACGCGCCAGGTTCAGGGTC
>Ga0187778_10002905_pt1 | contig 11606 bp, 13 predicted proteins | sample 1015_Q2_SP5_20_M_FD_132418 | JGI IMG/M metagenome (GOLD analysis project Ga0187778, IMG submission 132418) | Tropical peat soil microbial communities from peatlands in Department of Meta, Colombia - 1015_Q2_SP5_20_MG | ecosystem: Environmental > Terrestrial > Soil > Wetlands > Peat | place...
CTTAAGTCACCTGCTTCGAGGGCATTCATGCTCTCGTACCCAATCGACTTGATCGCGTGCATCTTCTCCAGAGCCCCGTCTTCGTTGGACGCCACCTTGTCCCTCTGTCGAGCGAGGATGTCGTTTGCGTCCCTCTTTATTCCGGTGTAGAACATCATGATCCCATGCTCGAGCTCGTCAAGGGTCTCTGAAGAGATCTTCAACTCCTTGGGGGTGACCCTCCCTTCCCTATCTATCTCATAGGATCGGATCCCACCGAGGCTTGCAGTATACTCGTCTTGTTTTCCCGACGGTTCGCTGAGCCGGACCATGGCGATGTGGCATGCCTCCTCGGCGACTTCTTTGGGCGTTTTAGTAACCTTCTTGTGGGCGTAGAGGGCGTTGAGCAGCCCCACCGAGAAGCTCCCCGATGAACCCAGGCCTGTTGCGGCTGGCACGTCGGCCAGGGAGACTATCTCGATTCTGTCCCTGAAGTCGAGATGCTTCAGGGTCTCCCGCACGATGGGGTGCCGAATGGCATCGGCCGATTGCACGATTTCCGTCTGAGAGTAGCTCACCCTGATGCCAGGCTCGAACCTATCGTTTACGATGATGTGCATGTACCTGTTCACGGCCCCCGACAGGAAGAATCCTCCGAACTTCGTGTAATAGGCTGGCAGGTCTGTCCCCCCGCCGCCGAGAGACAGCCTGAACGGCGTCCTCGAGACAATCAACCGGGTTGTACCTGCCCCGATGCCAGTCCGATTTGGCCAGGATATAACCCGTAGGCGAGACCCGAGCTTGAAGCCAGGCGGAAGGCTCTCGTTAAACCACAAACCTAATAGGCGAACCCGAGGGGGAGACCTGACCGATTGGCACGCACAGATGAGTACCTGTCTGAAGTCTCGAAGATAGCCTCCGACCTCGACAGGGGGGAGATAGACAAGGCGATTTCGATCCTGTACGGCGCCTGGAAGAACGATAACCAGGTGTTCGTCATAGGGAATGGTGGGAGCGCAAGTACTAGTACTCACTTCGCCTGCGACCTCAACAAATGGGTCTCTGACGAAGCTGAGAGGAAGTTCAGGGCCTTCGCACTTGTGGACAACATTCCGTTGATGAGCGCCCTGACAAACGATAATGGCTGGGGAGAGGTCTACGTGGAGCAGCTGAGAAACTTCTTCAGGAAGGGGGATGTGCTGGTGGCTATAAGCGTGCACGGGGGGTCCGGGAGCGACAAGGCTGGGCCCTGGTCACAGAATCTCCTGAGGGCGGTGAAGTACGTGAAGGACAACGAGGGGAAGGTCGTTGGTCTTTCCGGTTTCGATGGGGGCGTGCTGAAGACAGCGGCTGACGCCTGTATCGTAGTACCCGCCGAGTCGACGCCGCACGTAGAAGGGATGCACCTTGTTCTAACCCACCTTATGAGCGAGCAGCTCCGAGGGCTGGTATCTGCGAAGCCCCGCGCCACCGGAACCCGCTACCGAGCCTGAAGCTTCGAGAGCAGCGCTGGCACGTCCTTCAGTGTGTGGACCATGTAGTCCGGAGTCGCATTCCACTCCTCCATCATCTTCGAGAGAAAGGTGGTCACGTGGCCGACGAGGATCGTCTTGCACCCCGCCCTCTTACCAGCCTCCACGTCGATGAGGCCGTCCCCGACGAAGTAGGATTGTGCGAGGTCGATGTCCCACTCCTCGGCTGCCTTCAAGAGCAGCCCAGGTTTTGGTTTCCTGCAGTCGCACGTCACCCTCAGCTCCTTTACCAAACCGTCAGGACTGTGCAGGCAGTAGTACTCGGCGTCGAGGGAAGTCCCCTTGGACCTGAGCTCTCTTCCGATCTTGGAGCTCATCTTCTTGAGCTCTGCCTCGGTGAACTGCCGCTTGGCGACCCCCGGCTGGTTCGAGACCAGTATAACAAGGAAACCCATGCCCTTGAGCTTCTTGACAGCGTCGGCTGCGAAGGGGAATACCCTCAGACCCCGGGCCGAGACGGGGCTGGACGAGCGCCCCTCCTTCTCATCGTAGACGAGGTCATTTATCACGCCATCCCTGTCGAGGAGAACCGCTCTGTTCTGCGTCATCTCGCCCAGGGAGACGGCTCCGGAGGGGGGCTTAACTTCTTCCCTAAGGGTAGGGCATGGAACTGAGCTCCCGCAACCTTCATATCCCTCAGCGTGCCGAATCTACGTCGCCAACGTTGACGAAGGTATTCTTGGACACAGCAAGCGCGGATGAGATTCGCGAGTTTCTTTCCTGGGGAATAGGGGATGGTGTCACGACAAACCAGAAGATCTTCCTTAGCGAGGGGAACGTGGACTTCAAGAAGCGGGTTCTGGAAATATGCGAGATGAAGAAGGATTGGCCCGTCTCAGTCGAGACGACGACAAAGGGGTTCGAAGAGCTCGTCGCGGAAGCCGAGATGTACTCGAAGTGGCACGGTAACGTCGTCGTGAAGGTTGCCATGGACAAGGACGGGACCGGGCTTAAGGTCGTTAAGCGCCTCCACGACGAGGGAATCAGGACCAACATGACCGTCATGGTCACCCTAAACCAACTCTTCCTGGCTGCCAAGGCAGGGGCGACCTACGTGAGTTTGTTCTTCAACAGGGCCCGGGATGCGGGTCTCGACCCTGTGAAGGCGATACGCGACATAACCCCCTTTCTTAGGAAAAACGGGGGAGCGGAACTGATCGTTGGGAGCATAAGGAAAGGCGAAGATGTTGAGGAGATAGTCGCTGCGGGCGCAGACATCGCCACCATTACTCCGAAGGTTCTTCGCCAGATGGTCTTCCATGCAAAGACCGAAGAGACGATCAAAGAATTCGATGACGCATGGAAAGAATTCGTCGCCAAGAACAACCTGGTCCTTCCCACATTTCGGCGGACTTAGCCGGCTCTACTTTTCAAGTGAACTTTCCCCGCCCTCTGCGGATTCAGTCACCATACGACACCTTTAATCACCGTTTCAAATGCGGCCCCGTTAGATGAAGAAGGCTCTTGTCACAGGGGGTCTCGGATTCATCGGAAGCCACCTGGTCGACCGCCTGCTTTTGGATGACTGGAACGTCGTCGTCCTTGACAACCTGTTGACGGGTCGGCGCTCCAACCTCCGTCAGCACGGGGGGGACAGGCGACTCAGAGTGGTGGAGGGAGACATCCGCCACCCGAAGACCCTTGCCAACGTCACGAAGAACTGCGACGCAGTGTTCCACTTTGCGGCTCACGCCCTGATGAGAGTCAGCGCTGAGAACCCGAGCGCCGATTTGGACTACAACCTGATGGGCACCATGAAGGTTCTAAGGAGCGCCGCGGACAATGGCGTCCCTGACTTCGTCTTCGCCTCCACTTCTGCTCTATATGGCGAGGCTGAAGTCACCCCCACCCCTGAAGACTACTCTGGCATCCAGACGTCTTTCTACGGCGCTTCCAAGCTTGCAGGCGAGGCATTCGGGTCTGTCTTCGTTCAATTCAGACCGATGAAATTCTGGGCGTTCAGGTTCGGGACAGTGCTGGGGGAGAGGTGCAGGAGGGGGGCGATATGGGACTTTGAGCACAAACTGTTGAAGAACCCGAGTGAGCTGGAGATACTCGGGGACGGCAAGCAGATCAAGGACTACCTCTCCGTGAAGGACTGCGTCGGTGGGGTCATGCTCGGATATCAGAGGAGCTCCTCTACCGTCAACATATTCAACCTCGGTTTGAGGGAGAGGACGTCCGTCGACGAGGTGGCGGGCATTGTCATCGAGGTGATGGGTCTCAAAGGAGTCAAGAGGAGGTACACGGGTGGCCCACGCGGATGGAAGGGGGACAACCCCGTCGTTCAGCTCTCCGTTGAGAGGATAAAGCGGTTGGGGTGGAAGCCAGAGACCTCCCCAAAGGAAGCGATCCGTTCGACTGCCGAGTGGACCCTGAAGGAACTGACTGGGAAGGCTGCCTAGGGACACATGCGAAGAGTAGCCGTTACCGGGGGGGCGGGGTTCCTTGGGAGCCACGTCGCGAAGCGGCTTGTCGATGAAGGCAATGAGATATCAATCATAGACGATATGTCGGCGGGAAGCACCCGGAACCTCAGGGATGTCGGGGTGAAGCAAAGGGTCACAAGGGGAGACCTCAAGGACTACGCATTCGCGAAGAGGTCGCTGAAGGGAGCGGAGATCGTGTTCCATTTCGCGGCCGAAGTGGGGAGCGTGGAGTACCTTCACGGTTCCCAATCGAGGGAGCTCGGGGCGCTCCTGGCGAACGTCACCATCGACGCCAATGTCTTCCGAGCGTGCGCAGAGAACGGCGTCAGAACCATCGTCTACGCCTCAAGCGTCTCCGTGTACCCATTCGACAGGCAGCTCGGGGAGCATGTCAAGTTCAGAGAGGGGGACGCAGAGGCGAAGGTGAACCCTGAAGGAGGTTATGGGTGGTCGAAGTACTTGGCGGAGAAGGAGCTTTCATACATGTCAGACCTTCAGGTAGGGGTCGCACGGATATTCCACGCGTATGGGAGGAACATCTACATCAAGCCGGACAGAAGCCAGGTAATCGCCTCTCTGATGAGGAAGGCGATAAGGTACCCCAAGGAGGATTTCGTTGTCTGGGGGAACGGGCTGCAGAGGCGCTGTTTCGTGTATGTCGACGATGTGATGGACGCGCTCTTCAGTTTGCTACACCACGTGGAAAGGAGTGGGAGCCTTACAGTCAACATAGGGAGCACCGAAGAGGTCACGGTACTCGAGCTCGCGGACATGATCATCGGCCTTTCGGGGAAGGAGATCGAACCAAAGTTCGATCCTTCCAAACCGTCAGGGGCCCTCAACAGGATGCCCGACCTGTCCTTCGTTAAGAAGGCCCTTGGCTGGGAGCCGAAGACAAAGTTCTCGACGGGCCTTTCGAAGACATACGACTGGGCCCTCACAAGACTTTAGGTCGTTTTCGGATTCGCTCACACAAGAAACAAGCCTAACGCATTGACCGAACCTTAATGATGTTCAGCGCGCGTCAGCCGATGCCCGGCGCGGGTTTATGCCGGGTTAAGCCAGATGATATTCCCGTCGGGGTCCTCAAACTGGGCGAATATCCCCCACCCTTCGTCCTTGGGTGGGTGCGGGAACTTCACCCCCTTGGCCTTCAGTTCCTCGTAGGTCTTCTTGAGGTCTTTTGCGGTCAGTGCAATCCCGGTGTTGCCCTTTTCGAGCTTCTTGCTCTGGCAGAGGTGTAGAACCGTCTTCGAGCCCTTGGGAGCGACTGTTATCCAGTGTCCCTCTGTATCTCTGGGCTCCAACCCTAGGACTTCGGTGTACCATTTGAGGGCCTTCTTCGAATCTGAAACTACTATTGCAACGTCTACGATGCCATTGATCATGAGGTAGGTGTCTCCCCCAATTGCAGATAAGTCTGTCCTTTGCTTGTCCTCATTGCTTCATCGACTTCGACAATCCTGCCGTTGGTCCCGTCGCTGCTGCCGCCGCCTGTCACACCGTTATGCTGCACACCGAAGCCTATTTCTACGGAAAGCAAAGAGCCTGAGAACCCGAATTGGTAGACAAGCCCGGACGGCGGAAGAAGAACAAGATCCCCTGGGGGAAGATAGCAGCCGTCGTCATAGGAGTTCTTGTTGTGGGAGCAATCGGATACTATGTCTACGAGACATACATCTACTCTCCTCCCCCAGTCTACGCAAAACTCGGGACGAGCCAGGGGTACATTTACGCAGAGCTCTTTCCTGCCTGCGCCCCGAAGACGGTCGCCAACTTCGTCAACCTGACCCAGTCAGGATTCTACAACGACCTGGTCTGGCACCGGATTGTGCCCGGCTTCGTGATTCAGACGGGGGATCCGAACACCAAAGGGGCTGTGAACAGCACCCGCTCGTCATGGGGCAATGGACAGTCGAGCCGACAGGTTCCGTTCGAGTGGTGCGGTTGGCTCCACAACTACGCAGGCTACTTGGGGATGGCCAGCACGTCAGCAGGCGGTCCTTCGACATCGCAGTTCTTCATCAATCTTACGAACAGCTCATCCAACCTCAGTCTCGACGACAAGTACACTGTCTTCGGTAAAGTGATCTCCGGGATGAGTGCCGTCTGCGCCCTCGCCAGTCCAACGAAGGACCCAGCGTACCCGGCATCAAACACTGCGCTGTTCTCTCAGCCCATCAACCTAGGAAGTGCCATGCTGAACAACGTCACCATGATCTCGCAGTCGCAGGCGCCACCTACGCAACCCATCGTGCAGTGCAAGTCATGAGAAGCGGCCTAGACAACAATGAGGATTGCTTAGCAGAGGCTTTCTGAAAAGGACCTCTTCTGTTCCTGGACTACCAGCTGCGTCTTTCAGACTTTGCTCTTACCTTAACGACACCGTAGTGAACAGCGCAAGACACGCAATAAAAGCGATTTACTGTAGGAGAAGCTATGTATGCCCCGGCGGCCCTGAGCTCCCTCGCAAGAGTCGGCTCGACAAGGTTCAGGCGGGTTGTGACCCTCTTCGCCTTGTCCCTGGGAACGCTTGCGCCACAGTTGCTGCAGTAGACGATATCGCTACGACCCTTCCCTCCCTTGGAGCGTCCCCTACTCTTCCTCTTCTTAGACAAGTCTTACGCCCCGAATTCCGTCCCCCTTTAAAGATATACGGGCGGGACGGGTCGCTATTCCTTCGTGTAGGGGACGGCCAGGGCGGCCGGGGGTCTCAAACGCTTTGACGCCACGCTCAGGGCCGCCACCGTGGCAAGGTAGGGGAGCATCTGGACAAGGAAGAAGTAAGAGGTCGGCAGCGTTCCCTGGACGACGTACTGTACTCCCGTTGATGCCCCAAATATCAGGCTCATCCCCAGGACTAGACCCGGCTTCCACCCTCCCGCTATCACGGCCGACAGGGCGATGAAGGCGGGAATCACGGAACTCGAGATGTCAGGGGTGAAGTTCGGGTTGAAATCAATCGTGAAGTAAGCCCCTCCCATAGCCAGCAATGCTCCCCCAATACCCGTAGCTATCATCCTCGTCTTTGCCACGTCGAGGCCAGCCGCTTCAGCGGCCCTGGGATTCTCCCCGACCGCTTTGATGTGTAGACCTAAGGTCGTTCGCGCGAGGAACAAAAAGACGACCACCGGGAGGACGAACATCACTGCCATCAGTGGGCTGACAGAAATGGTCAATCCGTATGGGAGCCCCCCGATAGTCACGAGGGGTGCCACAGTGTACCGAGCCAGGGGGGTGCCGTCGAGAGTGTAGTACTTGTCCAAGAGTGTCTCGGTGAGACCCAGCGCAAAAATGTTGATCCCAATACCCGCGATGACCTGATCCACATGGATTTTGGTGGCAAACATCGCAAAAATCAGGTTGACCACAACACCTGTCAGCATGGCAGCCACGAGTGCGATGTAAGGGGCACTAGCGCCCGCAGAAGAACCAAGCTGATAATTCACCACGGCGGCGGTGAACGCGCCTAGGGCCATCACCCCCCATATGCCGATGTTCAGTATTCCAGATTTCTCTGTAATCAGCTCCCCGTCGGCAGCTATTGCAATTGGGATTGCCTTTTGGAGACCGAAGATTGCGAGGAGGACGAGCGGGGCTAGGTCCATTTCTTCCTCCTCCCGAGCTTTAGAATCGATTTGCTAAGGGTCGGGGCGGACATCAGCAAGACGATTATCCCCTGCATCGCCCACACGGGGTAGATGTTTTGGAACACGGCGGCCATCCCAGTTGCGAGGATCGAAACGAATAGACCGGTGAAGATCGAACCAATGGGGTTGTTCACGGCCATCAGCGCGACCACTATCCCCGCGAACCCCTCTCCACCGAACCAGCCGCTGACGAACCCGTCCTGGTAGCAGGCCGTTAGATAGCAGCCTCGGCCAACGCCGAGAATGTCCCCCGCCCCGGCTAGGCCGGCAAGCGCACCCCCGATGGCCATGGCAATCACCTTGGTCGTTCGGGGGTTGATTCCTTTGGCCTCGGCCTGAGTTGAACCCAGCCCCGTCGCCCTAATCCTATACCCGAGCGTCGTCCTGCCAAGGAACATGGAAGTCGCCACGGCCACGATGATCGCTATGATGACCATGATGGACGCGTTGAAGTAGGGGAGAGTAGGAAGTGTTGCAGCCGCGCTGATGTCCACCCTGTCGTAGATGGCTGCGACGGGGACCTTAGGTATGATTGCAAGGAGGAGGAGGAAGGTCGCGAACGCCGACGCGACGAAGTTCAGCATTATGGTCGTCACTATGGCGGAAGCGTTCCTGTAGGCCTCAAGGATTCCTGAAACAGACGCCCACAGAGCACCGACGGCGCACGCGGCGAGGATGGCCACGAACGCCCAGATTCCCGGCGGGAGCGGAACGAATACGACTATGAGGGCCACGACGATCCCGCCAAGCGTCGCTTGCCCCTGCCCCCCCACGTTCCAGATACCTGCTTTGCCTGGAACGAGGAAAGCCAGCGCGAGCAGGACGTAGGAGCCGAGGTAGCTCAGCACGTACGACTGACCGAACTTGGTCCCCAAGGCTCCGGTGAAGATCTCCTCGAAGATCGAAATCGGGTTGAGCCCGAAGATGATCATCAGGACCGACCCGGCGGCTAGACCAAGCCCAAGCGCAATGAGGGAAGGGACGGCGGACTTTAGAGCACCCGCAAGAGCCTTACCGGCCCTGCTCACGACGCCGCTACGCCTCCAAGGAGCTTGCCCAGCTCCCCGATGCCCACCCCACGATTAAGTTCCCCTATTACCTTCCCCTCGTAAAGCACGACGATTCTGTCGCTGAGGTCAAGTATCTCGTCGAAGTCGGCGCTCACGAGGAGTACTCCCCTGCCTGAATTCCTTGCCTGCACCAGGAGGGACTGTATGTACTCCGTGCTCGCGACGTCAAGCCCCCTAGTAGGTTGATGAGCAATCAGCAGCTGGGGTTCTCCTGCGAGCTCGCGCCCGACAATGACCTTCTGCTGGTTCCCGCCCGACAGGTTGCGCGCCTTCACTTCAATGCTGGCCGTGGAGACATTGAAGGCCTCGACTATTTTCCTAGCGAACCCCCTTATGCTGGAGGAGACCATCACGCCCCTATGAGAGAACTGGGCCTTTTCGGTTGAGCCGAGAACCACGTTCTCCGAGATGGAGAAGTCGAGTATCAAGCCGTTCAGCGCCCGGTCCTCCGGCACGTGCCCCACCGAGAGCTTCAGAATGTCGGCAGTCGACAGTCCCCCCGTCAGCTTACCACCAAGTTTGACAGTTCCCGCGGTCGGCTTCACCAGCCCCATTATGCACTCCACCAATTCGGTCTGGCCATTCCCCTCCACGCCCGCCACGCCGACTATCTCCCCCGCCTTCACGGTAAGGGAGCAACCATCCAGGGCCTTGGACTTGTGGCGTGACATGGCCGTGAGCCCGTCTATTTCGAGCAGGACTCGACCGGGCTCGTAGGGCTTGAAGGCGAACTTTCTCTCGATCTGCCTTCCGACCATTGCGTTTGCGAGAATGTCGAAGTTCGCGTCCTTCGTGGCCAGGGTGGTGACGACCTTGCCCCGCCTCATTATCGTGATCCTGTTTGTGATCGCCATCACCTCCTTTAGCTTGTGCGTGATGAATATGACCGAAGAACCGCTGCTTGTCAGGTTCCGGATCGCTTTGAACAGCTCCTCTGCCTCTAGAGGAGTAAGCACTGCGGTTGGCTCGTCGAGTATCAGGACCTTAGCTCCCCTGAAAAGTGCCTTCAATATCTCGACCCTCTGCTTGAAGCCTGTCGGTAGGTCCTCGGCGAGGGTATCAAGGTCGACCTCCAGGCCAACCCTCTTGATCAGATCTTCGACCTGTCTTCTTGCTTCAGCCTTGTCTATTACCCCAGTTTTCGAAGGTTCGGAACCAAGTATGATGTTCTCCACAACGGTAAGGTTCGGGACAAGCGTGAAGGCCTGATGGACCATCCCTAGCCCTAAGCCGATGGCGTCCCTCGAGCTTCTCAGGCGCACTTCTTTGCCGTCGATGTCAATCGTACCCGCGTCCATGGTGTAAAGACCGTATAGAACGTTCATCAGAGTACTCTTGCCTGCGCCGTTCTCGCCAAGAATCCCCATGACCTCCCCCCGGTCGGCGGAGAAGTCAACTCCGTCAAGCGCGATAACTCCTGGGAACGTCTTTCTTATCCCGGTCATCCTCAACATCTGTTCAGCCATGGGCTCTCACAAAAGAAAGGGGTAGGTGAGCTGCTACTCACCTATCGCTAGATGCCCGTGTCGGTGTAGACTTCTGGTACAGTTATTGAGCCGTTGAGGATGCCAGCAGTAATCTGTGCGACTACTTGCTTGGCGAGTGGGGTCAGGAACTTCTCAGTGTACTGGAACGGTGTGAGACCAACTGCTCCCTGCTTCAGGCCGAGTAGGTAGACTCCCCTCACGTGGCAGGGCGAGCTGCCGCTCGACCCACAGAGTTGAGTCTGCCCGTTGAAGAAGGAAGGAGCGAAGGCGCTCGGATTATTCCAGAGGCTGGAGTAATTCCCGTCAACCACCCAACTCATCACCTTGTAGACGCCGTAGTCGACCTTCTTGATTTCTGAGGTCAGGATGAAGGAAGGAGGTGTCAGGTTGGTGGCAGTCTTGTTGTTCTGAGCAGCAGTGAAGAACTGTTGTGTGCCGTAGTAGTCCTGGTTGGCATCAACGCCAATCGCCCACACCGGAGGTGCGGTCGAATTGGACCAGTTCCATCCCTGCTGTTGGTCGTACTTGCCGATGGCGTTGAATGTGCCGATACCCGTCCCACCTGCTGCGGTGAAGATGACCTTGTCACCCTTCCCGATCATCGCCTGACCGTTGGAGAACCCTCCGCTGGGGTCGGTGAAGCCGTTGAATCCGGTGGAGTCGTAGACCTCGGTGAGCGTGTTGTTCCATGTTGTGCCCTCTACTTTCGACAGGTATTGGTCAGCCCATGTGATACCGTACTTCCATCCGTTCCAGAACTTGTAGATGATACCCACCGTGACGCCACCCAGGAAGCCGAGCGGCGTGTGGTTTGGTTCCATGGCGGCGGCGAGTGCGCCAACTACGGCGCTGCCGATGTGCTCCTGGAACTTTATGGCGACGACATTGGATATGTTGTAGTCGTCCCCGTCAACTTGGGCGAACAACTGGTTAGGATACTGAGAGGAATACTGGGCGATAGCTCCGTCGTCGTCAAACCCGACGCCGACGATGAGACTGAGGTGGTCGTTGAGTAGAGTGGCAAAGAGAGACGGAATCTCCCCTGTAGAGGTCGCGACTTCGTACTGGTAGTCGACCCCGAGGGTCTGGTTCGCCTGCTTCATGCCTGCATAGGCCAAGTCATTGAAGCCCCTGTCACCCAAACCGCCAACGTCGAAGACGACACCGATCGACTTGCCCTTGCCGGGCAGAGGACCGGTGGTTGTGGTCGATTGCGTTGTTGCTGTTGACGACGTGGTGGTCGAAGAGGACGAAGATGGGGCGTACGCGATGAAGTAGTACGCACCGGCTGCTACTACGATGATGATGACTACTATTGCAACGAGTGCACCTGTGCTAATTGCTTTTCGAGACTGAACATCCACGTATATTCTCGGCGGCGCTTTGCCCATTGGTTATTTAAACGCGCCAACTTTTGATGCCCGGACAATTTCCACATCCGACGAAAATCAAGAGAAAG